>Ga0209166_10002575_pt1 | contig 13591 bp, 13 predicted proteins | sample Coa_R1_3_FD_187151 | JGI IMG/M metagenome (GOLD analysis project Ga0209166, IMG submission 187151) | Surface soil microbial communities from Centralia Pennsylvania, which are recovering from an underground coalmine fire - Coalmine... | ecosystem: Environmental > Terrestrial > Soil >... | reverse complement strand
AACGTATTCACCTCCGGCGTCGGCTTGAAACTAAATTTCTCCGCCGGCATCAAATCTGCCGCCGCCACCATATTCTTCTCGTAGCGCGTCAACTGCTCTTTCACGATCGTCGTCACCGGATTCGCCACTTGCCCGCCCGCCGTTTTTTGCGCCGCGCAAACTGCTCCAGTTGCCAGCACCGCCGCCATCATCAATCCAATCCGCTTCATCTTTTTTCCCTCTCTGTGCAAAGCGCTTACGTCCCGCCTCGAAACCTTCCTACTCCTTGCTCGCCAGCAGCATACCCCCGCTCCACCTGCGCGACAAGCAGCTTCCCTTGCGCCCCTCGGCCGCGCCCTTCTTTGCCTCCCAATGATTGCGGAATTCGATACTCCCCATTCAAATTTCGTTTACCTTCTCCAGCTCTTTAGCGCTCATAATGGATGCGGCATCTCTCGGAGCGGCTAGGTCTGCTTCGAGGCGCGTTTAAATGAGCGATCTGGTCGTCCTCGACCTGGATTTTCCGGAAAGATTGAAATCAAGGCCGCGGGTCACGGCCTGAACGAGGAGCACATGGCTAGAACAATCGGAAATGGTTCATCGGCGCAAAGCAAATCCCTCTCCCCCAAAAAACTTTCCCCGCAGCAGAAAATCCAGCTGCGCGCCTACGAAATCTATCTGGAGCGCCACGGCGCTCCCGGCAACCCCCTCGAAGATTGGGTCCGCGCCGAACGCGAAATTCTGCAGAAGACCCGCAAATCGGCGAAGAAAACCGCCACTGCCGCAGCCTGATCGCTACCGGCAGACATTCTCCGCACTCTCGGCTACAATGGCGCGGCTCTCGTAGCACCATCCACATTTCGCCGGGGAAAATTCCGATGCCGCGTCCGTCGCAAAATTTCTGCCACCGCTCGCTTCATGCCGTTCGCAAATTCGCCGCACACGCGCTGCCGTACCTCGTTGCGCTCTCGCTCTGCACCGCGATTCTCCCCGCCACTCCGCAACCCCCGCGCGAAAAAACTCCTGGCGCGCTACCTCGCTTCGCCATCTCTTTCGCCCCGGATCTCAGCCCCACTCCCCTCGACGGCCGCGTCTACGTCGTCATCTCCACCGCCAACGACCCCGAGCCCCGCGGCCAAATCCTCGAAGTCGAAATAAAATCCCAGCAAATTTTCGGCGTGGACATCAACGCTCTCGCCCCCGGCCAAAACGCCATCATCTCCGACGCTGCCCTCGGCTATCCCACCGCTAATTTCCGTGACATCCCTGCCGGCGACTACTGGGTCCAGGCCGTCCTGAACAAATACACCACCTTCCACCGCTCCGACGGCCACACCGTCAAGCTCCCCATGGACGAAGGCGAAGGCCAGCACTGGAACTCCAAGCCCGGCAATTTCTATAGCGTCCCCGAAAAAATTCACATCAATCCCGCCGCCGCAAACGCGAACACCATCCAACTCCATCTCACCAAAATCATTCCGCCCATCGCGCCGCCCAAAGACACCGCCTGGGTCAAGCACATTAAAATCCAGAGCCAGGTCCTCACCAAATTCTGGGGCCATCCCATGGTTCTCGGAGCGATCGTCGTCATCCCAGAAGGCTGGGCTTCCCATCCCCACGCCCGCTATCCGCTCCTCGTGAATCAAGGCCATTTTCCCGACGATTTTCACGGCTTCCGCGCCACTCCGCCCTCCGCCGATCTCACCGGCTTCGCGCTCCAGCGCGCCCAAACGCAATTCCAGTTTTATCAGGACTGGACCACCGGCAAGCTTCCCCGCATGCTGCTTCTCCTCATCCAGCACGCCAATCCCTATTACGACGATTCCTACGCCGTCGATTCCGCCAACGTCGGCCCCTACGGCGAAGCCATCAATCGCGAACTCATCCCCGCCATCGAAAAACAATTTCGCGGCATTGGCCAGGGCTGGGCTCGCGCGGTCTACGGCGGCAGCACCGGCGGCTGGGAAACTCTCGCCACGCAAATTTTCTATCCCGATGACTTCAACGGCGCCTGGGGCGCCTGCCCCGATCCCGTCGATTTCCGCGCCTATCAAATGGTCAACATCTACGACGACAAAAACGCCTTCTGGACCATCGGCCCCTTCGGCCGCATCGCGCAGCCAGAAATGCGCACTCCGCCCGGCCAAATCCTCGCCACCACCGAAGGCACCAATCGCTGGGAGCTCGTCCTCGGCACCCACGGCCGCTCCGGCGAGCAGTGGGACATCTGGCAAGCTGTCTTCAGCCCCGCCGGCTCCGATGGCTACCCCGCCGAAATCTGGGATCAGCGCACCGGCGTCATCAATCACGAAGTCGCCGCCTACTGGCGCGCGCACTACGACCTAAACGCCATCCTCCAGCGCAACTGGAAAACCCTCGGCCCCAAGCTGCAAGGCAAACTCCACGTAACGGTAGGCACCGCCGATACCTACTATCTCGATAGTGCCGTCCACCTCATGCAGCACGCCCTCGAATCCACCGCCAACCCCCATTCCGACGCCACCTTCGACTACGGCGTCGATCAACCCCACTGCTACACCGGCCCCCCAGGCAGCACCACCCGCGAAGGCGGCCTAACCTTCACCCAACGCGTCCTAAAAGAATCCGCCGCCCACATGCTCCAATCCGCCCCCAAAGGCGCCGACACCTCAAGCTGGCGCTACTAACTCGTTTTCTTTACCGAACCGCCACCCCCACTCCGTCATTTCGAACGGAGCAAGCCGATGCTTTTTCCTTTCACGTTTGCTCCTGCAAACGTGTCGGCTTGCGAAGAGAGAAATCGCTCTGCCCTCTTCTCCCCGCCTTGTTCCGCGTCGAATCTCCGCCCCCCAGCCTGGCCGTCGAAACCATTATCGAAAGAATCTTCAAATCGGCGGCACCACAGCTTCATGGAACGATACCGTGCGTCGCCCAGTCTTGGACAACGAAATCGTACTTTTTACCATTTGCGTCGGTTCGCTCTCTAAGAAAATCCAAAAGCGTGTTCACTCCCGTCGTGCGACCACTCGAAACTAAATACCCGCGCGTCGGTTGCTTGCCAGCCATCAACAACGAGTCCCAATACATGACTAGCTGATACAGGTCAATGGGCGCCGCCTTGCCCTTTTTGGCCTCGTAGATATTGATTGGGCCATTAGTGGTGGATTGGTCCCACACAATGTCAACAGCAACCCCATTCAGGCAGTCGAACTCTTTCTCTAAAGTGTGATTGGGCCCCTTTAATCCTTCAATGTGTTGATAAAGTTCGTCGCGGAGGTCCGCCTCAGACTTCCCGCCGCCGTGGGGCAAGTCATCCTTTTCTACCTCTTGCTGAATACCTTCAACAATTGCATGCCAGGTCGGGCTGTCAAAATCGATGCTGGTCTTATTGTTTAGTGTCGGCGGTGCCACACCACGGGCGCCAGGAATGATGAATTCACCTGCGACGCCATTCAAAGACGGGTGCCTATCGCGCTCCCATATTTCGCTAATCAAACGAGTGGCCACGGTGCGCTTGCCTACACGAATATCGATGCCCTGAGATTCCGGCGCATGCTTGTAATAAAGACGGCGCGACTTGGTTTGTCTGGAATCTTTGTCAACGAGTCCAACGACCCCGGTGACCGTCACTTGTTGACCGCCCAAAGTGAGGGTAAACCTAAAGTTATCCTTCGATCGGAAGTCCGGATTAACTGGATCAACATGATCGGGCTGCCCAAGATCTATCGACGTGAGTATCTGCGTTGTCGCTCTGACACCCCCCTCCAAGTAACCGCGATACATGACACCAAGGTGCTCTCTCAGATAGTCCATAATTCCACCAATTTCGCGCGGCCTCGCTCCCCGTCTCCCAAAAGCGACTGACTGCATGTAGGTCATAGGAACGACGAGTTCACAAATCGTCCCCGTCGTTCGCGATGCATAAGGGGGCCACTCGGCGGAAGGCAAAGGATCAATTGCCATCGCGAAAGAGAACGGCCGTTTGCATTGATGGAACTCGTCGCGGCCGAGGGACTCCACATCGCGCGTTCGAAAGAACCACTCTAACCTTGAGAGTTGTTGCGCTTTCGCCAACACATTCTTAAGTCCGAATCCGTGTTCATTCAAATGGGACGTGCTGTCGGGTGGATGACCAAGCTGGAAAACGTCTTCCTTAAGTCGCTGCAGGGGAATGCCAGGCCCGTTGTCCCATACTCGGAGTATGTAGAGGTCGCCACCGTCTTGGTGCGAGGAGAGATCGACACAAACAACATGTGGTCCCTCGTGGGCGGCGAGCGCATTGTCAACCAGTTCCGCAACCATGTTTTGGAGATGGAGGGGCGCTTGCGCGAGACCGCGAATCGTCCCTTCCTGATTCGGGCTACCACTTGTAGTCGGCATTTAATCATCCCCCTGATTCAGGGTCATTATTCCACGATACTTCGCTTGTTAAAGGTTTATTCCGCAGATAGCTAAGCCCTTGCCTGTTTGACCAACTTCGCGCGTGTGTACCTTCAAGGCCGTCGTGGGAAGCATGATAAACGCGAGCATCCGTGGGAGTGTTCCCGTTTTCCACACATTTCCACAGCCTCACCAAACCGTCTCAATCCCACCAACTCCCTCAAACCCCTCGACTTCCGCCACTCTCCTTCGAATCCGCGCCTCCCCATTCGAATGACCTACTCAGTAATCCCAGTTTTGCCCTGTATTACAAATCGTGTTACACTTACACCATCAAGAAGCTCCATCATGGCATCTCCGCTCACTCTCCGGCTTGACCCCAAAACTCGTCAGCGCATTGCGCGCCTGGCTCGCCGCAAACGCCTCTCTACCTCGGAAGTGATTCGCCAGGCCATCGCGGCATGGGCGGATCGTCAGGAGCCCGTCGCTTCTCCCTATGAAGCCATGATGGACCTCATCGGAATTGTCCGCGGCGGGAATCCCAAACGCTCCGAGCAAACCGGCCGCCGCTTCGCCGCACTTCTCAAGCGCCGCGGGAAACGTTCTTGATTCTCATCGATGCCGGGCCGCTTGTTGCCCTGGTCGACGCGGATGACCAGCACCATGCCAAGTGTGTTGCCGCTCTCAAGCCTTTGCGCGAGCCTCTCGCCACCGTCTGGCCTCCGCTCGTCGAAGCCATGTACCTCTTATCCGACCAACCTGCGGCGCAAGAGGCCCTCTGGGAAATGCTTGAGCGAGGCGCCGTTCTTCTACTTCCCTTCGATTCCGGCGACATCCCCAGAACCCGCGAGCTTATGCGCAAATACGCCAACCGTCCCATGGACCTCGCCGACGCCGCGCTCATCCGCGTCGCCGAACGCGAGGGCCTCCGCAGAATATTCACTGTCGACCGCCGCGATTTCTCCGTCTACCGCCTCCACAACCGCACCCGCCCGATCCTCATCCCATAATGGCTCTCCTACGCCGGCAGCAACATCCTTCCCTCTCGTAGGAGATTTTGACTTTGTCTTTCTCCGTAGGGTGCCCCATCCTTGCGGGTTTGGGTTTTGCAAGGGTGGGTCTCTCGTTTTCTTATTTTCTATCCCTTCGCTTCCGCCGACGCGCGGCGAGTGCCGCGAGTCTCGCCACGCGGCTGCTACTCACTACCCACTATTCACTACCCACTTTCCTTTCACACTTTTCCACACATTTCCACAGTCTCACCAATCTGTCTCAATCCCGCCAACTCCCTCAATCCCCTCGACTTCCGCCAATCTCATTCGAATCCGCGCCGCCTCGTTCGAATGACCTACTAAGTAAACTACAAAACTATTGACAACTGGTAACTATCCCTGCTACCATATCTCATGCTTGCCCTGAGTAAATCCGAAGGGTTCCGCTCGACGACCACTCCATCACCCTCCCCTTGGCCCGAGCCATCCGCCATCTGCGCGCTCAGCGTCTCTCTGCGGGCCTCTCTTCCACCCCATCGTCATCCCGAGCCAAGCGAGGGATTTGCTTTTCTCTCGTCACTAGCCACCCGTCACTCGCCACTATGTTCTTCAGAATCACATCTTTTGCAGACCCCTGCCAACTAACTTCCATCGAATCACATCTTTACAAAAATCAAGGGGGCGGGATCTCCCAGCGCCAGTCCAATCACTTCCTCTTTTTTCCACACCGAGCACGCATCCGACACACAGCATCGCCCGCAACTCCAATCCTGTCATGCAATTGCGCACACTTTCCGTCACACATGGGGGTGTACGCCCCTCGTCCTCTAATTTTCGCGTTTCCCTTTTCGAATTTCGTTTTTGCGTTGCCTCTACCCACTACTCACCACCCACTACTCACTTCCTTTCCCCGTATAATGTGCCCTCAACGCAAGGAGAGCACACCATGCACTACCGCCGCTTTGGCCGCACCGAATGGAACGTCAGCGAAATTGGTTACGGTATGTGGGGCATGGCCGGTTGGACTGGCTCGGAAGATAAAGAATCGCTCGCGTCGCTCCAGCGCTCCGTCGATCTCGGCTGCAACTTTTTCGACACCGCCTGGGCCTATGGCGACGGCCACAGCGAACAGCTTCTCGGAAAAATTCTTCGCGCCAACAAAAATTCCGCCAACGCCGGCCCCGACAAAAAACTTTACGTCGCCACCAAAGTTCCGCCGAAAAATCGCCGCTGGCCCAGCCGCCGCGAATTTTCTCTCGACGATTGCTTTCCGCCCGACTACATCGTCGAGTACGTCGAAAGAAGTCTCGCGAACATCGGCGTCGACTCTCTCGACCTCATCCAATTTCACACCTGGGAAGACAAATGGCTCGATGACGCGCGCCTCCCGCGCGCCATCGAAAACTTGCGCAGCAGCGGCAAAGTCCGCGCCGTCGGCATCAGCCTCAATCGCTGGGAACCGTGGAACGGCATTCGCGCCGTGCGCGCCGGCCTCGTGGACGCCGTCCAGGTCATCTACAACATCTTCGACCAGAATCCCGAGGACGAACTATTTCCCGCGTGCCGAGAAAAAGATGTCGCCGTCATTGCGCGCGTGCCGTTCGACGAAGGCTCGCTCACCGGCGCGCTCACTCTCGAGAGCACCTGGCCCAAAGGCGATTGGCGCAGCACGTATTTCGTCAAAGAAAACCTCAAGTCCAGCGTGGCCCACGCCGATGCGCTCAAGCCTCTTCTCAAGGACGGCATGACCATGCCGGAAATGGCGCTGCGCTTCATCCTCAACAACAAAGACGTCGCCACCATCATTCCTGGCATGCGCAAAACGCGCCACGTCGAATCCAATATCGCCGCCAGCGCCAAAGGCCCCCTGCCCTCCGCCCTCCACTCCGAACTCCGCACTCACCGCTGGATCCGCACCCCCACGACCTGGAGCCAATAGAGTCTATGGCTAGGCATTTTGAAATCACGGAACTGAGGAGCTCCATCCGGATCTCGGTGGGCGAGGACCTGCCGGTGTGGGGAAGAATTCTTGCCGGCTTCATCGCTGCTGCTGCGGCCTTTTCCCTAAGCCGCGCCCTGCTCGGAAATTGGAGCTGGATCGTCGCGTTCTGCATTGCGGTTGTCGTCCTCGTTACGGCGAGGGGTTCGCGCGCAGATCTGGACGTCACCAACGTTGAATTCGTGACGAGAGGAAACATCGGCCGGCGCGGCAGTAGAACCACCCGAGTCGTATGCACCGGTAATGTTCGAGGGCTTGAGTTTCGGGACACAATCGGTCAGCGAAGCGGACTTTACGCGCTTACGGTTCGAAGCTCGCAATGCATCCTGCCATTCGTTGGCTATTCAGAAGCGGTGGACGTGATTCGCGCTATCCAAAAGAAATTTCCCGGATTGGCGGAGACTTGGCAAGTTGAGGCAGGCGTGAGCGAACACTTTCATACACTGGGCCTGGGCAAGGGAAAATGAGCGCCAGTGCCGCTACGCGGTTTGTTTCAGTGCGCGTTCGACGAGCGTCAGGCAGCGCTCCGCTTGCTCGCGCAACAATTCTTCACGGTCGCCGCGGTCTTTCTGCGAGCTATGCAGCTCATCGGCAATCGCCAGCGCGGCAAGCACGGCAACTTTTTGCGTGTCCACCGTCGCTCCGCCCGCTGCAATGGCGTGCATCTTCTCATCGACGTACGCCGCCAGCTTGTGGACGTACGCTTCGTCCAGCTCGCCGCGAATCGCGTACGTCTGTCCGAATATTTCGACTTTTACGGGACTGCTCATGGTTTCTTGCTGTGATCGCCCAGGCGCAAAGATACCACACTGTAGGGGCACGATATATCGTGCCCCTGCAATTGCGACAGCAACAGGAGAATGCAGGGAGACCAAGGTCAACGCCACGAAATGCGGAAGGAACTAGCTGGCGCGGAGCTGCGCGCCGAGATTTTTTTCTAGAGCGGAAATAATTTTGGCGGAGAAATCGCTGATCTGCGCGTCGGTCAGCGTCGCTTCCCTGCTTTGAAACGTGACGCGAGCGAGCAGCGAATATTTTCCCGCAGGCACATTTTTCCCGCGGAAAAGATCGGCTGCTTCTATCGAATGGATTTCGCGGATCCTTAGCGATTGGATCGCTGTCGTCACGTCGGAAAACTTCGTGCCGTCGGCAAGGAGTAAAGAAAAATCGCGCTCGACCGCCGGGAAACGCGGCAGCGGTTCATAGCGCCGCGCTTCTTTCACGGCGCGAATCGCAGCATAAACCGGCTCGAGCTGAATTTCGGCAAGAAATATTTCCTGCCTGATCTTGAAATGCTCGCGGATGCGTCGCGCCACTTGGCCTGCGAAAACGATTGGGAATTTAAGGTCCTCAAAAAGCGAGATGGTGCCGACGCGTGCGGGATGGAACCAGCTTGGACCACCTGCTTGCCAGTGGAAGCCGCCGGCGAGGGCGCCGATGGCGTCGAGGTCGCCTTTGAGGTCGGCGAATTCGAACGCTCGAGCATTCTCGCCTTCCACGATGCCTTTTTCGCGGGCTTCGCCAGTCGCGCCGATCGTGAGAATCGGCGTCTCGACGGCGGCGCTTCCTTCGAGGCGGTAGCCGCGGCCGATTTCGAACAGGCGCACGTTGCGCTGGCCGTGATTGAGATTCCATTCGAGAGCGGCGGCCATGGTGACGAGGCCGTTCGAACGAAGCACGCCGGCTTCCTCCGAGAGCGGATTCGAAAGGCGCGCTGGGGCGACGCCCTCGAGCCGGAAAAGCGCGTCGCGTTCTTCCGCGACATGAGGAATCGTCAGGATTTCGCGATAGCCGAGACCGATCAAGCGTTCGCGCACGCGCAGTTCCGGTTCGAATTTCGGCAAGCGCTGCGCGCCTTGGCGCGCGGCAGGCAAGCGCGGCGGAAATTTATCGAGACCGTAGATGCGAGCCACTTCCTCGATCAAATCGATTTCGCGTTCGACTTCGGCGCGCCAGGAAGGCTGCGTGCATTCCCACGCGGCAAGTAAGGAGCCTGCGGCGCCGCGATTTACGTCAATTCGAACGGGAGCGAAGCCGAGCGCGCCGAGAATGGCTTCGATTTCCTTGTCAGGAACGTCCGCGCCCATGACGCGAAGTATTTCCGCGCGCGTCAACTGAATTGTTTTCGGCGTGCGCTTTCCAGGATAAACATCGACGACGGCCGCGAGCAGCTCGCCACCAGCGACCTGCAGGATTAATTCGGCGGCGCGGCGGGAAGCGAGCTCCGCCATTTCGGGATCGGCGCCACGGCCGAAACGCGTGGAGGCTTCCGTGTGTAGTTTGAGGAAGCGCGCGGCTTTGCGAACGGCAACCGGTTCGAACCAGGCGCATTCGATGAGAATATTTTTTGTGGAGAAGGAGATTTCGGTTTCGGCGCCGCCCATGATGCCGCCGATGCCGACGGCGCGGGAGCCGTCGCCATCGCAGACCATGCAGATGGATGGATCAAGAGTGCGTTCGAGGCCATCGAGCGTGCGGATTTTTTCGCCGGGCTTGGCGCGCCGGACGACGATGCGATGGTCGCGGACTTTGTCGTAGTCAAAGGTGTGAAGCGGGTGGCCAAGCTCGAGCATGACGTAGTTCGAGATGTCCACGACATTGCTGATGCTGGCGACGCCGCTGGCTTCGAGGCGATCCTTCAACCATTTTGGCGAAGGCTGGATTTTCGCGCCGCGAATTACGCGCGCGGTGAAGCGGCCGCAGAGTTCCGGGGCTTGAATCTCCACTTTTACCGCTTCGCTTGCTTTTGTTGTGCTCTCCTGGAGTTTGGGTGAAACGGGCTTGAGGGGAAGTTTGTAAACGGCGCCAATTTCACGCGCGATGCCATAGTGGCCGAGGCAGTCGGGGCGGTTCGAACCGACTTCCGCGTCGATGACGGCGCCGTGCGTGCCGTTTTCCACGCTGCCGATGTTGGTGCCAGAAAGAGCGAGGCGCGAGGCGACTTCGGCAGGCGAGGCCGCGATTTCGACGAATTCTTTTAGCCAGTTGTAGACGACCTTCATGCCGGGTTCCTGTTCTGGGTGATCGCCCGGGAATCCACAGGAGCATTCAGCCGGCCGAAATAGATGCGCGTGGAATATTCGAGGCGCACGCGGCCAGCTTGATTGTGGGCGTCGAAGATTCGGCGGAGTTCGGCCATCATGGGCGCGAAATTCGGGGCGTCAGGGGCGGGGATGAAGGAGCTGCTGCGGAGGCGGCCGGCGAGCCCTTCGAAATCAAATTCCTGAAAATTCGGCAGGGAACGCGAAGCGTAGGCGTCCGCGCCGAAAAACTCGAGCATGTGCTGTTCGTTCGGATAACTCTCTTTCACGGTGGCGTAGTCCGTGCCGAATTTTCGAAGCAGGTCTTCGTACTCGCGAACGAAGGGATTTGCGTCCGTGAGCCGCTCGTTCCAAATGACGACGACCCAGCCAGCGGGCTTCAAGATACGCGAGAATTCGCGGCGGGCGGCGTTTTGATCGAACCAGTGGAAGGCTTGGCCCGCGGTTACGAAGTCCACACTGGACTCGTCGAGCGTGGTGGCCTCCGCCGATCCGTTCACGCTGGTGAATCCGTCGAAGGAGGCGAGATATTCCTCGCCGGCCTCGCGCATGGCTTCGTTGGGCTCGACGCCGAAGACGCGATTGCCGTTTTTCAGAAAGAGTTCGCTCAAGAAGCCTGTGCCTGAACCGATGTCGGCAATGAGATGGCCTGGGCGCAAGCCGCACTCGGTGCGGAGCACGTCGCGGACGGCCGAGGGATATCCGGGGCGATAGCGGATGTAGTCGGCTACGCGGGTGGAGAAGCGTTGTTTGGCGTCGGTGAAGGTCATGAGGAGGTGACTCGTGACTGGTGACTCGTGACTGGTGAAGAAAAATCCGCGCCTGGGATCGAGGTTCGTCCCAGAGGTGAGATCGAAGAGAGATTTCTCTCTCCGCAAGCCGACACGTTCGCAGGAGCGAACGTGAAAGAAAAAGAGTCGGCTTGCTCCGTTCGAAATGACGGTTTTTTGGCTGGGCCGCGAGTTCCCACAAGTGACAGTTTTGCGGCGGAGCGGTGAGGCCTGGAAAATGACGGTGATGTGAATAAGTGGCTGGTCATGGGAATTGGCGGAGGAAGCGGATGTCGTTTTGGAAGAAAACCTGGATATCGTCGATCTGGTATTTGAGCATGGCCAGGCGATCGATGCCCATGCCGAAAGCAAAGCCGCTGACTTTTTTGGCATCGTAGTTGACGAAGCCGTAGACGGCGGGATCGACCATGCCTGCGCCAAAGAGCTCGATCCAACCCGCGCCTTTGCACTTGGAGCAGGTGCCGCCACCCGCGGCCGTGCCGGTGCCGCCGCAGAAAATGCAGGAGACATCGAATTCGACGCTGGGCTCGGTGAACGGGAAATAGCTTGGGCGGAAACGCGTTTTTACGCCGGGACCGAAGAATTGTTTGACGAAATATTCGATGGTGCCGGTGAAATCGCAGAAGGTGATGTCCGAATCGACGGCCAGGCCTTCGACCTGATGGAAGATGAAGGAGTGCGTGGCGTCGGGATTGTCGCGGCGATAGACCTTGCCTGGAACGATGACGCGCACGGGAGGCTTGCGCTTTTCCATGGTGCGAATCTGCATCGGGGATGTATGCGTACGGAGAAGCAGCGGCGTTGGAGCACCTTTAGGAAGGTCGAGATAGAAGGTGTCCATGTCGTCGCGCACGGGATGGAATTCGGGAATGTTGAGGGCTTCGAAATTGTAATAAGGAGTTTCGATTTCTGGGCCTTCGACGACGGAAAAGCCGATGGAGAAGAAAATGTCTTCGATTTCCTGGAAGACCTGGCGAATCAAATGATGCGAGCCGATGGGACGTGCGACGCCGGGGAGAGAGAGATCGACGTGCTCACGGGCCAATGCCGATTGGTCGGAGCCAGATTCGATGGCGAGGCGGCGCTCTTCGATTTTGGATTCCACGTGTGCGCGGAGTTCGTTGAGGCCGGCGCCGACGGCGCGTTTTAGTTCGGGCGAGGCGGGTTTGAGCCAGTTGTCTGTGATTTGAGCGAGGACGCCGGATTTGCGGCCCAGCCAGGCGTCGCGGAAGATTTTCCACGAAGCTTCATCGCGGACGACTGCCGATTCCACGTCGAAGAACGAGCGGAGTTCTGCGAATTTCTTCGCGATGGACGCAGCATCGGTGACGCCTAGGCTGGCGAGAGTTTGGGCGGCCGGGTTTTCGATGTTCGGCATGATTGCGAATTAGATTACACCGCAAGGGCACGATGTATCGTGCCCCTACAAGAAAAATCAGAACAAAAGGCTCAAAATTCCAAACGTTGCCCTATTCGCCAGATGACCAGCGCAATCAAAAATCGAAGAGAGATTTCTCTCTTCGCGGGCCGACCACTTCGCAGGAGCGAAGTGGAAAGAAAAGGCGTCGGCCCGCTCCGTTCGAAATGACGGTTTGCCTGGGCCGGCCAAAGAGCTACGACGCCTTTTTGGCTTGGGGCGGAGCGGCGGCTTTGGCGCTGGCTACCAGGCTTGTAAAGGCGGCGGCGTCTTTGACGGCGATGTCCGCGAGGATTTTGCGATCGAGCGAGACGCCGGCGGCTTTCAGGCCGTGAATCAACTGGCCATAGGTCAGGCCGTTGTTGCGGGCGGCCGCGCCGATGCGCTGGATCCAGAGCTTGCGATATTCGCGTTTTTTTACGCGGCGGTCGCGCTTGGCGTAACGATCGGCGCGATTCGCCGCTTCCTGTGCGGATTGGTAGAGCTTGCTCTTTGTTAGAAAGAAGCCCTTTGTGCGTCTGAGATACTTTTTACGGCGGGCGCGGCGTTTTGTGCCGCGTTTTACGCGTGGCATGGGTTTATCTCCTTAAAGTTGGGAGACAAAGGCGATGCGTTCACGCGAGGGAAATCGCGTTCGGCAGCGGGTTTGTCTCTTGGTGCGTTGTTACGGCTGCGCAGGATGGCGACCTAAAGGTCGCCGCTACGCTGCTTATCGGCCGGCAGGCACCCGTGAAGCGCTGCCTGGCACGATGTCGAGAATCGAAAAACGAAATTCGAAACTCGATGAAGCGTACGGCTCTAGCCGTAGGGGAGCATTTGCCTGACGGCGGCGACGTCCCTGGGACTGACCAGCGTCAGTTTCTTTAGCTTGCGCATGCGGCCGGGGGCCTTGGTGCCCATGAGATGGCGTTTGCCGGAGTGCATGCGTTTGATTTTGCCGTTCGCGGTGATCTTGAAACGCTTTTTTGCGCCGCGATGGGTTTTCAGTTTCAATTTTGGCTTCGTTGAATTCC
>Ga0209166_10002573_pt1 | contig 13598 bp, 10 predicted proteins | sample Coa_R1_3_FD_187151 | JGI IMG/M metagenome (GOLD analysis project Ga0209166, IMG submission 187151) | Surface soil microbial communities from Centralia Pennsylvania, which are recovering from an underground coalmine fire - Coalmine... | ecosystem: Environmental > Terrestrial > Soil >... | reverse complement strand
CGTCCCGCAAGGAAAAGCACTCGATCAGTGGGAGTCCGCACCAATCGAAGGGTTCGACACCCACGTCCTGGGGGCAGCCAACGACTATAGCCCGACGGCAGGGAGCGAGGTCGTCGTCGTGACGGCGGGCATCGCCCGCAAGCCGGGGATGAGTCGCGACGACCTGGTGCGCACCAACGCCGACATCGTCAAACAGGTCTCCCAGCAGCTCAAACAGCATTGTCCCAAGGCCATCGTCGTCGTCGTCTCGAACCCGCTCGACGTCATGTGCTGGGTCACGAAGCAGGTGACCGGCTTCCCGCGCGAACGCGTGATCGGCATGGCGGGCGTGCTGGACACCGCGCGCTATCGCTCGTTCCTGGCCGAGGCGCTCGACGTGTCGGTGCAGGACATCCAGGCGATGGTGTTGGGCGGCCATGGCGACACCATGGTTCCGCTGGTCTCCTACACGACCGTCTCCGGGATTCCGGTCACACAGCTGCTCGACAAGGCGAAGCTGGAGAAGATCGTCGACCGCACGCGCAACGGCGGCGCGGAGATCGTTGCCTTTCTGAAGACGGGGTCGGCCTATTACGCACCGTCAGCCGCGGTCGTGCAGATGGTCGCGTCGATCGCGCTCGATCAGAAGCGCATTCTGCCGTGCGCGGCGTGGCTGGAGGGGGAGTTCGGCCTGTCGGGGATGTACTGCGGCGTCCCGTGCAAGCTCGGCAGGAACGGACTCGAACAGATCGTCGAGGTCGAGCTGACGGCAGATGAGAAGGCGGCGCTCAAGCAATCGGCCGAGGCAGTGAAACAGACCATGGCGGCGGTGAAGCTATGACGACCTCGGTGCGCGATCTCCAGGAACGCAGCCTTGGCGCGACGTTGCGCCGCGATGCGTGGTGGATCGCGCCGGCGCTGACGGCGCTCATCCTCGGCAGCTTCGGCATCTATGCGACGTGGGCCGCGTGGGTCAACAAGAGCTACGAGTGGGGACCGTACCTCTCACCGTTCTACTCGCCGCTGATCAAGACACACTGGTGGCCGCTGTCACCGGCGTTCCTGATTCTGATCTTCCCGCTGGGTTTCCGCGCCAGCTGTTACTACTACCGCAAAGCCTACTACCGCGCGTTTTTCCTCGATCCGATCGCCTGCGGCGTCGGCGAGGCCCGGCACGGCTACAAGGGGGAGACGACGTTTCCGTTCATCCTCCAAAACGTGCACCGCTTTTTCATGTACGCCGCGGTGATCTTCATCGGCATCCTCGGCTACGACGTCTTTCTCGCGACCCGTTGGCCCGTGAACGGCGTGCTGCCGGACGGATCGATGGCCGCCGGCGGGACGCAGTTCGGCGCCGGCATCGGCACGATCGTCATGGCGATCAACGTGATCCTGCTGTCGTGCTACACGTTCGGATGCCACTCGATACGACATCTGGTCGGTGGCCAGGTCGACTGCTACTCCTGCGCGCGCGGCGGCAAGGCGCGCTACCGGGTGTGGCGCGGTGTATCGGTACTCAACGGGCGGCACATGTTGTGGGCGTGGTGCTCGCTCTTTTCCGTCGCGCTGACTGACCTCTACATCCGCCTGTGCGCGATGGGCGTCATTCATGATCTGAGGATCCTGTGACGGTGTTGATCCGGGGGCTGAAGCCCCGGCTCGGCCAAATCGCGCGTCCTGAAGGACGCCCACGCCTCGCTCGACCTTCTGATGTCTGAAATCCGCACTCACGATTACGACGTCGTCGTGATCGGCGCCGGCGGCGCGGGGCTGCGCGCCGCCATCGAAGCCAGCGCGCAGAAGGCCAAAGTCGCGCTCGTCTGCAAGTCGCTGCTCGGCAAGGCGCACACCGTCATGGCCGAGGGCGGCGCCGCGGCCGCGCTCGGCAACGTGTTCAGCGAAGACAACTGGCGCGTGCATTTCCGCGACACGATGCGCGGCGGCAAGATGCACAACAACTGGCGTATGGCGCAGATCCACGCGCAGGAAGCTCCGGATCGGATCAAGGAGCTCGAGGCGTGGGGTGCGCTGTTCGACCGCACGCCCGACGGCCGCATCAACCAGCGGCCGTTCGGCGGACACACGTACAGCCGCCTCGCGCACGTCGGCGACCGTACCGGCCTCGAAATGATTCGCGTGCTGCAGGACAGGGGCGTGCATTCCGGGATCGAAGTGCACATGGAATGCACGATCGTCCGACTCTTCGTCGTCGGCGGCCGCATGGCCGGCGCACTCGGCTACTTCCGCGAGACGGGACGCTTCGTGCTGTTCCGCGCCGGCGCGATCATTCTCGCCACCGGCGGCATGGTAAAGCCTGGCAGATCACCAGCAATTCGTGGGAGTACACCGGCGACGGCCACGCCCTCGCGTACGAAGCCGGCGCCGAGCTGATCGACATGGAGTTCGTCCAGTTTCACCCGACCGGCATGGTTTGGCCGCCAAGCGTGCGCGGCATTCTCGTGACCGAGGGTGTGCGCGGCGAGGGCGGCGTCCTGAAGAACAACAAGGGCGAGCGGTTCATGTTCCGGTACATGCCCGAGATGTACAAAGGCGACTTTGCCGACACCGAGGCCGAAGCGGACGCCTGGGTGAAGGGCGAGCGCAAGAAGAACCGCCGGCCGCCGGAGCTCTTGACCCGTGACGTCGTCGCGAAAGCAATCAAGAAGGAAGTCGAAGAGGGAAGAGGCACCGAACACGGCGGGGTGTTCCTCGACATCGCCTCGAAGCAGAGTCCCGATTACATCAAGAAAAAGCTGCCCAGCATGTATCACCAGTTCAAAGAGCTGGCGCATGTGGACATCACGAAGGATGCGATGGAGATCGGCCCGACGACGCACTACGTCATGGGTGGCGTGAAGGTCGATGCCGAGACACAGGAGTCGACGGTGCCCGGTCTCTATGCCGCCGGAGAAGTGGGCGGCGGAATGCACGGCGCCAACCGCCTGGGCGGAAACTCGCTCAGCGATCTACTCGTGTTCGGGCGCCGGGCGGGGCAGCACGCGGCCGCGAAGCGCGGCGCGGCGCCGAAGATCCCTGACGCCGAGATCGAGGCCGCGATGCGCGACGCGCTCGGCGCGTTCGAGCGTGAGGGCGAAAACCCCTACGCCGTCCAATCCGCATTACAGAAGGTGATGCAACGCCATGCCAGCATCATTCGCGACAAAGGCGGGCTCGAGACAGCGCTCGCCGAGCTCGAGAAGCTCAAAGCGCGGGCCCGAAAAGTGGGAGTGACGGGCAGTCGCGAATACAATCCGGGCTGGCACACATCGATCGATTTGCGCTCGCTGCTCGTCGTGTCCGAGGCGAGCGCGCGCGCGGCGCTCGAGCGGACGGAAAGCCGCGGTGCCCACACCCGCAGCGACTATCCCGATTCCGACCCCAAGCAGGAGCGCGAGCAGATCGCGATCAAGAAGGAAGGCGATCGCATGGTGGTGCGGCGCGAGAGTCAGCCGCCGCTTCCCGACGATCTGATGACTCTGATTAAGGAAGGGAAATAATGGCCGAGCAGCGGACGCTGCGCCTGTTCCGCGGCACGCGCGAGCGCGGGGAGCTGAAGGAGTATCGTGTCGCGGCGGGCGAGGGGATGGTCGTGCTGGACGCGGTCCACGCGATTCAGGCCGAGCAGGCGCCCGATCTCGCCGTGCGCTGGAACTGCAAGGCGGGAAAGTGCGGCTCGTGCTCCGCCGAAATCAACGGCAAGCCGCGGCTGATGTGCATGACGCGGATGTCCGACTACGCGCCCGACGAAACGATTACCATCACGCCGATGCGCGCGTTCCCGGTGATCAAGGATCTCGTCACCGACGTGTCGTGGAACTACGAGGTCAACAAACGCATCCCCGCCTTCCAGCCGCGCAAACCCGACGCGCCCGACGGGACGTGGCGGATGTACCAGTACGAGGTCGAGCGCCCGCAGGAGTTCCGCAAATGCATCGAGTGCTTCCTGTGCCAGGACGTCTGCCACGTTCTGCGCACGCACGAGAAGCACGAGCAGTTCATGGGGCCGGCGATGCTGGTCCGCGCGGCCGTTTATGAAATGCACCCGCTCGACGAAGCGGATCGCCGCGAGCATCTGCGCCACGTGGGCGGTATCGGCTTCTGCAACATCACGAAGTGCTGCACCGAAGTGTGCCCCGAATCGATCCACATCACCGATAACGCCATTATCCCGCTGAAAGAACGCGTCGTGGATGCGAATTACGATCCCCTGGCCGCGTTGTGGCGCAAGCTGACAAAGTAGTCGTCGTCGTAGGCGCAGGATTTGGCGGGTTGCGCGTCGCGCGCGCGCTCCGTCGCGCGCCGGTGCAGGTTGTCCTGGTCGACCGCCACAACTACCACCTGTTTCAACCACTCCTCTATCAGGTCGCGACCGCGGGACTCGAGCCCGAAGAGATCGCCAAGCCGGCGCGCTCCATTCTGCGCGGGCAGCAAAACTTCGATTTCCGCCTCGTGGACGTCACCAGCGTCGACCTCGGCGCGCGGCGGCTCGAGACGAGCGCCGGACCCATCGCCTACGATTTTCTCGTGCTCGCGCCCGGCGGCCAAACGAACTTCTTCGGCCTCGACTCGGTGCAGCGCAACGGGTTCGGCCTCAAGGACGTGCCCGACGCCATCCGGATCCGCAACCACGTCCTCACCTGCTTCGAGCGCGCGATGCTGGAGCCAGAGGCCGAACGGCGGCGCGCGCTACTCACGTTCATCGTCGTCGGCGGCGGGCCGACGGGCGTCGAGATGGCGGGCGCGCTCTCGGAGCTGATTCGGCTCGTGCTCGTGAAGGACTATCCGCGGCTCAACATCAAGGACGTCAGGATTCTGCTGCTCGAGGCGACGGACAAACTGCTCGCGACGATGCCGGCACGGTTGCGCGAGGCGGCGGGGAAAACGCTGTGGCGCAAGTACGTCGAGGTGCGCTTCGGGGCCACCGTCGCCGATTATGACGGCACGCAGATCCGCCTGAAGAGCGGCGAGGTCATCCCCGCAGCCACCGTGATTTGGGCGGCAGGCGTGTCCGCCGCCGCGCTGACGACGACGCTGGGCCAGACGCCCGGACGCCAGGGCCGGATTTCCGTCGAGCCGACCTTGCAGCTGGCGGGGCATCCCGACGTCTTCATCATCGGCGACGCAGCATATCGCGAGCAGGACGGCGAGCCGCTCCCGATGGTCGCGCCCGTCGCCATGCAGATGGGCGAGTCGGTCGCGCGCAACATCCGCCGGCAGCTCCGCGGCGAACCGCTCGTGCCGTTCCGCTATCGCGATCAGGGTACGCTCGCCACGATCGGCCGCAACGCGGCCGTGGCGGACGTCTATGGGCTACAGCTCAGCGGATTTCCGGCGTGGGTGATGTGGCTGGTCGTGCACATCATTCAGCTGATCGGCTTTCGCAACAAGATCTTCGTGCTGATCAACTGGGCATGGGACTACTTCTTCTACGAGCGCGCGGCGCGTTTGATCACGCGCGATTGAGCTGCCGCACGATCCCGCTCCAGCCGCACTCCACACACCACCGGTGCTCGATGCGCGGCAGCAGCCGCCGCAGCCAGGAATGCTGGATCGGCGTGAGTCGAGTCCCGCATAGCGGGCAGGTGGGTTTGGCGGGGAGGATGACGTAGACGAACGTGAGAACGATGGCGGCCCGCAGCAATACAGTCGCAAACAGGACGACCACCACCAGCATGCTACGCGGCCTTCTCCTGCACGAACGTAACGATGCGGCGTTCCAGCTCGGCCAGCTCCACCGGTTTCACCAGCACGCGATCGCGCGGGACTTCCGCCAGGCCTCGCCCCGCCAGATGCGTAATGTCGCCCGACAGGAAAAGCACGCGGTCGGCCAGCGCGGGCTGCTGCCGCTGCAGCTGCTGATAGAACTCGGCGCCGTCCATCTTGGGCATACGAAGATCGGCGAGGATGACGTGCGGTTGGAAGCCTTCGCGCAGCCGGTCGAGCGCGGCCAAACCGTCGCCGGCTTCCTTGATCTCCGCGCCGCGCTTGCCGAGGAATCGCGCCATGGGTCTCCGAATCAACTCCTCGTCGTCGACGAGCAGGATTCGGACGCCGCCGAGCGTTCCCGAGGGCGCAGCAGCGGGCACCGCTGCGGGCGCTGCTTGCGCGGGCTGCGGCGTCGCGGCGGGCGCCGTCGGGACGGCTTCATGCCTCGTGGGCAGCCAAATCATGAAGCGAGCGCCAGGCTGTTCGAGCTTGACCAATTCCAGCTCGCCCTGCGCTTCCCGCACGAGCTGCCGCGAGATGTAGAGACCGAGGCCCGTGCCCTTGTGGCCCTTCGTGCTGGCGAACGGCCGAAACAGGCGCGGCGCGATCTCCGCCGCCACGCCGGGACCGTTGTCGGTCACCGTCACGCAAACGCGGCCGCCCGTATCGTCGGTGAAGGAGTCCACGATCAGGCGCCGGGGCGGCTTCACCTGGCGCAGCGCGTCCAGCGCGTTGCTGAGCAGGTTGACGACCACCTGTTCCAGCCGGTTCGCGTCGCCGACGACGATCGGCAACTCCGGATCGAGCCGTCCTTCGATCGAGATTTCGTCGACGCCGAAGCGGTAGGAGACCAGATCGATCGCGCTGCGCACGACGTCGTTCATGTTGACGCGGGCGGCGCGCTTTTCACCCGCGCGCACGAACCGCAGCAGCCCGCGCAGCAGCTTGGCCGCCCGCTGCGCCTGCCGCAGGATGCTCTGCATCTCGTTGCGCTGCTCGGCGGTCAGGTGCGCGTCCGCGAGCCGCAGCTCGGCGTGACTGGCGATCGCCATAAGGGGATTGTTCACCTCGTGCGCGACGCCACTCAACAGCTCGCCGGCCGCGGCGAACCGGCCCTGTTCCTCCGCGCGGTCGCGCAGCACCCGCGTCATCTGATTGAAGTGGCCGGCGACGGTGCCGAGCTCGTCGCTGCGACTGACCGGCACCTGCGTGCTCAGGTCGCCGTCGGAGACGCGCCGAATCCCGCGCTCGATTTCACTGAGTGGTTGCCACATCCGGCGTCGCACGATGAACAGCGAAACGGGAAGGAGCACGGCGCCGACGATCAACACGATGATCGCGGCGGTCGATCCCAGATTGCGGGTCAGCGCGAGCGTCAGCGCCGCGCCGTACACCATCGCCGCGACGACGACGCCGACGATCAGAACACGGAGACTACTAGCCGGATTGCCTGACAAGCCCTAATCTCCCCGTTCCCACTGCACACCAAGGTATCAATAATGCGACTTTTGAGCATCATCGTCGGCTTGGCGGGCGTCGGCACCGCCGCCTGCTCGCACGCGACCGCTCCGGCGCACCAGGCGCCGGCTCCCATTCCCGCGCAACAAGATACGTCCCGCGCCGCGTCCGGCCGCCAGCAGGCACCGGACGCCGCCGCGCCAAAGCCCTACAACCAGGTCATCACCGCCGGCATGACCACCGACTCCGGCGTCTTCACCGTGCACCGCAGCGGCGAGAAGCTGTTTTACGAAATTCCCAAGGCCATGCTGGGCCGCCAATTCCTGCTCGTCGCCGACCAGCGCGGCACGACGCGCGGGATCCGGTACGCGGGAGAAGAGATCAGCGATCGCATCGTCGTGTGGGAGCGCCTGGGGAACAAGGTCTTCCTGCGCATCGTGTCGTACGCGATGCGCGCCGACACCAACCAGCCCGTCTATCGCGCCGTCCAGCTGTCGAACCTCGCGCCGATCATCATGAGCTTCGACGTTGCCGCCTACCACGGGGACAGCACCGCGGTCATCGAAGTCACGAAGCTGTTTACGACCGACGTGCAGGAGCTGAACCTCCGCCAATCAGGCGTGCGCATACGTCGCATGGATCCGACGCGCTCCGTGATCGAGCGCGTCAAATCGTTCCCGCGCAACATCGAAGTCAGCGCGTTGCAGACCTTCGAAGTAGACTCGGTGCCCGGCCCGGCCGGCGGCCCGCCCAACCGCACGCTGAACACCATCACGATGTTGATGAACTACTCGATGGTGCTGCTGCCGGACGATCCGATGATGCCGCGCCTGTGCGACGATCGCGTGGGATACTTCAACATTTCGTTCGAGAACTACAACGATGTGCTCGTCCCCGGCCCGAAGCGCTGCTTCATCAAACGCTTCCGGCTCGAGCCGAAGGATCCGAATGCGCCCGTGTCGGATCCGGTCAAACCCATCGTGTGGTTCATCGATCCCGCCACACCCGCGAAATGGCAGCAGTGGCTGGTCAAAGGCGTGGAAGACTGGGCGCCGCTGTTTCGGGCCGCCGGCTTCAGCAACGCGATCACCGCCCGCGTGCCGACAGTCGCCGATTCCGATTACGATCTGGACGACGCGCGCTTCAACACGATTCGCTGGCTGCCGTCGACGATCGAGAACGCGTATGGGCCGAGCGTCTCGGACCCACGCTCGGGCGAGATCCTGAACGCCAACATCGGCTTCTACCACAACGTGAGCAGCCTGGTGGAGGCGTGGTATTGGACGCAGGCCGGCGCGAGCGATCCCCGCGCCCGCACCCTGCCGCTGCCCGATTCATTGATGGGCCTCCTCCTCGAGTACGTCGCAGCGCACGAGGTGGGACACAGCCTGGGTCTGCGTCACAACATGATCGCGTCGGCCTACTATCCGGTCGATTCCCTCCGCAGCCGCTCCTTCACCTGCCGCATGAAGAACACGAGCCCGTCGATCATGGACTACGCGCGCTACAACTACGTCGCGCAGCCCGGTGACAGCGCGTGTGTCATGCAGGGGTTCGGCGCCTACGACTACTTCGCGATCAACTGGGGCTATCGCCGCATACCCACCGCGCCGTCGCCGGACGCGGAGCGTCCCGTGCTCGACTCGCTCGCCCGGTTGCAGGACGCCAATCCCTACCTCCGCTGGATCGGCGACGGCGAGCCGATCGACCCGCGCATCGTGACGGAGGCGCTCGGCGACGATCCGGTGAAGGCGAGCGGCTATGGCGTCCGCAACATCAAGCGGCTCGTGCCGATGCTGATTCCCGCGACCACGACGAACAAGCTCGACAACTATGGCAAGCTGAATGACATGTACGGCGAGCTGATCGGCCAATGGGCCCGCGAGATGACGCATGTCGCGGTTGTCGTCGGTGGCGTGTACCAGTTCACCAAGTACCCGAGCCAGTCGGGGACCGTCTATCAGCCCGTGCCGCGGGCCAAACAGGCCGAAGCGGTACACTTTCTGAACGAGAACGTGTTCACGACACCGATGTTCTTCTTCGACCCGGAGATTTTGCGCCGCATCGAGCCGACCGGATTCGTGGAGCGCGTGCGCGCCCGCCAGACGGCGATCATGAGCACGTTGTTCAACGACTCGCGCCTTTCGCGTCTCGCCGACCAACAGGCGACCGCGCCAGCCGCGGGCGCGACCGCGTACACGATCCCCGATCTCTTCGGCGATGTGCGCCGCGGCGTGTTCTCCGAGTTCGGGAGTGGCGGGGGGGCCGTGCACGTCGACGAATACCGCCGCAACCTTCAGCGCACATTCGTCGACCAGATGGAGCGCTTGATCAGCACGCCGCTCGTGACGCCGCTGCCGCCGAATTTCACGCCGTTCCCCGGCTTCGAGCCGCCGCCCCCGCGGCCCGCCGACGCGCGGGCGCAAGCCCGGCTCGAGCTCGTGGATCTGCAGACCACGTTGCGGGGCGCGCGGGCGCATGCTGCCGACCGGGCGACGCAGGCGCATATTGTGGACTTGCTGGCGAGAATCAACCAAATCTTGAATCCACGATGAGGCTGCTATTGGCTATTCGCTATCGGCTATCGGGTGCGGCGTTGTTGGTGTGCCTGCACCTCGCGGCCCCGAGGCTGCACGCGCAGTCATTCGAACAGCGCCTTCTCGCCATTCCCGACACGGGCAGCATGCGCCAGATGTCGCGCGATCTCTCGGCCGTGCCGCACATGGCGGGGACGCCGGCACAGGCCGCGACCCGCGATTACGTGCTGAACAAGATGAAATCGTGGGGCATCGACGCGTGGAGCAAGGAATACAGCGTCTACATTCCGCAGCCGGAAGTCGTCGCGGCGTGGATCGTCAACGGCGGCAAAGCGACGGCCCTATCGCTCGCGGAGCCGGGGAAGGGTCCCCAGGTGCCTCCCTTCAACGGCTATACCGGTGACGGCGACGTCACCGCCGACGTCGTCTACGTGAATTACGGTCTCATCGAAGACTACAAGACGCTCGACTCCCTCGGCATCAGCGTGAAAGGCAAGATCGCGATCGCGCGCTACGGCCGGTCATATCGCGGCATCAAGGCGCGCGAGGCGGAGAAGCGCGGCGCGGTCGGCTTGATCGTCTACTCCGATCCGATGGAAGACGGCTACTTCCGGGGCGACATCTACCCGAAGGGACCGATGCGCAATCCCGACGGCATCCAGCGCGGCAGCATGATGAACGGCAACGGCGATCCCACGACGCCGAACTGGGCATCGGTGGAAGGCGCGCGCCGCCTGCCGGAAGACTCGCTCGACATTCCCAAGATTCCGATCATCCCGATGAGCTACGGGAATGCGCGCCGCTTCCTCGAGCCGATGACGGGTCCGTCCGTGCCGCAGAGCTGGCAGGGCGCGTTGCCGTTCCGCTATCACGTGGGTCCGGGGCCCAGCAAGGCCCGGCTGCACGTGAAGACGGAGCGCGGCGCCCGCGGCTTTCACAAGATCTGGAACACGATCGGCATGATTCGCGGCGAGCGCTGGCCCGATGAATGGGTCGTGATCGGCGGCCACCGCGACGCATGGGGTCCGGGCGCGCGCGACAACGTGAGCGGCACCGTCTGCGTGCTCGAGACGGCCCGCGCGTTTGCCGAGCTGGCGCGCGCCGGAATGAAGCCGGCGCGCACGGTCGTGTTTGCCACGTGGGACGCGGAAGAGTGGGGACTCATCGGCTCGACCGAGTGGGTCGAAGAGCTCGAAGATACGCTGCGCGCGCATGTCGTCGCTTATATCAACGAGGACGGGACCTTCTCCGGGCCGAGCTTCAGCGGCAGCGCCTCGCCGTCTCTGAAGCCGCTGCTGCGCGCGGCGGCGCGCGCCGTGCCGGATCCGACGGGAACGGGCACCGTGTACGACGTGTGGCTGAAGAGCAAGAACGGCGACACCACCGCGCTGACGATGGGAAACCTCGGCGGCGGGTCCGACTACTCGGGCTTCTACCACCACCTCGGCATTCCCGCGGGCGGCATCGGATTCGACGGGCCCGACGGCATCTATCATTCGATGTACGACTCCTACGACTGGATGTCGCGCTTCGGCGATCCGGGCTATAAGGCCCATCGTGCCGGCGCGCAGCTCGTCGGAGTGATTACGAGCCGCCTCGCCAACAGCGACATCGTGCCGCTCGACTACGCGGCGTTCGGCGTCGAAATGACGGGGCTCGTGACACAGCTCGATTCCGGCATTGCGAAGAAACAGTGGAAGGCGAGCGTCAATACGCAGGCGCTCAAGGACGCGCTCGACCGTTTCACCGCCGTGGCACGCGCGTTCAACACCGCGCGAGACACGGCGGTCGCGCGGAGCGCAGGCGGCGGCGCGGTCGACTCCATGCGTATCCGCCGGGTGAATGCCGCATTGATGCTGGTCGAGCGGCGGCTCACGCGCCCCGAGGGGCTGACGAGCCGCCCGTGGTTCCGCAGCCTGCAGTTCGCCGCGGACGTCGATAACGGCTACGCGACGATGGCGTTCCCCAGCGTCAACGAAGCGATTCGTTACGCCGATGCCGCCACCGCGAATAAGGAGCTGGCCGATTTGGTCAGCCGGATCGACCAGGCCCGTGCCGCGCTCGTCGAAGCGGCAGTAGCTTTGCGGTAGACGTAGCGGGAGGGAAGACATGGACGACTCCAAGACACGCGTCGTAATCGCCTACTCGATCTGGGCGACGGTCTGCGCGGTACTGGCAGGATTCGCGATCGCATTGATCCATACCTGGTTCTTCAGCTACCACCCAGGCCGCTCAGCGGTGATCGAGACGTTGTTCAGCGGCAGCCTGGCCGCGCTGGCGATCGCCGCCGGACAGGGCGCCGTGACACTCGTCACGGGCAGCTTTCTGGTACAACTCGGACGCACGCTGCAGTACACCGTGCTGCTCGGGCTTTCGATCGGCGTCTTCGACTTCGTCATGTACTTCGTGCAAATGGTCGCGCCGGTGACGGAGCTCGGCTGGGTCCCCGACCTCATCATCATCGTCGCCGTGACGGCGGCAATCACGGCGGCGGGATCGCGTAAATCGACCGCGGCGGTGTGAGCGACAAGGAAAAGGAAGCAATCGAGCAGCTCGAGCGTCGCGTGGCGACGCTGGAAAACATCGTCCGGCGGTTGACGGTCGTGGCGGGCAGCACCGAGCCGCGCGCTCGACCACTCCCCTCACCGCCGCCGTCCGCACCGCCTTCGCGACCCGCGGCACCCGGCGTCACCGTCACGGCAAAGACCGATCTCGAGCAGTGGTTTGGACAGCGCGGGCTGCTGGCCGTCGGGGTCGCCGCACTGCTCCTCGCGGCGGCGTTTTTCCTCAAGTACGCGTTCGACCAGGGATGGGTACCCCCGCTGGTACGCACGATCGGCTCCGTGATCGGCGGCATCGGCGTGGCGGCGTGGGGACACGAACGGATCGCGCGAGGGATGCGGCGCTACGGCGCCGCGATGATCGGCGCCGGCGGCGGACTCGTATACTTGGGCCTCTGGGCGGCTGCCGGTCCGTATGCCCTGATCGAACGGCGCATCGGCATCCTGTTGCTCGCGGCCACGACCGTCGCGGTCACGATGCTCGCGCTGCATCACGAGCTCGAGCCGCTCGCGATCTGGGCGCTCGGCGGCGCATACCTCGCGCCGTTGATTCTCCAGACGGCACCCAACCCGCAGGGATTTCTCGGCTATCTCGAAATCATCGGCCTGGGAACGGCGATCACGGCCCATGCCATGGGCTGGCGGGCGACGTTCAACCTCGCGCTCTTCGGCTATCTCTTTCTCGCGGCGGCCGGCGCCCAACCCGCGATCGCGGCGCCGCTCGGCTGCTGGCTGATCGCCGGCGCTGCACTCCTCGCGCTGCACGTGACCGGACTCCACCCCTGGCCGGAGACGCGGGTCGGTATCCTCCTCGGCGCGTGGATCCTGTTGGGTAACGGTCTCGCGAACATCGGCGCCGCGGCGCAGGCCCGTTGGTTCGGTCTCGCAGCGGTGGTGGCGGTGTGGGGCATGCTCGGCTGGCAACACGTACGGCGCGACCCGTTCGACGGTCAGGCGCTGGAGGAGCGATTCCTCTTTATCGCCAGCCCGCTCGCGCTGCTGGTGCTGGCGAGCCTGGCGCGACTGCGGCTGCTCGACATGCACTTCGAGGTGGCGCCCCTCGCGCTTGCCGTCGTGTACCTGCCGATCGGTTGGCTGCGCCGCAGTGCCGCCCACCTCGTCACAGGCTTCGTGCTCGTTGGGCTGGCCATGGCATTCCCCTGGCGGGCGTCGGCGATCGTGCTCGGTTGGATCTCGCTCGCGCTACTGGCGTTTCTCGTGGAACGACAAGCGGCGCGTCCCGGCGGCCGGATCGCGTCCATCACCCTCGCCGTGGCCGCGTTTGTCTGTCTCTTTTCTGCCGGTCTGATCGACCGCGACATCCCGGGCTCGCGCGCGGTCTTCACCGATCGCTGGG
>Ga0209166_10002572_pt1 | contig 13612 bp, 14 predicted proteins | sample Coa_R1_3_FD_187151 | JGI IMG/M metagenome (GOLD analysis project Ga0209166, IMG submission 187151) | Surface soil microbial communities from Centralia Pennsylvania, which are recovering from an underground coalmine fire - Coalmine... | ecosystem: Environmental > Terrestrial > Soil >... | reverse complement strand
CGGGGGCCCGAGATCCTCCCGGCGCGCCGCACGCGGCACGCGCTGGTCGCACGCGCGTCGCAGTGGCTCCCGTGGAACGGCGCGCTGCGCCTGTACTACCGCTTCTACGCGGACGACTGGGGCATCGTGGCGCACTCCGCCGAGGGCCACCTGATGCAGCGCCTCACGCCGGAGCTTTACGTCGGCGGCTACTACCGGTTCCATAGACAATCGGGTGCCTTCTTCTTCACGACGCTCGCCAGCGACGACGGGAGCCTGCGGGTCGCCGACAGCGATCTGGCGCCGCTCGACTCGCACACGGTTGGCGGAAAGGTCGTGCTCGATCTACCCATGTCGGGCAGCGTTCGCGCGCTGCACCTCGAGCTCGCGGTCGAGCGCTACGTGCGGAGCAACGATCTGCAGATGAACATCGTGTCATGGGCCACGGGCTTCAAGTTCTGAGGGGCGCCGCGCGCGCGGGAGCCGCGGGGCTCGTGATCGCGGGCGTCGTCGCCGGGTGCGCGGTGACCGCCAGCGCACCCGTCCCCGCGTCTCCGCCCGCGGTCGTTCCCACGCCGGGGCTCCCGACGGTGCCGGTCGCGACGCTCGCCGGAGAGCCCGCGCAGCTGACGGCGCTGACCGAGGGGCGCGTGGCGCTCGTGAGCCTGTGGGCCACCTGGTGCGACGCGTGCGACAAGGAAATGGACGCGCTCAACCGCCTGCACGAGTCGACCGCGGCGGGGCGCGACGCGGTCGTCATCGGCGTGGCGGTGGGCGAGGACCGCGCCAAGGTGGCGGCGTTCACGCGCCAGCGCGGCCTGCGCTATGCGCAGCTCGTCGACGAGCACTTCGCCTTCGCCGACGCGCTCGGGCAGCGGCGCTTGCCGGCGACGCTGGTCGTCGATCGGCAAGGGCGCATCGTCTACCGGGGCGAGACGCTCGACGCACGCGGGCTCGACGCGTTTCGTCGCGCGCTCGCGCTGCCGCCACCACCTCCTGCCGCAGGCCCGCAGGCCCCGTCCGTCAGCCTGCAGCCCTAGTCGCTCAGGCCGAGCGCGGGACGCCGCGGCCCGTCCGGTAGGCGCGGGGGGTGCAACCGATCTCGCGCCGGAACGTGCGCGTGAAGTTCGACAGGTCCTCGAAGCCGACGTCGTACGCGATGCGCGTCACCGGCTGCGCGGTGTCGAGCAGCAGGCGCGCCGCGCGGCGCAGGCGGGCGCCGACGAGGTACTGGTGTGGCGTCGTCCCGGTGACGTCGCGGAAGATGCGCAGGAAGTGGAACGGGCTGAGGCCCGCGCGCTCGGCGAGGTCGGAGAGCGCGAGCGGCGCGGGGCACCCGAGGTCCGGGCGAAGGCCGGCCGACGGCCCGAAGGGCGCACCGGACTCGTGCTCGATCGCGTCGATGGCGGCGTGCACGCGCGCGCAGTGCGAGGGGTGGCGCGCGACGTCCGCCGGGGCGGCGCCGTGGGCTCGCGCGACGACCGCCTCGGCGACGAGGTACGCCACCTCGTCGACGTCCACCGCGCCCGGCGACGCGGCGCGCGCCTGCTCGAGCCACGCGGCGACGCGCGTGACGGGCGCCATCACGGGCGCGGTGAAGAGCGGTCCGCGGCACCCGGGCGTCGCGCGCGCGACCTCCTCGACGACGGCGTGCGGGATGCTCACCGCGGTGCAGTCGTCTCCCCCGTCCTGCTCGTGGGAGCACTCGAAGCCGAGCGCGGGGCGGCCGATGAGGAGCCAGCCGGCGCGCAGCGCGTGCGTCCGGTTCGTGTCGGCGGCGCGGTAGCGGAAGGTGCCGCGGCGCACGAGCGCCACGGTGAGCGCGTCCGCCTCGTGCGTCTCGGGGTACGGGCGCGAGGCGCGCCCGTGGGTGCAGGCGACGTCGCGCACCGTCGCGACGCGGCCGCGACGGGACGATTGCACGGCGACCGATCCAGCCATTTTCGACAAGGGAGTATGGCAGCGGCGCGCGCGCCGCCAAGCGCAAGATTCTCCAAGTTCGGGCGGACGCGCAGACCTAGCTTGCCCGGCACACGGAGGTACCGCTGCCATGTTCGACCACGTCTCCATCACCGTCACGAGCTTCGCCAAGAGCCTGGGCTTCTACCGCGCCGCGCTCGGGCCCCTCGGCTGGGTCCCGCAGTACGTCGACGAGAAGGCCAAGAGCGCCGGCTTCGGCCCGGAGGGCACCGTCTTCCTGTGGATCGCCGAGGGCAAACCACGCGGCCACGCCCACATGGCCTTCCGCAGCCCGCACCGCGACGCCGTGGGCCGCTTCCACGAGGCAGCCCTCGGCGCAGGCGGCAAGGACAACGGCAAGCCCGGCCTGCGGCCCGACTACTCGGCCACGTACTACGCCGCGTTCGTCCTCGACCCCGACGGAAACAACGTCGAGGCCGTGACGCACGGCAAGGCGTGACGAGGGGCGCCGCCCGACGCATCCCCTCGACCGCTCGTCCCGGCGGATCGACCGTCCGTCACGATTCGGCCGACCCCGCCGGGCGCGGCCTTACATGGAGGGCATCCCCGACGTGGAGGTCGTCATGTTCCGTCGCTTCCGCACCTCGAAGACGCTCGTGACCACGCTGTTGCTCCTTCTCGCGGCCGCCACGACGAGGTGCGCGCACGCACCGCCGCCGTCGCCCGCCGAGTCGAGCGCGTCCTCCGGTGCCGCGACCGCTCCTGCGGCGAGCGCCTCCACGCCGCCGCCATCGCTGCAGGACGCTCTCCTGGAGAAGGGGCGCCGCTGGACGCGCGCGTTCTTCGAGGGGCACACGCAGGAGATGTGGGACCGCATGGGCCCCGACCTGCGCAAGCTGACGCACGACAAGGCGGGCCTCGACGCGTTCCGTCAGTCGGCGCTCGCGCAGCTCGGCGCCGAGTCCGGCGTCGTCGACGAGCGCGCCGAGGTCATCGAAGGGGTGCCCGCGTACGTCCGCATCGCGCGCTTCGAGCGGGCGCCCATGCCCGTCCGCGTCGTCTTCGCCTTCGACGCCGACGACCGCATCATCGCGTTCGCCATCCGCCCGGACGCCGCGCCGCACGCCGGGGCGGCGCCGGGCGGCGAGCTCGGACGCACGACGCGCACCGCGCTGTACCACCCGTTCGCGTACCATTCCGGCTCTTGATTGGACCCGGGAACGCTCCGACCCCGCCCCCTCGCCGGCGGCACGGCTCGCGCGAGTACTGGCTGTGCCAGGCGGCCGGCTGGGGGCTGTACCTCGTCGTCACGTACCTCCAGACTCACGGGTCCTCGTGGGGCCTCGGCGCCGAGGACGGCGAGACGCTGTTCGCCGCGCTGTGGGGCGTCGCGCTCACGCACGGCCTCCGGGGGCTCCTCGTCGCGCGCGGGTGGCTGGGGCTCGACCTGAGGGCGCTCGCACCACGCGCCGTCGCCGCCCCTCCGGTGCTGGCGATCCTCTTCGTCGCGCCCCTGGTCGCCATCGAGCGCTGGGTGCCCATCGATCATCCGCCGTCGCTCGTTCTCGAGACGGTCTTCGCGGTGATGCGCTGGTCGCTGGCGTTCGCGGTCTGGGAAGGGATCTACCTCGCCGTGGACCAGGCGCGCGCACGTCAGCGCGCCGAGGAGCACCGGCGCGAGCTCGTCACGGCGTTGCAGGCGGCGCAGCTCCGATCGCTGCAGTCGCAGCTCAACCCGCATTTCCTCTTCAACGCGCTCAACACGGTGCGCGCGCTCATCCCCGACGACCCCGCGCGCGCGCAGGAGGCCGTGACCCAGGTCGCATCGATCCTGCGGCACGCGCTGAGCTCCGGGCGCCAGGACCTCGTGACGCTCGAGAGCGAGCTGGCCGTCGTCGACGACTACCTCGCGATCGAGGCGCTCCGCCTGGGCGACCGTCTGCGCGTCGAGCGCGAGGTCGACCCCGGCGCCGGACACGCCCGCATCCCGGCGATGCTCCTGCAGACCCTCGTCGAGAACGCGGTGAAGCACGGGATCGCCGAGCTGCGCGAGGGCGGCACGTTGACCATTTGCGCTCGCCTCGAGGGCGGAGCCATGCTGCTCACCGTGGACAACCCGCGGCCCACCGAGCAGCAGCGCGCGCTCTCGATGGAAGCGGGCAACGGCATCGGCCTCGCGAACGCCACCGAGCGCCTGCACCTGCTCCTCGGCGAGGACGCCCGGCTCGAGATGGACCTGTCGGACCCCCGCCACGCGACCGCGCGCGTACGCGTCCCGCTCGCGCCATGAAGCCCGCCGGGCCGGAGCCGACCGTGCGCACGCTCGTCGTGGACGACGAGCCGCTCGCCCGGCGCGAGCTGCGGCGGCTGCTGGCCGCGACGCCGTGGGTGCAGGTCGTGGGCGAGTCCGCGAACGCCGACGAGGCGGAGGCGGCGATCGCGGCGCTCACGCCCGAGCTGCTGCTGCTCGACGTACAGATGCCGGGCGGCAGCGGCTTCGACCTGCTCGCGCGCCTCGACCGCGTCCCGCAGGTGATCTTCACGACGGCGTACGACCGCCACGCGGTCCGAGCCTTCGAGGTGAGCGCGCTCGACTACCTGCTGAAGCCCGTCGATCCGAAGCGCCTCGCCACGGCCCTGGCGCGCGTGCGGCGCAGCGAGCCACCCGCGTCGCTCGCGTCGCCCGCGTCGGCTGGAGTCGCGGCGGAGCAGGCCTCTCTCGAGCGCGTCTTCATCCGCGACGGCGAGGCGTGCTGGCTGGTGCGCCTCGACGAGGTGTGCCTGCTCGCGTCGGAGGGCAACCACGTGCGCCTGCACTGGGGCGCCCGCCAGCCGATGCTCGCGCGATCGCTGGCGGCGCTCGAGCCGCGCCTCGATGCGCGCCGGTTCTTTCGGGCCAACCGCCACCAGATCATCCACCTCGACTTCGTCGAGTCGGTCGACGTGGGCGTCGGCGGGCGCCTGCACGTGCAGCTGCGCGCTGGGCCCGAGGTCGAGCTGTCGCGACGGCAGGCGCGCCTGTTCCGCGAGCGGCTGGGGACGTGAGCCGACCTCAGTCGGCGCCCTTGATGTTCGCGACGGGGTAGAGGCGGCTCGCGACGCGCGCGATGCCCTCGGCCTCGAGCACCGCGAGCACCTCGTCGAGGTCCTTGTAGACGTGGGCGCACTCGTCGAGCGGCACGTGGCGGTGGTTGCCCACGATGCCCTCGATCGAGATGCCCGCGAACGAGCGCTTGACGTGCGCCATCTCGGCGTCGATGCGCTCCTGCTTGTGCTCGAGCTTGCGCTTCGCCTCGCCGCGCGCGAGCAGGCGCCCCGACCCGTGGTTCACGCTGCAGGCGCTCTTGTGCGCGCCCGGCAGCGGGAACAGGATCGCCGCGCCCTCGTACATCGAGCCCGGGATGAGGCACGGGTGCCCGGTGGTCTCCCAGCGGGTGCCCGCGAGGTCGGGGTGGCCCGGCGGGAACGCGCGCGTCGCGCCCTTGCGGTGCACGAAGCCCTTCTTCGTCGTGCCGTCGGGCAAGACGAGCGTCTCCTGCTGTACGAGGTTGTGGCTGATCTCGTAGTAGACCTCGACGTCCGCGCCGAAGACCTCCTGCGTGGCCGCACGGATGCCGTCGACGATGATGTGGCGGTTGGCGACGGCGAAGTTCGCCGCCGAGTTGTGGTGCGCCCAGTACTGCTTGCCGAGCGGCTCGTCGGCGCGCAGCCACGAGTCCTCGCGGCGGTTGCTGGGGAGGCCCCGCAGGCGCGCCCCCTCGTAGAAGAAGTGATTGGCCGTCTGCCAGCCGTACCCGCGGCTGCCGCAGTGGACCATCACGAATACCTGCCCCGTGTCGCGATCGCACTGCATCTCGACGAAGTGGTTGCCGCCGCCCACGCTGCCGAGCTGCGGCACGACGGCGCGGTGCGCGCGCTCGATCGCGTGCAGGTCCGTATCCTCCGGCACCGGGATGTACTGGCGCTCGCAGAGATCCGCGCGCACGCCGAGCGCCTTGGCGCCGAAGCGCAGGATCTCGTCCGCCTGCTTCGAGGAGAAGGTGGGCATGCGGTCCGGCCGGTGGCTGCCCTTGCCCGTCGCGATGCGCCGCTCGACCTCCGTGACCCAGCGCTCGCGCGCGTGCTTGCTGCGCACGCTCGTCGCCGTGAGCTCCGCCTTCATGTAGAGGACGCCGCACGAGATGTCGTAGCCCGAGCCGCCCTGGATGATCGTCCCGTCGGTCACGATGACGCTGCCGACCGGCACGCCGTAGCCCGTGTGCGTGTCGGGCATCAGGTACGCGCCCGTCACGCCCTCGTAGCTCGCGCCCGCGGCGATCTGCTTCCACACCTGCTCCTCGGACGCCTGGTACAGCGCCTCCGACAGGAACGCGTGCGCCTCCACCTTCATGCCGCCGACGCGCGGCAGCACGTAGTGGTTGTCGGACACCTTCTGGACTGCGTACTTGAGCGACATGGTCTTCACGCGACTTGGTGGCGATGGATTGTAAGGGAAAGCTTCGACGAGCTCGACGCCAACCCTCTGCGACTCAGAGGCCCAACTTCAAGAAATTCACGATGCACCTCCTCCTGCTTCGCCGTTGCTGTTGCTCGGGCCCAGAAGTCCCGCCGGCAGCAGCGTCTTGAGGCCGTCGGCTCCGACCACGACGCGCACCTCGTGGATGCGCGACGCGATCTCCTTCAGCGACTCGAGCTCCTTGAGCCGCAGGAGCACGGGCTGCTCGGCGATGACGCGCGCCGTGTTCGCGAGCGAGCGCGTGGCCGCCGTCTCCTCCCTGCGGAGGATGACGTTGGCCGCGGCCTCCTTCTCCGCCTCGATGACGCGGTTGAGGAGGGTCTTCATCTCGCCGGGGAGCACGACGTCCTTCACGCCGACGCGCTCGACGCGCACGCCGAAGCGCGTGGCTTCGGGCGTGACGCGGCCCTCGAGCCAGCGCGCCATGCCGTCCCGGCCCTCGAGGAGCTGGTCCAGCGTGGCGCCCGCCACGAAGTCGCGCGCCGCGAGCTGCACGAGCAGGTAGACGGCGTCCTTGACGCTCGCGACGGCGTGCGCCGCGAGCGCCGCGTCCTCCACCGCGTACTCGATCGTGAGCGACAGGCGCAGCGTGACCTTGTCACGGGTCATCAGCTCCTGGCCCACGATGGGCACCTGGACGCGGCGCATGTCGACCGTCTGCACCTCGACGCGCGCGTGCTGGTTGGACCAGAACGCGTGGCGGCCGGGTGGCAGCGTGCGCGTCATGCGACCCTGCACGTACTCGAGGCCGCGCTCGTACTCGCGCACGAGGACGTCGGCGTACTCGTCGCGCGGAAGCACGGCGACCAGCTCGGTCGTGAGCTCAGGGATGGGAGCGTCGACCGAGAGGACCTCGAGGCGGACCGACGGATCGACCTTCCACCACCGGTGCGTGCCCGCACGGAGGAAGACCCTGGGCGCGCCGTCCTTCCAGAGGATGCCGCGCTCGCGCGGAGCGAGGGTGATCTCGTCGTACCAGTCACCCGGCAACGCTGCGCGGACCTCAGGGAGCGCCTGGAAGATTAGCTGGTCGGTCGACCAGCGCTGCTCGGTGAGGCCCGTCGCCCAGAGCCAGTGCCTTCCGGGGCCGAGCGCCCGAAGCGGCAGGCCGTGCTTGAACACGACCACCCGCTCGTTCAGCTTCACACGGATGTTCGTGAACACGATGACGAGCCTCCTTTCTTGAGTGGGGTGAGAGGTGATGGCGACGCGTGCGAGGCACGCGGGCCGAAGAGGTGGTCCCGCCGGACGCGGGGAGCCCGACGGAGCACGCACGGCGCGCTCCATCGGTGGGACCGGTGCCACGCAGAGAGCGGGGGCTCTCCCCTTGGCGGGGCGGCGGTCGCCGTGCGCGATGGCCACCGGCCGTGAAAGAGAGCGCCCGGTATCCGGGCAGTCACCGGCCTCGCGCAGCACGAGGGCCGCCCGAGTGGGTGGGCGCCCCACGGCCGCGGGATCGTGTTGTGTGGACAGGTTAATAGCCTGTCGCTCTACCTGGCTGAGCTACGAGCCCTAGGGTGGACCCGACGGGATTCGAACCCGCGTCTTCGCATGCGTGTCTCGAAGCAGTCGAGACGGCTGACGTCCAGTAAGCGAACCATCGAGCGGACACGCGCGACGAGACGTCGAGCGCGCGCCGAAGGCGCCTCGTGGGAATCGCTACCCCGGCGAAGGCCGGGGTCTATCACCCATGGTGCTCGCGGCAGGACTCGAACCTGCATCGTCTTGCGGGACCCTGTGTTTGAGACGGGCGGCTATGCCATTCGCCTACGCGAGCAGAGTGTCTCGACGCGTCCGAGGTGCGGGCCAGGATTGAGGTAGCGATGCCGGTATCGAGCCGGCAACACTCGGATTATCGGTCCGATGCTCTTCCATTGAGCTAATCGCGTGTAGGGCCGTGCGGATGGGGCGCGTCGAAAATTGTCCCCGCGTTCGAGTGATCTCGGCTGGCTTTGCTTTTCAGCTCGTTCTCGAAACGAGTGCCTTTACCATTCGGCCACATCCCCATTTTTTGGCGGAGAAGACGGGATTCGAACCCGCAATGCGTGTGAGCCGAGATCGGTTGAACGCGGAGTGGTGGGCGTTCCCGGAATCGAACCGGGGCTTGTGAGAACCGTCGGGAGCTCCGCATGCGGAGCGAGTTGGCGGTGCTGGTTCACTCTGAGTATCGATCAGATGAGGTACCAAACCTCTGTGAACGCCCATGTGGCCTCGGAGGCGGCGCGCGCGTCGGCGCGTACCCCCTTGGCCGTATCGTTGCCGTTGTCGTTGCCGTGTCAGATGCGAAGGACGCCGCCGGGGCTGACGCTGAACCCCAGCCTGTCCCCGCCGCGCAGGTACGTCGCCGCGGCGTGCGCGAGGCACGACGCGGTGAGCGCGATGAAGGGCAGGTGCTGCCCGTCCTCGCACGTCGCGGCGCCCGCACTCGACGCGTCGTCGATCGCGAACGCCTCGTCCCACACGACGCGCCCGAACTCGCCGCCCGCCGCGAGCGCCCCGTGCAGGCACGGGATCGCGTTCGCGCGGACGAAGCCCTGGACGATGCGGCGGGCGTCGCCGTCGTCGAGGCAGTCGAGCACGAGGTCGGCCCCGCCCAGGAGCGCACGGACGTTGTCGGCCGTGAGCCGGTTCGGGTTGGGCTCGATCTTCGCGCCGAAGAGGAACTGCATCGTCTGCTTCAGCGCCTCGACCTTGGTCTTGCCGGCGTGGGGCCGGGCGTGAAACTGGCTCAGCACGTTCTTCTGCTCGACCCGGTCGAAGTCGACGACCGTGATGGCGGCGCCGGTGTTGCGGAGAAGGAGCACGGCGTGGGACCCGAGGGCCCCGACGCCCACGACGATCACACGCTTCATGGCTCCCCCCTGCTACTTCGCGCCGAACGGCGTCTTCGGGCGGATCTGGATCAGGTTGTACGGCCGGGCCTCGTTCGGCGCGAACCGGTCGACGACGAAGCCTCGCAGGTTGACGTTGCCGTCGACCCGGATGCCCGCGATGCCGCCGGTGCGGATCGCCTCCGCGGCCCACTGCCGGATGTCTCCCTCGGTCGCGCCGAAGGGGACCGCGTCGGGCAGATCGCCGTTCTGGCCGGCCCACGTGACGTTGAGGCGCGCCTCGTCGGCGCGCATGGCGTTGTCGTTCATGGTTCTCTACCTCCGTGAAGTCCGGCGGAGCTCGTCGGCCCACGCCGGCTCGTTGATGCAATCGATTGTGAATCGCCTGTACGCGAGCCCCTCCGGGCCCGCCCAGCGCACGACCACGAGCGAGTCCTCGCTCGCGATCCACCAGTCGAGCCGGCGGCCCAGGCCCGCCTCGATGGCCTCGAACGTGGTCACGTCCGTGGCCGACGGGCTCGGCGCGCCGGCCCCGGGGTGCGTGTGGGCGAAGCCCGCGATGCGATCGCGGCTCGCCCACAGCACGTCCCAGAGCGCCCTGCTGTCGGGAAGCCCGGTCACCGTGCTCCCGCTCGGGACGTGCCAGAACACCGGCCGCCCCTCGAGGTCGACGACGACCCCGGCTTCCTTCCACATGGCTCACCTCCCTACACGTGGCGGAACACGACGAGCTTCCCCTCGCGGTCCGCCTGCTGAATGACGCCTGGCAGCGACTCGAGCGTGAAGTAGGCGTCGCCCTTCTCGTTCGTGCGGTGGTCGACGAGGCAGATGCCCGCGTCGACGATCCGCAGCGTCCGCGCGTCGCACGTGCACTCGAAGCGGCGCCCGTCGAGACGGAACCGCACGGCCATCTCGTGCTTCGCGTGCGCCTTGCGGTGGTCCTGATAGACGGCACCGCCGACCGCGAGCGCGGCGCGGGCCGCCTCGGCGAAGTCGATCTGCGCCATCGTCCGGCGCGCGTGCGCGTCGCCGAGCTGCTCGAAGAGCTCCTTGCGTCGCTCCTCGGCGGCCCGGCGCTCCTCCTCCTCGCGGCGGAGGCGCTCGAGCTGCTCGCGGCGACGGCGCGCCTGCTCGCGACGATGGGCCTCCATGCGGAAGGCCGCGTCGAGCGCGGGCGGCACGCCGGGGACGTCGTCCACGGTGTCCTTGCCGTCGAGGAAGGCCTGGAGCACCGCGTCCTCGGGGCCGAGCGGCATCTCCTGCCCCTCGAAGACGAGCGGTCCGCCGTCGAAGCTGCGTCCCGCCGCGACGCGCGCGAAGCGGTCGAGGCCGGGCTCGAGCAGGTGAACGGTCTCCGAGCAGCCGGCGATCTTCGCCGGGTCGGGGTCGACGCGCACGCGGTCGTCGACGATGCGATCGCCGACGAGGTAGCCGCGCACGCGGTGCCGCAGCACGCCGCGCGCGAGCTCCGCGCGGCCCTCGACGCTCGCGGTGCGGCCCGCGAGCGCGAAGCTGTACCAGCCGTGCTCCTCGGGGAGCGCGCCGTCGATGCGCCAGGTGCGCGGTCCGTCGCGGAGGCAGCGGCCTCCGACCCACGGCGACACCATCGCCTCACCGGCGACCTGAAGAAGGTCCCGCCATCCCATGGTCGTGCTCCTTGCTGGAACGAGCTCTCGAGACAGAGCCGAAGAAGAAAGGCGGGGCCGAGCTTTCGCCCGGCCCCACCGGGTCACGCCGCCCAGGGCGGCTTCGCCAGGAGCTTCGTCTTCACGATCTCCTCGGCCAGCGTGATCCTCGACGTGGCCGCCGCGCGCAGGGCGCCGACGGGCGTCGAGGCGACCAGCGCGCGGATCGTGCGCGGGATGGCGTACGGGTCCGCGAAGATGCGCTGATCGATGGGAAAGCAGGGGATGCCGAGCGCCGCCGCGGTGGCGCGGACGGCGCGGTCCGAGTCGGCGCCCGAGACCTTGAGCAGACCGAACGCGATCGGGGCGATGCCCGAGTCGCGCACGTACCGCTCGAAGGCGGGGGCCTGCTCGTCGCCGACGAAGATGAACACCGCCTCTTCGTCGGGCGCCGGCTTCGTGTCCTGCAGGGCGCGCACGCCCTGGCCGTACTCGGTACCGCCGCCCGCGACGATGCCGCGGAAGGCGTTCTCGACTCCGACCGCCGAGGCGTGCTTGAGCGCGATGCGCCGGCCGACCGTGTTGAAGACCGACACATGCAGCTTCTCCAGGGGGAAACCCTGCAGGAACCGCCCGATGTAGTCCTTCGCGGTCGGGATGGCGTTCGTCATCGAGCCCGAGACGTCGACGATGAAGTAGACGACCAGGCCCTTGACGACGGCGGCGACCGCGCGCTGCAGCGCCTCGTCGGCGCCCTGGCGGAGCGTCTCGGCCGTCTCCTTGGACTTCACGCGCCGCGCGATGTTCGCGGCGCGCATGTCCTCGGCCGCCTTCACCGCGCGCTCCCAGCGCTCGCGGACGTCCTGGACCTGCAGGAGGCCCAGCTCCTCGAGCGTGGGGGTCGCGATGACGAGGTCCTTGTCCGAGAGGGCGCCGGCCTCGATCGCGGCCGCCATGACGGCGCGCGTGATGCCCACGTCCTTCGGCACGAGGCCGACGATGCGCTTGTAGCTCGGCTTGGTCCGGACGATGAGGTTGCAGATCGCCTCCTCCGTCAGGCCCTCCCACGACTCGGCCGCCGCCACCGCCTGGCCGATGGCCAGGTTGCGGCGTCCGTCCTTCGCCTGCGCCTGCTTCCAGCGCAGCGTCGCGAAGAACGCCGGCGACTCGGGCTTGTAGCCGACACGCCGCGCGAGCTCCATGACCGTCCGGCGGAAGCCCGCCTTGACGAGGCCCTGGAGCAGCTTCGGGTTGTCCTCGCGGTGGCGGAGCCACTTCTCGACCGCCCCTGGCCAGCGGCCGAGGAACGGGCGACGCGCCGACTTGCCGAAGCCGAGCTCGCGGTTGATGGCGGCGACCGCCGGCAGCGACAGGACGTCGTGCACGCGCAGGAGCAGCTTCGGGCTCATGTCCCGGCCGTCCTTGGTGTAGAGGAGCATCATCGCCTCGCCGACGTCGCGGTAGTCGTCGTCGTGGAACGCGACCGCCCCGCCGTCGACGACCGGATCGCCCTTGCGCGCCTGCACGAGCATGAGCGCCGCGAGGATCACCTTGAGGTCGCGGTGCTCCTGCGCGAACGCGTACGAGGCCCACTTCGCGGCGAACTCGTTGTCCGCCTTCCAGACCTCGGCCGCCTGCCGGTACATCCACACGACGACCTCGGGGAAGAGGCCCGCCTTGCGGTATTCACCTGCGATGCCGCCCGCGTCGCCGCGGACCTGGTAGCCGTTGTCGGCGAGGACGCCGACGCGCACCTTGCGCGTCTTCTTGCCGGCGCGCTCGAGCCGGTAGACGACCTTCTTGCCGTCCTCGACCTTGTACGTCGCCGGAGCCCACGCCACGCCGACCGCCGATCCGCGGTCGGGCGTCACGATGCCCGGCCGGTTGTGGACCGCGTGGTCCGAGCAGGCGAGGAGCGTCTGGATGATGCGCTCCGAGGCGCCGAGGTTCTCGTGGTTCATGGGTCGTCCTCCTGTGAAAGGTTGTCGGTTGATCACTCCTTGTTTGCTTCGAGTGCTCGCGGCAGGACTCGAACCTGCATCGTCTTGCGACCCCGTGTCTGAGACGGGTGGCTATGCCATTCGCCTACGCGAGCATGTGAACCGCGAAGAGCGCGGTGGAAGAGCGCCCCGGTTTAGCGTCTCGGGGCAGGACGTTGGGAGGCTCCCGGTCGCCGGTCACGGCGGCCACAGGTCACGCCACCTGCGTGGATGCCAGGCTACTGCAGTAGGGCAGCCAGACCTTCGGCATCTCGGCCTGGTGGACGCGCAGCACCGGGGTGACGGGGAGGCCGGACGGCTTGAACGGCTTCCGGAGAAGCGTCATGCCCGCCTCCGCCGGGGTGCGGCTCCCCTTGCGGTCGTTGCACGCGTAGCAGGAGGTCACGATGTTCTCCCAGACCGTCTTTCCGCTCCGCACGCGCGGGACGACGTGGTCGTAGTTGAGCTCGTGCATCTCCTTCCTCTCGCCGCAGTACTGGCAGCGAAAACCGTCACGCGTGTAGACGTTGATGCGGCTGAAGCGCACCACGTGCTTCGTCGGCCGCCCCGACTTGCGGAGGCGCTTCAACTCGTCGAGGCAGGCCTGGCGGAACGCGGCCGGCGTACCGATGCTGTAGCCTCAGTCGCTGCCCGATGCCATCCACCCCCGTCGATGACCACACCGAGGAGTTCGAGCAGCTCGCCGGCCTCTCAGCACTCGAAGCGCTCGAAGGCGAGGAGCTGGCTCTGTTTGAAGCACAC
>Ga0209166_10002571_pt1 | contig 13618 bp, 12 predicted proteins | sample Coa_R1_3_FD_187151 | JGI IMG/M metagenome (GOLD analysis project Ga0209166, IMG submission 187151) | Surface soil microbial communities from Centralia Pennsylvania, which are recovering from an underground coalmine fire - Coalmine... | ecosystem: Environmental > Terrestrial > Soil >... | reverse complement strand
AGCCGGCCGCCAGATTGCGCGTGTACTTCACCGCCGCTGGCCCCGCCAGTCCTCCGCCAAAAATACAAGACACCAGCGAGTTCGCCCCCAGCCGGTTCGCACCGTGATACTGGTATTCGCATTCGCCCGCCGCAAATATCCCCGGAACGTTTGTGGCCTGATCTTCCGCGTTCACCCAGATGCCGCCCATCGTGTAATGCATCGCCGGAAATACCTTCATAGGCTCTTCGCGCGGGTTCACGCCAAGAAACTTTTCGTAAATCTCCAGGATGCCTTCCAGCTTTCGATCCAGGGTCTCCCGGGGAATATGCGTGACGTCCAGATAGACCGCCGCCTGTCCGCGAATGCCTAGTTTTTCTTGATAAACAATGCGGTGGATCGCACGCGTGGCGATGTCGCGCGGCACCAGATTTCCGTACTTTGGATACCACTCCTCGAGAAAATAGAAGCGCTCTCCCTCGGGAATGCTCCGCGCTGGGCGCGTGTCCGCCGGATTTTTGGGCACCCACACACGGCCGCCTTCTCCGCGCGCGGACTCGCTCATCAGCCGCAGCTTGTCCTCGCCGGGGATCGCCGTGGGGTGCACCTGGATAAACTCGCCGTTCGCGTAATCGACTCCCTGCTGAAACAGCGCGGATTGCGCTGATCCTGTGCACACGACGGAATTGGTCGAGCGCCCGAAAATTGCGCCAATTCCTCCCGTGCAGAAAATGACTGCATCCGCGGGATACGTTTTCACTTCCATGGACCGCAGGTCCATGGCGCAAATCCCCCGGCACACTCCGCCCTCGTCGATCACCGCCGACAAAAACGTTTGCCCTTCGTATTTCTTGACCTTGTCTTCGGCTTCGTGCCGCCGCACCTGCTCATCTAGCGCATACAGTAGCTGTTGCCCCGTCGTCGCGCCCGCGAAAGCAGTTCGGTTATAAAGCGTGCCTCCAAATCTCCGGTAATCGAGCAATCCCTCCGAAGTGCGATTAAACATCACGCCCATGCGATCCAGTAGATCGATAATCCCTGGCGCTGCCTCGCACATCCGCTTTACCAGCGGCTGATTCGCCAGAAAATCGCCGCCGTAGATGGTGTCGTCGAAATGTTTCCAGGTGGTGTCCCCTTCGCCCTTCTGATTCTTCGCCGCATTGATGCCGCCCTGGGCGCAAACCGAATGCGATCGCTTCACCGGTACAATCGAAAACAGATCCACCGGCACGCCCGCCTCTGCAACGCGAATCGTAGCCATCAGGCCGGCCAAACCACCGCCCACGACAATGATTTTCGGCTGTCTCATTTTAAGTAGAAGTCAAACGGGTGCCAGTTCAGCCAAAAGCTCAGAACAATTAGCACGCCCACCAGGCTAAACGTAAATCCCACCATCGCGCCAAGCGCCCCTGCTGCTCGCTGTGCTTTCACTGTCGCCGCCAAGCCCCACTTGCACAAGAAATTCCAAATCCCCACCCCGAGGTGAAACGACGATGCCAACACCCCGATGAACATGAATGCCAAAGCATACGGATTCCGCAGCAAGATCTCGACGTCGGCGTACGTTGACCGGCCGTGCGTCAGCCAGCGTTCGGTATAGAGATGCCACCCGATGTACGCGAATGCGATGAGCCCCGTGTACCGCTGCGTGGTATACAGCCAGTTCCCTACCCATGGGTAAGCCGAAACATTGGACTTTCCCCGCACCCAAATATAAATCCCATACCCGCCGTGATAGAGCAGCGGCAAAAAGATAAACAGCCATTCCACCACCAAGCGGAACGGGATTGTCTGCAGCTCCAGTGATTTCGCGTCGTACTCCGATCGGCTCACCAACGCGTAGCTATTCGACCAGAAATGTTCCGCTAGGAATGCGCCAACAGGAATAATGCCGGTTAAGGAATGCAGCTTGCGAAGAAAATAGTCGGATTCAGGCCGGGTTGCCGTTGCGGACATGCCCTCTCCGCCGCATGAGTAGCTAAAGGGCGCTAAAGTCGTGCGGCTCTCTCAGTATAGGGAGATGAAAACAGCGATGCAAGCCAGCCTGTTCGCTTCTCGGACACGCAACGAATTAAAAATCGTTGCGCCGTCTCCGTATTCCCGTTTAAATGAGAAATGCAACGGATGGTACCCGCCTGGGCCCTCCCGCCTGGCAACTTCTCCGTTCCCAACCGATCTCCGATGACCACGACCCATAACCTTGCTTCGGAACTGGAACGAATCGCAACTGCCATCGAATCCGACGCTACCGCGACGGCCCAGATCTCTCTCTCCAGCATCGCGGAACGTATCGCGAAAAATCTCGGCGTAAATACCGACGAAATTGCACTCATGGGCGTTTCCAATCGCTGGCGTCACTTGCACTTTCTTGTCCCGGAATCGCTGAAGCAGGTCGGTTTCATACCCCTTTCGAGCAACTCTTCCATCGCTGCGCGCACCGCCCGCGAAAGCCGTCCCGATATCATCAATAACTTTGCAAGCGTCCGTCACGCCACCGTTTTCGAGGGCGTGAAAATCAGCGGAGAGAGCTCTGAACTCATACAAAAGATGATCAGCGCGCCGATACTTTGCGGTGACAAGGTCGTCGGCGTAATCCAAGTCAGCCGCAAGGGCGCCAGCGCCAAGGCTGCCGGCCCGGACTTCGGCGCCGATGAGTTGGGCAAGATTCTTGCGCTCTGCAAGCCCCTCGGCAAGCTGCTTCAGCGTATTTCCCGCGAAGAGTGAGCTCCTCCCGGGATTTTGTCACGCGGCATTCATAATTCTCCTCAGGCGGGCCAAAATAATCCCGAATTCGTTTGACACTGCAATACCTTCTTGTTATTTTTCCACAGCGGAAATTTTTCGGCTGTTACCCAAATCACGGAGGCACCGCAACCCGGCACCATGGCGTTCGTCGCGAAGAAGATCTTCCTCACCAAAGGCGTCGGTAAACATCGCGAAAGACTTTCGAGCTTTGAGCTCGCCTTGCGCAATGCGGGCATCGCTGCCTGCAACATCGTTCGCGTCTCCTCGATTTTTCCGCCCAATTGCAAACTCATTTCCCGGAGCGAAGGTTTAAAGCACATTAAGCCTGGCCAGGTCGCGTTCACTGTCATTAGCGAAAATTCCACCAAGGAAGCCCATCGCCTCATCGCCGCCAGCATCGGCCTCGCGCTTCCGAGCGACAAATTGATGTACGGCTATCTTTCCGAGCATCACTCCTTCGGCGAAACCGAGGAAGTCGCCGGCGAATATGCCGAAGAGCTCGCCGCGGAAATGCTCGCCACCACTCTCAACGTGGAATTTGATCCCGATCTGAGCTTCGACGAGAAAAAAGAGGTCTACCGCATCTCCAACAAAATCGTCCGCACCATGAACGTCACCCAATCCGCCGTGGGCGACAAGCGCGGCCTCTGGACCACCGTCCTGGGCGCCGCTATCCTTATCGGCGAAGACGACTAGTTGCAATCTTAGCCGGCGACTTGTTCGATTGCTGCAAGACCACCTCTTCCTTTTGCATTTTATTCCGCTTCTCTCGCAACATTCCTCTGCTAGGCCGGAGTTTGTCCTGCCCATCTCCTTCATTTCACTAACACTCCGCCTCACCACTGTTTCAAATTGGAACACCCCTTATTTACTGTAAGTACCTATCGAGTACCTCTTGTCTATTAGTGAACAGAAGTCCAAACCCTCTCGCTACATTCTCTCTAGATGTTAAGCACTGACGTTGCGCGACAGAAAGGAAATTGGATGCGGAAGCCTCTGCGGCCATCGGATTCAACTAGGTCTTCCATGCCGCCGAACTTAACGCCTCGCCCCTGCCGCGGGATTGGTGCGCAAATAGCTTCTTCAAAATGGGAGGCGCACACAATTGCGTACCGGCCCAGCCGTGAATCTGCAAAGGACGTTGGGCAGCCATGAATACTTCCGAACGCCGCTATTCGCATCGCTATGGATTAAAGGTTCCCCTGGTGTTCTGTTCCGTGCACTCTCTGCTGACAAATGGTCATCTGGCGGAATCCATCAACCTGTCCTCACGAGGAGTCTACTTTGTCACCAGCCATGCAGTATTTGTAGGGCTGCCTGTTCGTGTATTTATTCACATGCCCAAACGCGTCTCGGGAGAACAAGCAGCCGATAGAGAATTCACCGGCCGGGTCTCACACGTCGAATCGAAAATCCGTCCGGACGGAATTTCGGGAGTTGGCGTCGAATTTTTCTATCGGGAAACTCATTAGAAGACTCTTAACTGGATCACACGCAACTAAGCATAAGAGAAAGGGACTCCGATGAGCCTTCAAGCGTTTCAAACAGCCGCCCGGCAATGTGGCTTCGTTGAGGTCAATCAATCCGAGGAAGGGAGTGTCCTGTGGCTCAGAAAAAGAGCGCCGGATACGGCCAGGGAGACCTACCAGCGAATGTGCATCGACAGCCTCACCAATAGCGCAACCGTCTACTGGATGACTGTTCCAGGAAAGGTAAATTCTAAGACGTTTCGCGGCGTCCCTGCGCTGCAAGAATGGTTCCATCTGAAACTGGAAACAATCGTTCAGCGCTGAGGAATGAATCGCGACCGTCATAACAATCATTCCTTTCTGAGTGCTGTCCTTGCGGCTGATTGAATGTTCATGCGCGATCCATGCGGTACGTTCTAGGCTACCGATGGTCGCCCTGCATCAATCATGTGACTTCTACCACAGTGCATTGCGCGGCTGTGGCGATAGGCCCGTTGTATCCGAAGGCCGGTAATTATTTCCTCCATCGCCAAAATATAAATTCCGGCTAGACGAATCCGAGGATTGTGTTAGGCTACGCGCGAACTTCAATGCGGGCCGATCGCTAAATCTTTACTCGTGTGATTCTTTGGCCGCCCATCAGGAAGGTTATTTATGAGCAACGCCGCCGGCACTCATCCCGTTCATCAGGCGCTCGCTAGTCATACCAATCCCAAGAATCTGCCCTGGGTTCCTTGGGCCGAGGGACATTTCATCAAGCTGATTAAGCTGAATCCCATCACCGGCCAGATCATTCTGTTCATTCGCTCCCACCCCGGCGCCGCCCTCCAAATGCATTTCCATCCAGGAACCGTAGTCGTCTATACGGTTCAGGGTGCCTGGACCTACGATGAAGGCTGGGTATCGGAAGCCGGCGATGTGGTCTTCGAAGTCGCCGGTTCCACGCATTCGCCGCGAATGGTCGGCACGGAAGACACCGTCGTATTTGCCGTCATCGAAGGCGCGCTCGACTTTGTAGACGATGCCGGAAACACCGTCGCCACCGAAAACTGGCAAACCTTCCTCAAGCGCTACCACGATCACTGCGCCAAGAACGGTCTCACGCCGGTGGACATCACCAAATTCTAAGGTTCGCGCTCTCAGCGATTTTGTGCTCCGAAGCGCGTGCTTCAGACGGCCATGCTGTTTGATGCCTGCGTTTCAGGGGGAATTCATGCCAGCGGAGTGCTGACCGGTAATTTCGCGGCTTCCCACGCCGCCATCCCGCCTGCGATCTCGCTTACCTCCTTAAATCCTTCCCTTTTCAAGAGACTCGCGGCAATCGAGGATCGATAGCCTCCCGCGCAATGCACCATAAGCGCCCGGCTCCTCGACAGTTCCCCCGTTCGTTCCAGCAGATTATTCAGGGGAATGCTCAAGCTGCCATCGATATGTTTCTGTTCTCGCTCTCGCGGTGCGCGGACGTCGATCAAAACCGGCGGCTGACTCGAGGCCAGCAGTTCCGCGGCAAACGGAGCGCTGAGCCGCTCCGTGAAAACGACCAGATCCGGCCGGGATTCCAGGCTTTGCAGACCGTTCCGCAAGTATCCGGCCACATGATCGAACCCGATGCGCCCCAGCCGGACGGCCGATTCGTTCTCCCGCCCGGGGGCCGCAATAATCACGATCGGATGCCCGTGATTGAGCACCGTTCCGGCCCACGTTGCGTATTGCCCGCTCAGCCCGATATTGATGCTGCCTGTGAGATGCGCCGCCGCGAATTCCTCCGGCTCCCGCGTATCCAGAATCTGCGCACCGTCCGCCTGCAAAGCCAGCACACGCTCAAGCTCCAGCGGCTTCAGCTCGCGCTCCAGCGCTTTATCGAGCGTCGGCCGCTCTTTGCTATTCAGCACAGCATCATAAACAAAATACGGCGGAGCCTCCGGCTGATCGGCTGTGACCAGCTCGACGAACGCCTGTTTGCTCATCGGCTGCAACGCATAATTCAACCGCCGCTGCTCGCCGATCGTCGATACGGTCTCCTTGCTGATGGCCTTCCCGCAAAGTGATCCGGCCCCGTGAGCCGGATAAACCAGACTCGCGTCCGGCAACGGCAGCAATTTGGATTGCAAGGAATCGAACAGCAACGCACCCAGATCCGTGGCAGACCAGCCCAGCGCCGCACGCAGGTCCGGCCGTCCAACATCGCCAATGAAAAGAGTGTCTCCCGTCAGGACGGCGAATGGTTCGTTCGCGCTCTTATCGAGGTCGTAGACAAGTAAGGAAATGGACTCCGGCGTGTGTCCTGGAGTTTCCAGCGCTTTCATCCTTACTCGGCCGAACTCGAGGACGCTGTCGTCGCCAAGCGGCGTAAAGCGGTATTCTGCCTCGGCCTTGGCGCCCAAATAAATCGTTGCTCCCACGCGATCCCGCAGTTCCAAATGGCCGGCCACAAAATCCGCGTGCAGATGCGTCAAAATCACATGCTTGATTTGCAGCCCGTGCTCCGCGGCAAACTCCAGATACCGTTCGATGTCACGTTGCGGATCGACGACCGCGGCTGTACCCGTTGCTTCGTCGCCGATAAGATACGAAGCGTGGGCCAGACAATTCAAATAGAACTGCTTGAAAATCACGCTACACCGCCGTTGCTTGTGGACTGCTACTTTTGCTTGTTCTTAAAATACCCAATGCGGTCCAGCACTGCTCCCACCACCAGTGGCAGCGCCACCGTCGCGTCATCAAACACTTCCGCGAACTTCCCGCCCTCTTCCGGCGGCACGAATTTTCCCCACGACACCGCTTCCGTGTACGTGCTCCCGCTGAGCCCGCCCCAATGCACCGGCTCCGGGCAAATTCGCACGCCATAGTTGTAGCGCTTCAGCGGAATCTTCTTGTAGCCGCGCCGCGCCAGCAATTCCGCATATACTCCGAACTGCTGCGTCCAATTCCGCGGCACTCCGCCTCCGACCGTGAATATCCCCATCCGTTTTGTGGCCAGCATGGTATCCGCGAATTTCTCGAAATCGGCGAACAGGTCGAAGATCAGCGGTGCGCGCTTGTCTCTTAAACGCGTTATTTTGTGCAGTGCGAAATCAATCCCCAGCTCGGAGTCGCTGAACGCTGGCACAAAAACGGGCACATTATGCTCGTAAGCGGACTTTAGTATTCCCCGGCCCGCTGCTTGCTTGTGCAGCGCCTCGCCGATCCGATGGTGAAGTTTCCAGCTGCTCACAACTTCCTCGGCGTCCCACTGGTCAAGAATGTGATCCATCATTTCTTCCACGGCATCCAGATTCACTTCCGGCTCCAGCGAATCGTAGACGCGGTTGTAGCCCGCATGGAACAGCGTGTTATCGTCCATTTTGCTGGGGTCATAGCGGAAATGAGAGTGCCCCGTGGCTTCCACGAGACCATGGGCCATCAGCGCCCCGGTCGAAACAATCGCTTTTATAATCCCGCTTTCAATTAAATCGCAAAAAATCAGGCCCATCTTGGCTACCGTAAGCGCGCCGGAGAGCGTCAGCACGCCGAAGCAATCTTTGTCCCGCGCCATCATTTCCAGAACGTCGGCGGCGTCTCCAATCTGCCGCCCCGTGAATGCGGTGTCGCCCATCGCGCGGACCAGTTCGTCGATCGTGCGGCATTTCGACAGATCGATGGGAAACATCGGGCGCAGCTTATCCTTCACCGGATCGTGCAGTACACGTCCCGTGACCGTCTTTTCTCGCTGCTTTGCCATCTCTTCTCTCCGCACTTTGTTGCGAGTTCGTTGCCGCGGTTCACACAACATCTTGAATATCGAATTTCGTAACGATTGATATTACAAATGCGCCCCGAAGGAAAGAACAAAACGCAACTGCGAATACTTTTCTATGAGCATGATAAACTAAATTTCATGGCAAACAAATTCACAATTGGCCTGGTGCAGATGCGCAGCGCCGCCAACCCCGAAGTAAATCTTTCGCGTGCCATCGGGAACATTCGCGATGCGGCTAAGCGCGGCGCGCAAATCATCTGCATGGATGAACTGTTTCTCGGCGAGTATTTCTGCCGCACGGAGGACCCTGATCTTTTTAATCTCGCTGAGCCTGTTCCGGGCCCCTCCACGGATGCGCTGGCAAAAGTCGCAAAGGAGCAAAATGTCGTCCTGGTCGTTTCTCTTTTCGAACGCCGCGCCGCCGGCGTTTACCATAACACCTGCGCCGTCCTGGACGCCGACGGCTCCTTTCTCGGCAAATACCGCAAGATGCACATTCCCGACGATCCTCTGTATTACGAAAAGTTTTATTTCACCCCCGGCGATTTGGGATTCCCGAATTTCGATACCGCTTTTGGGCGCATCGGCGTTCAAATTTGCTGGGATCAATGGTATCCGGAAGGTTCGCGCCTCACCGCTCTGCAAGGCGCTCAGGTGATTTTCTATCCGACCAGCATCGGCTGGCATCCCCACGAAAAAGCCCAATTCGGCGCGGCGCAGCTCGACGCTTGGCGAACCATCCAGCGCGCTCACGCGATCGCCAATGGTGTTTATGTCGCCGTGGTCAATCGCGTCGGCTACGAGGGCAAACCCGAAAAAGGTGACCCCGGCCTCGAGTTCTGGGGAAATTCCTTCGTCGCCGATCCCTTCGGCCGCATCCTCTCCGAAACCTCGAGCGACAAGGAAGAGATTCTCGTCGTCGAGTGTGATCCCGCCCAAAGCGAAGAGACCCGCCGCAACTGGCCCTTCCTCCGCGACCGCCGCATCGACGCCTACCAACCCATCCTCAACCGCTGGCTCGGCGAATGACTGGCTCAGTTCTGTGTTATCTGTTTCCTCTTCACTCTCTATGATAAGTTCTTTGCTTCGATGACCACCTCAACTCCGCACACTCTCGGCTTCAAAATGCCCGCCGAATGGGAACCCCACGAAGCCACCTGGCTAGCCTGGCCGCATGAACTCACCGACTGGCCCGGAAAATTTTCCCCCATCCCTTGGGCCTTCGCCGAAATCGTCCGCCATCTCTCCCAAGTCGAGCGCGTCTATCTCCTCGTCGAAAATCGCGCCGCCGAATCTCGCGTCCGCAACGTCCTGAAAAAGTCCGGCGCGAATCTTGGCGCCGTGGATTTTTTCCGCATCCCCACCGATCGCGGCTGGATGCGCGACTCCGGCCCCATCTGCGTCAAGAATCCCTCTGGCGAAGTCGCCTACACCCACTGGCGTTTCAACGGCTGGGCCAAGTATGACAATCACAAGAAAGATGCCGCTGTCGTTTCCCACGCAAACAAGAAACTAAAGCGCCGCGTCTGGCAACCTGTGCACAAAGGACGCCGCGTCGTCCTCGAGGGCGGAAGCATTGACGTCAACGACCGCGGCACTCTGCTCACAACCGAAGAATGTCTCCTCAGCAAAACGCAAGAGCGCAATCCTGGATTCGCGCGCGAAGACTACGCCGAAGTCTTCACAAATTATCTCGGCGTCACCAATGTTCTCTGGCTAAAAAATGGCATCGCCGGCGACGACACCCACGGCCACGTTGACGACCTGGCAAGATTCGTCGATCCAACCACTGTAGTCACTGTCGTCGAAAACGATTCGAACGATGCCAACTACGCCCCGCTGCAAGAAAATCTAGCCCTGCTCAAAAACATGAAAGACCAGGATGGCCGCCCGCTCCGCGTGGAAACGCTCCCCATGCCCGCCCCGGTGTATTTCGCTGGCCAGCGCCTCCCCGCCAGCTACGCCAATTTTTACATCGCCAACAAACTTGTCATCGTACCAACCTTCAACGATTCGAACGATCGCGTCGCCCTGAATACCCTCGCCAAACTCTTCCCCGCCCGCGTGGTAGTCGGCATCGCCTGCCGCGACCTCGTCCTCGGCCTCGGCACGCTACATTGCATGACTCAGCAACAGCCACTCTGCTAGACTTCTTATCTTTACTAGCCTGCGGAAGAAAGATTCTGTTGCGCACGAGAATTTTCTTGGAGGCTGAATGTCCACCATCTTGCTGAGCGCTCTCTACGAGACGCGCGGTTTTTGGGTTGTCCTGCCGAGCGGATTCTGGGGATGGATTGTCATCGGCCTGATCGCCGGGTGGCTCGCCGGAAAAATCTCCCGGGGCCGCGGCTTCGGCTGCATCGCGGACATTATCCTCGGAATTGTCGGCTCCTTCATCGGCGGATGGATTTTCATCAAGCTTAATATTTACGGCGGAGGGTTTCTTTATTCCCTCGCGGCGGCCACCGTCGGCGCTGTCCTGCTCGTATTGATCGCGCATCTCTTCAGCGGCGGCGATCGCTAGTCGCGCCCCGAATAGCTTCGTGCGTGCCGCAGTTGCCTATTTCGCGAGCGCCATGTGCAAAGTAAGACAGCAGCGCCCTTCGAGCGCAACGCGCGCGCATCACCCCACTGTGATACGATGCAGAGGAACACTACGGAGACGTATTATTGAGCAAGATGGAGATAAACATTTTTGAGTAAGACCTCGCAGTCCCTCACGGCAATCCCACTTGGCGGTCTCGGCGAATTTGGAATGAACATGATGGTGCTTCGTCTCGGTGACGACATCATCGTCATCGACGCGGGCATGATGTTCCCCGAATCCGAGCTCCTCGGCGTGGACCTCGTCATCCCCGACATCACTTATCTAAAACAGAATCGCCAGCACGTTCGCGCCATCGTCTTAACTCACGGCCACGAAGATCACATCGGCGCGCTCGCTTACATTCTGCGCGATTTGAATGTGCCTGTTTATGGGACGCGCTTCACTCTTGCGCTCGTAAAAAAACGCCTCGAAGAAGCTGGCTTGCTGGACTCCACTACGCTCCGCGAAGTCATGCCCGGGCGGCTGGTCGAAATCGGCCCATTTGAAATTGAGTTCATTACCGTCACGCACAGCACCATCGATTGCGTCGCGCTCGCGGTGCGCACCCCTCTCGGCGTCATCATTCACACCGGCGATTTCAAAATCGATCAAACGCCCGTGGATGGCGCGCCCTTTGATCTCCACGCCTTCGCACGCTACGGGAACGAAGGAGTCCTCGCCCTTTTCAGCGACTCCACCAACGTCGAGCGCCCCGGCTTTACCCCTTCCGAGCGCGCCATCGTCCCGCGCATCGAAGAGCTCTGCCGTTCGGCGCCGCGTCGCGTCATTCTTTCCTGTTTCGCGTCGTCCATTCACCGCATTCAGCAAGTCATCGATATCGCCGGCCGCGTGGGACGCAAAGTCGCTTTCGTGGGCCGCAGCATGGTCGATAACGTCGAGATCGCGCACTCCATGAATTACTTGCGCATTCCGGACGGTATGGTCGTTCGTCCGCAGGACATTCGCAATTTCGATCCCAAGCGCATTGTGATTCTCGCCAGCGGCAGCCAGGCCGAACCGATGTCTTCCCTTTCGCGCATCGCCGTCGATAATCACCGCTTCGTCAGCGTGGACGAAAACGACAGCGTGATTCTTTCCGCGCGCATCATTCCCGGCAATGAGAAATCCATTTTCCGCATGCTGGACCACATGTTCCGCCGCCGCGCGCTGGTGTACTACGACAATTCCGCGGGCACGATTCACGTTTCCGGCCACGCCAGCCAGGAGGAACAAAAGCTGGTGTTGCAGCTCGTCAAGCCGCGCTACTTCATTCCCGTCCACGGCGAGTACCGCCATCTTTTCCGGCACGCCGCGCTCGCCCATCAACTCGGCTGCGTTTCTGGAGAGATCCTGCTTCTCGAAGACGGCAAGTCCATTGAATTTACCCAGGACGGTGTTCGCAGGCGCGATCCGGTGACGGCCGGCCGCGTGTGCGTGGATTCCGGCTCGCTTGAAGAGATCGAAGAAGTGGTGATCCGCGACCGCAAACATCTTTCCGAGGATGGCATCGTCGTGCCCATCATCGCCATCGACAAGCACACCGGCAAGATGGAATCCCAACCGGAAATCGTCACGCGCGGAATGTTCAGCGACAACGGCCAGGAATTAATCGCCGGCGCCCGCGAAGTGATCATGAAAACCGTCGAGCAATCCAACGCCGAGGAAAAATCCGACTGGGGCGTCATCAAGGAGAAAATTCGCGTGGACCTCAAGCGGTACATCAACAAGCAAACTTCCAAGCGCCCGTTAATCCTCCCGGTCATCCTGGAAATCTGAACTTCGCGCTTGATGCATGGCGATGCACATCGCCATGCATACGTTAAATTGCGAGTACGGCTTTAGGCCATTACTCGTTTGGCCCGCTGAAGAGCCGCAGGATCACGCCAGTGGAAACCCAATAGTTGTTCTGATGGAGATTCGTGCCGAACGCGGTCCTGTAGTAATCCACGTCGAACAAACGGATTTCCCAGCGACGGGACGGGTGAATATCCAAGCCGCCGCCCGCTTTATACGAAAGTGTGCTGCCCGTGGACGACGTGTAACCTCCGACGCCGCTGACGGTGGTTTTCGCGCTTGATCCGCCAACCAGGCCTTCCACAAACGGAGTTAAACCCCATCGATTTCGCCGGCGATAGAAAAAGCGGGGCCCGAAATGATTTCCAAAAAGCACGTTCTTGGTGCCACCGGTCGTTGTGAAACTGTAGCTAGTGTCCGCGACGACCTGCAACCACGGTTTTGGGTTCCAGCCGAAAGACCCTAGCACGCCATTCATGTTGGTGTAAGTTCCCCCGCCGCCCAACCGCGCAAACGCGTAGCCGCCGTAAAGTTCCAACAACGGCGCTGTACGAATACTCGGGCGCGGTTTCTCCCAGCTGGTCCTTGTATCCACAGGCCGGATGGCTGGTGCCGCCTCCGGTTGCGCCGGCGCTGGCGCTGGTTCAGGTTGAGCCGCCGCGGGCTCGGGCTGTGCGGCCGAAGGTGGATCAGGCTGTGCAGCCGCGGGCGGATTGGGCTGCGCAACGGCCGCGCCCGCTTCCGGGACATCTGATACCGGTTCCGGAGAAGTGGTCGCTGGCGTTGTGAGTCCCGCCGGTGACGTGGTGCCGGGTTGAACTGGCGCGGGCTGAACGTCTACAGGCGCAGGCGGATTAGCCTCCGGCTTGGCGGGAGTCGTTTCCGGCGCATTCGATGCGGACGCGGGCGCAGCGACTTCGGGCGCTGGCGTCGATGCGGATTGGGCCGCTACGGGTTGCGCCGCAGCAGGCTGAATTTGCGAAGCTGCAGACGGTTTAGGCTGCGGGTCGAACGGAGTCGCTCGCGGAATCTTTGTTTTCTCCGCGGCAGTTTGCAAGGACGGCGTTTGTTGTGCCGTCTGCGGCCTCGGTTGTGGCACGGAAGCCGCGGCGCGATCAATGGCGATCAAGCTCGAATAGATAAAGCCCACCTGCCCGTCTTTGGTCTGAATCTTGGAAAAAAAGAATCCATACACCAGAATCGTGAAGCGCTCTCCGCAAGGCACCGAGCCGACTACATCTTGACTCTTCCGTGGCTTCGCGAAAACCTGCGTGGCATCTGAATTTTTGGAGCAGTCGACGTACC
>Ga0209166_10002568_pt1 | contig 13636 bp, 14 predicted proteins | sample Coa_R1_3_FD_187151 | JGI IMG/M metagenome (GOLD analysis project Ga0209166, IMG submission 187151) | Surface soil microbial communities from Centralia Pennsylvania, which are recovering from an underground coalmine fire - Coalmine... | ecosystem: Environmental > Terrestrial > Soil >... | reverse complement strand
CCTCGGTCGCCATCGCCAACAAGATGGCGCGGATCGCATGGGCGCTCATGGCGCGCGGCGGCGTCTTCGAACGCGGGCATGCGCCTATGCTGGCGGCAGCGTAGATCAAGACTTAGCCGAGGAGATCAGCTTCACGAGGTTGTGAGAGCGAAGGATGTGATGGCAAACCCGGTCGGACCGGGAACAAGGACAACCCTGCGACCGTCATAGGCGTAATAGCCTGCAAACCGGACCTTGTTCGCGGACCCCATCAGGGCCAGCAGTCTACACCGACTGCATCAACAGGCCGGACAGACGACTGCACCCGACAAAGCCAGATCATCATTTTACACTTGCAACGCGGGAGCCATCCACAGAGGACGGTCGGCAAGGAGCCTAATATCGCTCGTCACGACGATCCGACGACTTCTCTGTAGCGCCGTCACCCATCGGGACCGCGTCCATGCAATAGCGGTCACGGAGGCGCCGCACGCGAGCGTAGGAGCGGAAGCCAAGCTCCCTCTCGCCTGCCCCGCTCACTTCATGTTCTTGAACCGGTCCTGCCGCGCCTCGCGTTCGCGGGCATAAGCGGGGTTCAGGATCGGGACCATCTCGCTGCGCACCAGCGGCTTGCCGCAGCTCTCGCAGAGTAGCCCGAGTCCGCCGGACTGGCCGCACAGCATATGCGTATAGTCCACCGCCCGCCCTTCGCCGGGCGTTTTGCACCAGGCCTCACCCCACGCCCGGAGCGCGAGGATCACCGGGTAAAAGGCCCGGCCCTTCTCGGTGAGGTGATATTCGTAGCGGAGCGGGCGCTGGTTGTAGGCCCGGCGCTCGACCATCCGATCAGCCTCCAGCTTCTTCAGGCGTGCCGCGACCATCTGCGGCGTCGCCTCGGTCTGCGCTTGGATCTCGTCGAAGCGATGGCTGCCCATGAACAGCTCGCGCATCACCAGCATTGTCCAGCGATCGCCGACCACCGCTTCCGAGCGGGCGATGGGGCACAGCGTATCCGTGAGGGCATGTTTGTCCGCCATGACTCATCTTTCTTTTCCATAACGACTTGTCACTATGATGCTCATATCAATATGGACATCGACGCGCAGGGTTCAATCGCGGACCGCCGTGTCACCGGCTTCTTCAACAGCCTGCCAGGCCCGCGCGAACAGCATCCGTCAGCGCTCCGTCGACCGGTGAACGGCGGCGTCGGGAGCTGTCAGCTCCCGGAAATCGAAATAATGCCGCGACACACTTGAAGGTATGAAATTCATATCCATATGGCGACGGATCCTATCCACACACCCAAGGAATTTCGAATGAGCAAGATTGATAAGGTCCTTTTCTCAGGCAACAGCCACGCCACGGTCAATCACGATCCCGATGTCCCGCGCGGTGAGTTCGGCGTCCTCGACCTCAAGCTGTCAGCGGCCGGCGATGAAAGCCGAGAGTTCATCGCCACCGGACTGCATCCGAGGGCCGAGCAGTTGTTTTCGGGCGCGTGGTCGGCCTGCTACATCAGCGCGTTCGAGATTGCGGCCTCGCTGAAGAAGGTCACGCTGCCGTCCGACTATTCCGTGGACATCCAGGTCAGCATTGGTTCGGTTGGCGCCGGGCATTGCCTCGGCGCCGAGTTCACCATCCGTGCGCCGGGCCTGGCAACGGAAGTCGTCGAGGCCATCGCACACCTCGCCCATCAGATCTGCCCTTACTCGAAGGCTGTGCACGGCAATATCGAGGTCGGCCTGAACGTCGTCACGGCGTGATTGAAGAAGGCATACGGGTCTCGGCAAATCTTTCGACACCAAGGGCTTTTTTTGCCCATATGACTCGTATGCGATGGCATCGCAAGCGCTACAGATGCGCTTAACATTTCAATTCTCGAAGGAACCCATCATGGAAAAGATCGAAAAAATTCTCGCCTCAGGCAACACCCACGCCACGGTCAATCGCGACCCCAATCTCCAGCGCGGCGAGTTTGGCGTCTTCGACCTCAAGCTGACAGCGCCGGGCGTTGAAAGCCTCGAATACATCGCCACTGAGCCACACCCTACGGCCGAGCAGTTGTTTGCTGGTGCCTGGTCGGCCTGTTACACGACCGTGTTCGGGATTGCGGCCCAGCTGAAGAAGGTCACGCTGCCGCCCGACTATTCCGTGGATATCCAGGTCAACATTGGGCAGGCGGGTACCGCATGGTTCCTCGGCGCCCATTTCACTGTCCGCGTGCCGGGTCTGGCAACGGAAGTCGTCGAGAAAATCGCGCAACTGGCCCATCAGATTTGCCCGTACTCGAAGTCTGTTCACGGCAACATCGAGGTCGTCACGGACATCGTCACGGTGTGATCGGACAAGGTGCGCGATAGCCTCTTCGCGCACCAGACCTTGATCCTTCCGTCGCTGGGCCGTCGCGCATCGTCACTCGTCATGTGCGTCGGCTCCAGCATCGGAGAGGCCATAGTCAATTTACTAAGGTATATCGAAGTCATGTTCAGTCACGTGGTGGTCGGCACCAACAATCTGGAAAAAGCAAAGCGGTTCTACGATGCAGTGCTTGGCACGCTCGGCTACGATGAAGGCCTTAGCGATGACAACGATCAGCGTCGGCGCTATGTCTATCGCACCCACTCGGCGCTTTTCATCATTACCCAGCCGCTCAATGGTCAGCCGGCTACTCCTGCCAATGGCGGCACGATTGGCTTTACCTGCCAGTCGACCGAGCAAGTCGATCGGTGGCATGCCGCCGGGGTCGCCAACGGTGGAAAATCGGCCGAAGCGCCACCCGGTGTGCGTGAGGCCGCGCTTGGCAATCTCTATCTTGCCTATCTGCGCGATCCGGACGGCAACAAACTCGGGGCCCTGTATCGCATGACGGCCTGACGCAAACGGCGACGGCAAAGACGCTCTCGCTCAGCTTCGCTCGTTTGAAGAAACAGTCAGGTGAAGGCGCGAGCGGCTGCTCCTACCAATTACCAACGTTCAGTGAGCGCTTAGGGAACGGCAGGAATGTCACCGCCTAAGCCGTTCCGGGCTGCTGGCGATGCTTGAACCGATCCGGCAGCGGACTGGCGGCTATCAGGAACGCCGCTAAACTCTGAGAACGACCGCATATGGCGCGTTGCCGCCCGGCTGCTCTTTACCTCTGCAGAGGTAATCACCTGCCTCCCAGACATCTCCGCCGAAACACGCCGCGCGGATCATATTTGTCCCAGATGATCGCCGCGCCGGCACGCACCTGGGCACAAGACAGATCAAGCGCCCCTACCCGGCAGAATGCGACGACGCGGTTATAGCTCGTGCCGGTCTGGTCGCATTCGACACGATGGCCGAGTGCCAGTCGGGCAAGATGGTCGCGCGAGGCTTCGGCAGACATCGGCGCACACTGATTGTGGCACGAGCCATTCATCTCGTTGGCGTCGATGGCAGCGAGACGGATGCGGGTATCGCCGATGCGAAAGGTATCGCCGTCATGAACCTGGGTGATGGTTCCCGTGATGAGCGCGGCCGCGAGAAACAACATGTTCACTCCAGACATTTCAACTGTTGCGACAAACCAGCGGCTATCACGGCATGGCCGCCGAAAGCGACTTCAGTCAGGGAGCAGCGGTCGGACCCAGTACCAGATGTTCATCGCCCAATAGGCCGCGAACAGCACGGCGCTGAACCAGATCCATGCCTGGAACAAACGCTCACGCACCCGCGACGGCCATGAGTTGCGACGGGAACGACGTGGCCAGCGTCAGCACCTCGTCGAGCGGGGCATGCAGCCATCGGTCATAATCCTCCGCATGGAGGATCACCGGGCACGCCTTGGGATGGATCGCGCCGACGATGTGTGATGCCGGATCGCCGTCATAGCCGCAGGTCAGGAAGGCATAATGTGCCTCGCCCTTCTCGGCTGGCCGCCACACGCCAGCGAAGGCGGCGATCGGCGACGCCGGCAAGTGGAACCAGTGAGGGCGCTTCTTGCCAGTCACAGGGTCAGGCGCCACCGACCATTCCTGAAAGGCGGTGAAAGGCACCAGGCAACGCCGCGCCGGAATGGCCAGTGCCGCGCGCCAGAAGGGCGAGCTGTAGTTGCGGACATTGGTGACAGGCTTGCCCCGGAAGGGAAAACCCCAGCTCATGACGTCGAGTTCGCGCGCACCTTCGAACTCGCGCACGACATAGCCGGACTTGCCCGGCGAGGCGTAATCCTTGGCCACCTCGCGCTGCCAACGATCCTTGGCCTTGAACCCGTCGATATACTCGGCCTTCGATGACGACAGGCGATACAGGTTGCAGATACGCGCCTCCCTCGGCCTTAGTCCTGACCGAGCCCGATCGCTTCGTCCAGATCCACATCGGCCCATTCGCTGGGCTCGAAGTCATCGAGCGGGTAACTCCCACCCTCGGCAATCCGCGTCCACACCCCATCGACGAGCGCGCCATAGGCCCAGCGGTCGCCATCACGGAGGACATACGGCGTCGCCAGCGCCATGCCTGGGTCAAGCACTTCGTAGGTGCTGATCGGCTTCCAATCGAGCGTGCCGCGAGCAACCTCCCACCATTCGGCATGCCAGTCCATCCACCACCAGGCACGAGTGCCGCTCGCCGCAGGACGCGGCGGGAACAACCGCACGACGTTATCGAAGTGGACGCGCTTCATCATGCCCATGTGGCCCTCCTATGATCGGTAACGGCTGATCAGACGCTTCCATTCCCACTCTGGCGGGTATGTGAATTGCGGCCCCTCCGGCGGCACGGTCGAAATCGCGAAACGTGGCCGCTCGGCGACATGCCGCCGTCGCCAGCACCGCGCGCAATAGAAGCGTCGCAATGCCCTCGGCAGGTCGTCGTCCCAGCCACGGCGATCGAACATCCACCACAGCGTGACCGCCTCCAACAGACGCGCATGCTGGCAGGCTGGACAGGTGAGCCGGATCGTCCGCTGGTGAATGGCGCACAGCGCGAGCGAACCCAGCCGACGATTGAGATGGTCGAGGCTGGCGTCCACGGCATCAGATCAGCACCAGTTGCTCGGTGGTGTCCCGCAGGATCGACCGGGCAAGCAGCGCCGCCTCGACGGCCTGGCGGTAGTGCAGCGTCTCACGCCGTTCCGCTTCTTCGAAGCCGACCGGCGTCCACTCCTCGCCCGGATAGACGGCATCGTAAATCACACCGGCGGCGGCGCGCAGCCGTAGGTCATGGCGCAAATCCTGCGACATGCTGCTTCTCCACTGATGACTCGACTCGCTTCTTGCAAGACGGCAACAATGGAACATATAGAGAACATATGCAAGACGCTGGTCCGCAGGTTCGCCGCTCTTCAGCCGAGCCTGACCGCTCACAAGGGCCATGTCGGCAACCGACCAATCTTTGTCGCTCAGCCGCAAAAGTCAGATGCGCGTCAGCTGCCTTTCATTCAGCTTCCCATCTTGTGTGGTCGGAACGATCGATCGTGCGAACAGGGAGAGCCTCTCTCTCGACCTCCAACCCGTCGCGGAAATCCCGTAGGCGCCCTCACTCTCAGAGGGCGTTGCGTGGGAAGTCCCCCAGAAGGGCTCTGGCCGGACTACATGCTCGACTGCAAGGGAAAACGTTTCCTGACACTTCCAGATCGCGATTCGTAAACTCCCAATTAGCGCACCATTGACTTCCAATTAGCCGACACCAATAGTTCCGATTGACCGGGATTCGGGGATGGTATGTTCGAGCGATTTGTAGAGCGGCGGGCGGAGGAAGCCCTTTCGGATACCCCGGTGGTCCTGATCGTGGGACCGCGCCGGGCCGGTAAGACCACGCTTGTCCGAAAGATGGGGGAAGCCGGTCGAACCTACATCACGCTCGACGATCAGACGGTTCTCGAGGCCGCCCAAACCGATCCGGCCGGCTTCATCCGAGGCCTGGACCGGGCCATCATCGACGAGATCCAGCGTGCGCCCGACCTCCTGCTGGCGATCAAGAAGACGGTCGACGAAGATTATCGTCCGGGTCGATTTCTGCTCACGGGCTCGGCAAATGTGCTGACCTTGCCGCGGATCGCCGACAGCTTGGCCGGCCGTATGGAGACCATCGAGATGCTGCCGCTGGCGCGGGCCGAGGTCGAAGGCCGGGCGCCGACTTTTCTGGAGCGCCTCTTCGAGGGGAAGCTGCGCAGCGTGCGGGACGCGATCATCGGCGATGATCTTGTCCAACTCGTCCTGCTCGGTGGCTTTCCCGAAGCGATCGCCCGCGAAAGCGAGCGTCGGCGGCAGGACTGGACGCGCTCCTATCTCACCTCGATTCTGACCCGCGATCTGAGGGACATCGCCGATGTGGAGAAGCTGACCGAGCTTCCGAAATTCGTGCGCCTGCTGGCCGAGCACTCCGGCCAATTGGTCAACTATTCGCAGTTCGGCGCCGGCATCAACGTCAGCCACAAGACGGGGCAGCGTTATGTGGGGCTGCTCGAACAGGTGTTTCTGATCGCCACGTTGCAGCCCTGGTTCACCAATGCGCTGAAACGGATCGTAAAAACGCCCAAGCTGCATTTCCTCGATTCCGGCGTGCTGGCGACTGTGCGCGGACTCACGTTCGACAGGGTAAAAGCGGATCGCGGCACGTTCGGAGCGCTGCTGGAGAGCTTCGTCTTCTCGGAGATTCTGAAGCTGATGACGGCCTCGGACCTACGGCTGACGCCTCACCATTTCCGGGATCGGGATATGCGTGAGGTGGATGTCGTGCTGGAGCGCGATGACGGGAAGATCGTGGGGATCGAGGTGAAAGCGAGCGCCACCGTCAGGGCCGGTGACTTCGCGGGCCTACGGGCACTGGCCGAGGTCTGTGGAGAACGCTTTGCCTTCGGCGCCGTCCTCTATGACAGCACGGATCTTGTGCCATTCGGCGATAATTTGGCTGCGGCACCCCTGTCATGCTTGTGGGGGTGAGTGTCATGTGGCGGCACGAAGAATCGGCGCAAATAAAGAATTGGCTGGTGACAAGATTCGGTCCGGCCAGAAGCGTTTAACGGACGGTCAGCTAATCCAGCATCGCGCCTGAAACCAGTCCGGCCGGAAAGTCCCCGACCAAGTCGTTCCGGGCCGCTGGCGATGCTTGAGCCGATCCGGCAGCGGACTGGCGGCTATCAGGAACGCCACGAAACGCGGAGAACGAACGGGGTTGGCGCGTAGCCGATGGTCTCCTCATGGCCACCCGCGCACTTTTACGCGTTGCACGCAGAACCCACTGCTGGCGTTAAGGAAGGTGATACGCTCGATAAGGCGCCCAGCTGTTCGCTAGGCGACGCTGCGCGGGCGCCTGTGGATCGAGTGTTACGATATCCCACGGCGGCACTATGGGATTGTCGGTGCGACGCCGCTCGTAGTACCGGCCACACAGTCGCCGTGTGAGAAAGGGACATCGATCGTGACGCCACGTGCCGCCATCCAGCAGATTGCACGAATGGTTCGCGACGATATCCGCTCGGGCGAATTGTCGCCCGGAGCGCACAGCGTTGGAGATATGCTGGCGGCGCAACCCGAAGCCTTGCTGCTGATCGTCGACCTCGCCGGCGCCGAAGGCCGCAAGAAGCGGCCTGACGCGGGGATGCATCGGGCGTATTCGTTCATGCTTGGCCAGACACTGGAGCGGCTTCGTCAGCGGAGCGAAGCCGGCAATGGCCAGGCGAGCATGGCCATGGAGAATGTCAGGACGGCAATCGCTCAGCAGATGCGGATGGGCAAGCTTGTGCCGACGGCAGCAATGGCGCTTGTCTCGGCGTTTTCACGGGCTGGGATCGAGGTGGGAGAGGATATACGCGGCGCGCTGGATCACGCGATTATCCAAACCGGAGCTTCCCAGCAGAACCTCCCGATCCCGGATGTCGCCGAGATGTTGAAGGACTTGGTGGAAGCCTGTGCGGGCGACCCTTTCCTGATCCAGAGCCAGTTCGCCGAATTGACGGCAGCCATGCCTACCGGGCTGCAGCTCAGTCTGCTGGAAGGGCTCGTTCTCGCCGACGATGCCAGTTTGCGTGAGGCGGCTATCGGCTGGCTTCTTGCCGAGCCGGCGATCGCTGCGCCGCTGGCGTCCATGCTTGAGCCGGCCGCCGGGCGGGGGCTTGTATCGGCAACGTCGGTCATGAACCTCATGCTGATCCGCAACTGGGTGCCGGAAGATCGGCGCCGCACAATAGACGCGATCATCAGAGCCGCGCGAGCTGTCGGGTCGACGCCGGAGAAGCGCCCCGCAGTTCAGGTAAGGGAGCTGCTGTTATCCGAGCGCGATGGGGCCGGAGCCCAAAGCATATTCGCGTCGATCAAGGAGGGCAGGAAGAACGCGCTGGTGTCGATCCTGATCAAGCAGGACCATGGTGTGCGGGATGCCTGGGTAGCACGATCGCTGAGCAGGCCGGAGATCGAAGACATGCTGGACCATATCGCGTCCGAGATGTCGGTCCATGAAACGACGGCCGAGGACACGGCCTTGATCCTGAAAAGCGCCCTCGCGGACGACCAGGTTGGCTCGACACCCCCGTTCGGCCTCGTTCAGGCTATCACTCTCCTCGGGCTTTCAGATGTCGCGCCAAGCTTTGTATCGGTGGATGATCTCGTTGCGTCGATGCTCGCAGATGCCGACGCTGCGGCGATCGATGCCAAGGCGGTGGAGAAGGCAGTGCGTGGCTCCGGCCGATGGCTGGCGACCAATCCTCAGCTCGATTCGTGGTTCGAGAACGGCGACGACGTCGCCGCGGCGATCAAAGGCAAGCGCAAGATCGAAGACCAGTTCGCCGCGATTATCGAGCAGGTGCTGGAACCGAAGCGGGCCTACTGGGCCAGCGTCGTAGCGTGGAGTGCATTCGCACAGCGTGGTGACTGCCACAATTCCGAATGGATCGAGATGGCGCTAGTCGCTCGTGAGATGGCTTCGGAACGGCCGCTGACCGAGATCCCGCTAGCGCGCTGCATCGCCGTGCAAACGGCTGAGGCCGCCCGGGCTTGATCCGCAAGCCAGATAGGCGCTCAGGGGCTCAGGCGCGCGATGCAGAGTAATGTAGGTCGCCCAGCGCTGGGAAGCTGCCGGTCGGCAATTGGGAAGCCTTTGCAAGCGATTCGACGACCGGCATTGGCGCCTTGCCGTTGGGCTGCTCTTCAGCTGCACTTGGCTGTAAGCGGCCCGGCAACTTCGAGGTTTCGAGGTGCAAAATTGAGAAAGCGATCGTCTCGAACTGGCGTTCAAAGGCGCGTTCCTTCAGGCGAGGGCATCGCCAATTGCTCCTCAAAGAGGCTTTTCCGCCTTCGCTTTTGCCAGCGCCTCAAGGATGCTTCGGGTTTCGCTCTCGGCGGATTCCCTTAATCTAGGACGCTCGCCGATCACCGTATCGGGATGATATTTTTTGAGGAGAGAGCGAGCCGCCGCCTCAGCCTCCTTGCGAGAGCAGTTTCGGTCAACCTCGAGGATGACCCACCAGTCCTTCTTCGGCGGCTCCGGTGGCGGCGCGGGTTTGCTCGCCTCCTCCCTTTTCCTCTCGCTTTTTTCCTGACGATCGTTGCGCGCTTCGTCACGGCCACCGGAACGTTGATTTGCCCTTGCAGTAGAGGCAGCGGGCCGCTCAGGCGCAGGGGCCAGGGGGGCGGGCTGCGGCATGAAACGCCGTGCGTCTAACCCTATCATGAACCTCACAAAGCTGATCACCAGGAACGCGCAGAGCGCATATAAACCGGCGTTGGTCAGGGCAGTATGAGGCAGAGAGGACACGCCATTATTCTTCAGCTCGCCAGAGATCACGGCCCAACCCACACGCACTAGCACGAAGCCAACCGTACAAAGCATCGCCAGCCCCGCGATGAAGCAGATGGCCTCCAGCATCATCATCTTGAAACTAGAGCCGATGGGCCTGAAGAAACAAAAGAGCAGCACCATCAACAGCACCGCGCATTCGCCCGAAATGGCACGGGACTGGCCGAAGTTGGATTCAAAGCCGTAATAGGCCAGCGCGCCGATCACCCACCACCAGAAGATGCCCCAGAGGGCATTTCCCGCCTCTTCATCGAGAGATCCTGCAGCCTGACCGACCCGTTCACCGATCAGCCAGCCGATGAGGAAATTCATATTGTCCTACGCTCCCTGCCCGCGGACCGAATATCTCTGACGGGAAAGAGATTGCACGGGAAGATCAAATGAACCTTAATGCTGTTCGCATCATTATGGTGGCTTCTGTCGCCGTGCAGGCGGGGTAGTGACGGCAGGCTCAGCGAAAATCGACGGCCGGATGAGCCGAATGCGCAATTGCGCCGATCGCTCCATCGAGCCCCGAGATATCTCTTCGCGCCCCGACATCTCTGCCTTCTGCGCTGATGTGAACCAGATCCATGATGTCACCATCCCACACCTCCTCATCCTCCCGGATTAAACGGTGTTGCGACGACCGATTGAACCCGCCCCCCCACTGCCGCCGCCGTCCAGGTGCGACGGCGCACGCAATGAGCGGCAGCTTCCGGGACCAGCGATCTTCGCGTCGTATGGCGAGGATGGGCCTTCCAGTCCGGCAGTAGTCGACCACTTCAAGCCATTGGAGGACTGGATCGCCAAGCCCGAAAGGAGACAGTCGGCTAGCCGCACACGATTGTCCCTGGAGGTTCGGCGATCAGGCATCCGCTTGACTGCTACTGCGGCGAAACTCGTCCGACGTTTCGTCGAGGAACACATAGAGAGCGGCGATCCGGCTATCTTTCACGATGATCACGTCCCACCCGGTGTAGGCGGGCTCCTCTCCAGGAGTGCCCGACCCCCATGCGAGCCGGCCGGCATTGTGAAGCACCTGCGGCTTGCCGTGCGGCGTATAGACGAAGTGCGGGTGTGTCGCCCGGAGGTTGCCGGCAAACTTGTCGATCGCTTCGTGTCCGATGATCGCGCCGGGCGGCACGTAAAGTATCGCGTCCTCCGCCCAGAGTTCCTGGATCGCCGCGCGGCGACGCTCCGGGTCACCTTCGCCGAAAACCTCCTGGAGATTGCGGTTGAGTAGTTCGCGAATGCGGTCCGCGGATTCGGTGGTCTGAAGCATGAGGGTCTCCGGTTTCGACGACTGGCGGTGAGATCCGGGCGGCGCCGCCGCTAATGGCAGGCGCCACACGGTCTATGGCTTGAGATGCGTGGTCAGATCTGCGCCTGTCCGCCGTCGACGAACAGTTCGATGCCATTGATGTAGGAGGCATCATCGGAAGCGAGGAACATCACCGCCTTGGCAATCTCCTCTGGCTGACCGATGCGGCCGGCGGGAACCTGTCCGATCAGATAATCCTTCGTGCGCTCCGCCTGCTCGCCGCCGCCGAACAGCTCGTTGAGGCCCGCCGTCTCGGTCAGGCCGGGGCTCACCGCGTTCACCCGGATGTGGCGATCCTTAAGGTCGAGGATCCAGCTGCGCGCGAAATTGCGCACCGCCGCCTTGGTCGCCGAATAAACACTGAAAGCCCCGGTTCCCTTGATGCTGGTGGTGGACGAGGTGAGGATCACCGAGCCGCCGTCACGCAGCAGTGGCAGTGCCTTCTGCACGGTGAAGAGCACGCCCTTCACATTGCTGTCGAAGGTCTTCTCGTAATGCTCTTCGGTGATCGCGCCGAGGGGCGCGAGTTCGCCGCCGCCGGCATTGGCGAAGACGATATCGATCTGTGCGTGCTTCTGCTGAACCGCATTGTAGAGCCGGTCGATGTCGGCGAGGTTGGCCATGTCGCCGCGCACGCCGGTCACCCGGCCGCCGATCTGCTGCAAGGCCGCATCGAGCGCCTCTTGCCGACGTCCGGTGATGAACACCGAAGCTCCCGCTGCGGCAAAGGCCCTAGCGGTCGCGAGGCCAATGCCGCTGGTGCTGCCGGTGACCACCACCACCTTGTTGTCGAACTTGTTAGCCATCGTCTGGCTCCTTCGAATTCCGGCCAAGCGCCGGTGCCAGACGTAGATGCGGCGACAACGATGATGCCTGTAGTCGGCAAATATGGCACTTAGCGTTCCACTGGAGGAACGACGATGCGGATCGATCTCAACGACTATGCCTATTTTGCCGAGGTCGTGGCGCATGGCGGTTTCGCGGCGGCGGGTCGCGCGCTCCGCGAGCCCAAGTCGAAGCTGAGCCGGCGCATTGCCGGGCTTGAGGCGCGCCTCGGACTACGCCTGATCGAGCGATCGAGCCGGCGCTTCCGCGTCACTGATACGGGGCAGGCCTTCTATGAACGCTGCCGGGCGATGCTGGCGGAGGCCGAACAGGCGGAGGCGCTCGTCCTGCAGGCGCAGGCAGAGCCCCATGGCCGCGTTCGCTTCAGTTGTCCGACTGGCATGCTCCAGCCGATCTCCGGTCTGATCTCGTCGTTCCTGGCGCGCTATCCGAAGGTACGGCTCCAGCTCGTGGCGACCGATCGTGCGGTCGATCTGATCGAGGAGCGGATCGACCTCGCGCTCCGCGTGCGCGGCAGCCTCAACAGCGACGCCGAGCTGACGATGCGCTCACTTGGAATATCGACCCGCATTCTCGTTGCTGCTCCGCAACTTGCCAGCCAGATTGGACATGTCGAGCAGCTCGCGGCCCTGCCAACGCTTGCGACCAACGAAGCGGCGGACGATCTTGAATGGCATCTGGAAGCGACCGATGGCCGCAAGCAGGTCATCCGCATCATGCCGAGGCTGGGATGTGAGGACATAGCTGCGGTGCGCGACGCCGCCGTCGACGGCCTTGGAGTGGCGATCTTGCCCGATCATGTATGCGTCGACGCTCTGCAGGCCGGGCGACTGGCCCGTGTCCTGCCTGAATGGCGTGGACTTCAGGGTATCGTCCATTTGGTCTTCACGACGCGGCGCGGACTGCCGCCCGCCGTCCGCGCTCTGATCGACCATCTGGCGGCCGGCTTTCCTCGTACCGTATCGGAGTAAGTTACGCGCGGAGGCGACCGAGCACGGATAAGACCCGCCACGCTCCAGCGACTTCGTGATATCGACCTTTTGGGCGACGGCGCGAAGCGCCCGTACCGACCAATTCAAGTCGCTCCTAGGTCTGCGATAGAATGTCGGCTTCTGCCAGAACCTGCCGTTAGCTTACCCTCCGGCGGCCGGTCGGCGGAGCGCCAAAGGCAGCCGTGCCTGGGCCGTGAGCCGATCCCCGAAACGCGCCGTCCGGACGCGCGGATGTCCATCTTGGCCATGGGTGCGCCCATGAGACCGTATACGTTGACGCAGACTACTCAGAACACCGTAAAATCCTGCTTGCAAACGAGGCGGGCCATACGTTCATTCAGATCGCCGGTTTCAAGCGGCATCGGATAGAGTCTTCCTAGTCGACAGCGAAAAACTGGCGCCTCAAGATCCTTGGTCAGGCCCGGCGCATGCCCAAGAAGACGGACTGATCCACCTCCCCGCCGCCGCGAGGGGCATTCGGACCCCGACGGCGCACCGCCGTCGGGGTTCGGACGCTTTTTAGTCCTTGGGAATCTGCCAGAGCACACTGTTCGCATAAGATGAGGCGATCTGCCGCCCCGCTGCGTCTTTGGCCGGCGTGAACCGCGCTCGCCTCTGCAGGCTGCGGCACGCCGCCTGGTCCAGTTCGTCGGACCCGCTCGACGAGACGATCGTACAGGCTGCCACCCGCCCGTCGACTCCCACGTCCAGCTTGAACCTCGTGCGCCCCGCCTTGCCTTGTCGCAGCGCGGACGGCGGATAG
>Ga0209166_10002567_pt1 | contig 13642 bp, 12 predicted proteins | sample Coa_R1_3_FD_187151 | JGI IMG/M metagenome (GOLD analysis project Ga0209166, IMG submission 187151) | Surface soil microbial communities from Centralia Pennsylvania, which are recovering from an underground coalmine fire - Coalmine... | ecosystem: Environmental > Terrestrial > Soil >... | reverse complement strand
TAGGGCACTAAGAACCGTCCATCCGAGGGAGCCGTTTCCATGACCTTGACCTACGATCCGCCCACCCACGCGGGCCAGGGGCAGGCAGAGCCCGGCTCGCCATGGCGCGGTCCCCAGGGCCCCGGTGGCCCCGGCGGCCCCTACGGCTACGGCCGCGGGGACGACGGCCCACACCAGCCGACCCGGCGCTGGCGGCACCGGTTCGGCCTGGCCGCGGTCGCGATCGTGGCCGGCGTTGGCACCTTCTTCGGCCTGCTGACCGCGACGGAACCGTCCCGCTCCGCGGTGCTTACCACCGCGCAGATCGCCCGCCAGACCGACCCCGGCCTGGTGGACATCGTCTCCAACCTCGGCCTGCAGCAGGCCGAGTCGGCCGGCACGGGGCTGGTGCTGACGCCGAACGGCGAGGTGCTCACCAACAACCACGTCATCAGGGGCGCCACCTCGATCAGGGTGACCGACATCGGCAACGGCCGCAGCTACCCGGCGAAGGTCGTCGGCTATGACCAGAGCCGGGACATCGCCGTCCTCCAGCTGGTAGGCGCGTCCGGGCTGCAGACCGCGGCGCTCGGTGACTCCGCCACCGCGAAGGTGGGGGACAAGGTGGTCGCTCTCGGCAACGCGCTGGGCAAGGGCGGCACCCCCTCGGTCGCCGTCGGCCGGATCGCCAGCCTGAACGCCACGATCACCGCCTCGGACCAGGGCGCAGGCACCGTCGAGCGGCTGACCGGCCTCATCCACCACAACGCGCCCATCCAGCCGGGTGACTCAGGCGGCCCGCTGGTCAGCACCGACGGCAAGGTCATCGGCATCGACACGGCCGCGTCCGGCTCCACCGGGTTCCAGTTCCAGCCGAGCGCGCGCACCCAGGCCTTCGCCATCCCGATCAACCAGGCTGTCACCCTCGCCCAGCAGATCGAGACGGGCCAGGCGTCGGCCACCGTGCACATCGGCGCCACCGGGCTGGTCGGCGTGGAGGTCATGACCGCAGGCCAGGCCTCGGCCAACGGTGTGTCCCCCGGCAACGGGGCCGTCGTCGCCGGCGTGCTGGCCGGATCGCCCGCCGCCCGGGCCGGCATCACCGGCGGTGACGTCATCACCTCGGCCGGCGGCCACCGGGTCTCTTCCCCCTCGGCGCTCCAGGCGGCACTGGAGCGGTTCCACCCGGGGAACAAGGTGCGCATCGGCTGGACCGACCAGTCCGGCCAGACGCACTTCGCGACGGTAGTCCTGGAGAACGGACCGGCCGCCTGATAGCAACGCCCGGAACCCCGGCTACTTCGCGGTCAAATCATTCGGGAATCGAAGTAGTTACGCCCGGTCGCGGAACGAACTGCCCGGCTACCCGTCGTCCACGACGATGCCGAGGGTCTCGGCGAGCACAGGCGCCATCTGCATCAGCTGCGCGGACGTCACGATGGCACCGCGCAGCGAGGCCGCGTCCGTGGTGATGCCCAGTTCCGCCCCGCGCAGGTCCGCCTGCTCCAGCGTGGTGCGGGTGAACGTGGCCGCCTCCAGCCGGGAGCCGGCGAACGATGTGCGGGTGAGGGTGGCCCCGGCGAAGTCCACGCCGCGCAGCACGCAGTTGTCGAAGGCCACCTCGGTCAGCTCAGCCTGCCGGAAGTTCACCGAATCAAGCTTGCAGCCGTGCAGGGTCACCCGGCGCAGCCGGGCGCCGAACGCCTCGACACCGGCCGCCGCACTGGTGACAAGGGTCGCGTCGGTCCACTCGGTCTCGGCCAGGCTGGTCCCGGTGAACCGCACGTCGCGCAGCCAGACCGAGGAGAACCGGGCCTGCCGGAACCCGCCGCCGGTGAACGACACGCCGGTGAACGCGCATTCCAGGAACCGGCTGTCCGGGGCGCTGGCGCCGTCGAACTCGGCTTTGTCGAAGTGGTCGCAATCGTAGTCACCGCGCGGCCGCGGTGCGCCCCGGTGCGGGCGCAGCGCGGCCGCGAACGGAAGGTCGGCCAGTTCCTGCCAGGGCATGGCCCCCATGATGGACTGTGCTGGCCCGGGGGGGCGACCCCCCGGGCCCCCCGATGGCCCGGCGCCCGTCCTGATTCCGTCACGACGGGCGCGGCCGTGTTGGCCCGGGCAGCGACCCGGAACCCCGCGCCGGACGGGGCTCAGCAGCGGCCATGTGCCCGCAGCAGGTGCAGCGCTTGCACGGTCATGTGCCCGCGCCACTCCCGCTCCGCGGCCGGGGACCAGGCCATCCAGTTGAACGTCCAGCCGCCGTCGGACTGCTGCGCGGCGGCCAGATGGTCCAGGCCGGCCTCGATCACCTGCGGGCGGAACAGGCCGCGCGCCAGCGAGCCCGGCTCCGGCGCGAAGTCCAGCGGGAAGTGCACCTCGCCAGGGGTCTCCGGGTCCAGCGCCACCAGGTCCCTCTCGAAGATCAACGGCCCGATCTTGCCCATGGCCGCGCGGGCCCGGTCCCGGTCCGGCACGTGGTCCAGGAACCAGAACAGGGCGCGCATGTCGTAGGGGCCCACGTCGGTGAGCGTGTCGATCCGCGACCAGACCAGCTCGGTGGCCTGGCTGAGCCACGGGTGCGTGGCACCACCGGCCTGCGCCGCGGCAGCGTGCAAGGTGCCGGCCAGCAGCCCGGTGCAGATCAGCGAGGCGGGGTTGCCCGCCTCGGGCACCCACCACGGTGCGTGCGGCCAGTCCTCGATCGACGCGTCCACGAACACCGCGCCGCCCCCCGCCGGGGCGTGCGCGGCCAGCCAAGCACAGGCGCCGTCGGCGAGCGCGGTGTCCCAGGCGCCGGCCTCCAGCAGTACCCGCAGCGCGAAGTCGATGGCCAGCGACTGGCTGCCGGGGCAGCGGCCGTCGGGCTCCAGCGCGTGGCCGAAGCCGCCGTCGGGGTTGCGGTAGGCGGCGACGGCGTCGCGGACCGGGCCGGCGTCACCGCCGCGGAACAGGCGCTCGAATCTGCGCCGTTCGAGCACGCGCGCATTCGCGGCCAGGAATTGCTCCGCGGCTTGGATGTCAGGTGAGGTCATGCGCCCTAGCTGACCATGGCGCCGGTCCCGCCGTCTTGAACAAAACGGACAGGCCGGTGCCAGACTGGTGCCATGGACTGGCACCCGGGCTACCGGGAGGAGCGGCCCCCGGCTGGCCTGCTCCCGGGGGTGGCATGCCTGTGGGCGCGGGTCGCCGGGCCGGGTGCCGCCGCGACCGCCGCGGTGCTGCCGGACGCCTGCGTGGACCTGATCTGGGAGCGGGGCCGCGGAGTTTTCGTGGCCGGGCCGGACACCGGGCCGGCGCCGTCGGTGTCTCCTGCGGGCACCATCTTCGCCGCGCTGCGGTTCGCGCCCGGCGCGGCCGGGCCCGCGCTGGGCCTGCCCATGTCGGAACTGCTGAACCAGCGCGTGGACGCCGCCGACCTGGGCACCAGGCCGGGCACGGCACTGGCCCGCGCACTGCCCGGCTCACTGTCCCCGGCGCAGGTGCTGCGGGTGCTGACCCGGCTGGCGGGCACGATGACCGCCGAGGGACCCGCCGACCCGCTGGCCGCGCGCGCGGCCCGGCTGCTGCGCCGCCCGGGCGCCCAGGCGGAGGGCATCGCGGCGCGGCTGGACGTGAGCGAGCGCCAGTTGCGCCGCCGCTGCCAGGCGGCCGTCGGCTACGGGCCGGCCACACTGCGCCGGGTGCTGAGGTTCCGGCGATTCGTGTCCTGGGCGGACGCCGGGGCACCCGGCGCGGACCTGGCCGAGGCCGCGGCCTGGCTGGGTTACGCCGACCAGGCGCATCTCACCCGCGAGTGCGTCCGGCTGGCCGGGATGACCCCGGCCGGCCTGCTGGCCGCGCGCCGCGCGGCGTCTCTGGTCGCCGATGATGTTGTCGTAGACCTCGGGGCCGGTGCCGGGGGCGGCGGCCATGGCGGGCCCGGGCGGTATTAAGGTCGGGTCCCATGACTGACCGGGCGGTGCTGGTAACCGGGGGATCGCGGGGCATCGGGCTCGCGATCGTCCGGGCGTTCGCGGACCTCGGTGACCGGGTCGCGGTGCACCACCGGGACTCGGCCGGCCGCGCCGCCGAGATCGTCGCCGCACTCCCCGGCGGCGGGCACACGGCGGTGCAGGCGGACCTCGCCGACCCTGAGGCGGTGCGCGTGGCCGTGGACCAGGCGGCCGGCGCGCTCGGCGGCCTGGACGTGCTGGTCAACAACGCCGGGATCTACGTCGAGCACCGGATCGCCCAGACCTCCTATGAGCAGTGGCAGGCCGCGTGGCGAGACGTCATCGGGGTCAACCTCACCGGCGCCGCCAACGTCACCTGGTGCGCCGTCCAGCACATGATCGCCGGGGGCGGCGGGCGGATCATCAACGTCTCCTCGCGCGGCGCGTTCCGCGGTGAGCCACGGCACCCCGCCTACGGTGCGAGCAAGGCAGGCCTGAACTCACTCGGCCAGTCGCTGGCCCGGGATCTGGCCCCGTACGGCATCGCCGTGGCCGGGGTCGCCCCCGGGTACGTGGAGACCGACATGGCCGCCACCCATCTGGCGGGCCCGGAGGGCGGCGCTATCCGGGCGCAGAGCCCGTTCGGCCGGGTGGCGCGGCCGGAGGAGATCGCCGCGGCGGTGGTCTACCTCGCCTCGCCGGCGGCGGAGTGGGCCAGCGGCGCTATCCTCGACCTCAACGGTGCCTCCTACCTGCGGACGTAGCCCGGCTCCCGCTGGCGGCCAGCCCCGCGCGTCCCCCGGGCACCACACTGCGAGGGGGAAGGAAGCCTCGATGAGCGCCGACCCGCATCCGCCTGGCGAGCCCGAGCCCGGGCCGTCGGATCCCACCTTGCCCCAGCCTGGCCCCTGGCCGCAGCAACCGGCCCCGCCGCAGCAAGCGGCCTGGCCCCAGCAGGCAGCGTGGCCGCAACCGAGCTCGCCGCAGCCACCGCCGGCCTGGCCGCGGCCGCCCGCGGGACCGCACCGGCCCGCGCCGTACGGCCCGGACGGCGCGGGGCAGGAGCGGTACGCGGTCCGGCCGCCCGGCGAGCAGTACGGGCAGCGGTCCGCCTACGACCAGCAGCCCCTGGAATGGGCGCCACTGCCCATGCACGACTACGGAATGCAGCGGATGGCGGTCGCGCCGAAAAGCCCGGCGCTGAGCGTGCTCTTGTCGGTGTTCATTCCCGGGCTGGGATCGATGGTGAACGACAATGTCGGGGTCGGCGTCGCCATTCTCATTCTCAATCTCGCCGGCCTGGTCCTCTCCCTTCTCCTGATCGGGATTCCGCTGGCCATTGGCACCTGGATCTGGGGCCTGGTGGACGGGTATCGGTCGGCGCAGCGCTGGAACCGCGCGCACGGCATCATCAGCTAGGGGCGCCCGGGCGCTAACCGCGATGCGCCTGTCGGGTGCAGATTCAGCACGCCGCGCAGGGTCGGCTCGACCGGGCTGATGTCTACGGTGTGACCGGGATAAAGGAGGCCGGCAGTAGTCGATATAGGGGTAGTGGGGAGTGATGAAAGACAGCGGCTTGCAGCCGTGGGGCGGGATTACCTCGAAGAGGTGCGCGGTGTGGTATGCGTGCCCGGCGCACGCCTTTTTGTTGATGCCGACATAGGCCGTTGCGCCCGGGGCGAGCGGCACCAGGACCGGCGCCCGGTTTTGCCCATGCCACGTAGACGGGCGGACGACGGGTTGGCTGGCCGTCGTAATGCATGTTCGTGGTTAGCCGGGGCGGAGCGCGGCGCGTACCGGAAGGTGGTCGGAGCCGGCCGGCGGGAGCACCTCGCCGCCGCACCGGGCGACCCGGCCGCTGGCGAGAATGTGGTCAAGTTGCAGCAGCGGCCGGTGCGCCGGGTAGGTGCGCCCGGTGACCGCCGGGGCGTAGCCGACCGCCAGCCCGGTCACGGGCAGCGGCATGTTGAGGTCCCCGGCGATGACGGTCGGGACGTCGTCGGTGACCAAGCGCTGGATCAGGCGGATCAGCTGGACCGGGCTGAGCAGGCGGTACGTCAGGTGCGTGTTCACGATGCGCAGTGGTCCCCGGCCGGGCAGGTCCATGGTGATGATCTGGGCCGCCCGGGGCGTGGCGTCGCCGGGGATGCGGCCCAGGTCCGCCACCTCGTACCCGGTGACAGGCACGGTGGTCAGCGTCGCCAGCCCCCACCGGCCGCGGGCCGCCTCGTCCGCGATGCCGACGCTGCGCAGGTCTGTCTCGGGCAGCAGGTCGGTCCAGAGTAGTTCCGCGCCGAGTGCCCCGGCGATGTCGGTGACAAGGTCCGGCCCGCCGCCGGGGCGCCAGACCTCCTGCAGCACGATGATGTCCGCCTTGAGCTGGCGGCACGCGGCCTCCAGGTCGTAGGGCCGGCCGTCCGCGCCGCGCCCGCCGTGGGCGTTCAGGCTGGCCAGGATGATTTCGCTGTTGTTAGTCACGAGTGCTCCGCCGCGGCTGCCTGCGGGTCATTTTCCAGCTGCAGTCCCGATGATAGGTGCCGCCGCGCTGAACGCTGCCGGCCGCGCCCGGCTGCCGGGCACCCGGCTCGACACGCCACGTTGACCTTGTGAGCCGCCAGCCCCCCCGGGTAGCCAAATGTGGCTACGCTGCTATAAGCCAGTCTGTGACAAAGGCCGGGGTTGCACGCTGTATGTAGTTCAATTATGACAGTCTGCTATTCCGGTTGAAATCACCAGGCAAGTATGTTCCGCTGTCCAGGCACGCGTCACGGTCGTGCGCTCGCCTCCGGGGGTGGCCGCATGGTAGATGACAGTGGCGTTACGCCGCTCCCCCGGCGCGTACCCGGCGCGTCCGGTTCGCCCAACCCGCCGGTCCGGGTTGACCCGTCCGCCATCCCCGAAGACCTGCGGCAACGCGTCCTGGCCGCGATCGCCACCGAACTGGAACACGACAGCGCCGCCGCGGAGCAGCGCAGAGCGCAGACGCGGGCCGGTGCGGCGGCCCTGCGCCTCGGCGCCACGGCGGCCGCAGGTCTCGATGCCACGGCGGCGCCGGACCACGCGCCGCCGGCGCTGCCCGGGCGGCGCCTGGATGCCGAGGCCATGACCGAACCGTTGCCCCGGATCGGCGGGTTGGGCCAGGACGGGGCGCCGGGCGGTGCCGGCACTCCGGATGGACTCGCGGCGGCCACGCCACCTGGCGCACCGCCGGCCGTCCTGGGAACGGGCGAGACAGCGCCGCCGGAAACCGCGCCCTCAGTGTTCACGCCGTCCGAGCACAAGCGACCGGGAACCATGCCCCCGGACTCCGTCTCACCGCCGCCCGTGGCGGCCCGGCGGCCACGCCCCGGGCGGCCGTACCGCATCGCCGGCCTGCTCCTCGCGGTGATGCTGGTCGCCGTGGGCATCATCGTGCTGATGATGTCCAGCGGTGGCCCGAAGCCGCGGCATCACACCGGGCTCGGCCCCGCCGCGCCTGGCACCGGGGCGGCGCTGCGCGAGGGTGCCGTCACCTGGGTGGCCGGCCAGGTGAGCCGGACCGCCGTGGTGGCCTGCGACCCCGTCACCTGCCGGGCGCTCAGGTCACGTGGCGTGCCTGCGAGCAGCCTGGACTCGCTCGGCCCGCAGACCGCCAGCCCGCTGCGGTCCCAGATCATCGTCGCGACCGCCGCGGTGCGTGCCCTGTCCGGTACCCGTCTCGGCTCGGGCGCGTGCGCTGATCAGATGTTAGCTCTCGCCCCAGGGCGGCTTCGGGTTGACGATCGGCACTGACCCGGGCGCGCCGGCCGGGAGCACTTGCGCGAACCTGGCGCCGTGCTGCCACTGGAAGATGAACACGTTGGATCCGATGTTCTCGCCGATGCTGTTGAACTTCACCATGCCCTGGACGGTGTGCAGGGTGGCGCTGTGCAGCCAGGCGATGATCTTGGCGTTGTTGACACTGTGGGTGGCGGTGATGGCGCCCGCGGCGGCCTCGCCGACCGAGTAGGCCTCGGCGACGTCTGCGTTGATGTCGGATGCCGTGCCGCCGTAGCGGGCGATGTAGGCCTTGACCATAGCCTGGCTGAGCCGGTTCTGCTCGCCGCCGTACCAGCCGTCCGGGACGAAGGTCCCGGTGGCGTTGCTGCTTCCCCCGACCGCCTTCAGGAACGCCGCGCCCTGGTCCGGGCCAGACGAGGCGGCGAGGATCTTCGGGTTATAGTGCCGCTGCTCGAAGGCTTTGATGAAGGCGGTCACGGTCGCCACGTCAACCGTGCCGAGCAGGACCATTTGGGCCCCGGTGGCGGCCACCTGGTCGGCGCCCGCCTTGTAATCGGGGTTCTCGGCCGGATAGATGTGGGAGTAGAGGGTCTTGATCCCAGCTTTTTGCAGGATGCTCTGCGCGGTTTGCACCATCGGGTCGGCAAACGGGTCGTTCACCATGGGATAGACAGCGGTCTTCGGGCGCTGGCCGGGCGGCAGCGACGCCACCCACTTGGCGAGCGGCACCAACTGGTCGGCGACCGGCGGGCTGACATCGAACACGTTGTGCAGATTGAGCTGGAAGACCGCGGGCCCCCCGCCAGCCCCTTCGATCATGGCGTAGCCGTGCCGGGCTGCTACCTCAGCCGAGGGCACGGTGAGCAGCGTGGAGAACGGGCCGAACAGCAGGCTGACGTGGTCGGACGCGATCAGCTTGGTGTAGTTCGCGGCGGCTGTGGCGGGGCTGCTGGCATCGTTGAGGATGTCCAGCTTGACCTTGCGGCCGAGCAGGCCACCCTGGCTGTTGACGATGCTTGCCCACAACTCATAACCGCGCTTGCAGGCCTGGCCGTCGACGGAGAAGCCGCCGGTCAGCGACAGCGACCCGCCAATGACGATCGGGCCCTTGCTGCCGGAGCTGTTGCCGCTGCTCCCGGCACCGCTGCTGCCGCTGCAGGCGGCAACGGCCAGCACCGCTGTGGCGGCGGTGGCCGTGAGAGACAAGAACCGGCTGCCGTTGGGTCTCATCCGTTTCCTCCTTCCGGGCTCCAATGGCCGGCTGACTGGGCATCCGCCTTGAGTTCGGTCTGGAGAGCAGCGGCAGGGCGGGCAGACCTCGCTGTCGCAACACTGGGTATAGAATAGATTACTTAAAGTAATGACTATGCAGGGGGGACGGTGGGCGACGGTCTTTCCACGGGTGCACCGGTGGAGGCAGCCGCAGCCCGGCGGGACCGGGAGCGGCACGGTGCCCGGCTCTGTGAGGCCGAGAACCACATGGTCGCGAAGCTGCGGGCGGCCGGCCAGGGCAGGCCGGGATTCCTCGCGACCATCGCCCACGAGCTGCGCACCCCGCTGACCAGCATCGCCGGGTACGTGGAGATGCTGCGCGAGGGGCAGGGCGGGCCGCTCACGCCGGCCCAGGCGGCGATGCTGGAGACGGTGGACCGCAACACCGCACGGCTGCGGCACGCGATCGAGGATGTGCTCACGCTCTCGAAGATCGAGTCTGGCACCTTCCGGACCACCCGGCAGCCGGTCAACCTGGTGGAGGTGGCCGCCGCGGCGATCAGCGAGCTGCGGCCCGTTGCCGCCGCCAGGGACATCACGCTGCGGCTGGATAACCCTGGCGGGCCGGTCGTCGTGGCCGGTGACCCGGGGCAGCTCGGTCGGCTGGTGATGAACCTGCTGTCCAATGCCGTGAAGTTCACCCCCGGCGGCGGGCGCATCTCGGCGCGCGCCGAGGCCAGCGGCGGCCAGGCCATGCTGACCGTCCGCGACACCGGGACCGGCATCCCAGCCGGCCAGCAGCCAGTTTTGGGTACCCGGTTCTTCCGGGTTCCCAACGCTGCCGGCCAGTTGGCCCCGGGCCCCGGGCTGGGGCTGGCGATCGCCCGCACCATTGTTGCCAACCATGGCGGGGAGATGGCGGTGCGCTCGGTGGAGGGCCGGGGAACCACGGTCACGGTCCGGATCCCGATGGCGGCGGCCCAGGGAGACGGGGAGCCAGCCCAAGGAGGCGCGGAGCCGTTGCCCGGGGGACAGGCCGCTGGCGAAGGGCACCGAGGCACCAGACCAGGGCACGGCACGGGCTGACCCGCAGGTGGCGCGGGTGCTAAATCTGGGCGGAGGCCGTCCGGCATGAAGCAAGGGCAGGCAGGCGGGCCTGGTGGAAAGCAGCCCGGTCCTAGGCAGCACCGCTCGATCATCGGCCAGCTGTTGATCGCCTGCAGTGTGGCCGCGGTACTGATCGGCGGCGCCGCCACCGGCGGCTACCTTGCCGCCACCGGTCAGGACTCGGTAGTGAAGCAGCTCAGTGCGCGCTATCAGGTCATGGCGGCCGCCGACAACCGGCTGGACGCCGATTTTCTGAACTCCGTCTTCGCCGTCCAGAACTTCGCCCTGACCGCCGATGGCAGGTACCTGATCTCGCTGTCGGCGCTTCAGGCCGGCTTCGGCCAGAACCTGGCCGCGCTGCAGCGGCTCGCGACCCCGGACCTGCGTGGCCTGATCGCGGCGCAGGCGCGGGCCGGAACGTTGTGGTTCGACCTCATGCCCCAGATCGCCGGGCTCCCCCCCGGCAGCGCTGCAGCTAAGAAGGTGATCAGCCGGTCGTCCCAGCTGGCGGGCGGCTTCGCCGCTGCCACCGCGCGGCTGGAGCAACGCCTGCAAACCGATGCCCACAGCCTGACCGTGCGCAGCCACCGGGTGTTCCTGACCGGACTGGCCTGGGGCGGGGGCGCACTGGCGGGCGCGCTGCTGCTGCTCCTGGCGGTTTCGCTAAGCACGGTGTTCACCGTCACCCGCCCGCTGCGGAAGGTTGCCGCCACGGTCAGCCGGCTCACCGCCGGCGACTACGCGGCCCGGGCGCCGTTGGCCGGGGCCGCGGAGGTGCGGGAGGTCGCGCAGTCGGTCAATGCGCAGGCCGAAAGCATCCGGCTGCGCGCGATGGCCCGGGAGGCGGGGCTGCGGATCCGCGAGCACCTAGCCGCAGACGAGGTGCTGGCCGCGGCCCGGCTAGCTCTGACGCGCATCCTCGGCGAGGACCTGGTGTACCTGCGGCTGCTGGACAGCGGCCAGCTCGGCCCGCCGTTGGGCGGCGAACTCGGATCGTGGTATCCCGCTGAGCTCGCCGCAGCCCTCCAGGTGCCTCCGGCCTCGCTGGCCGACCTGCACACGCTGCTGCGGGCTCAGTCCAGCCAGGTGATCCGGGACCTGGCGGGCCCAGACGGCGAGAACCAGCCCGCGCACATCCGCCAGGCGCTGCTTCGGGCGGGGGTGGTGTCGCATGTGCTCACCCCGTTCGGGGTCGGCGCCGACCTGCTCGGGGTCATCGTCGCCCACCGCACCCGCCCTGACCGGCCCTGGAGCCTGGCCGAGATCGACGCGGTGGAGTCGGTCGCTGCCGACCTGGGCCGGGGGCTCAGCCAGGCCCGGCTGTACGAGGCCGAGAACCTGCTGGTCGAGGACCTGCAGGCACTCGACCGTGCCAGGTCCGACTTCTTCGCCGCGGTCTCGCACGAGCTACGGGCCCCGATCACCACGATTGAGGGGTACTTGGAGATGCTCGCCGACGGGGAGGCCGGCCCGCTCGCCCCGCAGCAACGCAAGATGCTGGACACCATCGGCCGCAGCTCGGTCCGGCTGCGACGCCTGATCGGGGACCTGTTCACGCTCGCCAAGCTGGAATCGGGTGCGTTCGACCCGGTGCTGCAGCCGACGGACCTGGCCGGGCTGATCGCCGACTCGCTGACCGCGATCCAGCCCTCAGCTACGGCCGCCCAGCTCACCCTCGGCTTCCCCCAGCCCACCGGGAAGCTGATGGTCAACGGCGACCCGAGCCAGCTTGACCGGGTCATGACCAACCTGCTTTCCAACGCGGTCAAGTACACGCCGGCCGGCGGGCGAGCCAAGGTAACCGCCACCGCCGATGGCGAGTGGGCGGTGGTGCGGGTCGCTGACACCGGGATCGGGATCCCTGAACGCGACCAGAAAGAACTGTTCACCAGGTTCGCCCGGGCCTCGAACGCGACCGCCCGGCGGATCCCGGGCACCGGGCTCGGGCTGGTGATCGTCCGCATGATCGTGGTGAATCACGGCGGCGAGGTGGAACTGGAGTCCACAGAAGGGGCGGGGACCACGGTCACGGTCCGGCTGCCCCTGGCCGCTGCTAGCACCACCGCACCGCCGAAGATCACGGGGGCGGGCCGCGCGCCCTCGGACCGAGAGGACTGATACATGCGCCGTACTCTGCTCGCGGCGGCCGCCGCGGCGATCGGTGCCGGGCTCGTGTCCTGCGGGAGCAGCAATTCCAGCGGCACAAGCTCAGCATCCAGCGCCACCAGCAGCGCCGCCCCTGCTGCTGGCTGTTCCAACTCTGTGGTCCAGAAGGACCTTTACGCCAAGGACGTGCTCACCGTGGCGACCGACAAGCCCGCCTACCCGCCGTGGTTCATCGCCGACAACCCGGCTAACGGCAAGGGCTACGAGAGCGCCGTGGCGTATGCGGTCGCCGCTCAGCTCGGGTTCAAGCATGCCCAGGTGAAGTGGGTGCAGGAGCCGTTCAACGACTCTTACGCACCGGGGCCGAAGAAGTTCGACTTCGACATCAACGAGATCTCCTACAGCCCGCAACGGGCGCAGGCGGTGACTTTCTCGCAGAGTTACTACGACGTGCAGCAGGCACTGGTGGCGCTGAAGGGCGCGCCGATCGTCACCCGCCACAGCCCGGCGCAGCTCAAGAAGTACGTGTTCGGCGACCAGATCGGCACCACCAGCCTGGCCTTCATCAACGGCCATATCCAGCCCACGTCTCCGCCGAGGATCTTCACCACCCTGAACGGCGTGAAGCAGGCCATGCAGGCTCACCAGATCGCGGCCCTGATCACGGACACGCCGACCGCGCAGTACATCTCGTCCTCGGAGATCAAGGGCTCGGTAATGGTGGGGCAGTTCCCCAGCACCGGCGAACACTTCGGGCTGTTGCTAGCCAAAGGCGATCCGCTGGTCACCTGTGTGAACAAGGCGCTGGCGACGCTGAAGAACAACGGCACCCTGGCCGCGCTGCAGAAGAAGTACCTGCAGATCTACCTGCGGGTCCAGGCCATCCAGCCCTGAGCGGGGCCGGCCGGCCCGGGGGAGTCCCCAGGCCGGCCTTAACCCTAACGATCAATAGCGCTCTTTGGCAGTCGCCATACATTGGTCAGATGTCGAAGTAGAGCTCGAACTCGTGCGGGTGCGGGCGGAGCCGGATCGGGTCCAGTTCGTTGGAGCGCTTGTAGTCGATCCACGTCTCGATAAGGTCCGGCGTGAACACCCCGCCGTCCAGCAGGTACTCGTGGTCGGCTTCCAGCGTGTCCAGCACCTTGTCCAGCGAGCCGGGCACCTGGGGGATGGCCAGGGCCTCGTCCGGCGGCAGTTCGTAGAGGTCCTTGTCCACTGGCTCGGGCGGCTCGATCTTGTTCCGGATACCGTCGATGCCCGCCATCATCATGGCGGCGAACGCCAGGTACGGGTTGGCCGACGGGTCCGGCACCCGGAACTCCAGCCGCTTGGCCTTGGGGTTGGCGCCGGTAATCGGGATCCGGACGCAGGCGGAGCGGTTGCGCTGCGAGTAGACCAGGTTTACCGGCGCCTCGAACCCCGGCACCAGCCGGTGGTAGGAGTTCACCGTCGGGTTGGTGAACGCGAGCAGCGAAGGCGCGTGCTTGAGCAGCCCGCCGACGTAGTAGCGGCCGATGTCGGACAGCCCGGCATAACCGACCTCGTCG
>Ga0209166_10002566_pt1 | contig 13642 bp, 15 predicted proteins | sample Coa_R1_3_FD_187151 | JGI IMG/M metagenome (GOLD analysis project Ga0209166, IMG submission 187151) | Surface soil microbial communities from Centralia Pennsylvania, which are recovering from an underground coalmine fire - Coalmine... | ecosystem: Environmental > Terrestrial > Soil >... | reverse complement strand
GCATAACCGCGACACTCTGGCGTGCCGCGGTTGAGCGAACCGCACGGCCCGGGTTAGTTCGCAGTTGCGCGCGCGGCCGGCGAGCGCTACAGTGCCGCGGGCCGTCGAACGCCGGAGCGGTGGGCGTCGGGCGCGTCGGGCGGAGTCGTCGAGCTCAGCAGGTCCGTGACGATGGTCCGCAGGTGTCGCGGGTGGAACGGCTTGTCGAGGCAGACGGTCGCCCCGGCGATGGTTGCCATGTGGCGAATGAACTTATTGCCGGCTTCGACCAGAAATACAGACGGGACATGCGCGGTCAACGCGTTGCGGCGCAGCGCGTGCCAGACAGCCATGCCCTGCGCATACGCCGGATCGACGTCAACGACGACGACGCGCGGCACCTTGCTGAACGTATGCAGGAGTTGGTGGTTCGAGCTGACCTCGTCCACGTGCAGGGCGAGACCGGCCAGGATGAGCTTGAGCATCCGGCGCATTTCGGGGTGTTCACCAACGACCAGCGCGCAAATGTTGTCCTGCGGCGCAGGTAAAAACGTTTCACTGACCACCGCCTACGAGTGTAGGAGACAGTGGTCAGGGTCGCTCAATTTCACTCAATCGGCGCCGCTCGGCGCCCCGTAGACTGACTTCGCCAGATCGAGGATCGGCCCGCCGGGTAAGTTGGGATCCCGTTCTTCGAGGCGGCTAATGCGTTGCAGACGGTGCAGCAACTCCGCGGCGCTGACGACGCTGGACACCACTTCGCGGGCCATCGACTTCAGTTCATCCTCCAGCCGGGGATCTTCGGCCAACAATTCGCCATAGCCCAGCGCCAGGCTGAGGGGCGTATTCAGGAGGTGGTGGGCCGTGCGCGCCGCGAGTTTCGCTCCCTCCAGGCGCGCCTGCTGCTCGTTCGATGGCGTCGACGGCTGTCCGTCGTCCCAGTTGGCGACCGCAGCGTGATTGTGCGCAGGCGAAGCCATGCGCGCATGTGAGTCGAGCAAGCCCTGGATCGTGCTGCGCAACTGCAACGGGCGGAAGGGCTTTTCCAGACAGATCGTCGCACCCGCTTCGATGGCCAGCCCCCGCAAGTCTGGATCGCCGGCTTCAATCAGCAGGACCGACGGGATCGTCCCCGTCGTCGGAGTCCAGCGCAACTGGCGGCACAACGCCAGCCCTCGATCGAGCGGGGGGTGGAGATCGACGACGACCACATGGGGTAGATCCCAGCTCAACTGATCGCGCGCTTGAGCGGTGTTGCTCTCGCGCACTTCGAGTGGCAAGTCGCTCAAGTTGAGTCGTACGAGAAGGCGCATTGCCGGGTGCTCGCCGACGATCAGGGCGCGATGCTGGAGTGCGGCCATCCCGCCAGGGTACCAGATGGCCGACCTGTCCAAGGCCACCCGGCAGGGCCATCCGGCCACGCGCAGATACGGCCGCAGAGGCTCAAATGTGACCGTACCAAAGTACGCGGTGAGCTCCGCAAAACCCCGTAAGACGGGGGATGCGACCAGTACCTGCTTTCGGCCATGCTGCGTTTGATCACGTCCGCATCAATTTCGCGGGTCGAGTCAGGAGCTACCAATGTCCAACCTAATCAATGAGCAAGAAGTCGAGCAAGAGCTCGATCAGGCAACCGAACAGTCCCAGACACTGAGCGAACAGGCTCAGGGCCTGGTCGAATATGGACTGATCATCGCGCTCGTCGCGGTGCTGGCCATCGCCGGCCTTATCGTCTTTGGCCCGGCTGTGAGCAGCCTGCTCAGCAAGCTCGGCGGATCGGTCTAAACAAACCGCTTCGACTCAGCCAGGCTGTCAGGGGGATGCGCGGACGCATTGACAGCCTGGCTGAGACTCTCTACGCTCGAAAAACGGTCGGTTCCGCGTAACCGCGTTCTGTTTTGTTGTAAAGACCGACCGGCCGAAGGGGAACGTAGATGGTCTCCCTGGCCACCGAGGTCGCTATTCCGCGCACGCGCGCGGTACACCGGCGCGCCTTCCGCTACAAGGGTTACCTGCTGGTCTTACCGGCAGTCATCTACGTCCTGGCGCTCATCGGCTTTCCGTTGGGCATGGGTATCTGGTACAGCCTCACCGATGCAACCGTGGCCCGCGATGGGCGTTTCATCGGGCTCAAGAACTTCGTCGACATCCTGCGGGACCCGACGTTCACGCTGGCGCTGCGTAATACGACGATCATCGCCGTCGTGGCGACCGCCGCCAAGATCACGCTGAGTGTGGCCCTGGCGTTTCTGCTGCTCGGGGCATTCCCCGGCCGATCGCTCCTGCGCACGCTGTTCGTGCTGCCGTGGACGATCCCAGTCGCGTTGAGCACGATCGCCTGGAAGTGGATGTTCCACTCACAGTTCAGCGTGATCAACTGGATGCTGCTGAAGGTCGGCTTGATCGATCATGCCATTCAGTGGCTCGGGACGCCCGTGCCAGCCATGATCGCGGTCATCCTGGTCAGTACCTGGCGAGCCGTGCCGTTTGGCGCCATCGTCGTCATGGCCGGACTGACGGCACTGCCCGCGGACGTGATCGACGCCGCCCGCGTGGATGGCGCCAGCTGGCTGCAGCGGTTCCGGGCCGTTATCGTGCCGCTGATCGCCCCCATTCTGTTCATCGCGCTGTTGTTCGATCTGATCTTCACTCTGTCTGAATTGACCGTGGTATTTCTACTGACCAGCGGCGGGCCGGTCGACCAGACGCAGGTGCTGGCCAACTATGCGCTGCAGGTTGGCGTCTCTGGGTCGCAGCTGGGCGAGGGCGCCGCGATTGCGCTGTTCCTGCTGCCGGTGCTGATCGTGCTGACGATCTTTGCGCTGCGGGCCATCGCGCGCCGGGAGTCGGCATGATCGCCCGCCGTATCGAAGTCGCCACCGCGCCGAGGGTTGGGTTTCGTCTGCGGCCTATAACGCGCAGGCAGCGCGGGACCATGCTGCGCGCCCTGGCCCTGGCCATTTACACACTCGTGACGGTCTTTCCCTTCTATTGGATGATCATCACGATCTTCAAGCAAAACGCCGACCTCTACAGCGAGACGAACAACCCGCTCTGGTTCAATCTGGCGCCGACCTTCGTCAACGTCCAGTATCTGCTCGAACAGACGCGCTTTCTGACGTGGATGGCGAACTCGCTCATCATCGGCGTGTGTGTCGTGGCGATCACGTTGGTCCTGGCGGTGCCGGCCGGGTACGCGCTGGCGCGGCTGAGGCTGCCCGGGGCCGAACAGCTGGGCATCGCTATTTTTGCGACCTATCTGGTGCCGCCAACGCTGCTGTTCATCCCACTGACGCGCGTGGTGCATGTGCTGGGACTGCAGAACACCATCTGGTCGCTGGTGCTGATCCTGCCGACGATCTCGATCCCTTTCGCGGTGTGGCTACTGATGGGCTTCTTCAAGAATGTCCCGTTCGAGATCGAAGAGGCGGCTCTGATCGATGGCGCGACGCGACGCCAGGCGGTCATTCACGTCGTGCTACCGATCAGTCGCGCCGGCCTGGCCGCGGCGGGCATGTTCGCGTTCGCCATCTCGCTGCAGGCGTTCCTGTATCCACTGGTCTTCACCTCGAGCACCGCGGTGAAGCCGGTGACCCTCGGCGTGGTCACCGACCTCGTGCGAGGCGACCTGTTCTACTGGGGCTCGCTCATGGCGGGCGCCCTGTTCGCCGGCCTGCCGGTCGCCATCCTGTTCAACTACTTTCTCGACGACTTCGTCGAAGGTATCACCGCGGGCTCAACGAAGTAATTGATGCTGCACTCGTCCGGGTCGGGGGAGCCTGCGGCCCCCCGCCGCCAGTCGCTGCTCCGCTCGCAAGCTCGCTGCGCGCTCCTTCCCGCGGCGACCCCCGCGAGGGGCGCTCCGCGCCTTGATCCCGCTCGTACCGGCCAGAGGCACGCGGCTGGTGAGATCCGCCGTCGCAAGTTAACGAGGCACGCACGGTTACGGCGCTACGGGCGGCGTGAAGCTGATCCAACAACCACGTGCCTCTGGCCGGTACGCGGAACACCGTCACGATGGTGCCGTTGACGATACCCAGCAGCAGGCCTAGACCGATCCCGAAGGCGATCGCCTCCGGCAGTCCGAGAGCGCGCGCCCGCAGGAGGTCCGCGACGCTGTAGGCCACCAGCCCGATGGTGGAGTCCACCGACAAATCGACGTTGCGGGTGAGGATGACCAGGGCCTCGCCGACGGCGGCGACGGCGATGATCGCCGCCAGGATGGTGACCTGGGCGAGGTTCGCCGCCGACAGAAACTGGGGTGCCCGCAGCGCGACGTGGGGCCGAAGCGCTTCGAGATGCCCACCAGCTCGGCCGCCGGCCCCCGCGGGCGGTGCTCCGCTTCCATAACGAGGACTCAGCGTAGAGTGAACCCCGGCAGCTGTCCACGAAGACTCGCTCGCAGCCTATGGCGTCCGCTAGGCCTAATCCGGAGCCTGCACCGCGACCGGCGGGTCCGCATCCAGCGGCCACAGGCCGGCCTGTTTACCGAGGTCACCGCCGTTGCCGACGACGACCGTGCCGGCAGGGGCCCATGGAGCGTCGACGGTCCACAGCTGGAGGGTTGCGCGCTGGAGGCGCACCGACACCAGCGGACCGTACGTGTCGACGCCGAGCGGGAGTCCGAATCGGTCGACCGCATCCGGCTGAGACGCGTAGTAGTCGTGGAGCGCCGGGTAGGCGTCGAGGATGGCCACGTGGTTGGCGACCACCGCCGGCCACTCGAGCCCAGTGTCCGCAAAACTCTGGCCACGCGGAACCTGCCGGTCGACGGCCAGCCAGGCATCGCCGCCTTGCTGGATGATATCGTCCAGGACGTTGACCGGGACGGCCCCGCCGAGGTCGGGGCGCCACTGCAGCACCAGCTTCTGGAACGGCTGGATCAGGAAACCGCGGTACTGGACGCGGTTGGCGATCGGATAGCCGACGATGTCCACACCGCCGAGGCGCTGAAACTCGGTCCAGAAGCTGGCGTCAGCGTCGTCCACGACGGTGTAGCCCAGGTTGCCAGCGCCACCGAAGCCATTCGTCTGGGTGAAGGCGTGGCCGCCTGGGACGTCGTCGGGGTAGCCGTGGAGGTGCTCGTGCCAGTCGGCGCGAGTGTCGGCGTGGCCATCGCGGTCGATGTCGATGTGGGCGACGCCTGCGGCGTATTCGTGGCGGTCGGCGTGCTGGTTCGAGTTGACGTCGGATCCGGCGTCGGCGTGGCCGTCGGCGTCGACGTGCTGGTCGCACCGACGACCTGACCCACGCGGGTCGACGCCGCCGCACTGGTGGCCCCCGAGATGGCGAGCTGGGCACACAGCCCAAGGTTCGCGAGCAGTCCGACGGCCAACAGTGTGGCTTTGTTCAATCGCTGCAACGCCCGAGATGGGCGGGTGCAGGCTAGTGGACCCAGCCTGTCAGCGGCCCGCTATGCCGCGGCGCGGTCAGGACGCCTCGCTGGCGGTGATGATCGAGAACGACGCGCCGGTCGGATCCCGGAGGAAGGCAATCTTGCCCTGCGGGGAGTCGGTTGGCGGGACGTCGACGGACGCTCCCAGGGCGGTGGCCCGGGCGGCGGTCGCGTCGGTGTCAGCGGTGCCGAACCATACCTGCCAGTGCGGCGGCAGCTGATTCGGGGCCGGCGGCGCCGTGCCGCCGACGACCGCGTCCCCCACCTTGAAGGTGGTGTAGACCTGGCCGTCGCCGAACGGCATGGCGCCAGTGTCCCAGCCGAAAACCTGGTTGTAGAAGGCCGCCGTGGCTTTCGTGTCCGGGGCGTAGACCTCGTTCCAGATCAGCGCACCTGGCTCGTTCACGAGACCGGCGCCTTTGTGTGCGCCGGCCTGCCACATGCCGATGGGCGCGCCGCTCGGATCGATGACGAACACCATGCGGCCGGCCTCGCCAACGTCCATCGGCGGCATGGCGACCTGCGCACCGGCGGCCTGTGCGCGGGCGGTGGCAGCGTCCACATTGTCGACGTTCACGTACGTATTCCACATCGACGGGACGCCCTGCGCGGCCATCTGCGGCGGCTGGCCCGACAGCCCGGCGACCAGTTCGCCTTTGAGCGTGGCCATCCAGTACGTGCCCTGGGGCGAGTCGGTGGCGGTCCACTGCCAGCCGAAGAGGGTGGCGTAGAAGTTCTTGGCGACCTCGACGTCGGTGGTGCTGAGATCGACCCACGCGGGGACGCCATGGTCGAATCCGTTGCGTTTGGGCACACGCGCCTCCTTCTGGTCCTGCTCGCTTCGAACATACCGACTGGTCGGTATGTCGTCAAGATATACTCCCGGCATCGCCCCGCGAGACCCCAGCACCACGCGCCGCCGGCTGCTCGAGGCCGGCCAACTCGAGGTCTATTTACACGGCTTCCAGGCCGCCCACCTGGACGACATCCTGCAGCGCGCCGGCGTGACCAAGGGCGCCTTCTTCCACCATTTCGCCTCGAAGGCCGAGTTCGGCTACGCGCTCGTCGACGAGGTCCTGGCGGCGATGATCGCCGCGCAGTGGGTCACGCCGCTCCAGGAGTCGAACTCGCCCGACGTGCTCGAAGCGATCGCTGCCGAGTTCGAGCGCGGGGTGGCCGGGCTGCGCACGCAGCGGCCGATTCTCGGTTGTCCGCTCAACAATCTGGCGCAGGAGATGAACCCGCTCGATGACGCGTTCAGGTTGCGCACCACGGCGGTGTTCGACCTGTGGACCAACTCGTTCCAGCGCGCGCTCGAGCGCGCCAGGGCCCAGGGTGCCGTTCGAGCCAGTGTCGACGCCGGCGATACGGCCCATGCGCTGGTCGCCCAGATCGAGGGCACCCTCAGCCTGGCCCGCAATTCACAGGACCCCGACACGCTCACGATTGGCGCCCGCGGTCTGCGGCGGTACCTGGAGTCGCTGCGCGCGTAGGCCGTCTCAGAGGTCAGCGCGAATGTAGAGCTGCCGGTCTTTGATCGCCTGCAGGACGATCTCGGCCACCCTCGCTGGCGGGGTAGCGCTCGCCGCGCCGCGGCCGCGCGCGCCAGTCGACAGCACCGAGACGCCGACTCTGGTGTCGCGTCGGGCGAGTTGGTCGGACATCGTCTCGGTCAGGGCGACGACGGCGTGCCGGGTGGCACCGGCGACGTTCAGCATGTGCGCCTCTTCGTCCTGGGCAAGCAGGATCGGCATGAAGGTACGCGCGCCGTACACCACTCCCCAGAAGTTGACGCCGAAGGTCCACAACCAATCTCGCTCTGTCGCCTCCCAGATCGGCCGGTCCGCATCACGGTGGCCGTCGGCGCCGGCGTTGTTACACACCACGTGGACCTTGCCGTAGACCTCGAGTGCCCGGCCCGCCAGAGCCTGGACCGAGGCGAGCTGAGAGACGCGGGTGGCCACCCCGGTGACGTCGTACTGCTGTGCCCGAAGCTCGTCGACCACTCGGTCGAGCGCGGCCTGGCCGGCGTCGGCGAGCACGACGCGCATGCCCGCGCGAGCAAAGGTCTCGGCCAGGGCGCGGCCGACGCCGCTGGCTGCGCCGGTGACCACGGCGACCTTGCCAGCGAATTCCTGCACCGTCGGCCGAGCCTCGCTAGCGCCAGGGCTGAACCAGGACCGACACCAGGTCGCCCGGATGTCGCAGCCGCTCGAAGGCGGCGGGTGCCTGAGCGAGTGTGACGCGGTCGCTGATCAGCGGCCGGACGTCCGCTCGGCCGGAGCCGATGAGCTCGAGGGCGCGCGCGAAATCCCGGTTGCCGTACGCGCACGCGCTCAGCAGGCTGAGCTTGCGGGTGACAAACAGGTGGGTATCGAACGTCGCCGGGGTCCGACTCAGCGCCAGCGCGACGATTGTTCCGCCGGGGGTCAGGGCCTGGCTACAGATCACCAGCGCTTGCGGGTCGCCGGAACATTCGTATGCCTGGTTGAGCTCGATCCCAGCGCCGCGAACGTACTCCGCGGCGTCGGTTTCGCGGCTGTCCAGCACGACGTCCGCGCCGAGTGTGGCCGCCGCGGCTCGTCGTCCAGCCGACGATCTGCCCACCGCCACGATCGTCCCCGCGCCAAGTGCGCGCAGACCGACGATCACGCTGAGTCCGATTGGCCCAACCCCATACACCAGGGCATTGTGGGTGGGCGCCGGGCTGGCCTCGGCGATCGCCCGCAGCGCGACCGCCAACGGCTCGACCCGCGAGCCGGCCTCGATGTCCATGCCCTCGGGGATCGCAAACAACTGCGAGTGATGCACGGCCGCGTACTCGGCGAAGGCGCCGGGCGCATTCAGGCCGAGGTTCGGGCGGTTGCGGCACAGGATGAGCAGGTCCAGTTGACACCAGGTGCAGTTGCCGCAGCCGCCCAGCGGCATGACGGCCACGGGTTGGCCGGTGTGCCAGCCCGGCACGTCGCGCCCAACGGCAGCCACGGTGGCGGAAAACTCGTGGCCGGGGATTCCCCCGGGCCGGTTCGAGGCCGCGATGTGCAGGTCGGAGCCGCAGATCCCGCAGGAGTGAATCGCCACGACCACTTCGTCAACCTGGGGCACGGGGTCAGGCTGCTCGACGAGCTCAACGCCGCCAGGAATGCGCACCAGCGCCTTCATCGTTACCAGAGCTTAACTATTCGCGCGGCGTGGGTGAAACCGCTGCGTCGATCTGGCGGCTGCGCCAAAGCGTGCGGCCTTACTCACTTCGGCGACGGGCGAGGAGGGATCTCGCGATCAGGTTGCGTTGGATCTGAGGCGTGCCGCCGGCGAGGGCGCCGAAACGGGCGCCGCGCACGAAGCGTTCCACCGGCATCGACTTCAAGTAACCGTGGCCGCCGAACAGTTGCATGGCCTGGTTGCTGACGCGAATGGCGACTTCGTTGGCAAAGGTCTTGGCCATCGCCGCTTCGGTGACGTCGGGTAGTCCGGCGCCAGCGTTGGACGCCGCGCGATAGATCAGCAGGCGGGCGGCGTCGAGCTCGATGGCCATGTCGGCCAGCATCCACTGAATGCCCTGGAAGTCGGACAGTCGCTGTCCGAATTGTCGGCGGTTGTCCACGTAGGCGACCGCCGCTTCGAAGGCCCCCCGCGCCTGGCCAAGACTGATCGCGGCGTTGAGACAGCGCTGGCCGTTGAATGCGCTCATCAGCGTCTTGAAGCCGTGTTCCTTGACCAGCACCGCGGCGGCGGGAACGCGTACATCGCGAAAGTACACCGCGAACAGATGCTCGCCGCCGAGCGTTTCTTCACCCCGACCGATCTCCAGGCCAGGCGTGTCGCGATCGATGAGCACCGCCCCGACGCCCTGGCTGCCCGGCGTGTCGCCGAAGCGGACGAACGTCAGAAACACGCCGGCGACATCGGCGCGACTGATCAGCACCTTGCCGCCATTGATTACGTAGCCGTCGCCGTCGGCGACCGCGCGCGTCGTCAGGGCACCGAGGTCGGAGCCGACGTCAGCCTCGGTCATGCAGATCGCACACATCAACTCGCCGCGCGCCACCGGCGGCAAATAGCGTTGTTTGTGCGCTTCACTGCCGAAGTGGACGATCGCCTGCGTCTGTACGCCGAGCTCGCCCAGCACCGCCATGGCCGTCTGATAGCAGGCACTGGCGATCTCCTCGATGGCGAGCACCGCCTCGAACCAGCTGCCGCCGAGTCCGCCGTATTGCTGGGGGATCGTCAGTCCCAGGACGCCGATCTGGGTCAGCGGCTTGATACTTGCCCAGGGAAATTCGTGGCTGCGATCCCAGCGGCTCGCTAGTGGCACGAGCTCCCTCCGGGCGACCGTGCGCACCAGCATCTGCAGCTCGCGCTGTTCGGGGGTGAGCTGGAAGTCCATCAGATCGCGCCGTCGGCAGCGAGGCGGTCGATCTCCTGTTCAGACAGGTGGAGCCGTTCGCGGAGGACGGTCCGGGTGTGCTCGCCGAGCGCCGGCGCCGGCTCCAGCTGACGTGGCGGCGAGCTCGAGAGATGGAGTGGATTGCCGAAGACGCGCACCTCGCCTTTGCGCGGATGGCGGACCGTCTGGAACATCCCGCTGGCCTCGATTTGCGGGTCGTTGATGACTTCCTTGAGTGTCAGGACCGGTGCGGCCGGGATACCGGCGCGGCCCAGACGATCGAGGCACTCCGCGCGCGAGCGGGAGAGCGTCCAGCCGCCGACGATGGCGTCGATGGCGTCCATCCGCGCGGCCCGGCCGGTGTTGTCTCGCAAGGTCGGGTCGTCGCGGAGGTCGGGTCGCTCCAGCACATCGCAGAGCACCAACCAGTGGCGATTGGTGGAGCAGAACACCGCCACCCAACCGTCCTGCGCCAGATAGGTGTTGTACGGGCAGATCCCCAGGCCGCTGTGGCGGTTGCCGGTGCGCTCAGGCAGCTCGCCATTCGAGTCGATCAGCGCCCCCAGGTTCGACGCCAGCGACGGCAGCAGCGCGTCCTGCATGGCGACCTCCACGACCTGGCCCTGGCGCGTCTGCTGGCGCTGCAGGAGGGCCGCCAGGATGCCTGCGCACAGGTGGATGCCGCCCAGGAAGTCGGCCACCGCCGGACCGGCCTTGACCGGTGGCTGATCCGGGAAGCCGGTGGTGGCCAGGACGCCGGTCATGGCCTGCACGGTCAGGTCCATCGCCGCCAGGGTGCCGTACGGACCCTGGCTCGAGAATCCTCGGCCGCTGGCCAGGATGAGGGCGGGGTTGGATGAGCGCAGCGTCGCGTAGTCGAGCCCGAGCTTGTCCAGCGTGCCAGCACGGTAATTTTCGACCACCACATCGCAGGTTTCGACCAGGCGTAAGAACACGGCGCGGCCCGCCGCGGTTTTGAGGTCGATGCGCATGCCTTGCTTGCCGGCGTTGAGCATCAGAAACGGAGCCGACTCCGCGCCGGCCGCGCGGTGCCGCGCCGGCTCGCCGAGCGGTGGCTCGATCTTGATGACGTCCGCGCCGAGGTGGGCCAGGAGCAACGCGCAGTACGGGACGTTGTAGACCTGGCCGAGCTCGAGGACGACGATGCCTTCCAGAACGCGGCGGGTCACACGCGCTAGCGTACCGAGAAGCGTCGAGTGGCCGTCAGGCGCGGGCTTGGCGATGCAAATGTGCTGAGCGGTCCCGACCGCGGCCAGGCTCGCCAGATGATATACGCGGAGACCATCACAAATGGGGCCTTGAGCGCATCGACGAGTTCCGGCGAACGGGGTATTCGGCGGGTGTGGGGCCCCGGCCGCCACCCGTTCGGCAGCAACCTGTTTTCGTACTACAAGGACCCCGAGGGCAACACGGTCGAGTACACGGCCGAAGTCGAGCAGCTCACCGATCCAAACCGCCAGCCGCGCTTGCAGGTGCCGCTCGCGGATGTGTGGGTCAGCGCAAATCGGGCCTGACTATTCGATGAGCGCCGAATAGATCGTCTGCCGAAGCTCACGCCGAATCGGGTAGGTTGACGACGGCCGGAGCTGCGTCAGAAAGATCGTGATCAGGTCCTCGTTGGGATTGACGAAGAACGCCGTCGACGCCGCGCCACCCCAGTAGAACTCGCCTGGCGTGCCGATAATCTGGGCGACCGTCTGGTCGAGCAGCACGGCGAATCCAAGCCCGAAGCCCTGGCCTTCGCGCTGCGTCTCGGCGGCACTCTGGGCCATGGTCGCCAGGTCCTGGCCGCCTGGCAAGTGATTCAGCGTCATCAACTGGAGGGTCCTGGGGCCCAGGATGCGCACGCCGTCCAGCACGCCGCCGTTGGCGAGCATCTTGCAGAACCGCAAGTAGTCGGCCGCGGTCGAGACGAGCCCGCCGGCGCCGGAGAAATACGTTCGTGCGCGCGTATACGGGCTGGTTTGCGGATCGTCGACGAGCTCGTAGCGGGGTGTGCCTGCCCGGGGCGCGTAGTTGGCAGCGAACCGGTCGACTTTGGCGGCCGGCACGCTAAAGCTGGTGTCGACCATGCCGAGCGGGCCCAGGATCCGTTCGTCCAGGAAGCGATCGAACGGCCGGCCGCCGATCACCTCGCACAGGTAGCCGACCAGGTCAGTGGAAATGCCGTAGATCCAGCGCGAGCCGGGATCAACCTGGAGGGGGATCCGCGCCAGCTTGCCGATCATGTCCGCGAGGGTGCCAGCGGAGTCCGCGCCGGCGAAACCGGCGCGACGGTACAGCTCGCCCACCGGGGTCGCGGCGTCACGCGCAACCAGGCCGGAGGTGTGCATCAGCAGATCGCGGACGGTCATCGGCCGTGCCGGCGGGCGGGTCTCGTAGCTGTCGGCGGTGCCGCTGACAAATACCTCGAGGTCTTTGAGCTCCGGGATGAATTTCGACGCCGGGTCGTCCAGCTGGAACCGGCCCTCTTCGTACAGCGTCATCAAGGCGACGCTGGCGATGGGCTTGGTCATCGAATAGAAGCGAAAGATCGCGTCGGCGCGCATCGGCTTGTGGCGCGCGTCGTCCATGCTGCCGTAGGTCTCGAAGTGCACGACCCGGCCGCGGCGGGCGACCAGGCTGATGGCCCCGGGGAACTTCTGGTCGTCGATATACCGCTGCACCAGCCGGGTGACATTGTTCAGTCGTTCAGATGACATCCCCACGTCTTCGGGGGCCGCGTCGATCGACGTCTCGCTGCGCAGTGCAATGGCCATAGTGCTCCTACGACGGGCGCCCGTTCTGGGCGAATTGCCATCGGGCGAGCAGCCAGCTCGCTCCCTCGGTCAGCGCGGTGCCGCCGGTGCCCAGCGACAGGCGCTTCAAGATGCTCTCGAAACGCCCCGCGTCCGCGGCCCCGTACATTTCGCACACCGCGTAAGCGCCGCGCACCCAGCCGTCGTTGTGACTCATCGACGCGAGTTCGTGGAGCGCTTCGCGGCAGAAAGTCGTGGGGGGCATCGTCGAGTACAGGGAGTCTAAAGCATGCCGCGGCTCGCGCTGGGCGTGATTTCGGTTGCAAATGGGACTTGACTTGGAGAACCCTTAGAAGACGGTTTTTGAAAAGCTGTTGCGGGCTGATGAGGCCAGGCCGTTCGGCAGACGGGGCGGGGTCGGACGTGGGGCGGGCCTCGCCATCAAACCACTCAACGCGCGGGCAAGGTAAGCACAAGAGACGGTTTTGGAAAAGTTGTTGCGGGCTGATGAGGCCAGGCCGTTCGGCAGACGGGGCGGGGTCGGACGTGGGGCGGGCCTCGCCATCAAACCACTCAACGCGCGGGCAAGGTAAGCACAAGAGACGGTTTTGGAAAAAGTTGTTGCGGGATGATGAGCCCAGGCCGTTCGGCACCGCGGGCGGGGTCATCCGTGGGGCGGGCCTCTTCATCAAACCACTCAACGCGCGGGCCTTCCGCGCATCTACCGTCCGAGCCTTGCCCGCTCCTGGGGTACATCCTGACTTCGGTTGCGCGCAGCGCACTTCGCCTGCGGGCGGTAGCTCCGCGTTGATCAAGGTGGGGCCTCGTCATTGCTCAATCGTGGTCGACTAGTGCCCGCGTACTCCAGGCTCGCGGCATGGCCGCCCGCAGGGCGATGTCAGGATGTTCTCAAGGAGCGGGCCTCGCACGGACGGTAGATGCGCGGAAGGCCCGCGCGTTGAGTGGTTTGATGAAGAGGCCCGCCCCACGGATGACCCCGCCCGTGGTGCCGAACGGCCTGCCCGTACGACCCCACAACAACTTTTTCCAAAACCGTCTCTTGTGCTTACCTTGCCCGCGCGTTGAGCGGCTTGATGGACAGGCCCGCTGACCTACGACCCC
>Ga0209166_10002565_pt1 | contig 13652 bp, 14 predicted proteins | sample Coa_R1_3_FD_187151 | JGI IMG/M metagenome (GOLD analysis project Ga0209166, IMG submission 187151) | Surface soil microbial communities from Centralia Pennsylvania, which are recovering from an underground coalmine fire - Coalmine... | ecosystem: Environmental > Terrestrial > Soil >... | reverse complement strand
GCAGGCCGGCGGCAGCGGGTTGTGCTCCGGGCCACCGACCGGGTTGACCTGCGACGCCTCGTGCGCGGCGGGGTTGGGGTCGTTCTGCCCGTGCGGGTCGCCCGGGTAGGTGGGCTGGACGAACGTAAACCGGGCCGCCCGGCCGTTCACGGTGACCGACCGCATGGTCATGTCCGGGCCCGCCGTGGTGTTGCCGGACTTGCGCTCGAAGTCGAGGCTGAAGCTGGACAGGCACTGCGTCGCCCGCTCGGTGAGCACCACCCGGTTGCCCGGCAGAAACTCGTTAGCGGTGGCGTCGTAGACCAGGTGCACGAGGGTGTGCAGGCTGGTATAGCCGCCATTGCCGGTATCGGGGTACAGGTGCGAGCCCGGCGGGGCGAGCGTATGCGCCCCCGCTGAGCAATGCATAGTGCGATACGCAACGGCGGGGGCGGCGACTGCCGGGGCGGCCAGCCCGATCCCGGGGATGACAAGAGCAGCGCTTGCCAGCGTGACCGAAATCCTGAGCCAGCGCCCGGTCATGGCGGGCCTCCCTTAGGTCGTCGCCGTGCCTTGCCCCCACACCCGATGGCCCCCAGATCCTTGCCCGGCGCGCACCGCCCGGGCCGCGCCCGCGCCATGCCCGTGAGAGTAGAAGTCAGCGTAACCGGGGGTTCGGGAACGGCGCCTGGGCGGATCCCGTCGTGGGGCAAAACATGCGAATACCGAATGGCTGGGAAGCCCCCGCCCGGCGCCTGACTTCAGGTTGCGCCGAGGAGTTGTTCGTAGAGTGTGCGCGTGGCCGGGCTGGGCGAGACGCCGAGCTGGTCACGCAGGCACTGGCAGAGGAGGCCGTAAATGTCGAGGGCTTCAGCCAGGTTGCCCTGGGCGGCGAGTGCCCGCATGAGGTAGCGGTAGCCAGTTTCCCGCAAGGGAGCCAGGCGGATGAGTTGCCGGCCGGCCCGGACCGCCGCATCGAGCTCGGTCCGGCCGAGGCCCAGCCCGGCGGCGGCATAGCATTCCAGGGCGCGCAGGCGGAGCACGGTGAGCTGGTTGCGGATCTCCTCGGCCCAGGGGGCGTCCTCACCGGGAAGGAAGCCACGCTCGGCCACGAACAGCGCGGTCAGCGCGGGCCCCCACGCTCGTGCCCAATCCTGCTGCGCGACGGAGGATTCGGCGCGGTGGATGGCCTCGGCGGCGGCTTCAAGGTCTACCCAGGCATCAGGCAGACACAACCGGATCGCGGAGCGGGCTTCTACGGTGCCGGCGCCGAAGACCCGGCGGAGCTTAGATAGCAGCGGGTTGAGCCGGGTGTCGATGGCGGCGGGGTCGAGTTCGCGCCAGAGGGCCCCGGCCAGCTCGTCGCGGGGGGTCTGGCGGTGGCGGTTGACGACCAGGTAGGTGAACAGCAGACGGCCCTGGCGGCCGGGCAGCAGGGCATCCAGGCGCTGACCGCCGCGCTCGATGGCCAGCGCCCCGCAGATCTGGATGCGCACCGGGTGTGAGGATGCCAAGGTCACGCCAATATCTTGGCAATACGCTGCTCATAGAAGCCAGATGCTGGCGATCCCGGCCGGGTTCGCTGGTGGGAGGTGCGGGGTGAAGCTGATCAGGTGCGAGTGCGGGTTCGTGGCCCGCGGTGAGAGCGATGATCAGGTGGTTGGGCTGATTCGGGGCCACATGGCCGCCGACCATCCGGCGCTGCTGGAGGCGGTCAGCCGGGAGGACCTGCTGAGCTGGATCAAGGTCGAATAGCTCATCGGGTCATCCAGCCAGCCACCGGCTGCCAGGTGGATGGGCCGGCGCTGCGAGGGCCGGAGACCCGTCATGGGCGCGCGATGGGGGTGCTGGGGTCGCGGCCCCACTCGGCCCACGACCCCTCATAAACCCGGACACGATCGCGCCCGAGCAGGTAGGTGAGCACGAACCACGCGGTGGCGGCGCGCCCGCCGATAGTGCAGTAGGTGATCAGTTCGCTGCCGCCGTCGAGATCGACCGAGGAGAAGACCCGGCGCAACTCCGCAGCAGAGCGGAATGATCCGTCGTCGTTGTGCAGGCCGTCGATGGGCTGATGCACGGCCGAGGGCACATGGCCGGCGCGGCCGCCCGGTTCCATGCCGCCGGAGGGCCAGAAGCACTCCCCCCGGTACTCGGCCACGGAACGCACATCCACTAGGACCGTGCCCGGCTGGCCGATGGCCTCAGCCACCGCTGCCTGACCCGCCCGGATGCGAGGATCCTCGCTGCCCAGGCAGAGGTTGCCGGCGCCCGGTTCGCTGACGGCAATGCTCCACGGGCGGCCTTCGGCCCGCCAGTTGTCGCGTGAGCAATCCAGAATGCGCACATCGCGATGCCCGTAGAGCTTCGTCAGCCACAAGCCCAGCGCAGGTGCGTACCCATAGAACACCACCGTCGAGTCCGGGCGAATTCCCGAACGCGCGACCAGTCGCTCCAGTGCGGTGGTGCCCACAAGCCGGTAGCCGGCGTCCTTGAGGTCGGCGTAGATGTTCCACAGCACGGCGCCGTCAATATGCCCGTCGTTGTAGGCGGCCGGGCTGACGTCGACTTCCACCACCCGCACACGCGGGTTACCAAGCTGAGCTTCCAGCCAGTACGGGCTTACCAGAACCCCGCCGCCGCGGCCCGAGCCCGGCTCGGCTGCAACCTTCGCTGACGCCTTCATCGTGAACCTCCTGCGCTCTGGGTGCCTTCGGGGACAGTTCTACGCCGGCGTCGTTGTCACGACGTTGCTGGCACGTTGGCGAAACCTTGGCGCGGCCAGGTAACCCGAACTACGTGGGCGGGGACATCGCCGGCGGCATGCAGACCGTACGCCAGGTGCTGGGCCGGCCCGCGCTCCGCTGGAACCCGTACCGGACCCTGCTGCGCGACGTGTACCTGTGCTCGCCGGCGACGCCGCGGCCGGCCGTGCACGGCCGGCCGCGGCGAACTGGCCGCGCTGACCGCGCTCCGCGACGTGTTCGGCGTGCGCGAACCGCCGGAGCTGGGCGCCCCGCGGCCTCGCGGGTAACCTCGCCCCCAGCTACCCCGCGGCGGCCTTGCGGGCCCGGTAAGCGGCGACGTGGAGCCGGTTCCCGCAGGTACGGCTGTCGCAGTAGCGCCGCGACCGGTTGCGGGACTCGTCGAGGAAGACATCGCGGCAAGTGGGCGACGCGCAACTGCGCAGCCGCCCGCTCTCCCCGGAGACCAGGAGTTCGGCCAGGCCCATGGCGAGGTGGGCGGTGATCCGGTCGGCCATGGGCGCGGCTGGCCGGGACACGTGGATATGCGGCCCGCGGCCGTCGTGCGCCACGATCTGCGGGATCGCCCCGGTCTCGGCGAGCAGCGCGTTGATCATGCGCGCCGCGGCCCGCTGGTCGCCCGCCTCGCAGGCGGTGACGACGCCGTCCAGCCGGGCCCGGTACGCGCGCAGCGCCGGCACGTCCCGGGCCTGTGCGCGGCCGCCGAAACCGTAGCGGCGGCCGAACGCGGCCACGTCGGTCACCACGCGCAGCCCCTCGCCGTCGCGGGACCGGCCGGTGTTGACCAGCTCGGCCACGGCGGCGAGCGCCTCAAGCAGGTCAGCACCAAAACCTTTTTGACTGCTGACGGGCTGCTCTCCTAGGGTGGACGCCATGTCAGTACCGTATGCCAAGACGGTCATGACCGGCAATGATCAGGTCCAGGCAGTGGCCCGGTCCGGGCAAGCGAGGGCACAGCCCGGCGCGCAGCCCCGCCTGGCCGGAGCACAGCCCGGCCCGGCCGGCGACGCTGCCGGCGCTGCGGGCGGCCCGCCGCCGGTGCTGCTGGCCGTTCTGGGTGCGGCGTGCATCTCCGCCTCGGCCGTGCTGGTCAAGCTGGCCGACACGGGCACCGCCACCGCCGCGTTCTACCGGTGCCTGATGGCGCTGCCGTTGCTGGTGGTACTGGCCGCGGTGGAGCAGCGCAGGCGCGGGCCCCGGTCGCTGCGCGCCCGGATCGGCCCCGCAGTCGCGGGGGTGTTCCTGGCCATCGACTTGGTGCTGTGGAATCACGCCATCGCCGATGTCGGCGCGGGCATCGCCACGGTCCTCGGCAACTTGCAGGTGGTCTTCGTGACTGCCGCGGCCTGGATGCTGTTCCGGGAACGCCCGGCGCGCGGGTTCTTCGTCGCGCTGCCGGTGGTGCTGGCCGGCGTGGTCCTGGTGTCCGGGCTGGCCGACCAGGCGCACGGGGCCCATTCGCTGGGCGGGATCGAATACGGGCTGGGGACCTCGGTCGCCTACGCGGCCTTCCTGCTCATCCTGCGCCAGACCTCCACGGCCACCCCGCACGTGGCCGGGCCGCTGGCGGAGGCGACGGCGGGCGCGACGGCCGGTGCCGCGGTGCTCGGCCTGCTGTTCGGCGGCTTCGGCCTGCACATCGGCTGGGGCTCACTCGGCTGGCTGCTGCTGCTGGCCCTGACCAGCCAGACCGCCGGGTGGCTGCTGATCACCTCGTCGCTGCCCAGGCTGCCCGCCGCCCTGTCGTCGTTGCTGCTGCTGCTCCAGCCTGCCGCCTCGATCCTGCTTGCCGCCGCGGTGCTGGGCGAACGGCCCAGCCTGCTGCAACTGGGCGGCGCGGTGCTGGTCTGCACCGGCGTCGTGGCCGCCTCGCGCGCTACCAGGAGATCCAGTCGGTCACGATCGCCGGTCCCTCGGCACCGGCCGCGGGGCGCAGCCGCAGGCTCGCCGGGCCGTGCGGCAGCGGCCCCGACCGGAACCGGCCCAGCTCGTCCGCCTCGACTGTGACCGTGTCCCCCGGATAGCGGATCTCGACGACGGCCCGTTGCGGCGGGGCGATCTGGCCCAGCACCTGGCGCCCCGGGCCGGCGCCGGTCACCTCGACATCGATGGTCATCCCGCCGGCCGCGAAAGAGACCATGCGCTGCTCGGACGGGCCGCGGACCAGCGACGCCGCGTCGGCGTCGAGCAGCGAGTCGTAGACCAGTTCGGCGATCTCGGCGTCGATGTCCCGCCACGCGAAGGCGTCCACCGCCGCCCGGAGCAGCTCGCCGGGCACCGGTTCCCGGTCGGCCGCCAGGCCCCTGAGCTCAGCCTCAAGTTCGTCGTCCGGATCGTGCATGTCTTGGTCTCCCATGAGGTGGCGTCATCATGAAGAGGGCGAAAGCCCGCCGGAGATACCTGCCATCTCCTCGCGGAGCCGCTGCAGGCAGCGCCCCCGGGTAGGGCCGATGCTGCCGAGCGGCAGCCCGAGCGCGGCGGCCACCTCGGCATAGCTGGGCGGCGGCGAGGCCATCAGCACCCGCAGCAGCTCCCGGCAGCGGACGGGCAGCCGGGCCAGCGCCCGCCACATCGCCGCGGCCCGGTCCGCGTCCTCCCGCTCCTGCTCGGCGGCGAGCACCGCCTCCTCGGTGGGGTTGCCTACGACCGGCGCGATGTCGAGCCGGTCGATGTCGTCGGTGGGCGTCGCCCTCGCGGCCGAGCGCAGATTCTGCAGGCACTCCCGCCGGGCGGCGGTGGCGAGCCAGGCGCCTACCCGGTCGGGGCGCTCGATCCGGCCGATGTGCTCGGCCAGGCGCAGCCAGGTGGTCTGGAAGACGTCCGCGGCGTCGGCGTTGGTGAGCCGGTGCGCCCGCGCGACCGCCCACACCAGGCCGCTGAACCGCTCCACGAGCCCGCGCCAGGCGGTCTCATCACCATCGGCCGCGCCACGCACCAGCTGGCCGGTATCGTCCGGGTCCACCGCCACGCCCTTCGATCAACAGCGGCAATCCCCCGCCGCCCGGTGTTGGCTTCCGCAGCAGTAGCATGCCAGCCGTTCACCGCAGCCGCCCGTATCACACGGCAACAGCACAGGGCCTACCCCGGGAAGATGCTGGGCACGCGCCTGGGCAAGCAGGGAACTGGCCGCCTGTCGCCCGCTCTCGCCGGTCCGCGTGACCCGGGCCGCGATGAGGCCCGCGACCAGCGGCGCGGCGAACGAGGTACCGCTCCACTTGGCCATGCCGTCGAAGTGGTGCGAGCCGGTGTTCGGTGGCTCCCGGTAGTGGTAGATGCCGGTCGCGTAGGCGTTGACCAGGTCCTGGCCGGGCGCGTAGACGTCCACCCACGGCCCGTAGTCGCTGAAGTAGGCCCGGGCCCGGACGTTGGCGGCGAGCGCGCCCACCCCGACCACCTGGGGGAAGGCCGCGGGCCAGAATGGCCTGCGGCTGGAGTTGTTCCCCGCCGAGGCCACCAGCACCTGGCCCTTGTAATGGCGGTAGGTGTCCCAGAACGCCTCGAATCCGAGCAGCGGCAGATCCCTGCGCGTGCTCCCGCCCGCGGAAAGGTTGATGACGTCGGGACTCTTGCCCAGGGCCTCGCGGAGCCGGAGCACCATCTCGTGCTCGGAAATGGCCCCGGCCCTGCGGAAGTCCCGGCTCACCTCCACCCGCGCCGCGGGCGCCATGCACCGGGCCACACCGGCTACGAACGTGCCGTGCCCCGCGTAACCGGGGATCCTCGTCACGCCGCCCTCGTGGTGCAGTGGGTCCACCGTCCCGGTGACGCCGGCCAGCCACGGGTGGGCGGCGGCGGCCCCCTCCAGCAGCCCGGTATCGGTCACGTAGATGAAGGCGCCGGACCCGCTGGCCGCGCACGGCCCCGGGTCCGGCAGCGCGCCGCCTGGCACGCCCTCCGGTTCGGTGGCCGGGCAGGCCCAGACCGGCGTGACGGACAGGATGTGGTCCGGCGTCGCGACGCCCTCGCCGAGCCTGGCGTCGATCAGGTCGAGCAGCCGGGGAATGTCACGGGTGCCCACCGAGAACAGGGTCACGCCGGGCAGCACGCCCTGGGCCGTGACGAACTCCTGGCCGCGCTCGCCGGGTTCGCCCTCCTCCTCCAGCAGCCGGGCAACCTCCGCCACGTAGGCGTCGCGGACCAAAATCACGCCACGCACGTAGAGGTAGTCAAGGGTACCGTCGTCGAAAAGCTGCTTTCCGAAGCTTTCCCCGAATGCGTCCTCGATTAGGTCGAGCTGAATTTCAAGCTTTGTGAGCGGACGTTCACCCGCCGTCTCCGAAGAATCCATCGCAAACCTTTGAGGTCCCCGCTCCCAGCGCGGCTAGCCCTGTTGACCAGCCGACATGACAGAAATAGTAGGACTTTGCCCCCCCATTGTCGCGTGCACCAGCCTAATGGCCAGGTTTAACATCTGGGTATGGCTGGCGGCCCGCGCCCCGGCGGGGACGCCGACGGTGGCATCCTCGACCTGCTGCGGCTGGCGAGTGACCGTCCCCGGGATGCCCTCACCCGGGCGCACGCGATCCTGGCCGCTGGCCCCGCCCCCTACGAGGCCTCCGTCGCGCACCAGGCGATCGGAATGCTACACCGGGAGTTCGGCGAGCTTGACGAGGCCACGGCGGAACTGGGCGCCGCGGTGCGCCTGGCACGGGCCTCGGGGTCGGCGGAGCGCGAGGCGGACGTCCTGGCGACGCTGGGCGTCACGCTGACCTACCGGGGCCACACCCGCCGCGGGCTGGCGGCGCTGGACCGATCCGTCGCGCTGGCCAGCGGCGAAGCCGCGGCACGGGTCCTGGTGCGGCGCGGCATCGCGCTGTGGGTGCTCGGCCGGCACGCCGCGGCCCTGGACGACCTGGGCCGGTCGATCCGGGTGCTGCGGGCAGGCGGCGACAGCCTCTGGGAGGCCCGGGCGTGCACCGCGCGGGCGCTCGTCCACCTGGCCCGCGGTGCGGCCCGCCGGGCCGAGTCCGACCTGGCCCGCGCCGACCATCTGTACGCGGCCAGCAGCCAGACCGTCGAAGTGGCCTTCACCTGGCACAACCGCGGCCTGGTGGCGTACCGGTCCGGGGACCTGCCGGCCGCGTTGGCTTGCCTGGACGAGGCCGGGCAGCGGTACCGGCGGCTCGCGGTACCGCTGCTGGAACTGGCCATCGACCGGTGTGCCGTGCTGCTCGCCGCCGGGCTGCCCGGCGACGCGCTCGCCGAGGCGGACGCCGCACTGGGCGGCGACGGCCGCGGTGGTGGCCGCGCCGCGCGGCGGGCCGAACTACTGCTGGCCAGCGCCCGGGCCGCGCTGGCCGCCGGGGAGCCCGGCCTGGCCTCCACCCGGGCCCAGGCCGCGCGGCGACTGTTCACCGCCCAGGGCCGCCAGTGGTGGCGCACCCACGCGGCCCTGCTACTGCTCCAGGCGCGCTGCGCGAGCCGCCCGCCGTCCGCCCGGCTGCTGCGCCAGGGCACGCAGGTGGCGGCCGAACTGGACCTGCTCGGTTCCGGTGAGGCGGCGCAGGCGCGGCTGCTGGCCGGGCAGCTGGCCCACGCGCTGGGCCGCCCGGTGGAGGCGGACGCCCACCTGCGGGCGGCGGCGCGGAACCGGTACCGCCGGGTCACCGCGCTGGCCCGGGCGCAGGGCTGGCTCGCCGAAGCGGTGCGCGCCGACGCCGCCGGTGACCGGCGGCGGCTGCTCGCGGCCTGCGGCCGTGGCCTGGCCATCCTCGACGAGCATCAGCTCACCCTGGGCGCCTCGGAACTGCGGGCACAGGCCACCGCGCACGGCGCCGAACTCGCGGCGCTCGCGCAGCGGGCCGCCCTGCGGACCGGCCGGCCCCGGCTGATGCTGTCCTGGAGCGAGCGGTGGCGGGCGACCGCCCTCGCGATCCCCCCGGCCCGCCCGGCCGACGATGCCGAACTCCAGGCCGACCTGACGGCGCTCCGGGACGTCACCGGCCGCCTGGAGCGGGCGCGGGCCGACGGCGACCCGGCCGCCCACTTCCAGCGCGAGCAACTGCGCCTGGAGGCCTCCGTCCGGGCCAGGGTGCTGCGTTCCCGGCACGACGGCCGGGGCGGCGGGTGGCGGTTCAGCACCGAGGAGTTCCTCGGCTCGCTGGGCGACACCACCCTGGTGCAGATCGTCGCCATCGGCGGTGACCTGCACACCCTGATATGCGGTGCGGGGCGGGTCCGGCACCTGCGCGGTGGCCGCGCGGAGGAGGCGGCCACCGAGGTGGACTTCGCCCGGTTCGGCCTGCGCCGGCTGGCCCACCGTCGCGGCGCGGGCGGTGGGCGGGGCGCGCTGGCCAGCCTGGAGGCCACCGGGCACCGGCTGGAGACGATCCTGCTCGGCCGGGCCGGCCGCTACCTCGGCAACGGCCCGGTGGTGGTGGTCCCGCCGGGGCGGCTGCACGCGGTGCCGTGGGCGCTGCTGCCCGCGCTGCGCGACCGGGTGATCAGCGTCGCGCCGTCGGCGCGGGCCTGGCTCCAGGCCCGCGCGGTGGTGCCGCCGGGCCGCGCCGCGCCGGTGTTCGTCCAGGGTCCCGGCCTGGGCACCGGCAGCGAGATACCGGCGCTGGCAGCGGACTACCCGGACGCCACGGTGCTCGGCTCGGGCACCGCGACCGCGCGCCGGGTGCTCGCCGCGCTGGACGGCGCGGGGCTCGCCCATATCGCGGCACACGGCAACTTCCGGGCCGGCAGCCCGCTGTTCTCGTCGTTGCGGATGGATGACGGGCCGCTCACGGTCTACGACCTGGAGCGGCTGCGCCGCGCCCCGTACCAGGTCATCTTCTCCAGCTGCGACTCCGGGGTGCTCGCCCCGGCGGGCGCGGACGAACTGCTCGGCCTGGCCCACTGCCTCGCGCCGCTGGGCACTGCCGGCCTCGTCGCGAGCGTGGTGCCGGTCAACGACCAGGCCACGGCCGCCCTGATGACCGCGCTGCACAAGCACCTGCGGGGCGGGGCCAGTCTCGCCCGGGCACTGCGGGACGCCCGCGACGGCGCCGAGGGCGAACCGGTCCTGGCCGCCACCGCATGGTCGTTCCTCGCCCTCGGCGCCGCCTGACCTGGTCATCCCCCGCCGTGTGGCCGCTCCTCGCCCCCGGCGCCGCTGTGCGCGATTGCGGCTGCCGTTAACACCGGCACTCGATGTATCTGGCCGTGCGCCTTTCCTCTGTTGGGTGCGGAGGTCCTACACAGGGGTCCAGGGCCGGTTCTATGGACGCGGAGTGCCCGGGGGGCGGCCCACCGGGCGCGGCCCGGGCGGGGGCAGGCCGGGCCCGTCTCCGCCGGGCCGATCACCCGTCCCGGGACATCACCCGCGCGTCGTAGGCGGCCCGGGCCGCGTCGACCTCGGCCAGGTGCGCTTCGGCCCAGCTCACCAGGGTGCCCGCGGCGTCGAGGAGGGTGGCGCCGAGCGGGGTGAGCGCGTATTCGACCCGCGGCGGTATCACCGGGAACATGGTGCGGCTGACGATCCCGTCCCGTTCCAGGCCGCGCAGCGTCACTGTCAGCATCCGCTGGCTCACTCCGTCGATGCTCCGCTTGAGCTCGGTGAAACGCTGCGGGCCCTCGCCGAGGTGAAAGATCACCTGGAGTGACCATTTGTCGCCGACGCGATCGAGGATCTCCCGGATCCGGCATCCGCCAATGACCCGGCCGTTGGCCACCATAGTTACCTCCGGTGACTAAGGCACTCAGATGTGCCGTCTTGTGCCAAAACACCGCCCTGCCGAGGATAGGTCCGCGTGGTTCCCAATGGGAACCACGTCACCTTCCAGCACCGTTCTGCTTGAGAATCTTGGAGACACGATGACGGCAGAAGCTGCCGAGTTCGAGGGTTACGTCGCGGGCACCTGGGAGCTGGACCCCGTCCACTCCCACATCGGGTTCGTGGCCCGCCACCTCATGGTCAGCAAGGTCCGGGGGCATTTCAGCAAGTTCCAGGCGCAGGTCGTCACCGCGCCGAACCCGCTGGAGTCGTCGGCCACCGCAGCCATCGACCTGGCCTCGGTCGACACCGGCAACGAGACCCGGGACAACGACCTGCGCTCGACGAACTTCTTCGACACTGTGACGCATCCGCAGATGACGTTCCAGTCCACCGGGATCCGCCGCGACGGCGACGACTTCATCCTGGACGGCGACCTCACCATCCGTGGCGTGACCCGCCCGGTGTCGCTGACCTTCGAGGTCAACGGCTTCGGCCCGGACCCCTACGGCGGGACCCGGGCCGGCTTCTCGGCACATGGCGAGATCAACCGCAGCGATTTCGGCGTCAGCTTCAACGCGCCGGTGCCCGGCGGCGTGATGATCAGCGAAAAGATCCAGATCGAGATCGAGGCCGAGGCGGTGCTGCAGAAGGGTGACTGAACTCCTGCGGCATGCCGCCCCGGGCCTTGGCGGTGGCAGCCACCAGAATCGTGCTCAGCCGGGGACGGCGAGAATGACGTCGGAGGCCTTGATGACCGCGATGACCTCGCTGCCCTCGGCCAGGCCGAGCTGGCGGACCGCCTCCACCGTGATGGAGGCGACCAGGCGCACCCCACTCGCCTGAAGCTCCACGTTGGCGATGGCCTCGCCGGCGTTGATGCCGGTCACCCGCGCCGGGATCTGGTTCCGCGCACTGAGCTGCATGACTGGACTCCCGCGACATGATCGATGGTGCTCTCCGGATCGGCACTGGCTAAGACGCACGGCGGCGGGGGCCAGGCCTGGCGGGCCGGCCCCCGCACCGTTACCTACTACCTACGGGGGGCCTTGGGCTTCTTCACCTTCGGCGGCAGCGTGCTGACGTGGGTGAGCGCCCGCTCCACCCACCGCGCCGCCACCTCGGGCGTCGCGCGCCAGGCGCCGGGCAGGCTGGTGTACCCGCCCATGGGGCGCTCGGCCGGGCCGAACGGGCCCGATCCGTCGATGCCCTCCAGTTCGGCACGGCCCTGGTCGTCGAGCCGCACGCCCACGGCGGGGCCGAACAGCCCGGCGAACATGTTCCCGTGCACGAACGCGCCGAGGTTGCCGAACATCGGCTTGATCTCGACCGCCGGGTCGTCAGGCAGCACGGACCGGAAGAAGTCCTTGTCCGCCTCACTCGGCTTGGGTATTTCCATGGTCTGCTCCCGCGTGCGCCCGGTCGCCGTCAGGCCGGTACCGGCGCCTGGAAGATGCTGAACGCGGCACCCTGCGGGTCGGTAACCACGGCCATCTTGCCGATCGGGGTGTCGAACGGCTCCACCATGACCGAGCCGCCCAGTTCCCTGATCTTGGCTGCGGTGGCGTCCGCATCCTCGACCGCGAAGTACACGTGCCAGTGGTTGGGCACGCCGGCCATCTGCGGCGGCGTCGTGCCGCCGACCTCCTTGCCGCCCACCTGGAACATCGTGTACTTGTCCCCGTCCATCTCGGCGGTGGCGGTGCCGAGCCCGAGCACCTGCTCGTAGAAGGTCACGGCCGCGGGGCTGTCGGTGATCAGCTCGTTCCAGACCACGGTCCCCGGCTCGTTCACCAGCCCGGCGCCGATGTGCGAGCCGGCCTGCCAGAAAGCCACGGCCGCCCCGCTCGGGTCCATGACGAAGGCCATCCGCCCGGCGTCCATCACGTCGAACGGCTCCATGGCGACCGTGCCGCCGGCCGGGGCGACCTTGGCGGCCGCTTCGTCGACCGAGTCCACGGCCAGGTATGTGTTCCACATCGGCGGTGCCCCGGCGGCGGCCAGTTCCGGTGACTGCGGGGCGATGGCGGCGACACTCGCGTCGCCGATCTTGGCGATCGAGTAGACCGCCCCCGCGTCCATCGGCTGGTCGTCGTAGGACCAGCCGAACACCGCGGAGTAGAAGGACTTCGCCGCGGCCTGGTCGGTAGTCTGCAGGTCCACCCAGTTGGGCGTGCCTTGCGCGTAGGAATCACGGGCTGGCATGGAATTCCCCTCTCGTGGAGAAGCGGCGCGTCAGGTTGTCCGGCGCCGGCCACTGCGCGGCCGGCCCCCGCGGTGCCTGAACCCCCCGGTGAGCGCGCAGGATCACGTGTCCCGCAGGCCGATAGCCCGTACGAATCCCTCCATGAGCGTGCGGGATCACGTTCGAGACACTACCGGAGGCGACCGGAGAGCAGCCCGTCCAGGGCGCCTGTTTTTCGCTGCCGTACGCGCGCTCGTGGCCGCCCGGTTACCGCCGGGCGGCGGGCTCGGCGACCGTGGAGCCGCGCACCACGAGCTGGCACGTCACGGTGTGTACCCCGTGGGTCGGCTCCCCGTTCAGTGCGGACAGCAGGTGCTCCGCCGCGACCCGCCCGACCGTCTCCAGGCACATGTCCACGCTGGTGAGCGGCGGCTCCACGGCAAGAACCATCGGGTCCCAGTTGTCGTACCCCATCACGGCGATGTCGTCGGGCACCCGGCAGCCCATCAGCCGCAGCGTGTCCAATACCCCGCGCGCGATCTGGTCACTGCCGCAGAAGACCGCGTCCACGCCGGCCGACGAGCGCAGCAGCAGGTTCGCCGCCTGCCGCCCCCATGCCTCACTCCACTCGCCATAGAGCACGTCGGCGGCGGTGAAGCCCGTTCCCGCCGCGGCGGCCGTGTCGCAGAAGCCGCCCGCCCGCTTCCGGGCACAGAGGAACCGTTCGGGGCCGGTGATGTGCCCGAACCGGCGGCGCCCGAGGGCCAGCAGGTGCTCGGCCGCGACCCGCCCGCCGCCGGTGTCGTCGGGCAGGATCGCAGGCTCGTCGCTGTCCAGCGACTGCGTCATCGCGTAGACCACGGGTACGCCGAGCCCCACGCCGATGCTCGGCCGGGGCTCGATCCGGCAGCCGGTCACGATCAGCCCGTCCACCTGACGGCTGAGCAGCCTGTCGAGGTAGCGGCGCTCCCGCTCCGGCTCGTTCCGCGTGTCGCACATGAACACGGAGATCTTCCCGACGCCCAGC
>Ga0209166_10002562_pt1 | contig 13666 bp, 9 predicted proteins | sample Coa_R1_3_FD_187151 | JGI IMG/M metagenome (GOLD analysis project Ga0209166, IMG submission 187151) | Surface soil microbial communities from Centralia Pennsylvania, which are recovering from an underground coalmine fire - Coalmine... | ecosystem: Environmental > Terrestrial > Soil > Unclassified... | reverse complement strand
CCCGGCGCCGCCCTACGACGATGACCTCTGCGGCGCTGAGCTGGAAAGTGGGGGGTTACCGGCCTGGGCGCTGGGCGGCCGATTGCCGTGGCTCGGGGAACCACAGCACGCGGACGCCCGGCCTGGGGAACGGGGGCACCGGGAAGCGGGGCACGCGGACGCCCGGGCCGGGGAACCGGGCGACGGGGAGGAAGCGGGCTACGGGGAACCCGCGGACCGCGCGGGAACACCAGGGGCCCCCCGGAACCCGGCCGCCGCCCCGGGAAGGCCACCCGGCTGGGAGAATCGTTTCGCCCAGGTGCTCGCCGAGACCCTGGCGGGCGCCCGGCCGCCGCGCCAGATGGCGCCCTGGACGACCAAGGAGGCCCTGCAGCGCATCCAGCGCCTCGGCCCGCAACTCGCATCCGCGCAGCGGCCCACGGTCCGACGGGTGCTCACCTCGGTACCCGCCGTGGACGTGATGGAGCTGGCCGTCGTCGTGGGGTTCGGGCCGCAGGTCAAGGCCCTGGCCGTGCGGCTGGAGCGAGCCGGGGCGGGCCCTCGCACCGGCCAGGATGAGCAGGCGGCCGCTCGCTGGGTGTGCACAGCCGTGGAGGCCGCCTAACCGTTGGCGCGGTTGCGCTAGCTGTTGGGCTGCGCTAGCCGTTGGGCTGCTTTAACCGTTGGCGCGGTTGCGCGGGTCGCCGTGGCAGAGCTTGTACTTGCGGCCCGAGCCGCAGGGGCACGGGGCGTTCCGCCCGACCTTGGCGAACTTGCCGCCGTCGGCCGACTCGGTGTGCCGCTCGACCTGGCCGCCGCCGTCCGCGCTGGGCGCGCTGTAGGAGAGCCGGCCGCGCTGCTGCGGGCGGCTGAGGCCGGACGCGACGACCGAGGGCGTGCCCGCCCCGCCGGGGTGGCCGACGTCGGGCCGGCCCGCTCCGCCGGGCTGGGCACCGGCCGGCTGCTCGCCGCGCCCTCCGGCCGGCTGCCCGCCGCGCCCTCCGGCCGGCTGCCCGCCGCGTTCGCCGGCCGCGTGCCGGCCGCGCGAGGCGCCGTTGGCAGGCGCGGTGCCGGCCGGGCCGCCGGCACCGGCCGCGGCCGGGCGCTGCCCGGGCCGGGTGGCCGGCGCGGCCGGGCGCAAACCGGGCGGAGCCGCCGGGGCACCATTCGCGTCCTCGACGATCGGGTTCTCCTGGACCTCGACCTGGAGGTTGAACAGGTTGCCGACCGACTCCTCCTTGATCCCCTCCATCATGCTGTTGAACAGGTCGTAACCCTCGCGCTGGTATTCGATCAGCGGATCGCGCTGGGCCATCGCCCGCAGCCCGATGCCCTCGCGCAGGTAGTCCATCTCATAAAGGTGCTCGCGCCACTTGCGGTCGAGCACAGACAGCACGACACGGCGCTCAAGTTCCCGCATGACCTCCGGGGTGAGCTCCTCCTCGCGCCTGTCGTAGGCCTTCTGCGCGTCCTCCTTGAAGATCTCGACCAGGAAATCGCGGGACAGGCCGGCCCGGTCACCGCCGGCCTCCTCGATGACGTCGTTGATCGTCAGCGCCGGGTGGTACAGCTCGCGGAACGCGGTCCACAGCCGGTCCAGGTCCCACTCCTCGGGGAAGCCTTCCTCGGTCGCCCCGGTGACGTAGGCGCTGACCACCTCGTCGATCATCTGCCGGATCTGCTCGTGCAGGTCGGCGCCCTCCAGCACCTGGCGGCGCTCCCCGTAGATGACGTGCCGCTGCCGGTTCAGCACGTCGTCGTACTTGAGCACGTCCTTGCGGATCTCGAAGTTCTGCTGCTCCACCTGGGTCTGCGCGGACCTGATCGAGCGGGACACCGCCTTGGACTCGATCGGCACCTCCGGCGGCGTCTTCAGCCACTCCATGAAGTGCGCGACCTTGTCGGAGTTGAACATCCGCATCAGGTCGTCTTCGAGAGACAGGTAGAACCTGGACTCGCCGGGGTCGCCTTGGCGGCCGGACCGGCCGCGAAGCTGGTTGTCGATCCGCCGGGATTCGTGCCGCTCGGTGCCGAGCACGTACAGGCCACCGAGCCCGACGACCTCCTCGTGCTCCTCGGCCACCGCGCGCTTGGCCTTCTCCACCGCCTCCGGCCAGGCCTTTTCGTAGTCCTCGGGCGTCTCGACCGGGGACAGCCCGCGCTGGTGCAGTTCCAGGTCGGCGATGAACTCCGGGTTGCCGCCGAGCATGATGTCGGTGCCACGCCCGGCCATGTTGGTCGCGACCGTGACCGCGCCCTTGCGCCCGGCCTGGGCCACGATCGCGGCCTCACGCTCGTGGTTCTTCGCGTTCAGCACCTCGTGCGGGACACCGCGGCGCTTGAGCAGCCGGGACAGCACCTCGGACTTCTCCACGCTGGTGGTGCCGACCAGCACCGGCTGGCCCGCCTCGTAACGCTCCGCCAGGTCGTCCACCACCGCGTCGAACTTGGCCTGGGCGGTCTGGTACACCACGTCGGAGTGGTCGGCGCGGATCATCGGCTTGTTGGTGGGGATCTGCACCACGCCGAGCTTGTAGATCTGGTGGAACTCGTTCGCCTCGGTCAGCGCGGTACCGGTCATGCCGGCGAGCTTGTCGTAGAGGCGGAAGTAGTTCTGCAGGGTGATCGTGGCCAGCGTCTGGTTCTCGTTCTGGATGACCACGCCCTCTTTGGCCTCGATGGCCTGGTGCATACCCTCGTTGTAGCGCCGGCCGTGCAAGATGCGGCCGGTGAACTCGTCCACGATGAGGACCTCGCCGTTCATGACGACGTAATCCTTGTCCCGTTTGTACAGTTCTTTCGCCTTGATGGCGTTGTTGAGGAAGCTGACCAGCGGCGTGTTCACCGACTCATAGAGGTTGTCGATGCCAAGCCAGTCCTCGACCTTCTCCACCCCGGACTCCAGCACGCCCACGGTGCGCTTCTTCTCGTCGACCTCGTAGTCGCCGCCGTCGCCCTCTTCCTCGGACCTGCGCAGCCGCGGGGCGATCTTGGCGAACTCGGTGTACCAGCGGGCGCTCTGCTCGGCCGGGCCGCTGATGATCAGCGGGGTCCGCGCCTCGTCGATCAGGATCGAGTCGACCTCGTCCACGATGGCGTAGGGGTGGCCACGCTGGACACACTCCTCCAGCCCCCAGGCCATGTTGTCGCGCAAGTAGTCGAAGCCGAACTCGTTGTTGGTGCCATAGGTGATGTCGGCGGCGTACTGCTTGCGGCGCTCCTCCGGGGTCATCTGGGCGAGGATGACGCCGACCTCCAGGCCGAGAAAGCGGTGCACCCGGCCCATCCACTCCGAGTCGCGCTTGGCCAGGTAGTCGTTGACCGTGACGACGTGCACGCCCTTGCCGGTCAAGGCGTTGAGGTAGGACGGCAGCGTAGCGACCAGCGTCTTGCCCTCACCGGTGCGCATCTCGGCGATGTTCCCGCCGTGCAGTGCCGCACCGCCCATGATCTGGACGTCGAAATGCCGCTGGCCAAGGGTCCGCTTGGCGGCCTCGCGGACCGCGGCGAACGCCTCCGGAAGCAGGTCGTCGAGCGTCTCACCGCCCGCCAGGCGCTCACGGAACTGGCCGGTCATGGCCCGCAGTTCCGCGTCCCTCAGCGGGGCGAAATCCTCCTCGATCGAATTGACCTGATCAGCGATCCGCTTCAACTGGCGCAGGATCTTGCCCTCGCCGGTACGCAGGACCCTATCGATGATGACTGGCACTTCTCGTCGCGCTCCTCGCGGATCGTCTGGCGGTATCAGATCGCGGCCCGCCTGCCCTTGGCCCGTCACCCTGGCAACGGGCGCCGGAATGTAATCGTGCCCGGCGTGTGCGTCTCCCAGCCATGGTAGGCGAGCCGGCCGGTGATGCCGAGCCTTCAGGGCCGGGCACACGGCACTAAGCTGGCTCCGCCACAATAAGGTGATGGCCACGGGCACTCGCGGCCGGACGGTTACGTGCCGTGGCGAATGGCCGCAGCGCACCGGGAGACGCACCGGGAGAGGAGCATCGGGCATGGCGGACCAGGTGGGTTCGGGCATGGTGACCGGGCATTCCGCGCAGAGCGGCCAGATCTCCCCGGCCGCCACGGGAGCGCCCGCCACGGCGTCGCACCATGGCCGGCCGGTCTCCTGGGTGGCGGTGTCCATCGTCATGGCAGCATTCGTGGTCGGCGGGTTCGGCCTGATCCTGGGCCCCACGTGGTGGCTGTTCTGGGTGGGCGTCGGGATGGCCGTCGTCGGCGGTCTGCTGGCCCTGGCCACCGACATCTTCGAAGACTGGTACTAAATCCCCTCACCCTCAACGCTCGCCGCCCTCGCCGGGGCGCGATGGGCTGACTCTCAGCCGCGGATGAGGCACGCCGGCACGCCGACGTGCACACCGGAATGTCGGGGGGCCCAGTTAAGCTCCGTTGGTTGTGGTCAGTGCCGCGGTGATATCGCCGGAAATTGTCCTTTCACCCGATGACGCGCGGCGGATGACGCTGCGCGCGCAAGGCTTTCTCGGCGCCGACGGACGGCGCCGCGGCGTGCCCGGCATGCTGCGCCGGATCGGGGCGGTACAGCTCGACACCATCAGCGTGCTCGCCCGGTCCCATGAGCTTGTCGCCTACGCCAGGCTCGGCCCGATCCCCCGGGAGCGGATCGAGCGCGCCTACTGGCACCCGCGCACTGCCTCGGCGTTCGAGTACTGGGCCCACGCCGCCTGCGTGCTGCCCATCGAGGAGTGGCCGTACTACGCGTTCCGGCGGCGCGCGCTGCGCTCGCGCGGCGTGCGCTGGCACACCGTCGACGACCGGGCCTGCGCCGAGGTGCTGGCCCGGCTGCGCGCCGAGGGCCCGCTGACCGCCACCCAGCTCGGCGGGGCCAAGGGCGGAGGGCCCTGGTGGGACTGGTCGCAGACCAAGATCGCCGTGGAGTGGATGCTGGATATCGGCCAGGTCATCTGCGTCCGCCGGGAGGGCTGGCGGCGGGTCTACGACCTGCCCGGACGGGTCCTCCCGGACGAGCTCCTCGGCCGGGAGCCGACAGACGCCGAGTGCCTCGCCCACCTCGCCGCGGTGGCCGCCCGGGCGCTGGGCGTGGCCACCCGCGCGGACCTCGTGGACTACCAGCGGCTGAACCACCTCAACAACACCAAGGACAAGCCGGCCAACCGGGTCGAGGAGTCCGCCCTGGCAGCCGGGCTCGTCCCGGTGGCGATCGGCGCGCCGGGAGGGACTGCGGTGCCCGCCTGGGCCGACCGCGAGGCCCTCGCCCTGGCCCAGGCCGCACCGCGGGGCAGGCACCGAGCCGTGCTGCTGTCCCCGTTCGACTCCCTGATCTGGGACCGCAAACGGACGCTGCGGATGTTCGGCTTCGAGCATTCCCTCGAGGCGTACGTGCCCAAGCCCAACCGGGTGCACGGCTACTTCGCCATGCCGCTGCTGGCCGGCGGCCACCTGGTCGGCCGAGTGGACCCGGTGCGCCGCGGCAAGACCCTGGTGGCGCGCCAGCTATCCCTGGACACGGCCGCCGCCGTCGAGCCGATGGCCCGGGCCCTGCGCGAGGCCGCCGAATGGGTCGGCTGCACCTCGGTGGAGCTCGGCCAGGTCAGCCCGCCGCACCTGGCCAGCCGCCTCGCCGCCGCCCTAGCCTGAGCTGCTGAGTGCCATGATCACGGAAGTTTGTTCACCGCATGAATGCCCAGATTCACCTGATGAGGGGATGCGGGCACGGACAGGCCAGAACCGATGCGGTATGAGTTCCCCGCCGCCGCGCGGTCTCAGCGGGTTCCGGGGCCGGCGGGTTCCACAGGTCAACTGGTCCCGGGGCCGGTCGCGGGTTAGCCGAACTCGATGAGGTTCTCCCGCACAGCGATCATGACGGCCTCCATCCTGGAGTGGATCTGCAGCTTCTCCAGGATGTTCCGGACGTGGTTCTTCACCGTGTTCTCGGAGATGAACAGCTCCTTGGCGATGTCCCGGTTGTTCATGCCACGGGCGACCAGCTTGAGCACCTCGATCTCGCGCTCGGTGAGCCGCGGGGCGGGCACCTGCTCGACCGGCGTCGACCCGTCGCGGTTGCCCATCGCCGCGAACTCGGCCAGCAGCTTCGCCGCCATCGAGGGGTTGATCAGGGACTGCCCGCCGTGCACCGCGCGGACCACGTCGGCGACCTCGTCGTAGGGGATGTCCTTGAGCAGGTAGCCGCTGGCCCCGGCGCGGATCGCCTCGAAGAGGTCTTCCTCCTCGTCGCTGATCGTCAGCATGACGATCTTCGCGCTGGGGGAGAGTTCCTTCATCGCCCGGCACGCCTCGATCCCGCTGCTGCGCGGCATCCGGATGTCCATCAGCACGACATCGGGCAGCGCCTGGCCCGCCTTGTCGACCGCCTCGGCGCCGTCGCTGGCCTCGCCGACCACCTCGATGTCGGCCTCTTCGGCGAGCACCATCTCCAGGCCGCGCCGGAACAGCGCGTGATCGTCGACGACCAGCACGCGGATCGGCTCGGGCTGCCGCAGGGCGTGCCGTGCCCCGCCAGCGGCTCCGGCATCTCCGGTCATGGCGTCCCTCCCTGGGCAAGCCCGCTCCGGCCGCCCTTCGGTCCGGGCGGCTGTGGTCACCGGCCGCGAACCCGCCGTGGCGGCGCGCCGGATGGCACGCCGCCACTCGGGCCGCCGCCCCGAGCCAGTGCCTTGCGAACACACTCTGGCCGACGCGGGCGCCGGCTCGCAAACCGCCACCATGTCGCGGGTGTCACAGAACCCTTCGTGCGCCCCGTGCCTCCCGTCAGGCCATCGGGCCACCGTTGGCCGCAGCGTCCGGCCGTTCCTGCTCCACCAGCCGAATCAGCCCGTACTGGTAGCCGTGCCGCCGGTAGACGACGCTCGGCAGGCCGGACTGCTCGTCCCGGAACAGGTAGAAGTCATGCCCCACCAGTTCCATTTCGAACAGCGCCTGGTCCACGCTGACCGGCGCGGCGGCGTGGAACTTCTCCCGCACCACCACCGGGCACTCGCCCTCCATCTGGATCGGGACCAGCCCGGCGGCCTCCTCACCAGGCTCCTCGGGCCGGTCGCCGTCCGCGGCGGCTGGTTCCGCCCAGTGCGGCTCGATGGGCCCGGCCGGGGCCACCCCGTTCCCGGCCGGTTCGGGCGCCCCGAGGTCCCAGAGGGACTCGGCCTGGGCCGCCGAGCGCGCGGCGGCCAGGGCGCCCCCGCCCGCCGACCGCGGGCCCGGGATCCGGGCCGCCTGGAGCGCGCCGTGCCGGGCCGCCTTCCGCCGGTCCCCGGAGCGGCGCAGCCGTTCCTCGAGCTTGGCCAGGGCCCGGTCGAGGGCGGCGAACCGGTCGTCGGCCGCCGCCTCGGCGCGGATGGCCGGGCCACGGGACAGGATCGTCAATTCCACGCGTTCGCGGCGCCCCGACTGCCGCGGATTGCGCTCTGCGGACACCTCCACGTCCACCCTGATCGCCTTGTGCGCCAGTTTCGCGATCCTGCTGAGCTTCGCGGACGCGTAGCTGCGGAACCGCTCCTGCACATCGGTGTGGCGACCCTTGAAGATGATGTCCATCTACCGGAAACCCCCTTCAACCCGAGTAAGGTCCCTGGTCATGGCACCCGCCCGGCCGACCTGGTCTTCGACCCCACATCCGCCTGCCGAGGGGTTCGCGGCCTGTCGCCACTAGTACCCTTCTCCCGGCCCGGGAGACATCTGATCTCCCGGCGGGGCAGGACTTACTCCTAAGCCGCACCGTGATCGGTCGACGAGAAGTCGCCTTACGTGGGCCGTTTCGCCTGCGGCTGGCATCGGCTTGCCGGGACGGACCACCCGCTCCTCGCAGGTGACCCAGCCTGGCGCAACCACGGACCCGGGCGGGTGCCATACCTCAACGTAGCTTGACAGCGGCCGGATGTCAGGACGCTGCGGCCGGTTATCCGGGATAGGTGACCGCCTGGCCAGCCGTTATGTCTGCTAGCGGCTGATTAGGCCCGGCCAGCCGGTCCAGCCGGTCGCCGGCCAGGCCCAGATATAGCGGATTGCCGGGGCCGGCGGCGGTGACCGTGAGGATCCCGGCCTGCTTGACCAGCCGGCTGGGATTGTCCCCGTCCACCGGCACCTCCCACAGCTGGCTGCCCTCCCCGGTCCCGGTGACAACCAGCAGATGGTCCTCATCGAACCAGGCCAGCGCCACCGGCGGGGGCATGCTCGGCCCGAGGGGATCCGGGGCGCTCAGCAGGAATCCGGTGCGGTCCCGCATGGCTGCGGCGAGCACCAGGTGGGCACCCGTGCGGGTGCCCACGATCATCGCCACCCGGTCGCCGTCCGGGGCTACCCGCAGCGCGGTGACCCGGCCGAAGCCGGGTGGCGGCAGCACCTGGACCGGGGACCCCGCCCCGTGTGCGAGCACCCAGATCCCCGGCCCGCTGCTTGTCTTCCCGGCCACCCACAGGTCACCGAGCCTGTCCCAGCTCAGCGAGGTGAATTTGACGCCGGTGTACACGGCGCGCAATTGCGTCACCCACTGCCGCTGCCCGGAGGTGACCAGGGCGCCGGTGTAGACGGTGTTCGCCGGCCCGCCCAGGCCGGCCAGGTGGCGGCCGTCCGGCGACACGGCCACCCGGCTCAGCGCCACCTGCCCGGTGGCGGTGCCCCGGAACACAACCGAGCCATGGTCCGACTGGGCATCGAGGCTGCGCAGGCTGCCGCCCTGCGTCAGGTAGTAGGCCTTCTGGCTGGACGGCCAGTGCGGGATCAGCTGCTGATAGCTGCTCAGGCGCAGCGTGGCGGGACGCCGGGGCGGCCAGAACCGGCCGTTGATCTTGAGCCTGACCGCACGGAACAGCGGCGCGCTGTACACCGGGCTGGTCAGCGTGGTCACCAGCTGGGCCGCCATGGCCTGGACGTCGAGGCCGGGGGAATGCCGCGGCACGGCGATGTTCACGATGGCGGTGCGGCCCCCGGACGGGCCGGGGAACACCTGTATGGGCTGCGCCAGGTGGGCGCCGGCCGGGAAGGCGGTCCGGGCCGCGGGCTCCAGCCATCCGCTGGGGCCGGTGATCAGGTCGTTGATCAGCGTCGCGGCCGGGTTGGTGCCCTGGATGGGCACGAAGACCGGGTAGGGCAGCAACTTCCCGCTCCGCCCCCCGTAGTAGTACAGGTTCCGCGGCGTGTACTCCAGGTGGAACAGGTCGCTGGTGAGCATCAGCTCGTCGGATACCTTGCCGGGATTGGTCGAGAACAGCTGGGAGATCCGGTAGACGCCCTTGTCGTACTGCAGGACGAACTCCTGGTGCGGCGCCGGCACGCCGCCGGAGGCCGGGATGTACTGCCCGGTGCTGGTCAGCCTGGCCTGTTCCTGGCCGGAAACCAGCACGATGTTCTTGGCCGCCGGCCCGCCTACCCGTCCCGGTGACTGGGTCGCCACGGGTTCCCTGCTCAGAATCGTCACCGTCGTCCCCGGGTGCCACGCTTTGCTGGCGGCCGGCGTTAGGTACTGCCTGGCCACGGCGTAGTTGTGGGCGCCGATGGCGCTGGCGAGCAGGAAGTACTTGACAACCACGGCAGGGCTCCAGCCGACCTGCGGCGACCGCACCAGCAGGCCGCAGCATGGCCCGGCGCCCGCGGGGGGCGGCGGGGCGGAGGCCGGCCGCGGGCCGGTGCCGGCCGGGATGACCGAGCAGCCGCTGGCCACCACGGCCGCCGCCACCAGCCCGGTGACCAGCACGGTCAGGCCGCCCGGGCGGCAGTACCGGCCGGCGCGCGGGTCACGCATCTGTGCTCCTCCCACGCGGATCGGCGCGGCCCGGTTCGGCACCGAGGCCGGCGGCCGGGTAGGTCACTGCGTCCACGCCGGCGACCTCGCCGGAGGTGGTGATCTCGGTTTCGTCGGGGCACAGCGGCAGCGGCGACCCCGCGAGCTGGCTGCCCACGGTCCGCGGCAGCGTGAGCCGGAACACCGAGCCGCGCCCCCGCTCCCCCCAGGCCTGCAGCCATCCGCAGTGCAGCCGGGTGTCCTCCAGGGCGATGGCCAGGCCCAGCCCGGTCCCGCCGGTGGTCCTGGCCCGGGCCGGGTCGGCCCGCCAGAACCGGTCGAAAACGAACTGGTGCTCAGCCGGGCTGATGCCCATCCCGTGGTCGCGCACCGCGACCGCGACGGCATCCCGGTCGGCCGCGACGGTGACCACCACGTCACGGCCCTCACCGTGCTCGACGGCGTTGTCGAGGAGGTTGCGCAGCACCCGTTCGACCCGGCGCCGGTCCACCTCAGCGATGCACTGCTCGGCGGGCAGCCGGAACTCGATCCGGGTACCCCGCTGGGCGGCAAGCTGCTCCGCGTCGGCCGCGGCACGCAGCACCAGATCGCACACGTCGGCGGACTCCGCGTCCAGGGTGGCCACGTTGGCGTCGTGCCTGCTGATCTCCAGCAGGTCCGCGAGGAGCGCCTCGAACCGCTCCAGCTGGCCTTGCAGCAGCTCCGCGGACCTGCGCGGCGCAGCCTCCAGGGCGTCCCTGGCCCCGAACAAGACGTCCGCGGCGATCCTGATAGTGGTCAGCGGGGTACGCAGCTCATGCGAGACGTCCGACACGAACTGCCGCTGCACGCTGGACAGCTCCTCCAGTTCGCGGAGCTTGTCCTGGAGGCTGGCGGCCATCTCGTTGAACGAGTTGGCCAGCGCGGCGAGGTCGTCGGTGCCGCGGGCGGCCATCCGCTCGTCCAGGTTCCCGGCCGAGACCCGGCTCGCCGCCTGGGCCGCCTGCCGGATCGGCACCACCACCCAGCGGGTGACCAGCGACACGATCACGGCCAGCAGCACCACCAGCCCGGCGCCGACAATGATCAGGGTGTTCTGGACGAGCCGCAGCACCTGCATCTGCTGCGACAGCGGGTACAGGTAGTACAGCTGGTCATCGCGCGAAATTGGCACGCCGACCGCCAGCGCGGGCCCCAATGACCGGCCGTTCGTCGCGCTCGTCAGCGTTGTCTGCATGGTGTAGAAGGTGTCCGACGTGCCGCCGAGCTGTTCCTCGGCCACCTCGTTCTGCAGCGCCGTGGGGATGCTCGGCGCGAGCGCCGAGTTGCCGGTGACCCCGCGCAGGCCGGAGCCGGCGCTGCGCTGCAGCACCACGACGTCGTAGATGTTTCCCAGACCGCTGCCCGACTGGAGGGCGTTGACCAAATAGATCAGCGCGGACGTGCTGCTTCCGTTGGGGCCCTGCACGCTGGGGTCCCCCTGGGCGAACGTCTGCCCGTCGGAGGTCTGGATGATGGCCGCGTTGCGCGCATTGTCGAGCAGCCCGCTGGCGATCTGCTGCACCAGGAAGATGCCGAGCACCGCTACCACCGCCACCGAGACAACCAGGGTGGTGCCGATCACGCGCAGCTGCAGCGACCGGTGCCAGCGGTGGACCAGCAGCCCGGCCAGCGAGCCGGCCTGCCGCCGGGCGATCCGGGGCACCGCGCGCAGCGCGGGGGCAAGCCGGTGCGCGGTGCGCGCGGCCGGGCCCCGCCAGGCCGCCGACCCCGTTCGCCCTGCGGCCACCGGCGCTCCGTTGCTCGTCTGGCTGCTGTCCGTCAGGCCGGCCCTGCCTTATAACCCACGCCCCGGACGGTCACCACGATCTCCGGGCGCTCCGGGTCCTTCTCGATCTTTGCGCGCAGCCGCTGCACGTGCACGTTGACCAGCCGGGTATCCGCGGCGTGCCGGTAACCCCACACCTGCTCCAGCAGGACCTCCCTGGTGAAAACCTGGCGCGGCTTGCGGGCCAGCGCCACCAGCAGGTCGAACTCCAGGGGGGTGAGATTGATCGGCTGCCCGTTGCGCTTCACCGAGTGCCCGGCCACGTCGATGGTCACGTCCCCGATCTGGAGGATCTCCGGGACCGGGTCCTCGGTCCGGCGCAGCCGGGCCCGGACCCGGGCGATCAGTTCCTTCGACTTGAACGGTTTCACGATGTAGTCGTCGGCGCCCGACTCCAGCCCCAGCACCACGTCGACCGTGTCGCTCTTGGCGGTCAGCATCACGATCGGCACGCCGGACTCGGTGCGGATCTGGCGGCAGACGTCGATGCCGTCCAGCCCCGGCAGCATCAGGTCGAGCAGCACCAGATCGGGCCGGGCGTCCCGGAACGCCTGCACGGCGTGATCCCCGTCGGCGACGAACATCGGCTCGAAACCCTCACCCTTGAGCATGATGCCGATCATCTCGGAGAGGGCGGCGTCGTCATCGACGACCAGCACACGACCTTTCATGGACCTCATCGTTCCACGGAAATATCGATTGGGGGACATTCCCGGGACCCGCGCCGGGCACCCAGATCCTGCAGCGTACCTGCGGTGACTGGCCGCGCGATGCCGTGTTCGGTAACCAGGGCGGTCACCAGCGCGGCGTTGGTGACGTCGAACGCGGGGTTATGCGCCGCGCTACCCGGCGGCGCGACCGGGGTGCCGGCGAACGAGGTCACCTCCTCGCCGGGCCGCTGTTCGACCTTGATGTCGGCCGGGCCGACGGCCGCGAAGTCGATTGTGGACACCGGCGCGGCAACCACGAACGGCACGCCGTGGTAGTGCGCGAGCACGGCGAGCCCGTAGGTGCCCACCTTGTTGGCCACGCTGCCGTCGGCGGCGATCCGGTCCGCGCCGGTCAGCACCAGGTCCACCGCCCCTGCGGCCATCAGCGAGGCTGCCGCCGAGTCGGCCAGCACCGCGTGCGGGATGCCGGCCCGCTCGGCCTCGTAGGCGGTCAGCCGGGCACCCTGGAGCAGCGGGCGGGTCTCGTCCACCCACAACTGGGCGACCCGCCCCGCCCGGTGCGCCGCGAGGATGATCGCGAACGCGGTGCCTTCACCGGCCGAGACCAGGGCACCGGTGTTGCAATGGGTCAGGATGCGGCACCGGTCCCCGACCAGGCTCAGCCCGTGCCGGGCGATTGCCGCGCTGGCCGCGGCGTCCTCCGCCTCGATGGCCCGGGCCTGCGCCAGCGCGGCCGCCGCAGCCTGCCCGCCGTCCCCGCGCCCGGCATCGCGGGCCTGCTGGTAGGCGGCCAGGGCAAGGCCGGCGCCCCAGCTCAGGTTCACCGCGGTCGGCCGGGACCGGCCCAGCACGTCCGCCGCCGCCGCCACGTCGTCGCCGCGGTAGGCGGCCAGCGCGACGCCGTACGCCCCGGCCAGGCCTAGCAAGGGAGCCCCGCGGACCACGAGCCGTCGTATCGCATGATCCAAAGCCGCAACGTCGCGGCAGGTCAGGTACGCCTCCTCAGCCGGCAGCCTGGTCTGGTCCAGCAGCACGACTGCCGGCCCGGCCGGCGGGTCCAGCCAGCGCAGCGCACGCGTGTCCACAGCCCGAGTGTGCGTCAAAGGTGGCCACCAGGTCGAATACGGCCACCTGGATGGGGCGAAAATGGAGATGATTGAGCGCCGTTTCCCGGCCGGACGCTTCGTGCGAGTATGGGCGCCAGCGCGGGGCCGGTACTGGCATGCGCCGTGCCGGTAAGGAGACACATGACAGACAACCACCCCCCGGGCGGCAACGGCACCGGGGACGGCGGGAACGGGGCGGCGCAGCCGCGGCCCTGGTTCCCGCCGTCCGGTGAGCCCGGCGGACACGGCCAGCCGCCGCCGTTCGAGCCCGGCCAGCCGCCGGCCGGGGCCTACGGGCAGCCCGCCGGCGGGTACGGCTATGGGCAGCCGCCCGGCGGGTACGGGCAGCCGGTATACGGGC
>Ga0209166_10002560_pt1 | contig 13676 bp, 11 predicted proteins | sample Coa_R1_3_FD_187151 | JGI IMG/M metagenome (GOLD analysis project Ga0209166, IMG submission 187151) | Surface soil microbial communities from Centralia Pennsylvania, which are recovering from an underground coalmine fire - Coalmine... | ecosystem: Environmental > Terrestrial > Soil >... | reverse complement strand
TCACCGCGACGTACTGAACGTGCTTCTGGTGCCGGTGCTCCACGTCGCGTGCATTTCCGGTTGCCGGCTCGCGCAGAAATCGTTCGATCATGTCGCGTCCTACTACATAGGGATGCCCATGTTTCCCGGCAAACTCCGGCACCACCGCCCAGACATCCTGCGAGGCCGATTCAAATGCTTCCCGTAACGATTGCACCGTAGCCGCCGCCGCAGGAGGCCGATCCACTAGAGTGATGATGGCGGCATCCCGCCCGCGGTTGAGCACTTCGTGCAGCCCGACTTGGAGGGAGCTGAACTGTCCCCGATCGGGCTCGGGATTGGTGACGATCGACGCCCCGTTCGCATAGGCCATCGGCGCCAGGGCCGCCTCGTTCTTGCCGGCCACGATCACGACGTAGTCCGTGGACAGAGACAGTGCGAGGATCGCCGCAGAAAGGAATGTCTGGTTCGACGGGAGTTGTCCTTCGCTCCGCGGTGGCCAGGGCAGCAAAGCCTTGTCGCTACCCATGCGCGAGGATTCCCCCGCAGCCAGAATCACTCCGGCAAAGCTCGCGGAACGGGACATGTTGCGGACAATAGCAGAAAGCGGAAAGAAAGTCAGTGCGGGCAATTATGGGCCGAGTCATCTTCGCCCAGTGCTTTCGCCGTGGCGGAGGCTTCATCGGACGCGCCAGTCTCGCGTGCCCCTTTGAACCAGCTCAGATGCGGCAACGCAGCCTCAGAATGACGGCGGATAGCGATCAACTCCGCCGTGATGGCGACGCCGATTTCTTCCGGAGTGACCGCTCCGATATCCAGCCCAATCGGCGCGTGCACCCGATCGAAGAGATGCTCCGGCAATCCTTCTTCCTTGAGCGCCTTGAAGATCGCAATCACTTTGCGTTTCGACCCGATCATCCCCACATAGCGCGCCCGCGTTTGTACCGCCCAGCGCAGCAAGCGCATGTCGTCGCGATGACCGCGCGTCACGATCACGATGTAGGAAGACTCGTTGGGATCGAGCTTCTTCATGGCCTCGTCGAAATCAAGTGCATGGACTTCCTGGGCGGCTGGGAAGCGCTCCTGAGTCGCATAAGAGGAACGGTCGTCGGTAACGATGACGTCAAATCCAGCGGCAGCAGCCGTGCGGCAAACATTGAGTGCTACGTGGCCTGCGCCCAGAATGTAAAGTAACGCTGGAGGTAGCACCGGCTCCACGAAAATCTCCAGAGTCCCGCCGCAAACCAGGCCCGTGTCGTACTTTGGATCCTGGTTCAAGTCAAACTTTAAGGTTCGCGGCTTCTCCGATTCCATCACTTCGCGGGCCGCCTGCCACACGTCAGCCTCCACGCAGCCACCGCCAATTGTGCCGACGATAGAGCCGTCATCGCGCACCAGCATCTTCGCGGTTTTGAACGAAGGGATCGAGCCGCGAACGTTCACGATTGTGGCCACCGCTCCACGGCGCCCCTGGCGTCGAAGTTCCACGATCTGTTCGTAGATATCCATGTGGGCTGACCCAGCTGCAAGATTGATTATCAATCGGTTAACAGAAGGTAGTCAAACATGAAAGGGAGCCGGAAAGCAGTAACCCTTGACTTATTATTAGCTTTCGCAGTGGAAGGGACCTTTTCCCATGAAAGCCGTTCGCATTCATCAATTCGGCGGACCGGAAGTTTTGGCCTACGAAGACATCCCCGACCCGCAGCCGCGCAAAGATCAAGTGCTGGTGCGGGTGAAGGCCTGCTCGCTCAACCATCTAGACCTGTGGGTGCGCAAAGGCCTGCCGGGAGTGAAGCTGCCGCACATCCTCGGCAGCGACCTTGCCGGAGAGATCGTCGACATCGGCGAATACGTCAGCGGATTCAAGCCCGGCCAGCGCGTGCTCGTCGCCCCCATGCACTTCTGCGGACACTGCGTGAAATGCGTTGCCGGATTGCAAAATCAGTGCCGCGAATTCACCGTCCTCGGCAATGGAGTCGACGGCGGCAACTGCGAGTTGATCGCCGTGCCTGCGGCCAACGTCATTCCATTTCCAGACTCACTCGATTTCAACCAGGCGGCCAGCGTTCCGCTGGTGTTCGTGACCGCGTGGCACATGCTGGTCGGCTTAGCCGGAGTGCGTCCCGGGCAAACGGTGCTGGTGCTGGGCGGAAGCTCGGGCGTGGGCATCGCCGCCATTCAGATTGCAAAGTTATTTCACTGCCGCGTCATTACTACGGCCGGCGACGAGACCAAACTCGAGAAGGCTCAAGCGCTGGGCGCCGACCACGGTATCAATCATTACAAGCAGAAAATTTCAGAAGAAGTCCGCAAGATTACGAATAAAGAAGGCGTCGATATCGTTGTCGAGCACGTGGGCCGCGCCACCTGGGACGAGAGTATGAAATCGCTCAAGACCGCTGGCACGCTGGTCACCTGTGGCGCGACCACCGGCCCCGAGGTCGGCATCGACCTCCGTCACCTCTTTGCACGGCAACTAAGAATTCTGGGCTCGTATATGGGAACGATGGCCGAACTCCACGAAGTGCTAGGGCACGTCTTTGCCGGGCGCCTGAAGCCCGTGGTCGACCGCACATTTCCGCTGAGCGAATTGCCCGCTGCACATGATTATCTGGAGAAGAGCCAGATGTTCGGCAAAGTCGTGGTGAACCCATAATCTGCGGACAAAACAAGCCATATCGCTCAATGCGTGTGAACGCGATTTTGCAACAGTTGGTGCGATTCTGGCATCCGCTGCCACACCCATGCGACACAAAAGACCCCAGTGGTTGCCTTCCCACCAAAAGAAAGGCGCTCCATGCTCCGGTTGCACGGATGGATTCGAAAGCGCGAACCTTAATAACTCGACACCTCACCGCTGCATTCCGGCTGGCCTAGTATTGGCGAGCGCGAACACTGCCTGAGCCCCGGGAGCGACTTGGGAAGAGATACGGCATTCGGCGTCGACAAGCACCGCCATCGGTGTGCCCTGAGCGCCAAACATATTCGCGGCCCGGCCTTCGGGATCAATCAAAACGGACGCCCGCAAGCCCATAGCACGGCCCTGCTCTGGCGTTCCGGTTGAGATCAGCACGAGCTTCGGCGCGCCCACGGGAGAATCAGCGTCCCATTTTCTTAAATCGTCCAGCATTCGCTGGCAGAACCCGCATTCCGGATTCCAGAAAAGGAGCAGAGTCTCTTGTCCGCGGAGAGCGTTCAGGTAAACCGGCTTTCCATCGAGGTCGTGGAGCCTCACCGTGGGAGATGGATCACCCAGTTTCGCCGGCGAAGACGGTGGATGGCGCTTCACTCCATTACCCCCGCTTCCCGCTGCCGTTGGCGCTGGAGCTATGGGCACGGCGGGGGCCGCGGTCAACATCCGCGCCACCAGGGCGCGGATGGCCTCCGCACCCTGCGCTGTGGGGCTGCCTATCGTGCCGTCCGGCCGAATCAGCACCGCTGCAGGCGTGCCCCACGCCTGATAGACCTCAGCCACTTCCCGCTTTTGCTGGAGCAGAATAAGGCTCGGACCGAACTCGGCGAGTTTAGCGCGATTCTCGTTCGCCGTGCCCTCGCTCACGAGCGCAATTCTCAGCTTGCCTCGATGCTCCGATTGCCAATCGCTAATTTCCGGCAAAAGGGCTTGGCACGGACCGCAGTCGGGGTTGGTGAAAAGCAGGAGCACCGGTTTCCTTTCCGCCGTCAGATCTTCGAGACGCACCGTCTCTCCATCCAGCCCGCTCAGGCGGAAGCTGGGAGCCGTTGAGCCAGTCGGCAACCCTGGCATTGTTGGCGAAGGCCGTGCGCCGGCTACCGCGCCGTTCCGGAGCATTTCCAGCGCGTCGAGGCGTAGAAGAATCCGTCCCTGCTGCCGAAGTATTTGCAGAAGCAGCGCCGCCTGACCGGCAAAAAAAACCATGCCGATAAGACTCCCCAGCACACCGACGCGCTCGGGAACCGTCAAGCCACCAAACCAACTTACCAGGCTGGGAAGAGGACCGCGCCGTCCCTCCCAAACCAGAAATCCGGCAGCGCATGCGAGCCCTGCATTGCGCGCCAGTGTAGGCCAACCCACCGGCGCCGAATGCAACTGGCCGAAGCAATGGCAGTCCGGCGTGCGGCCGAGCGCAAGGTTGATGCTGATGGCGATGATGAAGGCCAACAGCAGCGAAAGCGCGCCGACGGCGCCCAGCCACGCCGACCGCGCCGGGATCAAACTTACGGCCACGGCGAGCTCAGCAAGCGGCAGCAGGATGCCCATCGGCCCGGCAAGCTTGTCCGGAACGCCGAAGCCGGCGAGAGCCTTTCGAAAGCTCGTGCGATCCGCAAGCTTCGTCGCCCCGGCGAGCAAAAACACCACGCACAGGAAGGGCCTCGCCAGCACCGCTGCTAGTTCTATCAGCATAATCCGGCGTTCAATTCACGATGATGCACTCGCCAATGGGCACGCAGCCCTTTGCGCCGCAGCATTCCGTCTTGCTCGGGTCACAGCATTGGTTTGTTCCGCAACACAAGAAACCGGGCGGACAGCATTGCCCCGGCGTGTATGGGCACGGAACTTCGCCGGCCGGGCAGGTGGTCGGGATGCACTGGCCGTTCGTGCACGTCGCGTTGAGCGGGCAGCAGACGCCATTGCAGCAGGGAATAAACAATCCGCAGAAGGTATTGCCGCAGGGCCCGACGCCGCAAACGCCGTTGACGCAGGTCGCCGGCCAGTCGCAGCAAACATCGCCGCAAAGTGTTTCCTGGTCGCAGCAAACTTTCTCCTGTTTCGAATTTGGCAGGCAATGCTCGTTCGGCTGGCAGCACCTGTTTCCGCATACGTTCGCACTTGGGCAGCACACTTGGTATTGTGCATTTGTTCCTGGGTTGTATGTGAGGCATGTTCCATTGCAGCATTGCGGGATTGGGACACCGCGATAGTACCAGCCCGTGTCGCAAGCCACTTGGCCGTTTGGACAGCACAGGTCGGCCCAGGCGGAACCGCAAAATTCCCCTTCCGGGCACGCGCCAAAAAGCCCGCAGCACACCTGGCCTGGCATTCGACAAAGGTACCAATATTCCCCGGGGTTGCCTCCCACGCAACCGTTTCGATCGGACCCGCCAGGGCAGCAGTAAGATACCGGGCCGTAAAGTGGATCGGTGACAGTGGTACACACTGAACCGCTGTTACAGCATGCTGGGCCGCCCGGGTTACTGATCGGGCCACAGCACGTTTGGCCGGACCCGCAACAGAAGGCTTCGCCGCAGCTGACCGAGCAGCACGCGGCCCCCGGCTGGGAACAATTAATTTCGCAGTTAATATAATTTGTGCCACAACCGGCAAGACCGGTGAATCCAGCGATGGGATTAAGTATCCAAGCCAAGGCGTCGACACCCAGGCAGCCGAATACGACATTTTGGCAGCCGTTTAGACAAGCGGCACAGGCTGTCCCCCTGCCTTGCATCGGCTCCAGCGGGTTGGCCAATTCGAGCGATGCGAGTGTGAGCGGGCTGGCTTCCGTTCCGCCGATTTCCCTAGAAAACGATTCCGCCGCCGGATGAACGCGGACGGGCGGCAGGAGGATGTTCGATCGAATCGGCGTCCCCGGCGTTGTCGTCAACTCTCTGCACTCAGAGAGGCTTCGGGTCGCGGCAGCTGCGAGGGCCTGCACTGACTGCCGAAGAGCCTGGTCCACAGCGCCGAGTGGCTCGCTCAGTTCACCGTCGCAGATGGGCTGACCATCAGCGAAACCGCGGACGTCGTTCCCGTTCGCTGTCAGATGGAGGTGGCGCGGACCGCGAACCACCGGCCCGTAATGGACATCCGCCGAAACAACGGGCGCCATAGACGGCTTTCCCTCTGCACGCACTGGGTGCCGGAGACTTGGGTCAAAGTGCAGCGAAAGGTCATAAACCAGATAACCTCCCAGGTCGACACGTTGATTGAGTCTCCCATTAATAAAGCGACTGCCAACCGATGTCCAAACACTCCGCAGAGTCAAGGATCGTCCTCTGTAGTTGCCTACGGCGGATAGCGTTGTGATTCGTTCGCCGCGCTGCATCTGACGCGTGCAAACTGTTTGCGCTCCGGGTAGCGGCGGGACTGGGAGATTTTGCGCCCCGCCGGGAACCGGCCGAGCTGAAGAGTATTGGGGCAGCACTGTTCCCACCGCCCCAAGCGCGAGGGATTTTAACGCATCTCGCCTCGAGAGTGTGCCGGTGGCCAAGAACCTCGTAGCACGATCGAACCAGTGTTCCATCGCTCTATCTCCTATCGAAGTTGGGCCCTTCGAGCGCGTAGAGGCACGACGGTGCAGCTTCCAGAAATAACTTCCTAGCGATTCCCTGCGGGAAAGTACAATCTCACAACCCCAGACTGATGGTCACAATGCTACATTCGTCGGCTCTCTGTCAATGGCAAAATCGAGAATGGTTTGCCGGCAACCGGCGATGGCAAAGACAGCCTGGATGCGTACTTTCAGGGGGGTCAGTCGACGGGATAGAGTTCACCTCCAAAGAGAACCGCTGCTGGCATCCCGATAGGGTCGAACATCCTAGAACGTAAACAGCCCGGGAGTCCCCCGCTGTGTCCCCCCTTCGTGGTTTAGAATAAATCCCTAATGTCCCGCGAACTCAATTTCGGCCCCTACGTCGACTTCGAAAACGGCAAGAAGGTCGTCAAAGACCTTACCTTCGGCAATCCCACGCCCGAAGGCGTGGTTCTCACCACGCTCGATTCCGCAGTCAACTGGATGCGCAAGAGCTCGATCTGGCCGATGACCTTCGGCTTGGCCTGCTGCGCCATCGAGATGATGTCGATGGGCGCCTCCCGCTTCGATATCGCCCGCTTCGGCGCCGAAGTTTTCCGCCCCTCGCCGCGGCAGAGCGACCTGATGATCATCGCCGGACGCGTCTCCAACAAGATGGCACCCGTGATCCGCCAACTGTGGGAGCAGATGCCGGAGCCCAAGTGGGTGATGTCCATGGGCGCCTGCGCAACCTCGGGCGGCGTCTTTCAGAACTATGCTCTGGTGCAGAGCGTCAACCAGGTCATCCCCGTCGATGTCTATGTTCCCGGATGTCCCCCGCGGCCCGAGCAGCTGATCTATGCCATCACGCTGCTGCAGGAAAAGATCCAGAAAGAGCGGGGCACGATCAAGAGGGCGCTGAATCTCACGTAAGCGCTGAAGACGTAACTCCTGCTTTCGCAATCACCCCTGCGCCGGAGGTAAAAAGCAGGTAAAAGCTCTGCAGCGGGCGGGCTTTGCCCGGCAACATCGTGCTCCTCCCTCGCATCCTGACTTATGTACAATTTGCTCCGAGCCTCCGATTCGAGGGCTATAATCGGAGGTCAGGTGGGGTGTTTTATGTATCGCCTGTTCTGCCGGTCCCTTTTGGTAGTTGCTTTGGGCGTGGGTGCGAGCCAGGGTCAAACTCCGACCAATACCTCCCAGACCCAGCAACCCTCTACCCCTCCGAATAATTTCCCAATCCCGCGAGACACTACCCCCATCCCGGCCAACGCGCCGCACATGTCCAGGGAAACGCGCTTACAAATCATCCGCGACTTTGAGACTCAGCTGGTCTACTCGCGCACCGTGTTCCCCATGGGCACCAAGGGGCTCCAACTGAAAGATGGTGTGACCACCCCTAGCGGCCAGAACTTGCAACAACTCCTAGCCCTGTGGGGACCGGCCATCAAACCCGGCGATCCCGCTCACATTTCATATATACGCATTAAAGACGACCATATTCATTTCGACCTGAATGGCGGGCCGGTGCACCGCAAGAAGTGGTACCAGCGTGTCCAGATTTCAGGAGCCAATGGAACCCCGGTTCCTCTCTCCAATGACACTGAAGTGAATAATCCGCACGGCAGCTACCTCGATATCTACTTCGACAAATATGTCCCCGAGATGAGCGCTGCCCAGCTGCGCGAACTGCTCTTCCCGGTGCTCGACTTCAACGCGCGAAATAAGGAAGAGGCCTACCTCGACACCGTTCCCCCCAAAGCTAAAGAGGCCATTCAGGCGCACCATGTGCTGGTGGGGATGAACACCGAGATGTTGATCCACGCCATGGGCAAGCCTCCCAGAAAAGTGCGCGAGAAAGATGGCGAGACCGAGTACGAAGAATGGATCTACGGCACGCCGCCGCAGGATGTGGATTTCGTGCGCATCATCGGAGACGAAGTCGTACGCGTCGAGACCATGAGAGTCGGCGGCCAGAAGATCGTGCGCACGGAAAAAGAAGTCATCCTGAAGAAGCCCGACCAGGAAGAAGAGGCGAAGAAGGAAGAGCAGCAGGAACGTCCCGCCAATGCTCCCAGCTTGCGCCGTCCCGGGGAAGACATCGAGAACGCTCCCCAACCGTCTGATGGCGTCAACCCGATGCCCCCAGTCGCGCCACCGAATGTACCGCAGCAGCCGGGAAGCCAGGGTCCAGGGAGCGATCCGGGAAGCCCTCGATAAATCCCAGACGGCGGAAAGTATTCGCTCACTGCCGTTCCAGGCTCAGCAACGCGGCCATCGCCGCCGCCTTGTGATCACTGGTCCAAGGTGGTCCGATCGTCTTCCCTAAAGTAGCAATTCGGCGCTGCATGCTGGTTGCGCCTTTGCCAAAGGCGAGTTCCGCGCGCTGCTGGAGATCCCGCTCCCGGATTTCCTCCACTGGAATCTTCAGCTGCTCACAGGCTCTGCGGACGGCAAGACGAAAGAATTCGCCTTCTGCCGTGTGAATCAGCGGGTGCGACCCAAGGACTTGTGAAAGAGAGGGTAGAACGCGTCCAGCAGCCATGAGCACGGCGGCGCTCGTAATTCGACACCGCTGCTCGATGAGTTCTTTCCAGGTGTCGACGACGACCGCGAGTGCCATACCTTCTGCCAACGCTCCACAGGCGGCGATATATTGTTCGCAATCCTGGAGTTCACAGCCTCGAACTCTTAACTCCGCGGCGTGGTGATAGGGCTGCTTGCCCCCAGGCACTCCCGAGTCGATGATCTCGATGCGCCGGCGGTCTATGACCTCCGGCGATTCCGCGCCTCCGCACGCCGCAACCAGCACTCCCCAACCGGAATGCATTCGAAATCCGAGCGCTGCTCGCTTCACGAGGGAAATCTCCGCCAGCGAATCTATCAATGATGCAAGCCTATTTCGAGGCTAGGGCCGGCGCCATATCCACGAACGAGAACGCCAGCGAAACATTCGCATACTCGTGGCCATCCACTTCCACGTAAGGATACACGAAGTAATTCAGCGGCTTGCCGTCCTGCGCGGGATCCAACTGCAAGTCGCGCCCCATCGTGAACTGCACGCGGTTCGCATCGTGCGAGCCGAAGAAATATTCGCGCTTTTCCGGATGCTTCCACGCCTCCGAAATGTCCACAGGAATCCATCCTCTGCCCTCGATGTAGAAATCCGACCAGCAGTGATAGCCCGCGACTTCGCCAAAATGCTTGTCGGATGGCAGTGGAAACCCAATTTCGAAGCGCGCCGGAATGCCCTGCGAGCGCGCCATCGCGATGAACAGAGAATGAAAGTCGGTACAGTTCCCCTTCTTGGCATCGCAGGCATACAGGACGTCGCCGCGTCCCCATCCGGTGCCCGTCTTGTCGTAACGCATCGTGGTGAAAACGTAATCGTAGATCGCGCGGGCCTTGTCGAGCGTCGTATTCTTGCTGGCAGTCACCTGGGCCGCGAGGTTGGCAGGCACGCCGGTAATAGGGACGAGCGCGTCGGGCTGCAGATCTCCCTGCTTTTCGTTGCTGGTAAGCGCGGCTGGAACCAGGTGCACGCGGGGGTTTAGCGCAACCCGCTCATGCCGCACAATGTCATATTCAATCTCGAAGTGTAGCTCTGTTTGACTCGCGCCTCTGCTCTCGGCGAAATAAATCTCGTTGCCAAACTTGGAGTCGCGAGTCTTCCTGAGCGGCAAATCTCCAATAGTTGAGGCCACTTTTACCTGCTGGTATGCGTCCGACGGCGCGACGGGAATCCAGATCCGGACATTTTTGCCCGCAGGCAGGTTCTTCACTGTGAATGCATAATGAAACGCGAAGTGGCGCGACTGTTGGCCGAAGGAAGGGAAGACGAATGCGAGCACAGAGAGGGATACACCAAGCTTGCGGAACATCAGCTGCTTCCTTTCAAGTTCTACGAACTGAGAACGGGAAATTGAGAACTGGCCTTGGAAACGACACACGGGCGTCTTAGTGGGAACGCCGTCAAGTGAATCCGCGCTTTGGGAGGCGCATGAAAAGAAGATGCTGAATCACGAACCCAGGATGCGGTATTTTAGCGGCGGTGAAACTTGGCTTGGCCACCCGAAACGCCGCACCAATATCCGGAAGCCGAGAGCCGAGAGCCGGGAGCCGAAAGCCGAGAGCGTGAGATAGAATTCCCCCAGTGTCCGCCGCCATCCAATGCCGCGACCTGCGCAAGACCTACGACGGCAAGGTCGAAGCCGTCCGCGGGTTGAATCTTGAAATCCAGACCGGTGAGTGCTTCGGACTGCTGGGGCCGAACGGGGCGGGGAAGACCACGACCATCGAAATCCTCGAAGGACTGCTCGCGCCAACTTCGGGTGAGGTCTTGATTCTGGGACACAGATGGCAAGAGAACGAGCGCGAGATGCGCGAGTGGCTGGGCATTTCTCTGCAGGAAACGCGTCTGTCCGAGAAGCTCAGCGTCCGCGAGACCATCGATTTATTCGCCAGCTTCTACCGTGAGCCGAGGCCGACCGGCGAAGTTCTCGAGCAACTCGAACTCACCGAGAAGGCCGATGCCTGGGTGGGAAAGCTCTCGGGAGGCCAGCGCCAGCGCCTGGCAGTTGCCACGGCTCTGGTTTGCAATCCGAAAATCTTGTTTCTCGATGAGCCAACGACTGGCCTCGATCCGCAGAGCCGTCGCCAGCTCTGGGAGATCATTCGCGCCTTCCAGCGCAACGGCGGCACGGTCCTGCTGACCACCCACTACATGGACGAGGCCGAGCGCCTTTGCGACCGGCTGGCGATTGTGGATCACGGTCAGATCATCGCCGAAGGCTCTCCCGCCGATCTGATCAACCGCCTCGGCGGCCATCACGTGGTTGAGTTTTCGGTAAGCGGTAGCGACGGCGCAGCCCTGCCGGCGTGGCGCGCGCTGCCCAGCGTCGAATCCGTCCGCGAAGACGATGGCCTGGTCGCGCTCAACGTCAAGCAGCCGCACCTAACCATTCCCGCGCTGCTCGACGCGATCGACAAGCAGGGCGGAGTACTGCAGCATCTCACCACGCGCCAAGCCAGCCTGGAAGATGTGTTCGTGCGGCTCACGGGACGCCATCTGCGGGAGGAGTAAAGATGACTAAAGGAGTCGAGATGAATTGCGCAAGGAAATTCGTATTCGTGATCGCGCTCGCGCTGGCCGTCGCATGCACCGGTTGGGCGCAATCCCCCGCAGCGCCGAACGCCGACTTCGCTCCCTTCCAGCAGTGGATGGGCGCGATTCTCACCGGCGACGCCGCCGCGCTCAAAGGACTCTACAGCACCGACCCAGCGGCGCAGGTGCGGGTGAAAACCCAGATGCACGATGCCGACGCCGACATCAGTTTTTGGATTGGCAAGAAGGTGCGTAGCATGAATGTTGATCTGGTGCGCGGCACCGCTCCGCGCCCCGACATTACACATTTGATCCTTCGCATCAACATGGTCACGGCTTCTTCAGAGGGTAAACCGGTCCTGATCACCGACGACCAGGTGTGGCAAAAACAAGCCGACCAGTGGAGGCTGGTCTCGGTCGAGCGTACGGACGCGCCCAGCCTGAAGCAGCCTTCCGACATGAAGAAGGAGATTTACCCCGCCAGCGCCGACGCCCACGCCGAACTCAAAGAGGCGGAAGAGAAGGCGGCGCGAGAACATAAGCGTGTGCTGCTGGTCTTTGGCGCGAACTGGTGCTTCGACTGCCACGTGCTAGATATCGCATTTCATGGGCCGGAGCTAGGACCCATCGTCGCCGCCAACTACGAAGTCGTCCATGTCGACCTCGGCCCCGACGAAAAGAAGAATGCAGACCTGGTGCAGCAGTTTGACATCCCGCTGAACAAAGGCATTCCTGCTATGGCGGTTGCCGACAGCGACGGCAAACTAATCGTCAGCCAGAAAAACGGCGAGGTCGAAGACGCCCGCCAACTGACGCCAGAATTCCTGGCCGAGTTCCTGAACAAATGGAAGCCGCAAGCCCACTAGAAAAATGGAAATCGCTCGCAGCCCCGGAGGGACGAAAGAGTAGTTAGGAAGGCGTAGCGGAGTCGACATCATGAGCGTTGCCCAGGAAATCCCCGTCACCACCGAGAAGCCCGCCCCGCAGCCCCCGCGCCGCAATGGCCGCTGGGCCGGGTATTCCCATCTGCTGATGGCGTGCATGCTCGAACTCAAGCGTGAGCCTGAGGTCGTGTTCTGGGTCTTCATCTTCCCGCTGTTGCTTGCCCTTGGCCTCGGCATTGCCTTCCGCAACAAGCCCGGAGATGCCGTCTCCGTCGCAATCGTCCAGGGCGCCGGCGCGCAAGAGGCGCAGACCCTGCTCGTGCGCTCGCCCCATCACGAGATGTTCAAGATCCAGATACTCGATTCCGAGGCGGCCCACAAAGGATTCCGTCTCGGAAAATTCGATGTCGTGATCGAGCCTGACGGCAAGGGCGGCATCACCTACCGCTACGATCCCGCGCGCCCCGAAAGCGTTCTGGCGCGCGCCGAGACCAACGACGCCCTGCAGGCCGCTGGCGGGCGCAAAGACGCCGTCGCCACGAATTCTGTCACCTCATCCGAGCCGGGCTCGCGCTACATCGATTTCCTCATTCCCGGCCTGCTGGGCATGAACCTGATGAACTCCGGCATGTGGGGCATCGGATTCGCGTTGGTGGACATGCGGCAGCGCAAGCTGCTGAAGCGCTTCGTGGGCACGCCCATGCGCCGCGGCGATTTCCTGATGGCGCTGGCTTCCAGCCGCCTGATCCTGATGATTATCGAGGTTGGCCTGCTGCTGCTGTTTGGCGTGCTCTTCTTTCACATGCGCGTGCTAGGCTCGCTTGCTGCCATTTCGCTCATCGCCGCCATCGGCTCGCTGACCTTCGGCGGCGTCGGCCTGCTCACCGCCAGCCGCGCGCAAAAAATCGAGTCGGTCAGCGGTCTCATCAACCTCGTGATGATGCCCATGTGGATCTTCTCGGGCGTCTTCTTTTCTTACGAGCGCTTCCCGTCCGTAATCCATCCGCTGATCAAGGCGCTGCCTCTGACCGCGCTCAATGATGCGCTGCGCGCCAGCATCCTGGAAGGCACGCCGCTGCTGCACCAATGGCCGCGCTTGCTGGTCATGATTCTTTGGGGAGGAATCTCATTTGCGCTGGCGCTGAAATGGTTCCGCTGGACCTAGGTCGACCGATGATAAGTCGAATAAAAATTCTGCAAGGAAGCTGCCCTGCCGCCTTCTCACTTCGGATTCCCCAGTCCGCGCGGAGATGAGTCCATGCTCAATTTACGCTGGGTCGTACTTCTAATGGTGCTGACCTCCTTGCCTTTCCCCAAGAATGCCCGGGCCCAGACCGGCAAAGCAAAACCAGCTCAAAGCCAGCACGCGCTGTCATTAACCCCGGCTAACAACGGTCAACGTCTGCTTGCATCGGTGGGCCAGATCATTCAAGTCGATCTGCAAGCCCTCGGTAGCGTGAGATACACCGGCCCCGAGATCTCCGCACCGAACAT
>Ga0209166_10002559_pt1 | contig 13686 bp, 11 predicted proteins | sample Coa_R1_3_FD_187151 | JGI IMG/M metagenome (GOLD analysis project Ga0209166, IMG submission 187151) | Surface soil microbial communities from Centralia Pennsylvania, which are recovering from an underground coalmine fire - Coalmine... | ecosystem: Environmental > Terrestrial > Soil >... | reverse complement strand
CCTCCAGCGTGTCCTGCAGCTGACCGGGTTCCTGCGGCGGCTTGCCCGCGATCAGCCCGCTGGCGCGGCAGGCCGGCCGGTGAAAGTTCCATCCCTGGGTGATGTACCCTTCGCCGGTGCCCTCGCTCGAGCACGAGACGGCGGAGGCCCGCGCGCGCGCCCTGGCGGCGGCGCGGCTGCGGGCCACTGCCTTGCTGGCCGCGGTGACGGTCGTGTTCGTGGTGGTGACCGTGGCCAGAGCGCATGGGACCCTGCTCGGCTTCGTGCAGGCCGGCGCCGAGGCGTCCATGGTTGGCGGGGTGGCCGACTGGTTCGCGGTGACAGCCTTGTTCCGGCGTCCACTGGGGCTGCCGATTCCGCATACCGCGCTGATCGTGGAACGCAAGGACCAGTTCGCCGCCACGCTCGGGCGGTTTGTGCAGGAGAACTTCCTGAACGGCGACGTCCTGGCCGGGCGGATCGGCTCGGCCAAGGTGGTCGCGCGCCTGTCGGCGTGGCTGGCCGATGAGGCCAACGCCGCCCGGGTGGCCGGGCACGCGGCGGATCTGGTGGTCAGGGTGGCCGAGGCGCTGCGTGATGAGGATGTCCAGCGGGTGCTCACCGCCGAACTGAGCCGGGCGATCAACACGATCGATGTTGCGCCGCTGGCCGGGCGGGCGCTGCGGTTCGTCATCGCGGGCGGGCACCACGATGAGCTGTTCAACAGCATCCTGTCCGGGGCCGACCGGTATCTTGCCGGGCATTATGCCGAGATCCGGGATCTGTTTGAGGAGGAGGCGCCGCGCTGGGTGCCCGATGCTGTCTACCGGCGGATCTTCGACCGGCTGTACGGACGGCTGCGGCAGCGGATGCGGGCGATGGCGGCCGATCCCCGGGACCCGGCGCGGCTCCAGTTCGAGGCCTGGATCGCCGAACTCCCCGGACGCATCGAGACGTCGCCGCAGATGCGGGAACGCGGGGAGCGGATCAAGCGCGAGGTGCTGAGCAGCCCGGGGCTGCGGGAGTGGTCCTCGTCCCTGTGGGAGCAGGCCAAGCGGGCACTGCGAACCCAGGCGGCCGACCCGCGGTCGCAGTTGCGCCGCCAGCTGGCCGGCCTGCTGGCGGCCACCGGCAGACGGCTGGAAGATGACCGCCGGCTGGCTGACGGGATCGAGCGCATGGTGGAGTCGGGCGCCCGGGCACTCGCCGATCAGTTCCACGATGAGCTGGCCGGGCTGGTCACCGGAACCATCGAGCGATGGGATGCCGCCGAGACGTCGAATCAGCTTGAACTGCTGCTGGGGCACGACCTGCAATACATCCGCATCAACGGCACGGTGGTCGGCGCCGGGGTGGGCCTGGCCCTGCACGCCATCGTCCTGGCCCTGAGCTGAGCCAGCTGCCGCCAGGAGAATTTACACACCGGCGGCTTGCATGCCGCGTAGTTCCTGCTTGAGTTCCTTGATCTCGTCGCGGAGGCGGGCGGCTATCTCGAACTGCAGCTCGGCCGCGGCGGTGTGCATCTGCTCGGTGAGCGAGCCGATGAGGTCCACGACGTCCTGGCGGGCCGCGCTGGGCTGAGCGTCGCGCGCCCTGGCCCGGGACGACAGGCCGGGGACCGGGCTCTTGCCGCGGCTCTGCTGGCGGCCACCGCCGCCAAGGAGCTGCTCGGTGTCCGCGTCCTCCCGGATGAGCTGGTCCAGGATGTCGGCGATCCGCTTGCGCAGCGGCTGGGGGTCGATGCCGTGCTCGGTGTTGTAGGCGACCTGCTTCTCCCGCCGCCGGTTCGTCTCGTCGATGGCCCGCTGCATCGACGGGGTGATCACGTCGGCGTACATGTGCACCTGGCCGGATACGTTCCGGGCCGCCCGGCCGATGGTCTGGATGAGCGAGGTGCCCGAGCGGAGGAAGCCCTCCTTGTCCGCGTCCAGGATCGACACCAGCGACACCTCGGGCAGGTCCAGGCCCTCGCGAAGCAGGTTGATGCCGACCAGCACGTCGTACTGGCCCACCCGCAGCTCGCGCAGCAGTTCGACCCGGCGCAGCGTGTCCACCTCGCTGTGCAGGTACCGGGCGCGAATGCCGAGTTCCAGCAGGTAGTCGGTGAGATCCTCGGCCATCTTCTTGGTCAGCGTGGTGACCAGCACCCGCTCGCTGCGCTCGGCCCGCTCCCGGATCTCGTGCACCAGGTCGTCGATCTGGCCCTTGGTCGGCTTGACGATCACCTCGGGGTCGACCAGGCCGGTCGGCCTGATCACCTGCTCGACCACGTCGCCGCCGGCCCGCTTCAGCTCGTACGGCCCTGGGGTGGCCGACAGGTAAACCGTCTGGCCGATGCGCTCGCAGAACTCGTCCCAGGTGAGTGGCCGGTTGTCGATGGCGCTCGGCAGCCGGAAGCCGTGGTCGACCAGGGTCCGCTTGCGGGACACGTCGCCCTCGTACATGGCGCCGATCTGCGGCACCGTGTTGTGCGACTCGTCGATCACCAGCAGGAAGTCCTCGGGGAAGTAGTCGAGCAGCGTGTTCGGCGGGGTGCCTGCCTCGCGGCCGTCGATGTGCCGCGAGTAGTTCTCGATCCCCGAGCAGGAGCCGACCTGGCGGAGCATCTCGATGTCGTAGGTGGTCCGCATCCGCAGCCGCTGCGCTTCGAGCAGCTTGCCCTGCCGTTCCAGCTCGGCCAGCCGCTGGGCCAGCTCCACCTCGATGCCGGCGATGGCCCGCTCCATCCGTTCCTCGCCCGCGACGTAGTGCGAGGCGGGGAAGATGTAGATCTCGTCGTCCTCGCTCATCACCTCGCCGGTCAGCGGGTGCAGCGTCATCAGCCGCTCGATGTCGTCGCCGAACATCTCGATCCGGACGGCGAGTTCCTCGTACTGCGGGATGATCTCGATCGTGTCGCCGCGCACCCGGAACGTGCCGCGGGTGAAGGCCAGGTCGTTGCGGACGTACTGCATCCCGACCAGCCTGCGCAGCAGGCTGTCCCGCTCGAACTGCTCGCCGCGCCGCAGCTTCAGCATCCGGTCCACGTACTCCTGCGGGGTGCCCAGGCCGTAGATGCACGACACCGACGCGACCACGATGGTGTCCCGCCTGGTGAGCAGCGAGTTGGTGGCCGAGTGCCTGAGCCGCTCCACCTCGTCGTTGATCGAGGAATCCTTCTCGATGTAGGTGTCGGTCTGCGGGACGTAGGCTTCCGGCTGGTAGTAGTCGTAGTAGGAGACGAAGTACTCGACCGCGTTGTGCGGGAGCATCTCGCGCAGCTCGTTGGCGAACTGGGCGGCGAGGGTCTTGTTCGGCAGCATGACCAGGGTCGGCCGCTGCAGCCGCTCGGCCAGCCAGGCGATCGTCGCCGTCTTGCCGGTGCCGGTGGCGCCGAGCAGCACGGTGTCCTTCTCCCCCGCGTTGATCCGCCGCTCCATCTCGGCGATCGCGGCCGGCTGGTCACCGGCCGGGACCATCTCGGTGACCACCTCGAACGGCGCGACCCTGCGCTGAAGATCGGTTACCGGACGCATGATGGCACTCCCTGCTGAGCTGGCACGTACTCCACCGATCCCACTGTAGGCCGGAGGTACGACAGAACGGATCCGCGTTTCGCGGCCCACGCCCGCCGGGATCAGCGCCGGCGGCGCCCTGATTCTTCCCAGCCGCCCGGCTGGCCGCGCGGGCTAGCCGGCCAGCCGGGTCAGCTCCGCCCACAGCTTCGTGACCTGGCGATCCAGTTCCGCCAGGTCTGCGGAGTTGTCCACCACGAAGTCGGCGACGGCCAGCCGGTCCGCCCGGCTGGCCTGGGCCGCCATCCGTGCCCTGGCCTGGCCGGCCGGCATCCCGCGCAGCCTGGTCAGCCGGCCGAGCTGAACCTCCGGCGGCGCGTCCACCACGACCACCACGTCGTAGCGGTCAGCCAGCTTGTTCTCCGCCAGCAACGGCACGTCGTGGATCACTACCGAATTGGCCGGAGCATGCCGCTGCAGTTCGAGGCTCCGTATGGCTACCAAAGGGTGAATGACCGCGTTCAGCTTGGCAAGCGAGCCCGGGTCGGCGAAGACGATCTCGCCCAGCCTGGGGCGATCGAGGGAACCATCGGCGGCGAGAATCCCCGGGCCGAAGATCTCCACGACCTTCGCCAGGCCAGGCGTGCCCGGCGCGACGACTTCCCTGGCCACGGCGTCAGCATCGATGATCACCGCGCCCAGGGCAGCCAGCCGCGCCGACACCTCGCTCTTGCCGGCCCCGATCCCGCCGGTGAGCCCGACGTTCAGCAAGGCCGGAGGCCGGGGTCAGGCCTGGCCGCCGGACAGCTTGTCCCGCAGCGCGGCCAGCGCCTCGTCGGAGGCGAGCGCACCGGTCGCGCCGGAGTTCTCGGACTCCGTGGAGTGGTGGCCTTCGGTGTGCTCCGCCCCGGCGCCGTCGGCGCTGGCCGCCTCGCTCTTGCGGGATTCCTCGACCTGGCGGCGGTGCGCCTCGAACCGGGACCTGGCCTGCGCGTACTGCCGCTCCCATTCCTCGCGCTGCTGGTCGTAGCCCTCGAGCCACTCGCCGGTCTCGGCGTCGAAGCCCTCGGGGTAGACGTACTCGCCGTGCTCGTCGTAGGTGGCCGGCATCCCGTACAGGGTCGGGTCGAACTCGTCGCCCACGGCCTCGCCGATCGTGCCCTCGTTGGCCTGCTTGAGCGACAGGCTGATCCGCCGCCGGTCCAGGTCGATGTCGATGATCTTGACGAAGATCTCGTCCCCGACCTGCACGACCTGCTCGGGAATCTCCACGTGCCGGTCGGCCAGCTCGGAGATGTGCACCAGGCCCTCGATGCCCTCCTCGACCCGCACGAACGAGCCGAACGGCACCAGCTTGGTGACCCGGCCGGGAACCACCTGGCCGATCTGGTGGGTGCGGGCGAACTGCTGCCAGGGGTCTTCCTGGGTGGACTTCAGCGACAGCGAGACCCGCTCGCGGTCCATGTCCACGTCCAGCACCTCGACCGTGACCTCCTGGCCGACCTCGACGACCTCGCCGGGGTGGTCGATGTGCTTCCAGGACAGCTCGGACACGTGCACCAGGCCGTCCACGCCGCCGAGGTCGACGAACGCACCGAAGTTGACGATCGAGGAGACCGTGCCCTTGCGGATCTGGCCCTTCTGCAGCGTGTTGAGGAAGTTGTGCCGCACCTCGGACTGGGTCTGCTCCAGCCAGGCCCGCCGGGACAGCACCACGTTGTTGCGGTTCTTGTCCAGCTCGATGATCTTGGCTTCGATCTCCCGGCCGACGTAGGGCTGCAGATCGCGCACCCGGCGCATCTCCACCAGGGAGGCGGGCAGGAAGCCGCGCAGGCCGATGTCGAGGATCAGGCCGCCCTTGACGACCTCGATCACCGTGCCGGTGACCACGCCGTCCTCGTCCTTGATCTTCTCGATCGTGCCCCAGGCGCGCTCGTACTGCGCGCGCTTCTTGGACAGGATCAGCCGGCCTTCCTTGTCCTCCTTCTGCAGGACAAGGGCCTCGATGTGCTCACCCGACTTGACTACTTCATGCGGGTCGACGTCGTGCTTGATCGACAGCTCGCGAGACGGGATCACGCCCTCGGTCTTGTAACCGATGTCGAGCAAGACCTCGTCCCGGTCGACCTTGACGACGGTTCCTTCGACGATGTCGCCGTCATTGAAGTACTTGATGGTCTCGTCGATCGCGGCGAGGAAGGCTTCCTCGGACCCGATGTCGTTGACCGCTACCTTAGGGGTCGAGGTTGCCTCAGTGCTGCTCGTCATTGTGTGGGCCGGCTCCGAATGCGGACAGGGATGGGTGGGCACGCTACGCCCCGCGCGTCCGCCGCACGGTGACCAAAGGACCTTGCGGAGCCTGGATATCTGGACGTGCCGCGACCGGTAAACCGGCCGGGACCAGCCCGCTGACCACCGAAGGTGTCAGCCGACCGTGACGGAAGCACGAGGACACAGCGCAGCGATCAGCATATGAGAGCTGGTCCAGCGGGTCAATCGGGGCAGCCGGTGCGCTCAGTATCGGGTTGGTATCGGGCGGGCGCCGGACCAGGCCGAAATGCCGCCTAACCACCGTCAATGACCGGCCTCGTGCCAGCTCCGGCCGGTGCCGAAAGAAACTTCGAGCGGGACGGTCATCCCGAACGCCCCGCCCATGGCGGCGCCGACCAGCTCGCGCAGCGCGTCCAGCTCGCCGGGCGCCACCTCGAAGACCAGTTCGTCGTGGACCTGGAGCAGCATTCTGGAGTTCAGCCCACGGGCGCGCAGGCCGGCGTCCACCCGGAGCATGGCCACCTTGATGATGTCGGCGGCCGACCCCTGGATGGGCGCGTTCAGCGCCATCCGCTCGGCCATCTCCCGGCGCTGCCGGTTGTCGGAGAGCAGGTCGGGCAGGTAGCGGCGGCGGCCCAGGATCGTCTCGGTGTAGCCGTCCTGCCTGGCCTGGGCGACCACTTCCATGAGGTAGTCCCGCACCCCGCCGAACTCCTTGAAATACTCGTCCATCAGCCCGCGCGCCTCGTCGGGGTGGATGTGAAGCTGCTGGGACAGGCCATAGGCGGACAGCCCGTAGGCCAGCCCGTAGTTCATCGCCTTGATCTTGCTGCGCAGCTCGACCGGCACCTCGGCCGGCGGCACGCCGAACACCTTGGACGCGGTCGTGGCGTGGAAGTCGTGACCGGAGCCGAACGCTTCGATCAGTGCGTGGTCGCCGGACAGGTGCGCCATGATGCGCAGCTCGATCTGGCTGTAGTCGGCGGTCAGCAGGCACTCATAGCCGGCGCCGACGATGAAGCCGCGCCGGATCCGGCGGCCTTCCTCGGTCCGGATGGGGATGTTCTGCAGGTTGGGGTCGACGGAGGACAGCCGCCCGGTCGCGGCGATGGTCTGGTTGTAGGTGGTGTGGATCCGGCCGTCCTCATCGGCCATCGGGATCAGCGAGTCGACCACGCTCTTCAGCCTGGCCACGTCCCGGTGGCGCAGCAGGTGCTCGATGACCGGATGCTGGGTCTGGTCGTATAGCCAGGTGAGCGCCTCGGAGTCGGTGGTGTACCCGGTCTTGATCCGCTTGGTCTTGGGCAGCCCCAGCTCGGTGAACAGCACCTCCTGGAGCTGCTTGGGCGAGCCCAGGTTGAACTCGCGGCCCACCGCCGCGTAGGCGGCCTGCTCGGCCGCCTTCACCTCGCCGCCCAGGGCCGCCGACATGCTGGCGAAGTGGTGGGTGTCGGCGGCGATCCCGGTCCGTTCCATGCCCGCGAGCACCGTCACCAGTGGCAGCTCCACGTCGTGCAGCAGCCTGGTCGCGCCGCGTTTGTCCAGGTCGGCGTCGAGCGAGTCGGCCAGCTCGGCGGTCGCCTTGGCGCGCAGCGCCGCCACCTGGGCCAGCTCGTTCCCGGCGTCATCTTCGGCGGCGTCGTCCAGGGTGAGCTGGCCGGGGGCGGGAGTGTCGCCGCGCAGCTCACGGCCCAGGTAGCGGAGCACCAGGTCGGCCAGGTCGAAGGAGCGCTGGCCGGGCAGCGCGAGATAGGCGGCGAGCGCGGTGTCGCTGGTCAGCCCGGCCAGGTTCAGCCCGTGCGCGGCCAGAGCATGCATCGGCCCTTTGGCGTCGTGCACCGCCTTGGGCGCCTGCGGGTCGGCCAGCCAGCCGCCCAGTGCCCGCTCGTCGCTCTCGCCCAGCACCGCCGGGTCGAAGAACGCGCATTCGCCGTCCGGCGCCGCGATCGCGATGCCGGTCAGGGTGCCCGTGCCACGCCCCCAGGTGCCCGTCAGGGCCAGCCCGGACCGCCCCTGGGCATCGGGCGGGGCATGCTCGGCCAGCCAGCCCGCCACCTCGTCAGCGCCGGGCGTGGCCACCTCTATCTCGAAGCCAGCCTTCTGCTCACCGGCGGCCCCTGCGCCCTGATCCACCGCGGCGATCCCGTTCGGCAGGTACTCGACCAGCCGCTCGCGCAGCACGCGGAACTGCAGCGTGTCGAAGAGCTGGTGGATGGCGTTCCGGTCCCATGGCACCGGGCGCAGGTCGCCGGGCGCGGACTCCAGCGGGACGTCCTTGGCCAGCTCGGTGAGCTGCCGGTTGCGCAGCACGTTGCCCAGGTTCGCCCGCAGTGCGTCACCCGCCTTGCCCTTGACCTCCTCGACCCGGTCGACCAGCTCGGTCAGCGAGCCGAAGTCGGCGATCCACCTGGTGGCCGTCTTCTCCCCCACGCCGGGGATGTTCGGCAGGTTGTCGCTCGGATCCCCGCGTACCGCCGCGAAGTCGGGATACTGGGCCGGCGTCAGGCCATATTTCTCCTGTACGGCATCGGGGGTGAACCGCGTCATCTCGCTGATTCCCCGGCGGGTCATCAGCACGGTCACGTCATCGGTGACGAGCTGCAGCACGTCGCGGTCCCCGCTCACGATGAGGACGTCCATGCCCTCGGCGGCCGCCTGCGCGGCCAGCGTCGCGATGATGTCGTCGGCCTCGTAACCCGCCTTGGACAGCCGCTGGATGCCCAGCACGTCCAGCACCTCGAAGATCAGGCTGAGCTGGTTGCGGAAGTCGGCCGGGGTCTCGTGCCGGTTGGCCTTGTACTCCACGTACTGCTCGTGCCGGAAGGTCGGCTCGCCCCGGTCGAAGGCCACCGCGACGTGGCTGGGCTGCTCGTCCCGCAGCACGTTGATGAGCATCGCGGTGAACCCGTAGACGGCGTTCGTCGGCTGGCCCGTGGTGGTGGAGAAGTTCTCGGCTGGCAGGGCGAAGAAGGCGCGATACGCCAGAGAGTGCCCATCCAGTAGCAGCAGCTTGCCCCTTGCCGCCGTCCCCGTCGCCGTCTGCCGCTCGTCGTTGGTCGCCACGATGGAATCCTATGCGGCAGCCTGGCCCGGGAGCGGGTAGCCCGCGCCCGGGCCAGGGAATTTAAGCAGCTAGGACGAGAACTGGAACACGGTGGTGGTGTTGTACACCTGCCCGGGCTTCAGTTCGGTGGAGGGGAAGTTGGGCTGGTTCGGGGAGTTCGGGAAGTGCTGCGTCTCGAACGTGTAGCCGGCGCTCTGCCGGTAGATGTGCCCGCTGATGCCGACCAGCTTCCCGGTGAGGAAGTTGCCCGAGTAGAACTGCACACCCGGCTGGTCGGTCCAGACGGTCAGCTCACGGCCGCTGGCCGGGTCCAGGGCCTGGGCGGCCAGGCGCAGGCCATCCATGGTCGGCCCGGTGTGGTTCAGCACCCAGTTGTGGTCGTAGCCCTGGGCGATCAGTAGCTGGTGGTTGGCCACGTTGATCCGGGAGCCGATCGTCTGCGGTCTGGTGAAGTCGAATGGCGTGCCCTTGACCGGGACGATCTGCCCGGTCGGGATCTGGGTGGCGTTGGTCGGCGTGTAGGAGTTGGCGTTGATCATCACCTTCTGGCCGTAGGTGGCGCCCGAGCTCTCGCCGGCCAGGTTGAAGTAGCTGTGGTTGGTCAGGTTGATGACCGTGTCGGCGTTCGTGGTGGCGATGTAGTGGATGCCGAGCTGGTTGTCGTTGTTCAGCGTGAACGTCACGAACACGGTCAGCTTGCCGGGGAAGCCGGTGCAGCTGCAGCCGACGTTCGCGCCGTCGTCACCGTTCGGGCTGACCAGCTTCAGCTTCACGCCGGCCACGCCCGGGCTCTTCACCTCGGAGGCGGCCCAGACATGGTTGCCGAACCCGACCAGGCCGCCGTGCAGGTCGTTGACGCCGTTATTGATCGGCAGCGTGTAGGTGTGGCCGTTCAGCTTGAACGTGCCCCTGGCGATCCGGTTGCCGTACCGGCCGATGGTCTCGCCGAAGTACGGGCCACCGTTGGCGGTCACCGGGGGGCTGTCCTCGGTGACGTAGTCCCGGAGCGTGGCGAAGCCGAGCACCACGTCGGCGGTTTTCCCGTTGGCGCCCGGCACGTCGATGGACTGGACGATGCCGCCGTAGCTGAGGATGCTGACCGACATCCCGTCGCAGTTCGCCAGGGTGAACCGGAAGACGGGAAGCTTCTTGTGGACGTAGATGTCCATGGCCTTGCCGAAGAACTGCTTGCTGATGGTCGGGCCACCACTGCACCCATGAGCGGGCGACGCGGGTGCCTGGGCCATGCCGAGCACACCCACGGTGGCGACCCCGACGGCTGCCACGACGGCGAGGCGCATCGTTGTCACGATGGGCCATCGCCCTGATGCTGTTCGCATGAAGGCTCCCTTCGCTGGGTTGCTGACGGAGACGAGCCCGGCCTGAACGGCCACCAGCCCGAATCCGACCCACCGGCTATTGTTAGCGCTAACATTCCGGAAGTCATCCCCTTTGGGGCAAAAACATTGGACCGTTCGCCAGTGGGGCGAACCCTTGCCCGGAATGTTCTAATTTGTCCGATGTGGTGCGCCGGTCCTGGATGCGTGCCCGTAGGCTTCGCTACGGAACACCTGCGGGACTAGCTGGAGGTTTGGGTGGATCAGGACTTCGCGGCCGAGGTGGCAGACAGGTTCCGCGCACTGCGGCGGGACACGCTGGACGCGCGAATGGGCATCGAGATACTCGAGGCCTCGGCGGACCGTGTGGTAGGCACGATGCCGGTCGCGGGCAACATCCAGCCCTACGGCCTGCTGCACGGCGGCGCGTCCTGTGTGCTGGCGGAGACCCTCGGCTCGCTGGGCGCGGCCCTGCACGCCGGCCCGGACCGGGCCACAATGGGCATCGAGATCGGCGCCACCCACCACCGCGGCGCGCGGGAGGGAAAAGTGACGGGCGTAGCCACCCTCGTGCACGGCGGCAGAACGCTCGCGACCTACGAAGTGGTCATCACCGACGAGGCCGGGCGCCGGATCTGCACGGCCCGGCTGACCTGCCTGTTCCGCGACCACGTGCCAGGCACCGCGGAGGGGCGCCCGGGCGCCGGCGGATGAGGGCGGCCCCTACCACATAACGTACGGTGATTGCCGCCCCTTTGCGTCAGACGCCGGCGCATCGCTACGGTTGACCAGAAGAGCCCGGGGGTGGCCGAGTAGAGAACGTGCCGACCCGGGGAAGGCCGACATGGTACCAAAGGCCCCTCCGGGCTCCTTCCCGATCTCCCGTTTGTTAGCCTTCTGAACTGGTCTTTTGGTCATCTTGCGGCTGGCCGGCGGGAGGGTTTGAACCCGCCGTCATCGACCGGTCGAGCACCGCCCGGGCGACGTCGCGCATACTGATCCTGCGGTCCATGGACGTCTTCTGAATCCACCGGAACGCCTCAGGTTCGGACAGCCCATGCTCCGCCTGGAGCAGTCCCTTGGCCCGGTCGAGCAGCTTGCGGACCTCCAGGCGGTCACGCAGCGTGCCCACCTCGGTCTCCAGGGCGCGCGCCTCCTGGAACCGGCTCACCGCCATCTCGATGGCCGGCACAAGATCGGCCTTGGTGAACGGCTTGACCAGATAGGCCATCGCCCCGGCATCCCTGGCCCGCTCGACCAGCTCCCGCTGGGAGAAGGCGGTAAGGATCACCACCGGCGCCAGCCGGTCCGCGGCGATCTGGCTGGCCGCGGACAGACCGTCGAGGACTGGCATCTTGACGTCGAGGATCACCAGGTCCGGCCGCTGACTCACGGCCAGCTTGACCGCGGTCTCGCCGTCACCCGCCTCGCCGACGACCTCGTAGCCCTCTTCCTCAAGCATCTCCTTGAGGTCAAGCCGGATCAGCGCCTCGTCCTCGGCGACCACGACACGAAATGGGGACTTGCTCACCCCAGGAGAGTACCTGGCCAGGCAATCAGTTAGTACTTGGGCCCAACGAATTCGTCGAGCCGGGCGACCGCATCCCGCCGGGCTACGGAGATCACAGTGGGCTTGCTGAAGCACCATTCAACATGCAGCATATCCAATGCCTCACCGCACAGCCGCAGGATATCGGCGGAGTGGTTGGTGAAAAGATAGCGCGGGTACTCATACCAGCGATCACCATTCGGCCGGTGGCGGCATACCCTATTGCTGCCACGGTAGCCATCGGAATGAAACAGCCCACGGGCAAAGTCACCCGCGCGTCCATCGACGATTGATTGCTGCCATGGCTCAAGCTCGATCTTGCGCTCGTGTTTCTTGCCCGATCCGTGCTGCGGGAAGAGGCAGGGCCAGTGCTTGGAAAAACTCTGCACGTAGGTACATGCAATTCCGGGCCGGGAGCGGAGGGACACGCTCGATGACGGCATGACGCGCTTGGCCGCCTGCACAGCCTCCTGCAACAGGCCGGGCCAGCAGTCGGCGCAGGCGAGACTCAGCAGATGAGTCCTCGGCGTTTTCACGATATGACCGTCGCCGAGGTAGAGGCCGAGCAGGTAGGAGTAAGCCGGTTCATCGAGAGGACGCCCATGGCAACGTGGGCAGTTGGGTGCCTCCGTCCGCGACGAGCCGCCGATAGGGCGCCGGTCCCCCTTGCGCCAGTGCCGGATAGACCGGACGGATACACCGCAGATCTGGGCGTTCTCACGGTCGAGCACACCGATATCGGAAAGTTGCTGGGCAAGGTCGACGGTGGTGCGGGAGTACATATAAACAGTATGCCACTTAATGCTGACAATCTCAGTAAAAGCGGGGTGCGGACCAATTGGCTTGTGCCCCGGGTGGGATTCGAACCCACACTGCACGGTGTTTGAGACCGCGGACTCTGCCGGTTGGTCTACCGGGGCGTAACATTCTTCTGGATACTTTGGAGAGCCGTTTCGCTGATGCCAATCTACCTTATCGGCACGCCCTCGTGGGCTGACCGGGGCAGGTTGCGGGCCGGTGGTTTGTCGGACCCGGCTACTAGGTTGCCGGGCATGAAAGACGCGCATGAGGTGGTGGCGGCCTACTGGGCTGCGGCTGAGGCTCGGGACTGGGATACGTTCGGCGGGCTGGTTGCCGAGGATGTGGTGTACGAGGGGCCGCAGACCAGGGAACGGGTGCGCGGGCGGGCCGCCTACCTGAGGTTCAACATCGAGGGGTTCCCGAGTGACTGGCATGTCACGGTGGAACGGATCGTGGGTGAGGGCAGTCACGCGGCGAGCTGGATCCGGTTCTCCGACAAGGGGGAAGAGCAACCGGGGCTGTGCTTCTTCGACCTCGGCCCGGACGGCCTGATCAGCCGGATCACAGACTTCTGGCCTGACCCGTACGAGCTTCCGGCCAGCCGGGCTCACCTGGTCGAACGCTACTGAGTGCCGGGCGGCCGGGGAAGCGGGCCGGCGATGCTGGCCAGGTGGGCGGCGGCCACGCGTTTCGGGACGCACATCTGCCAGGCGTCGGTGATCAGTTCGCGCATCTCGGTGACATCCAGTTCGGCCATGGATGCGTGCACCCAGTTGAACCGCAGGTCGCTGAGCCGGGGCATGAAGAACTTGGCCGGCTCGGCGGCGACCAGGGCCTCGCGTTCCTCCTTGGGGAAGCCGAAACCCATTCTCGTCTCGTCCCGCGAGATGGCCGCGTAGACGATCTTCCCGACCCGGAACTTCACCTGATCGTAGATCAGGTGTTCGGACGTCCGGGGCAGCGTCATCGCCCAGGCGCGGACGTCGTGGACCGTCACCATCGCTTGTCTCCCATGCCCGGGAGGCTACCCACAGGCACCGACATTCCCGGGCGTCCCCGGCCTCCAGGCCTACAAGGCACGGATGGGCTGGACGGTACCGTTCGTGTTCCTGCGCGACGGCGAGGATGTCTACCGGACGTACTCCTTAGCTGACCGGCCGGCGCGGGGCGCGCAGGCCCAGGCAGATCAGG
>Ga0209166_10002555_pt1 | contig 13704 bp, 11 predicted proteins | sample Coa_R1_3_FD_187151 | JGI IMG/M metagenome (GOLD analysis project Ga0209166, IMG submission 187151) | Surface soil microbial communities from Centralia Pennsylvania, which are recovering from an underground coalmine fire - Coalmine... | ecosystem: Environmental > Terrestrial > Soil >... | reverse complement strand
CCGCGAGCGCGCCCACGATCTGCAGGCCATGACCGGACTCGGCCTCGGAGCCCGGGGCCGCGAGGGCCGGCGGCGTCCCCGTCTGGTCGGTGACCACACAGATCAGCCGGCTGGCCTGAAGGCACCAGCTCAGTTCGACCCGCCCGGCACCGGAGTCGCTCGCGGCGGCCGGGGTCCCGTGCCGTATCGCATTGGTCGTGAGCTCGGACACGATGACGACGGCGTCCTCGGTCAGCGCGTCCAAGTGCCATTCGCGCAGTACGGCGACGGTGAACTTGCGGGCGCTCCGGGCGGACTCCGGCGCGGGGGCCAGGCTGAGGCGGCGGCGCCATCCCGCGCCGGGGGACGTAGGTCTCGCCGGCGGCCGGGAGCCAAAGCGATCGTTTGCAGCTTGGGCGGAAGCCGCTGGACGTCCCTGGTACATGGATGGACCACCGAGCCTGAGGTTGAGCGCGTCGCCACCGGTCAGCGTCAGCTACGATGCCACTTCAGGTGTGCAGATGCAAGTGCACTTGCACATTGCGATCAAAACTAGCGACCTGACCCGCGCAATGGCGCCCGGGGGCTCGCCAGTTTCAATGTCGGCGCGGCGGAAAGAGACCCTGCTCGGTTGGCGACCGCCCGTAGAGAGAGATGAGACGGTGGATCTGATGCCTAGCCCGTTGCTGCCCGCGGATCTGAAAGTGGCGAAATGGCGGAAGAGCCGTCATAGCAATCCCAGCGGCAACTGCGTTGAAATGGCCATGTTCCCGGGAGAGCAGGTAGCCGTTCGTGACTCGCACCGTCCCGAGGGGCCTGCCCTGCTCTTTACCAGGGCCGCGTGGGAGCGGTTCCTGCGCGATGTGCGGGACCCAGAGGTGGGTTAGCGCGGCCACCCCGGGCCTGATCAGGGCGGCAAATGGCGGTGGGGACGCATGTGGGTGGACGGCAAACGTTTGCTGAGATGCGGTGGTGAGATGTTCCCTGCATCCGGTTATGGCGCGGACTGGCGGCGCGTGGGAGACTTCCGTGGTCGGACGTTGGCGGGAGGGCACATGATCAGAGCTGCCGAACCGGTCGGCGGCCAGGCCGGGGGTATAGTCATCCCGGCGGCGGGGGGGCCTACAGTTCTGCGCATTCTGCTGGGCGCGCAGCTCCGGAGACTCCGCGAGGCCAACCGAATCACCCTCGAAGATGCGGGGAAAAGGATCCGGGCTTCCCATTCGAAGATCAGCCGGCTGGAGACGGGCCGGGTCGGTTTCAAGGACCGCGATATCGCCGATCTGCTCACCCTCTATGGCGTGACGGACGAGGAGGAGCGGGACTCCTTGCGGGCGCTGGCCCGGCGGGCGAGCGCGCCGGGCTGGTGGCATGACTTCTCCGATGTGCTGCCGCACTGGTTCGAGGCGTATGTCGGGCTGGAGGAGGTCGCCATCCAGGTCCGGGCCTATGAGGTGCAGTTCGTCCCGGGCCTGCTGCAGACCGAGGAGTACGCGCGTGCCGTGATGTTGCTCGGCCACGATGACGCCACGCCCCGGGAGATCGAACGGCGGGTCCGGCTGCGGATGACCCGCCAGGCCGTGCTCGACCGGGAGAATCCGCCCAACGTGTGGGCGGTGATCGACGAGGCGGTGCTGCGGCGGCCCGCCGGGAGCCCGGCCATCATGCGTGGCCAGCTCAAGCGCCTCGCGGACCTGGCGCAGCGCCAGAACGTGACCATCCAGATCATCCCGTTCCAGGCGGGTGGGCACGCCGCCGCGGGCGGCCCGTTCAGCATCCTGCGGTTCGCCGAGCCGGACCTTCCCGACATCGTCTTCCTAGAGCAGCTCACCAGCGCGCTCTACCTGGACAAGCCGGAAGCTGTGGACAGCTATCTGAGGGTCATGGAGCGGCTCTGCATGGAAGCCGCGACCCCGGCCGACAGCGCAGATATCCTCGCGGGCCTGCTCAACGGGAGCTGACCGGCCGGGCTGGCGCACGCCGCGGGCATGGCCCCGGGTGCGGTGCCGCCGGTCTGGGCTGCCCGGTGGCCGGTCCCGCGGCGGCCCGGGGGCTAACGGGCGGCGCAGGCGGCCACCGCGGCGACGCTGCGGTCAATGTCGCGCTCGGTGGTGTTCCAGCCGCTGACGCTGACCCGCATCGCCGCGCGGCCCTGCCAGACCGTCGGCCCGCACCAGCAGGTTCCCTCCTCCTGGACCGCGGCGATGACGGCACCGGCCCGCGCCGGGTCGCCGAAGTCCACGACGACCTGGTTGAGCACGACCTCGTTGCCCACGGTGTGGCCCGCGGCGCGGATTCCGTCAGCGAACCGGCGTGCCAGCGCGCAGGCGCGGTCCACCAGGGCGGCCGCGCCGTCCCGGCCCAGAGTGGCGAGCACCGCCCACACCTCGATACCACGGGCTCGCTGCGACGACTGGGGCGTCATATGCATCGGTTCCAGGGCGGCGTCCTCCGGGAGGTAGGCGGCCGACGCTTCCATCGCCGACCGCAGCGCGTCCGGATCCGCGACCAGGGCGATCCCGCAGTCATAGGTCGTGTTCAGCCACTTGTGCGCGTCGGTCGCCCAGGAGTCGGCCGCGGCGACGCCCGCGACCTGCCCGGCGGTGCCCGGTGCGGCCGCGGCCCACAGCCCGAACGCGCCGTCCACGTGTACCCAGGCGCCCTGCTCGTGGGCCCAGTCGATCAGCGCGGGGAACGGGTCGCTGGCCCCGCTGTTGACGTTGCCCGCCTGGAGGCAGACCAGCGCCGGGCCGTCCAGCGCCGGCAGGCCGCGCGGCTCGATCCGGCCCTGGCCGTCGGCGGGCAGCAGCACGGCACGATCGCGGCCCAGCCCTACGAGTCCGAGCGCCTTGCGCACGGTCGTGTGCGCCTGCGCGCCGGCCACCACGGTGATCGGTGGGGCGCCGACCAGGCCCCGGCCGGCCGCATCCCAGCCCTGCCGGGCGAGCACCGCATCCCTGGCCGCAGCCAGGCAGGTCGCGTTCGCCATGGTGGCGCCGGTGACGAAACCGCCGCCAGTGCGGGCCGGCAGGCCGAGCAGTTCGGTCACCCAGCGCAGCGCCACCCGGTTGAGCACCGACGCGGTCGGCGACATGACCGACAGCGCCGCGTTCTGGTCCCAGGCCGCGGTCAGCCAGGCTGCTGCCTGTGCGATGGGCAGCGCCCCGCCGGTGACGAACCCGAAGTACCGCGGCCCGCCACTGGCGACGGTGCCCGGCGAGCCGTACTCGTCGAGCATGGCCAGCACCGATTCGGCGTCCTGGCCCGGCCCGGGCAGGGCGAAGTCGAGCCGAGCCAGCGCGGCCACGTCCGCGGCGGCGGGCGCCACCGGCCGGTCGGCCAGCCCGCCCAGATAGGCCAGCGCCCGAGAGCAGGCGTCGCGGAGCAGTGCGGGCCGCCCGGCAAGTTCCGCCTCAACCTCGTGGCCGGTCATCCTCGCCCCCCGTCGCGATCAGCGCTGCCCTGCCATCAAAGAGCCCCAGCGGACCAGGCTAGTGCCGGATGATCGAGGTGTCCTCCGCACCCTCCTCATCGGCGTCCACGTGGGTCGGCCGGAACGATTACTGGGCCATCAGCGTCGGCCCCACCCTCCCAGACGGTCACCGGTGCGGTGCGCCGCGCTCGGTCGATGAGGTGGTGGGTGGGCCCGCCGGTCAAGCCTTCAAAGGCCGCCCCCTCGTCGTCACAATGGGCATATGTATGACTTCGATGTATTGGTGATCGGCTCGGGACCGGGCGGGCAGAAGGCGGCTATCGCCGCGGCCAAGCTGGGCCGCCGGGTCGCGATCGTCGAGCGCAGGGACATGATCGGCGGGGTGTGCCTGAACACCGGCACGATCCCGTCCAAGACCCTGCGTGAGGCGGTCCTCTACCTCACCGGCCTGGACCAGCGGGAGATGTACGGCCAGAGTTACCGGGTCAAGGATGAGATCACCATCGCGGACCTGGCGGCGCGCACCCAGCATGTGGTGGGCCGCGAGATCGACGTGGTCCGCAGCCAGCTGTCCAGGAACCGGGTCACGATCCTGACCGGCACCGGGTACTTCATCGACCCGCACACCGTGGAGGTCGACGACGGCGAGGGCCGGATGCGCCGGGCCACGGCCGACAAGATCGTGATCGCCACCGGCACCCGCCCGGCCCGGCCCGCCACCGTCGACTTCGACGAGCGCACGGTGATCGACTCCGACGGGATCGTCCACCTGCAGCGGGTGCCGCGGTCGATGGTCGTCGCGGGCGCCGGGGTGATCGGGATCGAGTACGCCTCCATGTTCGCCGCCCTCGGCACCAAGGTCACCGTGGTCGAGCAGCGGGACCGGATGCTGGAGTTCTGCGACATCGAGGTCGTCGAGGCGCTGAAGTACCACCTGCGCGACCTCGCGGTCACCTTCCGGTTCGGTGAGACCGTGGCCTCGGTGGAGGCCCGGCCGGAGGGGGCCATCGCCAACCTGCACAGCGGCAAGAAGATCCCCGCCGACACGGTCATGTACTCGGCCGGACGCCAGGGCATGAGCGACGACCTGCGCCTGGACGCGGCCGGCCTCACCGCCGACCAGCGCGGCCGGATCGTGGTGGACGAGTTCTTCCGTACCGCGGTGCCGCACATCTACGCGGTGGGCGACATCATCGGCTTCCCGGCGCTGGCCGCCACGTCGATGGAGCAGGGCCGCCTCGCCGCGCACCACGCCTGCGGGGAGCCGGTTCACGAGATCGGGAACAACCAGCCGATCGGCATCTACAGCATCCCTGAGATCAGCTTCATCGGCCGGACCGAGGAACAGCTCACCAAGGAGAACGTGCCGTTCGAGGTTGGCGTGTCCCGGTACCGGGAGCTGGCCCGCGGCCAGATCATCGGCGACTCCTACGGCGTGCTGAAGCTGCTGGTCTCCCTGGACGACCGCACGCTGCTCGGCGTGCACGTGTTCGGCACAGGTGCGACCGAGTTGGTGCACATCGGCGAGGCCGTCATGGGCTGCGGCGGCACGGTGGACTACCTGGTCGACGCCGTGTTCAACTACCCGACGCTGGCCGAGTCGTACAAGGTGGCCGCGCTGGACGCGACCAACAAGATGCGCGAAATAGCCCGCATGTCCTAGTCCCGCCCGAGCCTCGCCGTATGTCGTGGCGGCGCATCTGCGGGGCACGGCCCCATAGCGCGGCGGGGATGCTATTCGCGCGGGGCGGCGTTCAGGGCTGCGGCGATCGCGGTGCCCAGCGCCCTGGCCACCGGCGGCGGGAACGCGTTGCCGACCTGACGGTAGGCGGCGGTCTTCCGCCCGGTGACCGTCCAGTCGTCCGGGAAGCCCTGCAACCGGGCCACCATGCCGACGGTCAGCTTCGGCGGCCGGTCCACCGGGAAGTCCGGCCCGGGGATCTCGTCGGCGATGCCGAGCCCGTTCACGCCCATCGCCGCCCAGGCGGCGCGGGCCCGGGTCGGGCCCAGGTCCGGGCCGCCGTGCTTCTTGCTGCCGCCAACGATGGTCGGCGCGATCCCAGTGGCCCGCCGTGCCCAGGCGGCCGCCCCTGGCCAGCCGTGCGAGGCCATCAGGTCACCGAGGGCCTCGCCCACCGTCGGCGGCGGCACCTCGCGCGGCTCCGGCCAGCGGAACCGCGCCGCCCACGGCGGGCGCATCGCCAGCAGCACGAACCGCGGGCGCAACTGGGGGACCCCGTGGTCGCTCGCGTGCACCAGGTCCCACCAGGTCTCATACCCGAGCGCACGGAGCCTGCGGAGCACCTGGGCGCGGTACCCCTCGAACCTGCGGGTGCCCAGCCCGCGGACGTTCTCCAGCAGCACCGCGCGCGGCCGGGTCTCCTCGACCAGCCGCAGCGCCTGGGGGAACAGGTCCCGCTCGTCGTCGGAGCCAAGCTGCTTGCCGGCGATCGAGAACGGCGGGCACGGCACCCCGCCCGCGAGCAGGTCCACACCGGCGAACGCGTGCCCGTCCACGTTCGCCACGTCACCCTCGATGACCTTCCACTGCCGGTTCAACCGGAGCGTCTGGCACGCGTCGGCGTCCAGTTCGACGACGGCCTCGTGGCCGAACCCGGCCTGTTCCAGGCCCAGCGCCTGGCCACCCGCCCCGGCGCAGATCTCCAGCGAGGTAAGCGCAGGGAAGTCAGCGTGCCGCACCAGCCCTCCAGGAAAGCCTGCATGCCCCACGATCCCTCCCGCGCCCGTCTTCTGGCTGATTCTGCCGGGCCCCCCGGACAGCGGGCGGCGGAACACGCCGTTGGCGGAACATGCCGTTGGCGGAACACGGCGGTGTCCTCACTGGGACGCGAGCGTTTCCGCGAGCACCTCGTAGCTGAGCACCCTGCGCTGCCTGGTCACCTCTCGCCAGGCGTCCCGCTGCTCGGCGTTGGCGTGCTCGGTGACGCTGGCCGCCATCGCGTCGTAGGCGATGTGGTACACCGCGTCGACCTCGCCAGTGCCCCGGGCGATGGACGCCAGCCGGCTGGGCAGCGGTTCCGCGGTCACGGTCACCAGGTGCGGCTGCCGGCCGCGCCGGTGGCGGATCATCTGGAGACATTCATGGCGGATGTTCTGCACCCGGTCCGAGCGGATGGTCCACTTGCACGAGATCGCCGCATGCAGCGGCGGCAGGCCCGACCCGGTGCGCACCCCGGCCAGGCCCACCGTGACATCCGGTTTGATCAGGTAGTCCATCCCGACCGAGATGCGCAGCTGCGGGCTGGCGCGCACCAGCGCGTGTACCTCCTTGAGGTGCGCGTACTGGTCGAATCCGGTGATCAGCTGGCCCCGGCGGATCAGCCAGTCCCGGCCGGTGCCATAACCGGGCAGGGCGCCGCGCAGATGGTCGCAGACCGCCTGCTCCAGTGGCCCTCCCGGGTCTTTCGGCACCTTCGAGGTCACATCGCGGGACACCTCAAGCGCGTCGAGTACCCCGGCGGCGATGCGCATGGATTCGGCGCTGTCCACGTCCGCAGCGTTCGGCACTAAAGCCCACCCGAGCCGGTTCTTGCCGCTCGCTTTCCAGCCGGCCAGAGCGGTCGCAAAGGGTGAATTCATGGTGAAAGGGCGCGGTCAGGTCTTCTTGGCGCGGCTGGGCGCGACGCGGGACAGTTCGCCGGGCTGCTTGGGGTAGACCGGCGGCCACGGGGCGTCGGGCAGCCCGGCCGCCTGGTCGCGGGCGGCCAGTTCGATCAGTGGTTTCAGGTCCTGCGGGTCCTCGTTCATCGACTGCCACGGGTCGCCGACCGACGCCAGCCGGGCCGGCAGGGTGGCGATGGTGAACTGGTCGGGGTGGATGTCGTCGATCTCCGCCCAGGCCAGCGGCGTGGACACCTGGGCGCCCGGTCGGGCACGCACGGACCAGGCGCCGAACACCGTCTTGTGCGGGGCGTTCTGGTTGAAGTCGATGAACACCCGGGAGCCGCGCTCCTCCTTCCACCAGGCGGCCGTCATCAGGTCCGGCTTGCGGCGTTCCAGTTCCCGCGCCAGCGCCACGGCGGCCGAGCGCACCTGGTAGGCGTCCCACCGCGGCTGGAGCCGGATGTAGACGTGCAGGCCCCGGTTCCCGGTGGTCTTGGGATACCCGGTGATGCCAAGCTCGCTGAGCAGGCCGTGCACCTCGTGCGCCGCCTGGCTGATATGCGTGAACTGCACCCCGGGGGAGGGGTCGAGGTCGATCCGCAGTTCGTCAGCATGCTGCGGGTCGTCGGCCAGGTATGGCCAGACGTGGAAGCCCAGGCAGCCGAGGTTCACCGCCCACAGCACGTGGTCGATGTCGGCCGCGACCAGGGCCTGCGAGGTGGTGCCGTTCGGGGTGGACACGATCGTGGTCTGGAGCCAGTCCGGGACGTTCTTCGGCACCCGCTTCTGGAAGAACGACGGGCCCGACGCGCCGTCCGGGAAGCGCTGGAGGAGCACCGGGCGGCCGCCCATCACTCGCAGCAGGGGCTCGGCGACGCGAACATAGTGCTCGGCAAGGTCGCCCTTGGTCTCGCCCCGTTCGGCGAAGAACACCTTCTCCGGATGAGTGATCAGCTCATATGGCACGCATCTCACCTCCCCGTGGCTGGCGCGCCGCGCGGTGGCCGTGCCCGCCCGCCTGCCGCCATTGCCACGATCATGTCATCCCATGGTGTGCGCCACCTTCTCAGCAGCCGGCAAGGGCCACTGGCCCGCGCCTCCCCGGTCTTGCCCTGGGGCGCTGCTCGCGAGCCGTCATAACGGGTGGGTGACGGACGGCGGGCCGGCTACGGTCGGCCGCGCGGACCGCCGGCCGGGCATTGGCGGCGGCGTGGGGAGGCGGGACCGGGAGGTGGCATCGTGACCAGCGGGCCGGCGGGCAGTCACACGGCGATAGTGACGGGCGCCAACCACGGTATCGGCGCGGCGGTCGCGGCAGCGCTCTCCGCGCGCGGCTGCGCGGTGCTGTGCACGTACCTGCGGGTGGATGACCCCGCGCCCGGGTTTCCCGCGGCCTACCGGGCCGGCCGGGCACGCGACGGGGAGGCGGTGGCGGCCCGGATCCGGGCCGGGGGCGGGCGGGCCGTGGCCATGGAGGCCAACCTGTCCGACCCGGCGGCCCCGGCCGCGCTGTTCGATGCGGCGGAGGAGACCCTGGGGCCGGTGGACATCTTGGTGAACAACGCGTCGGGGTGGGTGGCCGACACCTTCCGGCCGGCCCACACCGACGGGTTCGGCCGCAGCGTACAGGCGATGAATCCCGGCACCTGGCTGCAGCAGTTCAGTGTGGACGCGATGGCCGCGGGCCTGCTGATCGCCGAGTTCGCCCGGCGGCACATCGCCCGCGGCGGGACCTGGGGCCGGATCATCGGCCTCACCTCGGGCGGGGAGATCGGCTTCCCCGAGGAGGTTTCCTACGGCGCGGCCAAGGCGGCGCAGGACAGTTACACGATGTCGGCGGCGATCGAACTCGCGGACTACGGGGTTACCGCGAACATGGTCCACCCGCCGGTCACCGACACCGGGTGGGTCAACGACGCGGTCCGCAAGCTGGTTGCCAGCAGCCCCACCATGATCCACATCGCTGACCCGGCCGAGGTCGCCGAGGTGATCGCCTACCTGGCCTCCGACGCCGCCGCCCTGATCACCGCCAACGTGATCACGCTCCGCTGACCCGCGGTCGCTGGAATTCATGTAGCGCCGCCCGGGCGTAACCCGAGACCATAGATCCAGGGGACCTGGCCGCCACCTGTATCAGAATGGTGGCCGGATGCTCCCGTTAAGCAGGGCGGGCGCTGTCAGCGTTCCCCGGGCCATGAGGGTCAGCGGCCGGTGGAGTGACCATGTGGGTGGAGCAGGCGTACCGGGACGCGCGATCGACGCTGCGCGGGGTAAAGGCACTTCAGTGGAGCTTTCTCATCTTCGCGGGTATCGCCGCCGGGCGCGGGTACACCCTCTCAGCGCGAGCCTTTCCTGACTCGGCGCCTTCTCCTTTCGCGCAGGTTTCGGTCAGCGTCTATACCAAGCTCAATCCCTCGCGGGTATTGCTCAAGGCCAAGATCGAGCCCAACGCATCGCAGAACGATCGCCTTGATATCACGGTGAAGGGTCCCGGCGGCGGGCGCGATCCCTGGCTGCTAGTCATCACGTGCCCGAGGCCCGTGCCGGGCCGGGTGGACATGCAGTTGATGGGAGTGCCCCAGGCGCAGTCCATTAAGGTGCTGGCGTCGGTCTACAACGTGGGCTCCAGGTCGATCCCGCTTGGCTGCGTGACCGCGCCGCAACGACGGTCCGACCCGGCAACGCCGGTAGTCCTCGCTGGTCAGGACATCAACCTGTCGCTGCCTGTGCTGCAGGAGAGTCCGCTGGGACAGTCGGTCGCCGCGGCTACCCCCTTGTATGTGGTGCGGGGGACGTCGGGGGGGCAGACCATTGAAAAGCTCGTGCAGGTCTTCCAGGCGCCGGGGGCCTCGTGCCCCGGCCCGGGCGTGAGCCCGAGTCCGTCCGCATCAGCGTCGCCGGTCACCGCTACGAGTGCGCTTGCCGTGTCCGGGGCCCCGGCCGGAACATCGAGCGCCGCCTGCTACAGCAGTTTGGCTGCCGGCACCCTCGCGACCAAATACAACATCCCGACCACGGTCACGACATCGGAGACCCTTGAAAATGTGAGCCTGTCTGGTGACCGCATCGACTCGATGTTCCCGCCCGGGCAGATAACCAGTGACAACAAGATCATCTGGCAAGGCGTTTCCGGGCTCAGCCCCAGCCTCAGCGCCACCAGTCTCGCGGGCGCCGAGAACGCCAACCGGGATGGCTTCTTCGCCGGCCTGTTCTATGGGCTCGCCGCGGGGCTCTTCGTGCCTTTCCTGCAAGGCCTATCGGAATCTCACGACAACGTACTGAAAGACCGGGCCGCTGAGCAGGCCCTGGCCGCCGAGCGATCCCCGCCAGTGACCCCGCACCCTTGGTGACGGACACTTTTCGGCGTTATTTGCCGAAAAGTGTCCGTGATCATGGTCGCCGCGGCTGCGCATCGCGCGATCCTGGACGGCCACACCACCGGCAAGATCGCCCTGGTCCCGTAGCAGTCAGGGGGACCACGCCCGATGTTGTCCTGGCCACCCGGCCGTGGCCGCGGGATCATTTTGGCGCGCGGGCTCTGCGCTGGGCGGCGGCCAGAGTGCCGAGCAAGACTGCCGCGAGCAGAGCGTAGGGCACAAAATCAGAGGTTGCCTCCGCCAGTGCGCCGCTCAGCGATGCCGCGACCGCCTGCCCGGTCGCCCAGGCCAGGTTGGCCAGGCCGAACGCGAGCCCCTGGTGCAGGCCCAGGCGGTCTGCGCCCGCCGACAGCAGCGAGGTGGCCGGCGCGAACAGGGCGCCGTAGCTGGGCAGGCCCGCGACGAGCAGGGCCACCAGCAGGTACTCCGAGGGCAGTACCGGCGTCAGCAGGCTGACGAGCACGGCGGCGGCCAGCGCGATCCGGATCGGCAGCAGCGCGCCCCGGCGGTCCGACATTCGGCCGGCCACCGGGGAGATGCCCGACTCGATGGCCGCGGCGGCGAGGAATGTGCCCCCGATGACCGCGGCCGCCGCGCCCAGCTGGCTCAGCCGCAGCGGCGCGAGCACGTCCATCACGCCGAACGACAGGCCGGCCAGCAGGGTCAGCCACATGCCCGCGCCGACCTGGGGATCGCGCAGCGCGGGCCAGGCGGCGCGCAGCGGCTGCGGCGGCACGGCGGGCGGGGCCGCCACGGTGAACGACGCCGCCATCAGGATGGCCCCGGCCACGGCCGCGCCGGCGAACGCGGGGCCGGTCCCGACCTGGATGGCGATGGTCCCGACCAGCGGGCCGAACAGTGCGCCGACCACCGCCGCCCCGAGCGCGGTGCCGAGCAGCTCACCGCGCCGCTCCTCCGGCGCCGCGGTGGCCAGCCAGGCCAAGGCCGCCGCCCAGGTGCAGGCGCCGCCCAGGCCCTGGACGAACCGGGCCCCGTCCAGCACGACGGGGGTTGCCGCCCAGCCGAACACCAGGGTCGAGGCGCTCATCAGTGTCAGCCCGAGCAGGGCCACCGGACGGTAGCCCAGCCGCGCCGTCAGCACCCCGCCGGGCAGCGAGCCCGCCAGGGTGCCCGCCGGGTAGGCGGCGACCAGCAGCCCGGCGCCCGCCTTGGTCAGGCCCGCGACCTGCACATAGTGCGGGAGCAGCGGAGTCAAGGCGGTGAAGAAGACCGTGTCGACCAGGACAAGGACGCACACGAACGCCAGCAAGGCGAATACGGGGCGCGATAGCCTCAGCCGGGCCAAATCCACGCCGACACCTCCAGATCGCGGGAGCACGACATGTCATGCCGAACGGCTCGCCGGGGCGGTAGGCACCGGCGCGGTGCGCCTGACCCGGGGAGCAGCGGCTAGGTCGTGGCGGTCACCTTGCTCAGGTGCGCGGGTGCGTCGGGGTCCACGTCCCGGGCCCGGGCCAGCTCGTAGGCGAGCTGCTGGCCGCGGGTGACCGCGGCGATCACCTGCACCTCTTCCGGCAGGCCACGCCCCGGCAGGGAGGCCGACCGCGCCTGGCGGCTGGCGAGCAGCGTGCGCAGCTTGCCGAGGTCGACGTCGGCCGGGCCACCGCCGTCCACCAGGAGCACGGGCGCCCCCGCGTACACCGCGGCGATCGGGCCGTGCAGCAGGTCGGCCGTGGAGATCCCCTCGGCCAGGATGCCGGTCGTCTCCTTCACCTTGAGCGCGGTCTCCAGCGCGGCGGCGTAGGCGAGCCCCCGACCGGCCACCACCAGCCGGTCCAGGCCCCGCCACTGCTCCGCCAGCCGCCGCACCGGGGCGGGATTGCCGAGCACCGCGGCCACCGCGCCGGGCAGGCCGTCCAGCGTGGCGTCCGGCGCGGCGGCGGCGCGCAGCGCCGAGGTGACCGTGGCCAGCACCGCGAACTGTGCGGTCACCGTCTTGGTGGCGGGAACCGCGCGCTCCGGCCCGGCGTCCGTGGTGAGCAGCAGGTCCACCGCGTCCGCGAGCGGGCTGCCCGGCTCGTTGGTGATGCCGAGCACCACGGCGCCGCCGGCGCGGACCGCCCGGCAGGTGCTGACTATCTCCGGGGTGGCGCCGGACTGGCTCAGCGCCACCACCAGGTACCCGTGCCAGTTCACGGTGGCGTGGTAGCGGGTGTACAGGCTCGGGGCGGCCAGCCCAGCCGGCCGGCCCGCCCGCAGTTCGGCCAGGTACCGGCCGAACACCGCGGCGTTGTCCGAGGAGCCGCGGGCCAGGAACACGATGCCGGCCAGCGGACGGGGCAGTATCCCACGGACCGCGGCGGCGTCGGCCGGTGCCCGCGCCGTGACCCTGGCCAGCACCTCCGGCTGCTCGGCCATCTCGGCGGCCATCAGTTCCCCCGCCATCACCCGGCCTCCACGGACTCGGCCGCCGCTGGTCCGGCCTCCACGGACCCGGCCGCCGCTGGTCCGGCCGCCACTGGTTCCGCCGCCGCTGGCGGGGCGCCGGCCAGGCCGGCGAGGTTCCTGGTGAGCTGTGCCCAGGCCAGCTCGGCACCGGAGGCGAGGCAGCCGTCCACCACCGCGTCCGTGCCCAGCGCGCTGACCCGCACCTCGGGCATGACCGGCGAGATCGACCGCAGCTCCGCGGTGACCGCCGCGGCGAACCCGGGCGCCTGGCCAACCCCGCCGCCGAGGACGATCAGTGCCGGGTCCACCACGGTGACCACCGCGCAGAGCACCCTGGCGACCAGCGCCGCCTCCTCCGCTACGACCGCGGCGGCGCGCTCGTCACCGCGGGCGGCCGCGGTGAACACCCGGCGGGCCGAGACCTGGCCGCGCATCCCGGCCCGGCGCGCGGCGCGGACCACCGCGGGCGCGGAGGCGGCCGCCTCGAGTGCCCCGCGCTTGCGGGCGTCCGCGGGGTCGGTGCCGTGCCCGCCGGTCATCGGCATGTAGGCAATCTCGCCCGCGACCCCGTGCGCGCCGCGGAACAACTGCCCGCCGATCACCAGGCCCATGCCGATGCCGGTGCCGATGGACACGAACGCGAAGCTGTCCAGCTCCCGGCCGTGGCCGTGCGCCCGCTCGGCCAGCGCCGCCGCGTCCACGTCGTTCTCCACCACCATGGCCTGCCCGAACACCTCGCGCAGCCGGGCCAGCACGACCGGGCGGTCCCAGCCGGGCAGGCCGCCGGTGAGCGCCATGGCGTTGCGCCGCGCGTCGTAGATCCCCGGGCTGCCGATCACCGTCTGGGTCACGTCTGGCAGCGCCACCCCGGCCGCGGCGCAC
>Ga0209166_10002552_pt1 | contig 13710 bp, 9 predicted proteins | sample Coa_R1_3_FD_187151 | JGI IMG/M metagenome (GOLD analysis project Ga0209166, IMG submission 187151) | Surface soil microbial communities from Centralia Pennsylvania, which are recovering from an underground coalmine fire - Coalmine... | ecosystem: Environmental > Terrestrial > Soil > Unclassified... | reverse complement strand
GGCTGCGCTGGTAGTCGGCCATCTCCGGATAGATGTACAGGTTGACCGTGCCTTCGTGAATGAACTCAAGATCGGGCAGCGAGGGCGCGCCCTGACCGATTACCCAGGCGTTGAATTCCTCCCAGACCGGCCGGTGGACCCGTTCGTATTCGTCGCGGAACGCCTGCCAGCCCACCGGGTCCGCGGCCGGGTAGCCGGAGAACGCGGGCGGGATGCCCGGATCCTTGATCTCCAGCGGGTTGCAGGACACGATCCGCACGTACGGCACCCCGGCGGTCATCAGGGCCGGAAAGCTGACCACGTTGTCTTCAACGATCACATCGGGCCGGGTCCGCTCGATGATCTCCGTGAGTTGCTGCTGGCAGTACTGCGCGCCGACGGTCAGCTCTTGCCAGACGGGCTTGATCCACGTGTCGAGTTGCTCGATCGTCGGCCTGCGGAACTGCGGCGCGGTGTCGCGGATGAAGTCCTTCCAGAACTGGCCGGCATCCTGGTCGCCGGCGGCGTCCGTGCTGGGCGGTGCCAGGTCGACGAGGTCTTCTTCGAAACCGAGCAGCTCTAGGCGCCCCTTCCATGAGGCCTCCGCCGCGAACACCACCCGGTGCCCACGGCTGCGCAGCACATGGCCGATGCCGACACAGTTGTTGGTCGGCCCATACGCGCTCTCCGGCATGAACAGGACCGTCAGCGGCCGCTCGCTCATGGTCAGCCTCCAGGCAGCGTTTCTTCACCGGACCGCAGAATCAAATACGCCGTGCGGGCCCCCGTCAACCACCGGCCGGCTGGCGAGGCTGGCCCCTGGGCACTGCGAGGCCGAAGAGCCAGTGATCAGCCGGGGAGGGCCAAGCGCCGCCGCGCATGCCTTCAGGGCCGGGAGCGGTTCATGACTTTTTGACCATATTTCTGCCGGTAGCCCGGCATAAGAGTTACATTTCTTTGCACCGCAAGGAAAGGGTGGAGCCTTATGAAGATGCGAAGGCTGGTGTTCGGCAGTGCCTTGGGGGCCGCTGCGGTGCTGGCGGCAACCGGCGCCGGCGCAAGCGCCGCGCCGGTGACCGCGGCCGGGGCAGGGACCGGGCTGGCAGATGTACCCATCGCCGCGCCGCGCGTTCCTGGCCTGATCACCGCGCATGCCACGGCCAACACCGATTGCGTGCTGCCGGACGGCACGCACGTGTCCTTCTTCCACTGCTACACGCCCCAGCAGATCAGGTCGTCATACGGGGTGAACGCGGTCGCCCCGATCACAGTGGGCGGCCACACCGTGCCGAACAGGGGCCAGGGCCAGACGATCGTGCTGGTTGACTCCTACGGCAGCCCCACCGCAGCCGCCGACTTGGCGCACTTCCACGCCACGTTCTTCCCGAAGCTGCCCGCGCCGAGCTTCAAGCAGATCTTCCCGCTCGGCAACCCGCAGTTCCACAACACCTGCAGCAGCGCGGGCCTGTCCGGGTCCTGCGCGGCGGCGGCCTGGTCGGGGGAGGCCACGCTCGACATCGAGTGGTCGTACTCCATCGCCCCCTTGGCGCATATCGTCCTGCTGGCGGTGCCGCCCGCCGAGACCGAAGGCGTGCAGGGCTTCCCGACCCTGTTCAGGGCCATCGCCGGCGAGATCCAGGCGACGCCGCCGGGAACGGTGTTCTCGATGTCACTGTCGGCCACCGAGCAGGCGTTCGGCGGCGCGGCGGCGGCCCAGACGGCGAAGTTCGACCAGGTGTTCAAGGCGGGCCTGGCCAAGCACGATAATTTCTTCGCCGCCACCGGTGACTTCGGCAGCGCGAGCTTCCGCAAGCAGCACAAGGAGGGCGGCTTCTATCCGTTCCCGGTGGTGGGGTGGCCATCGACCTCCCCGTACGTGGTCGCGGTTGGCGGCACTCAACTCCAGGACGGCTGGACCTGGAACCCGTCGAGCAACGTGGCGTTCACCTCCTCCGGCGGGTTCAACCCCGCCTACTGGGCATCCGTGAAGGGTGGCCACAGCGAGGCGGTGTGGAACGAGTCGTGGGCACCGATCGCTACCGGCGGCGGCGCCAGTGTCATATACCCCCGGCCGTCCTGGCAGAAGGGGGTCGACCCGGGCTACGGCAACCACCGGCTGGTCCCCGACACCTCGTGGAACGCCGCGGTGAACGGCGGCGTGGACGTCTACATCACCGCCTACCCGCAGTACAACTGCGGCAACACCACGGGCTGCTGGACGTTCTTCGGCGGTACCTCGGCCGCGACCCCGCAGACCGCCGCGCTGGTCGCGCTGGTCAACGCGGCCCGCTCGGCGGCGGGCAAGCAGCCGATCGGGTTCCTCGACCCGCTGCTGTACGGCGGTGTCGGGGCCACCGCGTACAACGACATCGTCCCGCAGCACTACGGTTCGGCGCCGAAGACCTTCGCGGGCAGTGACGTCGGGGTCAGCGGGCCAGTCATGAAGTCGGTCGGCGACCTCCAGGACAACCAGTTGTGGCAGGTGCCGATTGCCGGGTACCCGACGACGACCGGGTACGACGCCACCACGGGGTGGGGCACCCCGCACGCGCCGGCGTTCGTCAGCGCGCTCGCCGCGATGCCGTAACGCATGAACTGACCGGCACGAACGCAACGACGAGCGAGGGTGGCGGCCCGCCTCCAAGGCGGGCCGCCACCCTCGCTCATGGCGTATCCCAGCACAGTGCCCGCCACCTTCCCCCATTGCCGGCAGTGGATGCTCACCGCCTACGGCGCCGGCTGATTTGCCTGAACCGGCGTGTCATGGGCACACTGTGATCTCGGCGATGAGGCTCGCCGTTAACCGTGGGAAGATCATCCCGCTGATGGCCTCTACCACCTGACCGACTTTGATCGTCAGCTGGCATGAGGAGGCCATCGTGGTGCGCTGCGCCCAAGGGTGCCCCAGGTGAGCCTTCCCATCCCCGTCATTCAGGCGCTTCAGGTGCTGACCATCGCCGTGGCCGCACCAGGCGTGTCCGGCGTGATCGCGCGGGTGGAGGCGCGGTTGCAGGGCCGGCGCGGGCCCCGGATCGGCCAGCCTTACTTCGACCTGGCGAAGCTGTGCCGCAAGGAGGCGCTGGCGCCCGAGGGGGCGAGCTGGTTCTTCCTGGCGGCGCCGCTGGTCGCGGTCACCTGTTACCTGACCGTGCCGCTGCTGATCCCGGTGCTGACCAGTTACCCGCTGCCGCTGGGGTACATGGGCGACATCCTCGGCGGCGGCTTCATCTTGTCGCTGGCCAGCTTCGTGGTCGCGGTGGCCGCGCTGGAGACCGGCAGCCCTTATGCCCAGCTGGGGTCGAGCCGGGCGAAGACGTTCGCGGCCATCACCGAACCGGTGGTGCTGTTCGTGGTGTTCACCGTGGCACTGGTCACCGGGACCGACCTGCCGTATGCGCTGGCCGCCACGGTCCGGTCCTCGGCCGGGCAGATCGTGCGGCCGGCTCACCTGCTGGCCACCGCTGCGCTGTTCATGGTCATCCTGTACGAAACCGGCCGGATCCCGGTGGAGACCCACACCGGCACGAACGAGTTCGGCATGATCGAGGAAGCCAGGCCGTTCGAGCACTCCGGGCCCTACTTCGCGCTGCTGAAGTGGGGCTCGACGATGAAGCAGCTCATCCTGTTCACGATCTTGCTCAACGTGTTCCTGGTGCCCTGGGGCCTGGCCGCCACCGCCCGGCCCGCCGATGTGGGCCTGGCGATCGTCGCGCTGCTGGGCAAGGCGGCCGGGCTCGGCGTGGTGATCGCGGTCATTGACAACTCGTTCGCCAAGCTCCGGCTGTTCAAGATCACCGAGTTCGTGGCCGCGGCGTTCCTGCTGTCCGTGCTAGGCGTCTTCACGCTCTACCTGGGAGGTGGCTGATGACCACTGCCTGGCTGGCAGCGCAGCACGGCCCCGCGGTCCAGCACGGCCCCGAGGCGCTGGCAGCCGCTCATGGCGTGCCCAGCGTGTTCGGCGGCAGCGCCAACGTCGTGGCCGTGGTGGTGCTGCTGCTGGAGTTCGGCATGTTCCGGCAGGCGCTGCTCCGCGACCAGATCCGCCTTTACGCGGCGCAGTCGGCGGCGGTGTCGGTGCTGGCGGTGATTGTCGCGGCGGCGCGGCATGTGCCGGAGCTGTACGTCCTGGCGGCGCTGTCCGCAGCGCTGAAGGTCGTAATCGTGCCGTTGGTGATGCGCAGACTGCTGCGCGGCGCCGGGGACGACAGCGCCGGGAGCGGCGCGCTGAGCCTGGCGAGCGTTGGGTGGGGCGGTGGGGTCGAGGCCAGCGGAGGGTGGGGCGGTGGGGTCGAGGCCAGCGGAGGGTGGGGCGGTGGGGTCGAGGCCAGCAGAGGGTGGGGCGGCGGGGCCGGAGCTAGCACTTTGCTGCTGGCCACCGCAGCCGGGGCGTTCGGGTTCTTCGCCGTGGGCACGCTGGGGATCGCCGGGGTGACACTGCCGCAGGCGGCGCTGAGCCTGGCCATGGCCGTGGTCCTGGTGGCGTTCGTGCTGATGATCGTGCGCCGGGATGTGGTGTCCCAAGCGGTCGGGTTCTTCTCCCTGGAGAACGGCGTCTCGCTCGCGGCACTGGTGATCGCGGCGCACATGCCGCTGATCCTGGAGGTCGCGTTCCTGTTCGACCTGCTGGTCGCGGTGATCGTGTTCGGGGTGCTGATCCGGGTGCACCACGGCCTGTCGGAGTCGCTATCCACCGCCGGGCTGACCAGGCTGCGGGGCTGAGCCGGTGACCGCGACGTTCATCATCCTGCTGGCCGCCCCGCTGCTGGCCGCGCTTGCCTGCCTGCGGCTGCCGGTCCGGGCCTGCCAGGCGGTCACCATCACCGCCGGGGTGGTGAGCTTTGCCACCGCGGTAGTTCTCGTGCCGGCGGCGGCGCACCACGACCTGACCCTGGGCCGCTACCTGCGCGCCGACGCCATCTCCGTGGTCTTCCTGCTGGCGACCAGCTTCCTGTACGCGGCGGTGTCCGCCTACTCGGTCGGCTACTTCGCCGGCGAGCAGTACAGCGCTAGCTCCGGCCCCACCGCCCCGCGCTCTGCTGGCCCTGACCCCACCGCCCCGCCCAAGGCCGGCTTCGCCCGCTACGCCCGCCGGTTCTACACCGGGCTGAACCTGTTCGCCTGGTCGATGCTCGCCGCACCGCTGATGAGCAGCCTGGCCCTGCTGTGGATCGCGGTCGAGGTGACGACGGTGATCTCGGCGCTACTGGTAGCGATCGAAGACACCGACCGGGCGGTAGAAGCGGCGTGGAAGTACGTGCTGATCGCCTCGGCCGGGCTCGGCCTGGCGCTGCTGGCGACCATCTTCATGTACGCGGCGGGCGCGCACGTCCTCGGCCAGTCCTACGATCTGACATTTACCCAGCTCCTGCACACCGGGCCGCGGCTGCCACACACCCTGGTCCGGCTTGCCTACGGCCTGGCCGTGCTGGGCTTCGGCACCAAGGTGGGCCTGTTCCCGGTGCATACCTGGCTGCCCGACGCCCACGCAGAGGCACCGACGCCGGTCTCGGCGCTGTTGTCCGGGTCCCTGCTCGCGGTCAGCTTCTACGCGATCTTGCGTTACTACCAGGTGAGCGTGGCCGCGCTCGGCCCTTCTTTCCCGCAGGGCGTCCTGCTCGCGTTTGGCATTGCCTCGCTCCTGCTGGCGGCGCTGTCTCTGTTCGATCAGGGCGACGTCAAGCGGCTGTTGGCCTACTCCAGCATGGAACACATGGGGATCCTGGCGATCGGAGTGAGCTTCGGCGCCCCGATCGCGCTGGCCGGCGTGCTCTTGCACGTACTGGCCCATGCCGCCGCCAAGGGCAACGCATTCATGGGCGCGGGCGTGCTGATGCGCAAGTACCAGACCAAGAACGTCGCAGCGATCGACGGTGGCCTTGACCTGCTGCCGTGGAGCGGCCCGCTGCTGCTGGTGGCCGTGCTGGCACTGGCGGCCATGCCCCCATTCGGGATCTTCCGCAGTGAGTTCCAGATCGTGGCCGGCGGGCTCGCCGCGTCCAGGAACGCCGCGGCCGCGGCGCTGATCGTAGTGGTCACGCTGGCCTTCCTCGGCTTGTCGCTGTCGGCCAACCGGATGCTTGTCAATCCTTCTTCAAAACGGCTGCCGCGTGGTGAGCCGAGCGCCTGGATGGTGATCCCGGTCGTGGCTGGTGTCGCCGCGCTGGCGATGCTGGGCGTGCATCCCCCCGCCCACCTGACCGAACTGCTTGCCCGGGGCGCCGCTGAGCTGCGGGGGCTGGGGTGACCCGGGTGCCGGCAGGGGACGGCCAGGCAGCCGCGCCGTCGCTGGCCGAGGCCGTCGCCGCCCGGGTGGCCGCGGGCGCGAGGTTCGCCGGGCTGTTCGGCACCGCACTGTTGGCCAGCCCCGGACTCACCGACAGCACCGGGCGCCCGGCCAGCCACGCACCGTCGTATGGCACCCAAACAGGTCAGGCGGGAACTGGCGCCCTGCTTCTATCCGCCCACCTGGCCGCCGGCGGTGACCTGGAGACCGTAGAGGCTGTTGTCGCCGAAGGCGCCGCCGGGTACCCGGCGGTGACCCCGCGGGTGGGGGCCGCGTTCTGGTACGAGCGCGCGGTTCATGACCTGTTCGGCGTGGTCCCGGACGGCCACCCGAGGCTGGAGCCACTGACCCTGCCACTCGGGCCGGCCCCGGGGGCCCGGCCCAGCCGTGGTGACGGCCGCCAGCCCGGGCGGCTGGAACCGGACGAGCATGTGCTGGCCCGGCATGTCACCGGGAAGGGCATGTTCACGATCCCCCACGGCCCGGTCCGCTCGGGGGTACTGGAGTCCATCGAGTACCTGGTGGAGACGCCGGGTGAAGACATCCCGCACCTCAACATGCGGCTCTTTTACAAGCACCGCGGGATAGAGAAGCGGTTCGAAGGGCTGGGCATGGCCGACGGCGTCCTGCTGGCCGAAAGGGCCGAAGGCATCTGCTCGGTGGCGCACGCACTTGCCTACAGCCATGCGGTCGAGCGGATTGCCGGGTGCGAGCCGCCATGGCCGGCCCGGCTGGTCCGTGTCCTGCACGCGGAACTGGAGCGGGTGGCCGGTCATCTGGACGTGGCGGCACGGCTCGCCGATGCGGCCGGCCTCGCGGTTGCCACCGCCCGGTTCGGCTGGCACAAGGAACGCGTGCAGCGGCTTGTGGGCCGACTCTGCGGCAGCCGGTACGGCCGCGGCGTGGTGATCCCCGGCGGGGTCACCGGGCTCCCTCGGCTAGGCCAGGCCGGCATGTTCGCCGAGGTCGGCAGGCTGGAACGGGACATCACCGCCGACTCGAAGCTGCTGATGGGCACCGCGTCGTTCCTGGACCGGCTGCGCCGTACCGGGCCGCTGCGCCCGGAACGGGCTCGCGAGCACGGGGCGCTCGGGCCGGTGGGGCGGGCCAGCGGCGCGGGCGAGGATGTCCGGCGCACCCGGCCTTACGACGCCTACCCAGGACTGGGCCTGCTGCCCGGTGCGCCACACGCGGCGGGCGACGCGCTGGACCGGTTGCGGGTCCGCTGGCAGGAGGTAGCCGAGTCCTTCCACCTGATCAGGCAGGCGTCCGGCGAACTGTCCGGTGCCCGGGAGGACGTGCTTGCCGTGCCATGCACGGTCACCGGCGGCCGGGCGGTGGGCTGGGCGGAAGCCCCGCAGGGTGAGGTGCTCTACGACATCCGCGCCCACGGCGGCCGGATCGTGCGGTGCTGGCCCCGCTCCGCCTCGTTTCACAACCTGGTGCTGTTCCATGAGGTCTTCGCCGGTGACATCCTGACGGACTTCCCGTTCATCGAGGCGAGCTTCGGGCTCAGCGTGGCAGGGGTGGCGCTGTAGATGTGGGTGTTGCGGGGACTTCGCAACGGCGTGGTGACCACCCGATGGCCGCGCCGCGCTGACGCCTACGCCGACGGATTGCGCGGCCCGGCACGGGTGCTCGATCCCGCCGCGGACGGCGCGGCCGGGCTCCCGGGGCTGTGCCCGACCGGGGCGATCGGTTACTCGCCCGGCGCGGGCCTCGAACTGGATCAGGGCCGGTGCATCCAGTGCGGCCGGTGCGTGGCCACTCGCCCGGACGCGTTCGCCTGGTCGCGAGGACCCGCCGTGGCCTCACTGGCCCGTGCCGCGCTGGTCAGCCCGCAGGCCGCCGAGAGCGAGGAGGAACTGGCCCGCGTCCGCGCGGACCTGCGCCAGCGGACCCGCGCGCTGGGCCGCTCGGTCCACATCCGGCACGTGGACGCGGGCTCGGACGGCAGCGAGGAGTGGGAGATCCTCGCGCTGCTCAACCCGGTCTATGACGTGCACCGGCTAGGGGTTTTCTTCACCGCCAGCCCCCGGCACGCCGACGTGCTGCTGGTGACCGGAGCGGGCACGCACGGGATGGCCGCGCCACTGCGCCGGACCTATGAGGCGATGCCGGATCCCAAGGTGGTGATCGCGGCCGGGGCCGACGCGGTGAGTGGCGGGCTTGTCAGCCCCACCTACGCGACGCAGGGCGGCGTCGGTGACGTGGTGCCGGTGGACGTGTGGGTGCCGGGCTCCCCGCCCAGCCCGTTCCAGCTGCTCCATGCGCTGCTGCTCGGGCTCGGGCGGCTGCGCGGCGGAGCGGCGGGGGCGCGCGGCGGCGCGGCGGAGGTGACACCGTGACGGCTGCCCTGGCCACCGGGCTGGCGTTGCTGCTGGCTGCCATTGTCGCAGGCTACGCGTACCCCCAGGGGCCGTCCTTGCTGCCCGGCGAAACGCCGGCGTCCCGTGGAAGAGCACCCGGATGGCTGGGATTCCTGCCGTACCTGGTGGCGGCGGCCGGGTCCGGGTGCCTGCTTGCCGCCGGGGCCGGGGCTCTTGCCGGGGAACGCGTGGCGCTCGGGCTCGGCAGCCTGCTCGGTTTCGGCCAGGCCATGCTGGCCGCGGACCCGCTGTCCGGGCTGTTCCTCGTGATCGTCTTCGGTGCCGCGGTTCCGGTGACGCTGCTGGCCGGAAGCCGTGTCCCCGGCCCTGATGGCCGCCGGCGGGGACGGCTCGGCGCAGGCTGCGCCCTGACGTTGGCCGCACTGGGCGTAGTCATCACCGCCCGGGACGCGTTCACGCTGCTGTTCGGCTGGGAGGCGCTCACCGTGGCGTTCTACCTCCTGGCAGGCTTTGACCGGGCCAGCCCGGGGCGCCCGGCGGGGGCGGTCATCACCCTCATCTTCGGCAAGGTCAGCGGTGTCTCGCTGCTCGCCGGCCTGCTGCTTCTCGCGGCGCGGTCGCACTCGCTCGTGCTCGCGAGCTTCGCCGGTGTCACCGGCGGAGCTGCGCGCACCACCGCATACGTACTGCTGGTCTTCGGGTTCGCGGTCAAGGCCGGCGTCGTGCCGGTGCAGGTGTGGCTGCCCCGCGGATATGCCGCCGCGCCCGCCCCGGCCCGCGCGGTGATGGCCGGCGTGGCGGTCAACGCGGGCTTCTATGGCCTGTGGCGCACATTCGCGCTGCTGGGCGGCCCGCCCGGCTGGCTGACCGGGAGCCTGCTTGTCCTCGCCGCCCTCACCGCGGTCATCGGTATCGCGCATGCCGCCGTCCAGACCAGCCTGCCCCGCGTCATCGCCTACTCCAGCGTGGAGAACACCGGGCTCATCGTCACCGGGTTCTGCGTGGCGCTGACCGGAGCGGCGGTGCGCGACCAGCGCCTGATAGCGGCCGGCCTGCTCGCGGCGACGTTGCAGGTGATCGCGCACACCATCGCGAAGTCGCTGCTGTTCACCTGCGGCGCCACGGTCGAGGCAGCGGCGGGCACCAGTGACCTCGACGGCCTGCGGGGCGCCGCGAGGCGCACCCCGTGGAGCGGCACCGGGTTCGCCATCGGCGCGCTTAGCCTGGCCGGTCTCCCGCTGACCGCTGGCTTCGTTTCGGAGTGGTTCCTGCTGGAGTCCCTGATGCAGCAGTTCCGGGTCCCGGAGCTGGGCTACCGCCTGGTGCTCGCGGTGGCCGGCGCCGCCGTCGCGCTCACCGCCGGCTTCGCCGGGGTGACCTTCGTGCGGCTGACCGGGCTGGTCGTCCTCGGCCCGGTCCCGAACCCGGCGCCGGAGGCCGGCGGCAGCCGCGAGTACGGCTGGCTGGGCCGCGCCGGGGTGACCGCCCTGGCGGTCATCTGCCTCGGGGTGGCCGCGCTGACCCCCCTGGAGATACGGCTCATCGGCTCCGGGCTGTCCCCGCTGGTCCCGGCCCGCGTGACCCTGGGCGCTCTGGCCCGCCCGTGGGTGCTCGGGCCGGTGTTCCCCGGCTTTTCGGTGCTGTCTCCGTCGTGGCTGTGGATCGTCATGCCCGCGCTGCTCACCGGAGTCGTCCTGCTTAGCTGGCTGGCAGCCAGAGGCCGGATGTTCCGCGTGCGGCGCGTGCCGCCCTGGCGGTCCGCGACCGCAGGCGTGGAAGGCGCGGACCAGTACACCGCGTTCGGCTACACCAACCCCACCCGCCGCGTGCTGGCGGGTGTCCTGCTCACCCGCGCCGAGCTGCACCGGATCGAGGAGCCCGCCGATACCGGGGGTGAGCCCGGGGCGCCCCGGGTACCACACCTCGGCTACACCTCGGACGTCGTGGAACTCGTCGAGGAGTACCTCTACCGGCCCCTCGCCCGCCCCCTGATGGCCGCGGTCCGTGCCGTCAAACGGCTCCAGTCGGGCCGCCTTGATGCCTATCTCGCTTATATGCTGATCGCGCTGATCGCCATTCTGGCCGTCATCACAGCCCTCGGCTGACCCGGCACCCCGGCCGGCCTGACCTGCAGGCCAAGGGCGCCTCTCGGCCGGACACGGACAGCCCAGCGTCCCGCCCCACCTGTCCGGGCAGCCGACAGGCCGATCGGCGCCAGAAGAGGATCAGTCTCGTGGCCCAGATGCCGGTGGTAGCGCAGAGTGGCCCGCTCCCCCGGCGGCGTCTCATGCATTTGATCGGGACTCTGCTCCTTCAAATGGGGTAGCCAAAATAGTGCGCTGAGCCGACCCCTGCCCTTTCCTTCTCGAATACCGTGATCTGGATTAGACAGCTCACGGGGGCAAAGAATGGTAGTGGGTCAACTCGATCTCGCAGGCCGGAACCGGCGCATTACCGCTCTGATTCCAGCCCACAATGAGGAAGCAACCATCCCCGCTACGATCCGGTCGCTGCGGCAGCAGATCACGCCAGTGGACAGGATCGTGGTGGTGTGCGATAACTGCACCGACCGTACTGCGGAGGTCAGCCGCTCCCTTGGTGCGGAAATCTTCACTACAGCCGGGAATACGAGTAGGAAAGCTGGGGCGCTGAACCAGGCCCTGCGGGAGATCCTGCCTCAGGAGAGCCCGGGTGATCTCGTTCTCGTAATGGACGCTGATAGCCAGCTAAACAAGGTTTGGCTGGCCATGGCCACCGATGCCCTGGCCCGGGACCAGCGCATCGGGGCCATCTGCGGTGTCTTCCTTGGTGAACCCGGGCGCGGGCTTGTCGGGCAGATCCAGCGGAACGAGTTTTTCCGCTACGCGCGGATCATTCAGCGCAGGTTCCAGGCTCTTGTCCTTTCAGGGACTGGCACCTTGTTCCGGGTGCCCGTACTGCGGAAGATCGCGTCGGAACGGGGAGGGCGCCTTCCAGGTTTCTGCGGTGAGTTTTACAACGGGATGTCCATCACCGAGGACGACGAGATCACGCTCGCAGTTAAAACGCTGGGATGGAGGTGCCTGTGCCCTCCGGCGTGCGAAACAATTACCGAGGTAATGCCAACCTGGCGCGCGCTATACCGCCAGCGGATACGCTGGCAGAAAGGTACCTTGGGGGATCTCCGCAGCTATGGGGTTAGCAAGGTCACCCGTTCGTGCTGGTCGCGCCAGGTCCTGCTTTATCTCGGATTCACCGCATCCATCGCCTGCGGGGGCATCATGGCCCGGGCACTGCTCGGCCATGCCGGGGTCAGCCCCATGTGGACCGCAGGCATCCTTTCGATCACGGTCTTGGAGCGGACCTGGACCGCGCGGCGCGCGGGCTGGCGGGGCGTAATCCTGGCGGCCTTGGTTCTCCCGGAGATGTCCTATGCCATGTTCCAGGCGTGGGTGTTCTTCTCGGCGCTGCGCGCTGACCTGCTCGGGCGGGAGATCGCCTGGGGGCACATTGCGCGGGAGGTAACCGCGTGATCTGGCAGGCCGTCTTCACAGGTGGTGGCGCCTGGGTATTCGTCAAGGTCGTCACCGTTGTCTTCGGCGTGGTCGCGGTGGCCCGGCTGCTGCCGGGAACAAACCGGCAGGTTCCTGGGTACCGGCCACAGCCCTGGCGGGGGGCGGTCAAGTACGGCGGAATGGTTCTGGCCCTGATCACCATCGCAGGGTGCGTAACCGTAGTGAGCGGGCACAATCCCACTCAGCAGGCCACGCGGCAGGTGGCCGCGGGGCCTTCGCAGGCTCCCGCACCCCGCCATGCGCAACAGCTGCTGCTGGGCGTGACCGCGCCTAACGTGACCACGTCGTATGCTGCCGAGCGCCGGTTCGCATCGGCGGCGGGGCGGCAGCCGAATATCGTGCTCGCGTACAGCGCCTGGCACGCCCCGTTCAATGCCAGATTCGCCAGGCTCGTGAGCTCCCACGGGGCGGTGCCGTTCATTCAGTTGCTTCCCCGCGGCGTCCGCATGTCCGCGATCGCTGTCGGCCGCCAAGACTCCTACCTGCGGACCTATGCGTCCCAGGCGCGGGCCTTCGGGCACCGGGTCATCATTAGTTTCGCACCCGAGCCAAATGGCAGGTGGTACCGCTGGGGCTGGACGCGCACGCCCGCCGCTACCTGGGTCGCCGCGTGGCGGCATGTCGTCACTGTCTTCCGCCAAGCCGGCGCGGACAACGTCACCTGGTTGTGGACGGTCAACATCACGTTCCCCCGCGCGGGACCGCTGCACGACTACTGGCCAGGCGCCGCCTATGTGGACTGGGTCGGCATCGACGGGTACTTCTTCCACCGCCACGACACCTTCGCGTCGGTATTCGCGCCAACCGTGGCAGCGGTGCGCAAGCTCACCCGCAAGCCGGTACTGATCTCGGAAACGGCCGTTGGGCCAGTCGCTGGCAAGGCCGCGACGATTCCAGGCCTTTTCGCCGGCATCCGGCGCCACCGCCTACTCGGCCTGGTCTGGTTCGATGTGCGTCAGCACCATGGCATCTATCACCAGGACTGGCGCCTCGAAAACAGCGGGCCCGCGATCGCTGCCTTCCGAAAGGCGGTAGCTCAGACAGAGCCCCCGGCCGGAACACACCAGGGAAAGGCCCGGCCGGTATCCGGCCCCAAAAATCCCAAGCCAGGGCGGACACCGCAGTAAGAACGCGCCTTCTTCGCCAGCGGGCCATAGACGCGCACCGGGCCTGGCTGCTCTGGCACGGGCCCGGCTGCTCTGGCACGGGCCCGGCAGCTGCTGGGGCTGGGCCATGCGATGGGCTGTAGGTCCTCCTCTCTGCTGGTTTCCGCACCCACCACCTGGCGGCTGGGCGAGGCCGGCCGAACTGGCCCGGGCCGGCCGTGTCGCGGCGCGAAGGCGGCATGATCCCAGGCAGCGTGCCGAGCGCCCCGATCTGGGATTCGGGGAACTACGCGGCTCACGCCCACCGCCGCGCGGACCCGGACGTGTATCAGCCTCAGTACTTCAGCCTCTGACAAGCTGACAGGGGAAAGCCGATCCGCATGGCAGGTCGTCTATCCGCCTGCATTGCATATTGGTTAAACCACCGTGGAAGGATGGGGGCCAGTGGTGGAAAGTGA
>Ga0209166_10002551_pt1 | contig 13715 bp, 14 predicted proteins | sample Coa_R1_3_FD_187151 | JGI IMG/M metagenome (GOLD analysis project Ga0209166, IMG submission 187151) | Surface soil microbial communities from Centralia Pennsylvania, which are recovering from an underground coalmine fire - Coalmine... | ecosystem: Environmental > Terrestrial > Soil >... | reverse complement strand
TCTCCTCCGGCTCGAGAAGGAGAGCCTCGGCCTCTATGTCTCCGAGCACCCGCTCGGCGCGATCCGCGACCAGCTGCGCCCGCGTACCGACTGCACGCTCGTCGAGCTCGAGCGGCGCCGCGAGGGCGAGACTGTCCTCGTCGGCGGTATGGTCGCCGGGCTGCGTTCGACGATGACGAAGAAGGGCGAGCCGATGGCTTTCGTCCAGCTCGAAGACCTGACCGGCTCGGTCGAGGTCGTCGTCTTCAACTCGACCTACGCTGCAGCGCGCGAGCTACTCGTGGAGGACGCCGTCCTCGTCGTCAAGGGCCGTGTCGACCACAAGCAGCAGGGGGAGACGAAGCTCGTCGCGCTCGAGGTGACCCGGTTCGAAGCGACGCCGGAGCGGCGCGAGGTTCGCCTCAAGGTCGACGCGCGTAGTGCCCCCGCCGGGGTGATCCGCGACCTCGCCGGTCTCGTGCGCGACTTCCCCGGCGAAGCGCCGGTTTACGTCGATCTCGTCACGTCGCTCGGCTCGAAGCTGCTGGAGCTGGGCCCGGAGTACCGCGTCGACCCCCAGCCCGACTTCTTCGCTTCCGTGCGCCATCTGCTCGGCGCAACCTCCGTCCAGTAGTCCTGACGGAATCCCCCCGGAGGGGGAGAGCCAAGTCGCACTTTCGCCCGAAAGTGAGGTACGGAGATTGCGAACATGCCTGCGGCCCCGGAAATCGTGGAAACGGAAGCTGAGCGCGTCGAGCGTTGGCGCACGAGCGAGTTGATACGCGTGGGCTTCCCGGGAGACGACGCGGTCGCGCTCGCAGCTCGGTTCGACATCGACCTCCACGACGCGATCTCGTTGGTGCAGCGCGGCTGCCCGCCCGAGCTCGCGATCCGCATCCTCAGCTAGTCCTCACCCGCCCGTCCTCGCCCGCGGGCAGAATGTGGGTCCGTGACCGGCGTCGTCCTCGGCTATATCCCGTCGCCGTCGAGCGGCACCTTCAGTCTCGGGCCGCTGACGCTGCACATGTACGGCGTCATGCTGCTCCTCGGCATCGCCGCGTGCATCTGGCTCACGGGCCGCCGCTGGGTGAGCTGGGGAGGCGACTGGGACCTCGTCTTCCGCATCGCTCTCTGGGGCGTCATCTTCGGTGTCGTCGGCGCGCGTCTCTACCACGACCTCACGAGCTGGAGCCAGGATCCGCTGCTCGGCCAGCCAGGCGGGTCGCATCCATGGTGGGGCTTCGCAGCCGTGTGGGACGGCGGGCTCGGGATCTGGGGCGCGATTCCCGCCGGCGCGGCGGCGGGCGCCCTCGTCGTGCGGCGCTCCGGCAACAGCGTCCGGCTGATGATGGACGCGGTCGCGCCCGGGCTCCTGCTCGCACAGGGCATCGGCCGCTGGGGCAACTACTGGAACCAGGAGCTGTACGGCAGGCCGACGAGCCTGCCGTGGAAGCTCCGCATCGACCAGGCGCACCAGACCGGGATCCTCGCGAAGTACCGGTCGGCTGGGCAGTACGGCTATTACCAGCCGACCTTCCTCTACGAGTTCACGTGGGATCTGATCGGCGTCGGCGTCCTGCTCTGGATCGACCGGCGCTTCACGTTGCGCCGGCCCGCGCTCTTCGCCCTCTACGTCGTGTGGTACACGACCTTCCGTACCTTCGAAGAGGTGCTGCGGATCGACCCCTCGCATTACTGGGCCGGCGAGCGGATCAACTTCTGGGTCTCGCTCGGGATCTGGGTGCTCTCGGTCGGGTTCTTCGTCTGGTGGCAGTTCTTCCGCGATCGCGAGCGCGACGAGAAGCCCGAGGTGAAGAGGGCGCGGCCGGTGCCGAAGGGCCCGACGATGACCGTCCCCAAGGGCCGCGTCCGGTAACGGCACTAGGCTCCACCCGGTGATCGTCCGTGAGCTCGAGCTCGACCTCGACGCGTTCGAGGGGCCCTTCGACCTGCTACTCGCGCTCGTCCTCAAGGAGGAGCTCGGCCTGCGCGACGTCGATCTCGCCGCCATCGTCGCCGCGTTCCTCGAGCGGCTGGCCGACCGAGAGGAGCTCGATCTCGAGGCGTGTGGCGAGTTTCTCGTTCTCATCGCGGCGCTGCTCGAGCTGAAGGCGCGGGCGCTCTTCCCCGAAGAGGAGGCCGAGCTCGCGGAGCTCGATCCCGAGGAGGCGGCCGAGGAGCTTGCGCGGCGCCTCGTCGAGTACCGGCGTGCCAAGGAGGCCGCGGTCTGGCTGCGCGAGCGCCTCGCGTCGGAGGGCGATCGCTACTTCCGGCTCGGCCCGTCCCCGCTCGCCCCCAAGTTCGAGATCCCGCTCGCGCCGCGGGATCCGGCAGAGCTGGCGAACGTCCTCCGGCTGCTCGCCAAGGAGCCGCCCGACGTCTCGCTCTCGCACATGGCGCTCCGCTTCCCGCCCGTCTCCCAGTTCCTCGATCGATTCCGCGCGCTGCTCCGCCGCCGCTCGCGTTTCGACTTCGAGACGGAGGTGGCCGAGCTGACGCGGCTCGAGCAGGCCTCGGCGTTCCTTGCGATGCTCGAGCTCCGCCGTGCCGGCGAGCTTGCGATCGACCAGGCTGCGCCGTTCGCGCCCATCCGCGTCTCCCGGCTCGCGAAGGAGAACCCCGTTCGAGACGAAAGGACCGATGCATGGACCGTCCGCTCCGCCTGATTCCCACCGACCCGCTCGACCGGCTCGCGCGGACGATCGAGGCGCTGCTCGTCGTCTCCTCGACGCCGCTTCCGGTCGAGGACCTCGCCGCCGCGGCGGACGACGCGCCGGAGCGCGTGGAGGAGGCGCTGCGCCTCGTCGCCGACCGGTTCGCGGAGGAGCGGAGTGGAATCGTCCTCGAGCACGTCGCCGGAGGCTGGGCGTTTCGCGCCGGACGCGAGGAGGCGGAGGCGTGCGCGCGCCTCTTCGAGCGACCGGCGCAGAGGAACCTCTCGCAGGCCGCGCTCGAGACGCTCGCGATCGTCGCGTACCTCGGCCCGTGCTCGCGGCCGGACATCGCGCGGATCCGCGGCGTCGCCGCGGACTCGGCGGTCGCGAACCTGCTCGACCGGGGCCTGATCGCCGAAGCAGGCCGTGACTCGGTCGCCGGCGGAGCGATCCGGTACCGGACGACGCCGCTCTTCGAGCGCGTCTTCGGGCTCGAAAGCCTGTCGGAGCTCCCGCGCCTCGACGACGTGGGAGCCGACGCTGCCGAGATCCGCGACCGCCTGCACACGGTCGCAGAACGACGCAGCGCCTAGGAGCTACACGAGTCGCGCCGCAACGAGCGTGAGCCACGCGAGCATCGCGACGTAGAACCCACGCTCGACCAGGCCGAACCAGCGGTGCAGAGCCGGGGTTCTCCGGGCGATCGCCATCAGCGCGACGAACGCGGTCATCGTCCAGCCCAGCTCCGAGGTGCCATGGTCGGCGCCCGCGAGCCGAGTTGCCGCAATCGTCACCGCGCCGAAGGCGAGTGCAGCCAGCACCCAGTGCGCCACCGGCTTCGCGTCGAGCGGCGCCCGAGTGATGGCGAGCCGGGCGGCTGCGAACACGGCGAGGAGGATTACCACGCGTCTCGGCCCTCCGAGGGCGGCGGCGAGTGCGACGGCGGCGAGACCGGCTGCAGCTGCTTGCGTCTGATACCAGCGGGCGTACCTGCCGACCCCGTACATGCTCACCGCCTGCGTCACCGGCGAGTAGCCGGTGGGCGCGAGGTGGAGATAGACGAGGCAGGCGATGCAGAGGCCGGTGAACGCGAGCGAAACGACGGCTGCCGTCACAGCTTCTTGATGATGCCTTCCGCCTCTTCGCGCGTGAATGCGCGGAGGGTCTCGGTCTGCTCGGCGCCGTGCCGCGCGAGCGCCGTCACGATCTCGAGGGCCGTCTCGTCGTCGGGCGCCTCGAAGACCTCGACGACGTCGTAGCGCCCGAACGTCACCCAGACGCCGACGAGCTTTCCACCGGCTTCCTCGATCTCCCGGGCGCCGTCCTCGACCCGGTCGCGCCAGGCGGGAAGGCCCATGCGCCCCTGGGAAGTCCAGCGCATGAGCGAGATGTAGTGCGGCACGCACATATCTTCTCAGGATGCGCCTGAACGCGTTCCTTGCCCGGGCCGGAGTCGCGTCGCGCAGGCGCGCCGACGATCTGATCAAGGCCGGCCGCGTCACGGTCAACGGCGAGCCGGGCGAGCTCAACACCGTGGTCGGGCGGCGCGACCGCGTGGCGGTCGATGGGGAGGAGGTCGCGCGGCAGCGGCTCGCGTACCTACTGCTCCACAAGCCTGCGGGCGTCGTCACGACGGCGCGCGACCCGCAAGGACGGCCGACCGTCGTCGAGCTCGTCCCGTCCGAGCCGCGTGTCGTCCCGGTCGGACGGCTCGACGCGGACACGACCGGTGCGCTCCTCCTCACGAACGACGGGCCGCTCGCTCACCGGCTCGCGCACCCGCGCTACGGCGTCGAGAAGACATACGTCGCAGAGGTCGAGGGCGATCCGGGCGAAGACGAGCTCCAACCGCTGCGCGACGGCATCGAGCTCGACGACGGACGCGCCGCGCCGGCGCGCGTCCGGCGCCTCGGCCCGGGCCGCGTCGAGCTCGTCCTCCACGAAGGGCGGAAACACCAGGTCAAGCGAATGCTGGCAGCGGTCGGGTATCCCGTGACCCGGCTGCACCGCAGCGAATACGCCGGATTGACGCTCGAGGGGCTCGAGCCCGGCCGGTGGCGCGAGCTCGAGCCCCTCGAGGTGAACCGGCTACGAACCGGCTAGCGCGCGGGCTCGGCTCAGGAGCTCTCGCACGTGTGCGAGAGCGCTCGTCACCTGCCCGTGGTTCGGGGTGATGCCGTCGGCGGCCTCGGAAAGCAGCGTCTTGATCGTGGCGGCAACCCTGTCACGCTCGTCCGCCAGACTCCGCAGCGTTGCCTGCTCGCTCGTGTAGAAGCTGTCGTTCGAACTCGAGCCCGAGGCGAGCGCCTTCGTGTCCGCGATGAGCGTGTCGGTTCCGAACTGCCCGACGCTCGACTCGATCTGGTCGTAGCCCTTTGCCAGCTCCGCGGTCGCCTGCAGGGCGGGCGGCACGTTGTCCAGTGCCTGGGTGATCACGTGGCCGTCCGACTCGTAGTCGTCGGTCAGGCCGAGCAGCTGAAGCATCGTCGGCCGGATGTCGGTCTCCTCGACCCACGTTCCGATCGTGCTCGCCTGGGGCACGGTGTTGTGCGACTCCGGGTCGCTCGGCTGGTTTCCCTGATCGGGCTGCGGCCCGTCGACGCCGCCGACCTTGACGCCCTTGCCGGCGAAGCCGACCCACGTCACGTCGATGTTCGGGCTGTAGTAGCCGTGGTCGTACGCGTAGTAGTCGTTGATGCCGATGTTCGGGCCCGACGTCGAGAAGTAGTAGTCGGGCTTCGGGAACATCGTGTACGTCGGCATCCGCAACGGGTCGACCGTCTGCATGTGCAGTACGCGCTCTTCGAGCGCGCCCGCCTGGTAGTCGACGATCTTCTCGTTGCTGACCCCCGAGTACACGTCGAGCGGGTTCGTCATCGCCGCCGTGTCCCGCTCGAGCTGGCGGACGGCCGGATCGCTCGCGGCGGGCTGGCCGTGCACGTAGATCGACGCGCCCTGCGGCTCGATGTCGAACGGCGTGCTCGCGCTCGCCGTGCCGGCGAGCAGGCCCTTGATGTTCGCCTGGAGCTCGCCGATCTGGCCCTTGGCGTAGTTGCACGGGATGGTGACGCCGTCGCAACCTGCCGGTGTCGGCTGGGTCGCGCGTCCCACGTTCGCCCCCGCGAACTGGTCGCCCTCCTCGGCGCTGACCACGAACAGCGTGTTCGCCGGTGTGATCCCGTCGGCCTTCAGCCGCTCGAAGAACGTCTGGAACGCCTGGTCGTAGTGCTGCGCGTTGGAGACGTAGCAGGCGTCGCCGGGGCCGAGCGGCCTGCCGACGCCCGACGACGTCGTCGCCGAGGTGCAGTTGTGCGTGGTGTCCGCCTTGCGCTCGTGCAGGTCGGAGATGTAGCCGTAGGTGACCGGGATGCCGGCCTCCTGCATGTCCGCCATCACGGCGAGCGTCTGCGTGGCCGTCGGGTTGAAGCCCGGGAAGCCGGGACCGCCGCCGTACTGCTCCGTGAGGGTGTTGCCGTTCAGGTCGACCAGGTTCCCGCTGGCGTCGGTGACCCGGTAGCCGTTCGGGTTGACGTAGTTGGCGCCGCCGCCGATGGCCGGCGCGATGTACTTCGCGCCGAAGAGCGCGTCGTACCCGCTGTAGCCGCCCGGCTCGCTCGGCAGGAGGTCCGGGACGGGGCGCGCGGAGTTCGCGCAGACCGTGTCCCCCTTCGCACAGTGGATCGCCTCACCGATGTACTGGGCGACCTCGGCGTCCTTGTAGGGGTTCGGATCTGAGGCGGTCTGGCCGGCCTCGGCCGAGCTCGCCCCGAACACGGTCGGGATGTCGACCCCCGCGTTCTCGAGCACCATGTTCGCGGTCGAGAAGTCGCCGACCGAGCAACCTGCGCGCGTGAACGGCACCCAGGGCGCCGGGGTGACGCCCCCGCCGCCGTACGCCATCGTCGGAGCGGTGTCGGTCGTGCTCGCGTGCGGTGGGTTGGTCGAGGTGTCGACGACCGGCGACGTCCAGTAGGCGAACGACGCCGCCGGATCGGTCGTGCCGTCCGGGTTGTAGACCTTGTACGAGTTCGTGAGCGGCTGACCGTGCCGGTCGCCGTAGAGGCCGGTGTAGATCGCCAGGCTGTCATTGGCCGTGTGGGCGATCAGCGGCGTGTGCGAGTTCGAGAAGACGGTGCCGTACTGCTTCAGGAAGTTGAGCAGATGCGGCATCTGCTCGAGATCCGACGGCACGTTCGGGTTGTCACGTGAGAAGTGGACGTTGTCGAAGACGATGTTGATCACGTGCTGCACGCCGTTGCCCAGATTGCAGCCCGACGGCGCGGCGTTCGCCGAGCCTTCCGAGCCGATCTGAACGCCCGCGAGGACGGCGAGGATGGCGGCTGCGAGCGCTGCCACCGCTGTCAGCTTCTTCATTCGATTCCCCCTCTTCTTGCGGTTTCACGTAGGCCGCTTGTCGGCGGCTCGAGCCTCGCCGCCCCGCGCCGCCGTGTGGGCATCGCGGTGGTGACGCGGTCGAAACGAACCCGTGAATCAGCCGCCGGGCCGGAGACTTTCAAACCCAACGCTTCGCTGCACGAAGAACCGAAGGGCCCGAGCCCGGCGCGTGTCCGGACTCGAGCCCTCGAGGTCGTTCCCTACGGCGTGAAGAACTCGGTCATCGGTGTGACCTGAGACGTGTCCGCCGCGTATGCGAGCTTCGGCAGGTGCCAGGCCTGCTCGATCGTCGCAAGGAGCGAGTAGTGGTTGTACGGAGTCTGGCTGACGTACCCGCCCGTCTTGCCGCCGCGGTTGACGATGACGACGGCCGGTACCAGCCCGCCGCCGTACACGCCGCCGGGCCACGCAGCGTTGATGTCCGGGTCGCCCGCCGGCAGCACCGGCGAGTCGCAGCAGCCGGCCGGGGAGTCCCAGCCGCCGTTCACCGCGTTGCCCGTGTAGTCGCCCTCGTCCGAGACGATGAAGATCGCGTCCTGTCCTTCATGCCACGAAGGGCTACCCATGATCGTCTGGACGGTCTGCTGCACGAACGCGTCGGCGTTCTTCTTCAACTGGACGTCCGCCGGGTCGTCGTTCGTGCTGTTGTACGGGCACGGCGTCTCGGGATGGCCCGGAACGGCGCCGTAGACGCCACCGTGCATGTCGTTGCACTGGTCGGGGACGATCAGATTGAAGTCCGCCGTCGTGCTCTCCTGCGCCAGGTCGGTCGAGAGGGCGGTGTACGGCTTCACGTTCTCCATCCGCGCCGGGTTGTTGCGGATGTCGTTGAACAGGACGAACGGGTTGTGCTTCGAGGCGTACAGCGCGTTGGCCTTGCTCGGCCAGTAATCGGCCGTCTTGTCCGCGGGCATCGCCTCCATGTAGCCGGCCCACGTCTTGTGCCGGGCCTCGAGCTGGTCTACGAGGTTCACGTGATCGAACCGGTTCGCCGGGTTGTCGTTGTTGATCCACCAGTTCGAGCCGGAGATCAGCGCGACGTAGTTCGGCTCGCTCGGATGGGTGACGCCGTAGTAGTCGGCGGCGCTTGCGTATTGCTGCGCGAGCGAGGAGATGTACGGCGCGTTCGGATCGCCGATCACACTCTGTGCCGAGTGGTTCTCCAGCATGATCACGAAGACGTGCTGCAGATCGCTTCCGGGTTGTCCCTGGTGGGCGTCGGCGCCCGCGATCTGAACCGTGACGAGCGCCGCGATTGCGGCGGCCGCGACTGCCGCCAAAGCGCTGAGCTTCTTCATTCGACCTCCCCTTTTAGGTCGTGGTTTCTGCCTGAGTCACAGCTTCCGGGACGGGCCGCATCCCGGTACGGGGCGACCCTATAACCCGCGCGGCCGGGCTGCGCCGAAGAGGCGTCCGGCCTCGGCTTTCACGAAGCCCATGTGGTCGTACATGGCCTCGAGGGTCGTCTCGCTGGCCCGCCTGGCCTTCTCGGCTCCGACGGCGAGCATGCGCTGCAGCTCGCGCTCGTCGGCGCGGAGCTCGCGGTATCTCTCCTGGATCGGCGCGAGCAGCGCGACGACCGCCTCGCCGACGTCCTCCTTGAACCGGCCGTAGCCGGCGCCGTCGTAGCGGCGCTCGAGCTCGGCGACCGGCTCGCCGGTCGCGACCGACATGATCTCGAGGAGGTTCGAGATGCCGGCTTTCGTCTCCGGCGCGTGCCGGATCTCCTTCCCCGAGTCGGTGACGGCCGTCTTGAACTTCTTCCGGATCACGTCGGGCTCGTCGACCATTCGCACGACGCCCTGCGGCGCGCCGCGGGTCGTCGACATGAGCCGCTCGGGCTCCTGCAGGTTCCGAATCCGCGCGCCCTCTTCGGGATAGACGCCGCGCGGAACGCGGAACGTCTCGCCGTAGCGCTGGTTGAAGCGCTCCGCGACGTCGCGCGTCAGCTCGAGGTGCTGCCGCTGGTCGTCGCCGATCGGGACGATGTCGGTCTGGTACAGGAGGATGTCGCCGGCCATCAGGACGGGGTACGTGAAGAGCCCGGCCGAGACGAAGTCCTGGCCCTCGGACTTCTCCTTGAACTGCGTCATCCGCCGGAGCTCCCCGAAGCTCGTCGCGGCGCTCAGCAGCCAGGCAGCCTCGGCGTGCGCGACGACATGGCTCTGCGCGAACACGGTCGAGCGGTCGGGGTCGAGGCCGGTGGCGAACAGCATCGCGGCGCCCGCGAGCGTGTACTCGCGCAGCTCCCCGGGCTCGATCGGCGTCGTGATCGAGTGCAGGTCGACGATGCAGAAGAACGCCTCGCCCTGCTCCTGGGTCGCGACGTACTGGCGGTAGCCGCCCGAGTAGTTCCCGAGCGTCTTGTCGCCAGTCGCACGGATGCCGGAGAAGATGCGGGGCTCGTCGGTCACGAAGGGTGATTCTGCCTAAGCTGTCTCGATGGCGATCACAGGCGCACCCGAGCTCTTGATCGTGATGGGCGCCAGCGCGACCCAGGAGCAGGTGGACGAGGTCGTCGCGCGACTCGACGAGGCGGGCTGCTCGGCGCTCGTCACGCCCGGCCGAGAGGCGACGGTGATCGGCGCGATCGGCGAGCGGGAGCTCCTTGCGACGCTGCCGCTCGAGGGCTTCGCCGGCGTCGAGCAGGTGTTGCCGATCCTCAAGCCGTACAAGCTCGTCTCGCGCGAGCTCTCGCCGGATCCGACCGTGATCGAGGTGCGCGGCCGTCGTATCGGGGACGGCTACTTCGGCTTCATCGCGGGCCCGTGCACGGTCGAGACGCGCGAGCAGACGCTCGAGACGGCGCGCGCCGTCGCGGCCGAGGGCGTGACGATGCTCCGCGGCGGCGCCTTCAAGCCGCGCACCTCGCCGTACGCCTTTCAGGGGCTCGGCGACGAGGCGCTCGAGATCCTCGAGGAGGCGCGCGAGGAGACGGGCCTGCCGCTCGTCACCGAGCTGATGGATCCGCGCCACGTCGAGGCGGTCGTCGGGGCGGCGGACGTGATCCAGATCGGGGCTCGCAACATGTCGAACTTCTCGCTCCTCTCCGAGGTCGGCCGCGCGCCGAAGCCCGTCCTCCTCAAGCGGGGGCTCTCCTCGACGGTCGAGGACCTCCTGATGGCGGCGGAATACATCGTCAAGGAGGGGAACTCCGAGGTGATCCTCTGCGAGCGCGGGATCAAGACCTTCGAGACGGCGACCCGCTTCACGCTCGACATCGGCGCCATCCCCGTGCTGAAGCAGGAGACGCACCTGCCCGTGATTGTCGACCCGTCGCATCCGGCGGGGCGGCGCGACCTCGTCCTGCCGCTCGCGCGCGCGGCGGTCGCGGCGGGAGCAGACGGGATCATCGTCGAGGTGCACCCGCGTCCGGAGGAGGCGCTGTGCGACGCCGCGCAGCAGATCCCGACCTCGGAGTTCCGCGACTTCGCGGACGAGATCCGCGCGCTCGCGTCCCTCATGGGACGCACCATTGGCTGAGTTGCGCGTCGAGCCGGCGGCGGCGCTCGTCGGCCACGTGATCGTGCCGGGGGACAAATCGATCTCGCACCGCGCCGTCCTGATCGGCGCGCTCGGCGAGGGCGAGACGCGCGTCCACGGCTTCGGCCGCTCGGGCGACACGCAGGCGACCGTGGACGCGATGCGGGCGCTCGGCGTCGAGATCGAGGACGTCGCCGACGACGAGCTCGCCGTGCGCGGCGTCGGCCTGCGCGGCCTGCTCGCGGGGCGCGTCGACTGCCGCAACTCCGGGACGCTCATGCGGCTCCTCGCCGGCGTCGAGGCGGGGCAGGAGGGCGAGTTCACACTCGACGGAGACGAATCGCTGGCGACACGCCCGATGGAGCGGGTCGCGGCGCCGCTGCGGAGGATGGGCGCGAGCGTCGAGACGACTGACGGTCACGCGCCGCTCACGATTCTCGGCTCGGGCGCGCTCCGCGGCGCAGAGATCGAGCCGGAAGCGGCGAGCGCCCAGGTCAAGTCCGCGATCCTGCTGGCGGGGCTCAACGCCGCCGGCCCGACGACGGTCGTCGAGCGGATCCCGACCCGCGACCACACCGAGCTCATGCTCGAGGCCGCGGGGGTGCGCGTCCGCCGCAGCGCGAGCTCGGTGACGGTCGGGCCCGCGGGAGCGCTGCGACTCGACGAGGTCGTCGTCCCCGGCGACTTCTCGTCGGCGGCTCCGCTGCTCGTCGCGGGGGCGCTCGTTCCCGGGAGCGACCTCACGATCCACGATCTCGGCGTCAACCCGCGCCGCACCGGGCTGCTCGCAGTCCTCGAGCGGATGGGCGCTCGCATCTCGGTCTTCGAACGCCGCCGCGTCGGCGGCGAGCCGGTTGCCTCGGTGCAGATCCAGCCCGGCGAGCTCGTCGCGACCGAGATCGAAGCGGGAGAGGTGCCGGCGCTCGTCGACGAGCTTCCGCTCGTCGCGCTCCTGGCTTCGCACGCGCGCGGCGAGACACGCGTGTCCGGCGCGACCGAGCTGCGCGTCAAGGAGACGGATCGCATCGAGGCGGTCACCGACGGGCTGCGGCCGCTCGGCGCCCGCATCCGCTCGCGGGCCGACGGCTGGACGGTGACGGGCGTCCCGACCCGCCTGCGCGGCGGGCGCGTCGACGCCCGCGGCGACCACCGGATCGCGATGCTCGGAGCCGTCGCGGGCCTCTCCTCGCGCGAGGGCGTCGCGATCGAGGGCGCCGACACGGCAGCTATAAGCTTCCCCGGCTTCTACGAGCTGCTGGAGTCGGTGACGAGGCGATGACGCGATGGTGATAGCGATCGACGGGCCCGCAGGCGCGGGAAAGAGCACGGTGGCGCGGGCGCTCGCCGACCGGCTGGGTTTCCGCTATCTCGACACCGGCGCGATGTACCGCGCGCTCACCTGGCTCGCGATGAAACGCGGGCTCGACCTCGGCGACGCCGATGCGCTCGCGCAGCTCGCCCGAGAGAACCCCGTCCGCTTCGCGGATGAGGACCGCGTCTCGATCGCCGGCGTCGACGTCACGTCCTCGATTCGCAGCGACCGGGTCGACCGAATGGTCCCGGTCGTAGCGCGCCACCCAGCGGTGCGCGAAGTCATGCGTGATCGCCAGCGGGAGCTCGGGCGTGACGGCAATGTCGTGATGGAGGGCCGGGATATCGGAACCGTCGTCGCCCCGGACGCCGAGGTGAAGGTCTATCTCGTCGCAGACCGTGGCGTGCGGGCGCGACGGCGAATGGCGGAACGACCCGGGATCGGTGCGGACGCCCTCTCCACCGACTTGCGCAAGCGCGACGCGAAGGACGCCGAGCGGATGCAGCCCGCGGCAGACGCGACCGAGATCGACACGACGGACCTCCAGGTCGGCGACGTCGTCGACCGGATCGAGGCGCTCGTGCACGAACGCTCGCCGGTGTGAAGGCGCACGACGTCTCCTGGGTGCTGGGCCGTCCGCTCATCGGCGGTTCGGCCGCGCTGACGAGTCGACTCCACGCCTACGGGACGGACCGGATCCCATCGAGCGGCGGCCTCGTGATGGCGTTCAACCACTTCCACTGGATCGACATCCCGTGCGTCGGCTTCGTCTGCAAGCGCCACCTCTACTTCCTCGCCAAGGTCGAGGCGCACAGCGTTCCGGGTCTCGGCCAACTGATCCGCACGTTCGGCACGTTGTCGGTGCGGCGCGGCGAGTCCGACCGCGAGGCCGTGCGCCAGATGCGGGAAGTCGTGCGCGCGGGGGAGACGCTCGGCGTGTTCGTCGAGGGAACGCGACAGCGGAGCGGCGTGCCCGGGCACGTGCAACCCGGCGCAGCGATGGTCGCCCTGCAGGAGAACGTCCCCGTGATCTGCGCTGCGATCCACGGCTCGCAGACCTGGAAGCTCGGCAACTTCGCGCCGGTCTCCGTCGCGTTTGGCGAGCCGATGCGCTTCGACGGCCTGTCGCGAGGCGGCAAGGGATACCGCGAGGCCTCGCAGCAGATCGAGGACGAGCTGCACCGCCTCTGGGCCTGGCTGCGCGACCTGCACGAGGCGGGTCGGCCGCGCGACGCGGTTCCGCCCGGCCGCGAGGACGCCGCGCCCGCCACGCTTCCCGCGTGAGCGTCGCTCGCCTTCGGCTCGCTCCCGTGGGGGAAACCATGTTTCCCCCACGTTGCCCCCTTCATTCTGTTCGTGTGGGGGAACCTCCCGGTTCCCCCACACCCCCTCCACACGCTCACCGGCCGCCTAGGGTCGTCCGGTGAGCGACCTCGAGGAACCGGACGCGGGCGAGCTGCCCGCGCCGCCGCCTCCGCCGCTGCTCGGTGCGGTGGCGATCGTCGGCTTCCCGAACGTCGGCAAGTCGACGCTCGTCAACCGGCTGACCGAGACGCGCGCGGCGGTCGTGCACGAGATGCCCGGCGTGACGCGCGACCGGAAGGAGCTCGTCTGCGAGTGGACCGGGAAGCGCTTCGTGCTCGTCGACACCGGTGGAGTCGACATCGCCGACCCGGCGCCGATGACGCGCGCGATCGCGCGGCAGGCGCGGGAGGCGGTCACGGATGCGGATCTCGTGCTCTTCGTCGTCGACGCGCGCGCGGGGGTGACGCCCGGCGACGAGGAGGTCGCTCAGATCCTGCGCGAGTCGCACAAGCCGGTGCTCGTGCTCGCGAACAAGATCGACGACCCGAATCAGGAACCGCTCGCGCTCGAGCTGCACCGGCTCGGGC
>Ga0209166_10002549_pt1 | contig 13717 bp, 6 predicted proteins | sample Coa_R1_3_FD_187151 | JGI IMG/M metagenome (GOLD analysis project Ga0209166, IMG submission 187151) | Surface soil microbial communities from Centralia Pennsylvania, which are recovering from an underground coalmine fire - Coalmine... | ecosystem: Environmental > Terrestrial > Soil > Unclassified... | reverse complement strand
ACCGGCCCAATATGACCAAGGTCGACGGGGTGGACGACGCTTGGGACCATTTCTCCAGCTTCGCCGCCTACGATGCCTTCACGCGCCAGTGGCTGGCGGCCTGCCGGCGTGTGCTCAAGGATGAGGGCACGCTTTGGGTGATCGGCAGCTATCACAACATCTATCGCGTGGGCACAGCGCTGATGGATCTGGACTACTGGATCCTCAACGACACCGTCTGGATCAAGTTCAACCCGATGCCGAATTTCCGCGGTGCGCGCTTTACCAACGCCCACGAGACCCTCATCTGGGCGCAGAAAGTGCGCGGCGCAAAATACACCTTCAACTACCGCGGCATGAAGTCGATCAACGAGGGCTTGCAGATGCGCAGCGACTGGTATCTGTCGCTGTGCACCGGCAAGGAGCGGCTGAAGATCGACGGGGCCAAGGCCCACCCCACCCAGAAGCCGGAGGCGCTGCTGTACCGGGTGATCCTGGCCACCAGCCGGCCGGGTGATGTGGTGCTCGACCCGTTCTTTGGCACCGGCACCACCGGCGCCGTGGCCCGGGTACTCCACCGGCACTACATCGGCGTGGAGCGCGAGGCGCGCTATGTGCGGCTGGCGCGCGAGCGCATCGAGGCCGTTCAGCCGGGCATGTTCGACGACGAGATCTACTCGTTCGACAGCCAGAAGCGCGAGCCGCGGCTGCCGTTTGGCACCCTGCTGGAGCATGGTCTGCTGCAGCCCGGCCAGACGCTGTACTTTGGCGCCCAGGGCGAAGTCTTGGCCACCGTGCTGGCCAACGGCCAGATCAAACATAACGAAATGGTCGGCTCCATCCACGCCGTCGGCCGCGCCATCCGCAACGCGCCCTGCAATGGCTGGGAGCACTGGTACTATGATGACCCCGCCAGCGGCCAGCGCCAGCCCATCAACCAGCTTCGCACCCTGCTGCGCCAGGGCGCGGCCGCAACTCGACAGGCTTCTGATAGAATCTGATGGGGCCAATCGACGATAAGTAGCGCGGTTGGTTACGGTAAGGAGTGTGTTATGCAACCAAATGAACCCCAGCTCATGCGGCCCGCGCACGACGTCGGGCTGATCGGCTACGGCGCGTATGTGCCGCGCTTCCGCCTGCCCGCCAGCGAGGTGGCGCGGGTGTGGACCGAGGGCACCGGCGCCCTGCCCATCAAAGAAAAGGCCGTGCCTGGCCTGGACGAAGACGTGGCGACCATGTCGGTGGAAGCGGCCCGCAACGCGCTAGCGCGCGCCGCCATCGACCCGACTGAAATCCGCGCGGTGTGGGTGGGCAGCGAGAGCCATCCCTACGCGGTGAAGCCCACCTCGACCATCGTGGCTGAGGCGCTGGGCGCAGTGCCCAACACCCAGGCCGCCGACTGGCAGTTCGCCTGCAAAGCCGGCACCGAGGCCATGCAGGCCGCTATCGGCTTCGTGGGCTCGGGCATGGCCCACTATGCCCTGGCCATCGGCATGGACACCGCCCAGGGCCGCCCCGGCGACGCGCTGGAATACACCGCGGGCGCGGGCGGCGCCGCCTTCCTGCTGGGGCCGGCCGCCGAAGCGCTGGCCGTGTTTGAAGGCTCCTACTCGTTCGTCACCGACACGCCTGACTTCTGGCGCCGCCAGCACGAGACTTACCCTGAGCATGGGCAGCGCTTCACCGGCGAGCCGGCTTACTTTCGGCACGTGACCACCGCCGCCAAACGCCTGCTGGAGCTGACGAACACCAAGGCGGCCGATTACCGCTACGTGATCTTTCACCAGCCGAACCTGAAGTTCCCCCAGCGGGCGGGCAAGCTGCTGGGCTTCACCGACGAGCAGATCAGGACCGGGCTGCTGGTGGGCGTCATCGGCAACACCTACGCCGGCAGTGCCATGATTGGGCTGACGGCGGTGCTGGACGAAGCCAAACCCGGCGACAAGATCTTGCTGGTCTCCTTTGGCTCGGGCGCCGGCTCAGATGCCTTTGCCCTGCGCGTCACCGACGCCATCACCGAGCGCCAGCCGCGCGCGCCCAAGACCCGCGACTACATCGCCCGCCGCAGCGTGATTGACTACGCCACCTACGCCCGGCTGCGCGGCAAGCTGGTGATGGAATAAGACGACGATTGAACGATGAGAAATATCTACATCTCTGGTATCGGTATGACCGCGGTCGGCGAGCATTGGGAAACTTCCTTGCGCGAGCTGGCGCTGCGGGCGGTGCTGGCCGCGCAGCAGGATGAGCAGGTCCAGGTGGGCCCATTCGCGCCGCGGCCCGAGGCGCTGTTCGTGGGCAACATGCTGGCCGGCGAGCTGAGCTCGCAGGAGCACCTGGGCGCGCTCATCGCCGACTACGCCGGGCTGCGCGGCATAGAGGCGGCCACGGTGGAGGCAGCCGGCGCCTCAGGCGGCGCGGCGCTGCGCCAGGCGCTGCTGGCCGTGGGCTCGGGCGCCGTGGACTGCGCGCTGGTGGTGGGCGTGGAGAAGATGACCGACAAGGTGGGCGCCGGCGTTACCGCCGCCACGGCCACGGCCGCCGACAGCGACTGGGAGGGGGCCCAGGGCGTAACGCCCACCGGGCTGGCGGCCCTGCTGATGCGCCGCTACATGCACGAGAACGGCCTGGAGCTAAAGGACTTCGCCGGCTTCAGTGTCAACGCTCACGCCAACGCGCGCACCAACCCGAACGCCATGTTCCAAAACGCGCTGGCGCCCGAGGCCTACGCCCGCGCCGGCATGGTGGCTGAGCCGGTGAACATGTTCGACACCGCGCCCGATGGCGATGGCGCCGCGGCCCTGATCGTCACCAGCGAGCCGGCCGCGGTGCGCGTGGCCGCCTCGGCCACTGCCACCGACACGCTGGCCCTGCACGACCGCGGCGACGCGCTGGCCTTCGAGGCGGCGCGGCTGTCGGCTGAGCGCGCCTACCAGCGCGCGGCCATCGGGCCAGAAGATGTGAGCCTGTTCGAGCTGTTCGACGCCTTCAGCGTGTTCGCCGCGCTGAGCCTGGAGGCCGCCGGCTTCGCGGCGCGCGGCCAGGGCTGGCGGCTGGCCCCCGCCGAGATCAGCCGCACCGGCCGCATCCCCATCTCCACGTTTGGCGGGCTCAAGGCGCGCGGCAATCCGGGCGGCGCCACCGGCGTCTATCAAATCGCTGAAGTCGTCATGCAGCTGCGCGGCGCCGCCGGCCCAAACCAGGTGGCGGGCGCGCACTGGGGCATGGCGCAGTGTCTGGGGGGCGCGGGCGCCACGGCAGTGACGCACATCCTAGAACGCGTGGGATGAAACGGCCCTTCGACATCGACGAGATGCTGCGCCGGATTGAGGCCGCGGTGCAGCCTTATCCGAAGGCAGCGATGTTCGAGCTGGCCGAGAAAGGCTTCACCAGCACATTCGAGCAGCTGGTGGCCTGCCTCCTGTCGATACGTACCTATGACGAGGTGTCGCTGGTGGCCGCCCAGCGGCTGTTTGCGAAAGCCCGCACCCCGGCGGCGCTGGCCGCCCTGCAGCCCGCCGAGATCGACCAGCTCATCCGCACCTGCACCTTCCATGACCGCAAAGCCGTTCAGATCCGGAACATCGCCCAGACGGTGGTGGAAGATTTTGGCGGAGTGCTGCCGTGTGACCGCAACCTGATCCTGTCGTTTGCAGGCGTGGGGCCAAAGTGCGCCAACCTGGCGCTGGGCATTTCTTGCGGCGAGCAGGTGATCAGCGTGGACATCCACGTTCACCGCGTGACCAACCGCTGGGGTTATGTCGCCACCAAGACGCCCGAGAAGACCATGACGGAGCTGGAAAAGGTCCTGCCCAAGGCGCAATGGCTGAACATTAATCGCCTGTTAGTGCCGTTTGGGAAGCACATCTGCACCGGTCAGGCGCCCAAGTGTTCTACCTGCCCCGTGCTGGAATACTGCCAGCAGGTCGGCGTGACGAATCCTCGCTAAGCCCTATACCGTAACACCCGCCCCGCGCCACTACGCGGCGCGAATATGTCAAGTTAACACAACTTATGTACAATTTAGATGCCCCTGACAGGCTCATGCGGGGCCTTAGATAGTTTCTGATAGTACCCTGGGCGTAATTTACTGTGGCGTTCGAGTATGTTCTGTATTGCACAAGGTGGAGTAACACCCTGCCCGCGGGTGCTGGCGGGGTGATCGGAGGACTGAATGGAGATATCACGCAATTGGCGTTTGCAGCAGCAGCGTTATGGTCTGGTTGGAGAAGTGTGCCCGCATTGCGACGCTAAGATCTTCCCGCCGCGGGATGTCTGCCCGAACTGCGCCGGCGAGGCCAAGACCCCGTTTGTGTTCAGCGGCAAGGGCGAGGTCTACTCATACACCACGATTTATGACGCGCCGGAAGGCTACGAGGGAAACACGCCCTATACCGTGGCGATTGTCAAGCTCGCGGAAGGCCCCATGGTGACGGCCCAGTTGACCGACGTCGATAATGGTAAAGTGGACATCGGCCAGCCGGTAGAGATGGTGACGCGCAAGCTGCGCGAGGACGGCGACCGGGGCATGCTAGTGTACGGGTACAAGTTCCGTCCCGTCCTGGCGCGCAACTAAGTCAGCGCCCGACTGACAACAAGCGTTTCGATAAACAGCCTGGCGGCCCGCTCTGTGTGCAGAGCGGGCCGCTTTTTATTTCGCCGGCCAGGGTCGGGCGAGACCGGGCGCGGCCGTTCGGGCCTGGCGCCGAACGATTCCATCGACCAATCCGCTAATGTTGAAACGTTACCGGAAATTGATGATGTGATGAAGGTGCGAGCACCTTCATCACATCATCAATTTCCGGTTTCTCTCTCCCCCTTCCCGCTGCGGTCGTAGATCCCCGAAGCGGAGCGAAGGGGAGTAAGGGAGCCGGGCGGTTAGGTCGGCCTACCAGCCCTTGTATCCCACCGCCCGCAATGGTAGCATCGTCCCCAGGCGCCAACCCTCATGACCGTATCGCTCCTCATCGCTCCCGCTGCTCACGGCAAGACCGAACAGGCGCTTGCGCGCATTCGCGAGGCGCGCGCGCCGACCGGCGCGGCCGGTGCGCGGCCCGGCCTGGCGCCGATCGCCGTCATCCTGCCCAACCAGGTGCAGCGTGTGGCCTTCCGCGACCGGCTGGCGGCGCAGGGCGGCGCCATTGGCGTCACGCTGTACACCTTCTACGGTCTATACGCCGAGCTGCTGGCCCGCGCGGGCCAACCGCTGCCCGAGCTGGATGGCGGCGCGCAGACCCGCCTGCTGCGCGTCGTGATCGGCGACCTTGCCAGCCGCGGCCGTCTGCATCACTTCGCGCCCCTGCGCGACAAGCCAGGCTTCGCCGCCGTGCTGCGCGAGGCCATCGAAGAGCTCAAGCGGGCGCGCGTCTCGCCTGAAGATTTTGAGCGGGCCACGCGCGGCCTGGGCTCGCGGCTGGAAGAGCTGGCCGCCCTGTATGCTTCATACCAGCGCTGGCTGCTCGACCACCGCTGGGCCGACCCCGAGGGGCTGGGTTGGCTGGGCGCGCTGGCGCTGGAGAGAGACCCCGCGCTGGGCGCCGATCTGCGGCTGTTGGTGGTGGATGGCTTTGATGAGTTCAACCCCACCCAGCTGGCGGTGCTCACCCAGCTGGCCGCCCGCGCCCAGGAGTGCCTGATCACCCTCACCGGCGACCCGCACCGCCAGCGCCTGGCGCAGCGCCGCTTTCAGCGCGCCGAACAGCAGCTGTTGCAGGCAGCGGGCGTGCGCCGGCCAGCGCCCGTTGAGGCCAGCCCGTCCGCGCCCACTGCCCACGTAGCCGGTGACCTGGCCCGGCTGGAAGCCTATCTCTTTGAGGCGCCGCCGCCGCCCGCCGCAGTCACGTCGAGCGGAGCCGTGGTCTTCCTCGAGGCGCAGACGCGCGCCGCCGAAGCCCGCGCCGCGCTGCGCTGGATCAAGCAGTGCCTGGTGCACGACGGCCTGGCGCCGAACGAGGTAGCGGTGCTGGCGCGATCCATCGACGCCTACCGGCCGTTCCTGGAAGAGACAGCGCGCGAGTTCGGCTTGCCGCTGCGCCTGGTGGGCGGCGCGCCGCTGGCTGAGAGCTCCATCGTGGGCGCGCTGCTCAGCTTGCTGGCGCTGCCCGCGGAGCCGGCCGAGTGGCGGCCGCGCGACCTGCTGACTGTGTGGCGCAGCCCCTATTTTGATTGGACCGCGCTCGGTCTGGACGGGGCGCAGGCCGCCACGCTGGATGCCGTTTCGCGGCTGGGCCGTGTGGTGCAAGGATTGGAGCAATGGCGCGAGGCCTTGCGCCAGTTGGCCGCCCCTTCGCCTGCTGGCTTCGCCGATGAGCCGGAGGGCGAGCTGTCGCGGCCGGCGCCGGAAGCGGTGAGCCGGGCGCGCGCGGCGTTCGAGGCCTTCATCGGCCGCCTGCGCCCGCCAGCGCGGGCCCCGCTGCCAGACTATGTGGCCTTCGTCGAAAACCTGATCGGCGATGAGCCCGCGCCGCCCTGGAGCCTGCCCCGCGCTGAAGAGACGCCGCCGGCGGCCCCCGCGCTGAACCTGGCAGCGCGCGCGCTGGCTGAGCCGCAGACGGCGGCCCGCGATATGGCCGCCCTGCGCGCGTTCAAAGACGCTTTGCGCGGGCTGGTACTGTCCGAGACGCTCGTGGCCGCCCGCTCCGCTGATTGGGATTACGCCGCCTTCGTGCACGCGCTGCGGCAGGCGGTGGAAAGCGCAAGCTACCAGACGCCCCTGCCCCATTTCTCTCCGGCCGATGACCCGTCGCCAGACGAGGTGGACGACGTGCCCCGGCGCGAGACAGCCGGCATCACCGTGGCCGCAGTGCTCGACGCGCGCGGGCTCTCCTTCCGGGCCGCGGCCATCTTGGGTCTGGCCGAAGGCGAATTCCCACTGGCCGAGCGCGAGATGCCGCTGCTGCGGGAGGCCGACCGGGCCGCGCTGCGCGAGCGCGGCCTGCCGCTGGAGCCGCGCCTGCGCGGCGACGAGGTCACCATTTTCTACGAGGCGGTGACGCGCGCCCGCGAGCGTCTGCTGCTGTGCCGGCCCTACCTGGCCGACGACGGGCAGCCGTGGGAGCCATCCGCTTATTGGCGCCAGGCCCGACGCCTGATGGGCGAGCCGCCGATCATCGTCGCCCGGCCCGAGGACCAGCTGGCCATGCAGGCGGTGGCCTCGCCGGCGGAGTGGGTGGAGCAGGGCTATGCTCCCGATGTCATTAGCGCCGGCGTGGCGGTGCTCCGCGCGCGGCAGGCGCGCCAGGCCGGCGGACTGCACGAGGGCCAAGTGCCAGAGCTGGCCCCGCTGCTGGCGGTGCGCTTCCCCGCCTCGCAAAGCTGGAGCGCCAGCCGGCTGGAAGCCTACGGCGCCTGCGGCTTCTATTTCTACGTCGCGCACGTGCTCAAGCTGGAGCCGCGCGCGGACCCCGAGGAAGGCTTTGACATGCGCGCGCTGGGCGGCATGTATCATGCCATCCTGGAGCGGCTTTACCGCGGCGCGCCCAACCCGGCCGACCTGAACGATCTGCTGGAGCGCTTGCCCGCCATCGCGCTCGCCGTCTTTGCCGATGCGCCGGAGGAGTATGGTTTTCGGCCCACCGCGCTGTGGGAGCAGCAGCAGGCCGAGTTGATCCGTGTGCTTCGTGACACCGTGACCGCCCTGGCTGAAAAAGCCGAGGGCTGGACGCCACGCTACTTCGAGCAGCGTTTTGGGTTTGGCGAGACGGCGCTGATCGTGCCCACCGAACACGGCGCTGTGCGCCTGCACGGCTACATCGACCGGGTGGACGTGGACGACCAGGGCCGGCTGCGGATCGTGGATTACAAGGCCAGCGGCTCGCCCATCACCGCCGCTGACCTGCAGCAAGGACACCGCCTGCAATTGCCGCTGTACGCCCTGGCTGCCCGCGACGCATTGCGCCTGGGCGAGGTGGCCGAAGGCTTTTACTGGCACATTGGCAAGGCCGAGGCCAGCAGCCTGAAGCTGGAGAAGTTCGAGGGCGGCGTGGCCGGCGCGTTTGATACGGCCCGGCAGCACCTGGCGGCGCACCTGGCCGGCATCCTGGGTGGGAGCTTTCAGCCCACGCCGCCCGAGGGCGGCTGCCCGCGCTATTGCCCGGCCATCGGCTTTTGCTGGCGCTACCAGTCGAGGAGCTTCTAATCGGTCCCGCCAAGCCGCCCACCAGCATGTCCATCCTGTCTGTCTTCGACCTCAAAGGCGCGCAGCAAGACGCCGCCGAGCAGCTTCACCTGCACCTGGCGGTGCGGGCCGCGGCCGGCTCCGGCAAGACGCGCGCGCTGGTGGGCCGCTACTTGAATTTCGTCGAACAGGGCGCGCCGCTGCGCTCGCTGGTCGCCATCACCTTTACCGAAAAGGCGGCGCGCGAAATGCGCTCGCGCATCCGTCAGGAGATTGAGCGCTGGCTGGAGCAGACGCCAGACGGCGCGGACGGCGCGCTCAGCATCTGGCAGCAGGCTTATATCGAGCTCGACTCGGCGCGCATCGGCACCATCCATGGCCTGTGCGCCGACCTGCTGCGCCTGCACCCGGCCGAGGCCGGGGTGGACCCGCGCTTCAGCGTGCTGGAGGAGGGCCGCGCCGCCATGCTGCGGGCGGAGGCCATCGAGAGCGCGCTGGGCTGGGCGGCCAGCGACCCGCAAGCCGCCCAGCTGTTCGCGCCGTTCAGCGAGAGCGACCTGCGCCACGATCTGCAAGCGCTCATCGCGCGCCGGCTGGATCTCGACGGGCTCCCGCCGCGCGATCCGCTGCTGTGCTGGGCGGACGAGGTGCGGCGCTGGCTGGACGAGCAGCTCGGCGCGCCAGGGTGGACGGCGGCCCTGGCGGCGCTCGGCGAGTATCACGGCCTCAAAGAAGACGACAAGCTTGAAAGCGCCCGGCGCGCGGTGCTGGCGGCCTGGCAGGCGGCGCAGAGCGCCCGCGCCGCCGCGGATTGGGACGCCGCCTTCGATGCGCTGCGCGCGCTGCGCGCCGGTATCTCCACCACCGGGGGCCAGGCCAGAAATTGGGACGGCGCCGCGCTGGCCGCCGTGCGTGAAGCGATGCAGACGCTGCGCACTGGGTGTGATGGCGCGCTGCGGCCGGTGTTGAAGGACGACGTGCGCTGGGCACTGGACCAGCAGGCAGCAGCCCTCGTGCCCCTCCTGCGCGGGCTAGCGGCGCGCGCGCTGGCTGATTATCAGGCCCTCAAGGACCAATCCGCCGCGCTTGACTTTGACGACCTGGAGACGCTGGCCGTGCGCCTGCTGGCGTCGGCCCGCGCGGCTGGGGCCGAACCCGGTGACGGGGTGCGCGCTATCCTGGTCGACGAATTCCAGGACACCAACGAGCGCCAGCGGCAGATCGTCTTTGGCCTGGCCGGCCTGCCGCTTTCAGCAGCAGAGCAAGTGCCCACGGCCAATGGCGGGCCGGCGCCGGCTAACCTGTTTATCGTCGGCGATGCCAAGCAGAGCATCTATCGTTTTCGCGGCGCCGACGTGACCGTGTTCCGCGGCATCCAGGGCGACATCGAGCGACTGGGCGGCCAGGTGCTCGACCTGGACCTGACCTTCCGCGCGCATGCCCCGCTGCTGGCGACGCTCGAGCGTCTGCTGAGCCCGCTGATGGGCACCGCTGCCGACCCGGCCCGGCCGTACCAGGTGCCGTTCGCGCCAGCCACTGCGCACCGCGCGGCGCCGCGCGACGGGGTGCGCGCGCCGTTCGTCGAATTCCAGGTTGGGCTGGGCGATGCGGAGACCGGCCGGCGCGCGGCCGGCGCGGCCCTGGCCGCCCGCCTGCGCGAGCTGCGCGAGCAAGATGGCTTCGCCTGGGAAGAGATGGCCCTGCTCTTCCGCGCCTCCACGGCCTTCCCCATCTACGAGGACGCGCTCGAAGCGGCCGGCATCCCCTTCGTCACCGTGGCCGGCAAGGGCTTTTACGATCGCCCCGAAATCCGCGACGTGCTCAACGCCCTGACAGCCATTGCCGACCCCGCTGACGACCTGGCGCTGGCCGGGCTGCTGCGCTCGCCGGCCTTCGGGCTCAGCGATGCCGACCTCTACCGCCTGCGCTTCGCGGCCGGCAGCGACGTGCCGCGGCCGCTTTACGCGGCACTCATGGCGAGTGCTGAGTTCGCCGCCCAGGCCCAGGCCCTCACCCAGCTGCACACCCTGGCGGGCCGCCTGCCGGTGGCCGAGCTGCTCAAGTGCTTCTTCGATCTGACCCACTACCGCGCCATCCTGAAGGGCAGCAGCGGCAGCGGGCGGCTCAGCCGCAACGTGGACAAGCTGCTGGCCGATGCGCACCGCAGCCGCCTGGTGGCCGTCGGCGATTTTCTCGAATACGTGCAGGCGCTGCGCGACGTGGGCGCGCGCGAGGGCGAAGCCCCGGCCGAGGCCGGCGGCGCGGTGCAGCTGATGACCGTGCACAAATCCAAGGGGCTGGAGTTCCCGCTGGTGGTCCTGGCCGACGCCGCCCACGAGCGCCGCGGCGGCTCGGGCGCGGGCGTGCTGCTGGACCCGGCGCTGGGCTTGCTGCTGAAAGTGATGGACGGCCAGGCGCGGCCGGTGGCCTGGCAGCTGGGCGTGCTGGCCGATGAAAACCGCGAAGAGGCCGAAGATTTGCGCCTGCTCTACGTGGCGGCCACGCGCGCCCAGGAGAAGCTCATCGTCAGCGGGCACGCCAAAGTCAGCGTGTCCAAAGCCGACCCGGGACGGCTGAATCTTTCCGGCTGGCTCAAGCTGCTCGGCTCGCAGATCGGGCTGGACGATGTGCGGCTGCCCGGCGACGTGCCAGCGGCGACGGTGACGCTGACGCTGGCAACGGATTGGGGGCAGGCAGTGGCCGCCACCCTGCACGTGTTGCCGGCGGCGGCGCAGGCACCCGAACCGGCGCCAGCGCTGAGCGAGCCCGCCCCGGCGCCCGGCCCGCTGGTGGTGCCACTGGTGAGCAGCCATAGTGACGAGGCGGCGCTGATGATTCCGCACGACCGCCAGTGGCGCGTGATCACGCCGGGGCGCCACGCGCCGGCCTGGGTAGTGGGCCAGCTGGTGCACGAGGCCCTGCGGCGCTGGTCGTTTCCTGGTGACGGCGAGGCTGGCGAGAGCTTTGCGGCGCGGCTGCGGCCGGCGGCCCTGCGGGCCGGGCTGATTGGCGAGACCGAACAGGCCGCCTTGCACGAAGCCACGCGGCTGCTGGAGCGCTTTCGCGCGCACCCGCTGTGCGCCGAGATGGATGCGGCGCTGGAGCGGCAGCACGAGGTGCCGTATGTCATTGGCGCTGAGGTAGATGTGATCGACCTGCTCTACCGGCTGCCGGATGGCTGGCACATCGCCGATTTCAAGACCGACGAGCTGCGCGATGAGGCGGCGCTGCGCGCGGTGCTGCCCGCCTACCTGGCCCGGCTGCAGCGACACGTAGCGGTGGTCAGCGGGCAGCTCGGCCCGCCGGCGCGGCCGCTGGCACAGCTGGTCTTTCTAAACCTGCGCGGGGCGGTCCGGGCGATAACGCTGGCAGAGGACTAAGGTGAGCCGTCTAGGGCCGGCGAGCGTCGGGCGTCTGCCGCTGGGATGCCCTTCACGCGCAACCACCTCTTATGGCACATGTCCGCACGTTGGCGCTGCTCACAACATCGCGAGCGTTGATCCACCCGAGGCGCTTCGGGCGCAACCATGCTTTTACTATCGAGTATGCGCGTTCGCCCTCAGCGTGACAGGATAGGCAGCGTGACAGCAAGCCGCAGCATACAAGCAATAGATACACGCTCGAATATTGTTTCAACCCCAAAGATGGACTGTCACCCTGAGCGCGAATCCGCAGGCTTGTGCTCAGTGCAGCGGTGGCGCGCGAAGGGCCTCTGCTGGCCGACCGCCAACGTTTGTATTGACGAAGTGCTAATGCGATAAGTTGCCGGACTTCTGGCCGTTGGACGGCGCGCCGAGCACCACGTGCCCATGCTCATCCTGAGCCAGCCGGCCCGCGGCCAACAAGGCATCCAGCTGGCAGGTCACGTCCATTCGGTTGTAGTCGGCCAGCCGATTGTAAAACGGGTGGCCGGCGTATTCTTCGATGCGCTCGGCTTGCGAGCCGACCAGCACCTTGGCCACCCCACTCCGCGGCAGCCGCCCCGGCAGCGATTGCACGCAGCCCATGATCGCCTCAATCATGCGGGTTGAATGCTCAGACCGCATGAGCGCGATGAGCTCATCGCTATAGGTCTTGAACACCTCCGCGCCCAGGCCGCCAATACTGGCCAGCTCAGCCGTGCTGGCCGGGCGCAGCTGCGCCAGCCGGCGCAATGTGCTGTCGCTAAAAATCACGTAGTCGGGCTGGTCGATGGCGCGGGCGCGGGCGCGCCGCCAGCGGCGCAAAATCTCGAATGGCATGTCGCTTGCTGCGCCATCAGCCGACGCCGGGGGTTCGGTCCGCGCCGCCTGCGGTGCCAGTCCCTGCTCGCGGCGCCAGGCCTCCACCACGCAGCGAATCACGCCGTAATCCACTTCCGCCGGCAGCAAGGCCTTGATGGGCGCCAGGAAGGCCGCTGAGCCGGCCCGCGCGATGGCCTCACGAATTTGCGACTGCAAGGCCGGCGGCACCACCTGGTTGACCTCTAGCTGGCCATCAGCGATGAGCTGCGCCAAGTGTGAGTAGACGGTGCCCAGGGTCAGCCCGCGCTCGGCGGCAATCCGCTCAGGCGTCAGGGCCTGCGCCAGCATCTGGCCCGTCAGTGTGACGGTGCCCCCGGCCGCCCTCTGGGCCTGCGCGCGGCGCGCCACGGCCGGCCGCACCGGGCGCAGCTCCACCTGGATCGCGGCGCGCGCCTGCAGCGCGCTCTCACCGCGCGCCGTCAGCTTGAGCGTGGGCTTGTCGCTGCCCAGGTGCTTCAAATAGCCCGCGTCAATCAGCTGGCCGATCAGGCTCTCGATCTCATGCATCCTCAAAGCGGCGAACTTGCCAAAGTTGCGCGCCTTGGCATACAGCGCCATCTCTTGGGACGAGGAGCCCTTCAGCACCTGGGCCAGCTTGCCCTTGCCCACGCTCCACTTCAAGTGGGCCAGGGTATCGAGCACGATCAGCGCGGCGCGCTCCGACTGGGTCTCGGCCGGCCGGGCTGTGGTATCGGCCGGCTCCGCGCGGGCCAGGCAGTTGTCGCAGCACAGTGGCGCATCGGCCGCGCCGCTGTCGCCGAAATGGTCCAGGATGGTCCGGCGGCGGCAGGCATCGGTCTGGGCATAGTCCACCATGCGCGCCAGCTGGTCGCGCTTGTGCTCGCGCCGCTCGGCCACCTGCTGCGCGATTTTCCGCAGCGCCGCCTCCGAAAGCGGCAGCGCCTGCGCGCGGATCTGCCCGTAGGCTTCGTCCGGCGGCCGGCGCAGCACACCCGCTGCCTCCAATTGCTCCAGTGCCACGCGGGCCTTGGTCTGCGTCACCCCCAGGCTGCCTTCCATGTCGGCATAGGTGACGCCCGCGCCGGCTGGCAGCCGGGCAAAAAGCGTGTGCACCGCGCGCAGCTCGGCGGCGGTGGGCGAGTCATTCTCGATGAAGTATTCGTGCAGGGCGCTGTCGGCGGCCGAGTACAGCAGCACCGCGCGCGCCGGCAGCTCGTCGCGCCCGGCGCGGCCGGCCTCCTGGTAGTAGGCCTCCAGCGTGCTGGGCAGCCCGTGGTGCAGCACAAATCGCACATCGGGCCGGTCGATGCCCATGCCGAAGGCATTGGTCGCCACCACCAGCGGCAGGTCACCGGCCATAAAGGCGTCTTGCACCTGG
>Ga0209166_10002548_pt1 | contig 13722 bp, 17 predicted proteins | sample Coa_R1_3_FD_187151 | JGI IMG/M metagenome (GOLD analysis project Ga0209166, IMG submission 187151) | Surface soil microbial communities from Centralia Pennsylvania, which are recovering from an underground coalmine fire - Coalmine... | ecosystem: Environmental > Terrestrial > Soil >... | reverse complement strand
AGAGCAGTGCCCGGCATGTCATCCAACAGCGGCTCAAGCGGGCCGGGGCACGCTGGTCGGATGCTGGCGGCCAGGTCATGGTTGCACTCCGCGCCCAGCACGCCACGCAACTCGCCCAGGCCGCCTAATCACTTGACCCATTACAACTTGTCACACCCGCGAGGCCGGAGGGCGCAGGGCGTAGATCGGCCAAAGGCGCACGGCCTGCGCCCGTCGCGGCGCAGACGCGACCGGCCGCGCGCCCTGCAGGCCACACCGATTGATGACGCATCCCAGGCTGGAGCGGTGCAGCGGGCAACGGCTCGCACCGCGTTCCCCCGGTAGCGCCGAAATCAGTCCAGGTGATCTCGCCACCCTCGACCCCAGACATGGGCACCGGTTATGACGCCGGCTCTGCCATCTGCTCTGGCCGCGCCCGTGGCTCGGATGCCTCGGCGGCGCCGCGCAATGTGGCGGCGGCATCAGCGTCGTGAATCAGCAGCGCCCCAGCGACACCGATCAGCGCGATCAGGGCCGCCGCCACGAAGGCGTCAAGGGTATGCGCAGGGCGCGCAGCAGCGCCGGGACGCCGCGCAGCAACCTGCTCTGGCGCCCACTCCGCTGCAACGCCTGCCACTCGGCGCGCTGCTGCAGCTGCAAGTCGTGTGCGGGTCGGGAACTGGTACGCAGCACGCGCTCCACGTACTCGTCCAGGAAATAGGAAGCCATCGCACATCGCTCCGCGTTCGGCACCAGGGCGAACGCATCTAAAGGTATGACAGGAGTTGCAGGAGATAGTTCTGATCCCAGCCGGCCTGCTCACGCCGGGCCCGCAGACTGAGCCGGTTGCTTGCTGGCTGCTGGCGCAGCAGGTTGAGCGCGAGTTGCCGGAGCACGCTCAGGTTCTCGGCGGCATAGCCGTCGCGAACGCGACTTTGATCCTCATGGAGGCTCATGTCCAGCACCCAGTGCACTTGATTCTCGATTCCCCAGTGACTGCGCACTGCCGCTCCAAGCGTCGCGGCAGGCACCGCCCGGCTGAGGAAGTAGTAGCGCGCCTCGGCCGTGCGCGTTGTCCCGATTTGCCGCTCGGCCTCGACCTTCCCCACCGCCGCGAGCCCCGGCCAGGCGTGCTGCGCCTGCAGCTAGGCCAGCACGTCCGGGTCGCGGAGCACCCAACTGCGGCGGACCTCCACCCGCCCGTGTCCTTTGTCCCACGCCTCGGCATAGTCCAGCCCCACGGCCGCGCCGGCCATCTGGGCAAAGCTGTCACGGACGTCCTGGGCCAACGTTTCCTGATTGGCCTTCAGCGCCAGGATGTAATCCGCCTCTCGCGCGACGATCTGCCCGGCGATCGTGCGCTGGCAGCCCATGGCATCGAGCGTGACCGGACAGCCCTTGAGCGCGAGCAGCCGCAACAACTCGGGAATCGCGGTGATCTCATTCGACTTGTCGGCAACTTGGACCTGGGCCAGCACGAGCCGGGCCTCGGTCGCCCAGGCGTTGACCAGATGGATCGGGTCCTTGCCCGCTGGCCGGTCGTGCGAGCCGCGCAGGGTCTTACCATCCACGGCCACCACCTGGGCTGGCAGCACGCCGGCGATCGCCCGGGTCCAGGGCAGAAAGCAGGTGCGAAAGGCGGCAGGATCTAGCGCGGCGAAGACGCGATTGAAGGTGTCGTGCGCCGGGATGCCATGCGGCAGGTCGAGGAAGCCGGCGAACCAGTCCTTGCGTGTCTCGCCAAAGACGGCGATCTCATCCCAGGACTCGGCGCCACAGAGCATGGCGCACAGCGCGATGGTGACGATGCTGAGCAAGGGATGCATCTTGGTGCGGTCCACGCGCGGATCGAGCAGACCGGCAGGATGCGTGCTCACGGCCAGGGACGCCGACGGCGCCGTCGCTTCCTCCCAGGGTGGACGTTGGTTCCCCGCAGCCTACCAGCCGGCGAACTGCTCCGCATACGGTGCGTTGGCCCTGCATGTCAACCTTCGATCGCAGCCGGCAGATCGAAGGCAGCGAACAGAGCAGGGTTCACAAACCCCACCATCGAGGCGATCGCCTCGCCCTGGAGCGCCAACACGAGCATGCCGTGGGCGCGGAAGACACCGGTGTCGCCATCTCGACGATAGGTGGCCAGCGCTGGCTGGCGGTTCGCGCGGGTCGCTACCAGTCGGTACCGATCGAGCCTACCGCCGGCCGGCACGCTGGCCAGGAAGGCGCCAATCGCGGCGCGGCCGACGTAGCGATCCGGCTGCGGCGGCATCGAGAAGACGGCATCCTCGGTGAGCAGCGCGACGATTGCCGGCACGTCGGCGGCATGCCAGGCGTCGGTCAGACGGCGGACAAGGGCCCGCTCGAACGCGGTGCCTGCCCAGGTGTGGCTGCGGGTAACGCGCCCGGCCGACCGTTCGCGTTCCAGCGTGGTGCGCGCCCGCTGCAAGGCGCTGTTAACGCTTGCCACGCTGCTCACCAGCATCGTGGCGACCTCGGCTGCCGGATAGCCGATCACGTCGCGCAGCAGCAGGGTTGCTCGCTGCCGCGGCGGCAGCAGTTGCACCGCGGCGACGAAGGCGAGTTCGACGCTCTCCCGCTGCTCGATCACCGCCTCCGGCCCCGCCCAATCGGACCCAGACTCATCCAGCAGGCGATCCGGGTAGGGCGTCAGTCGCACGGCGTCCTCCTCCACGTCTGCCGCGAAAACCTCACTTCGGCGTGCGCGGCGCGCCAGCGCGGTCAGGCAGACATTGGTGGCGATGCGGTAGAGCCAGGCGCGCAGCGGGGCGCGCGGTTCAAAGTGAGCGATCTGGCGCCAGGCCCGCAGCAGCGTTTCCTGGAGCGCGTCGTCGGCGTCGTCCAGCGAGCCGAGCATGCGGTAGCAGTGCACGTGCAGCTCGGAGTGCAGCGGCAACGTCAGCGCGGCGAAGGCGCGCTCGTCGCCTGCCCGGGCCGCGGCCAGAGTGTCGTTCTCCATGCCGGCAGCTTCATCCGTTCGTGTCTCGAGCGTCACGTCCCGGTCGCCTCCGGCCAGAGGCCGTAGGCGCCGACCTCGCGCAGCACCGTTGTCTGCGGTGGCTGCTCCCAGCGCTGTTCAGCGCCGACCAGGAAGGCGCGGAAGGCTTCGACCTCCAACAGGGGCTGCGCCCGTCGCCTGTGGTTTCGGTGATGGCGACGTGGACGAAGCTGGCATCGTCCCACCTCCACGAAGGTCGCGTAGTGAATGCCGGCGGGCGCGGTGCGCTGCAGCCCGGCGAACTCCTGCCGCGCCAACTGCTCGTTGTGTGCGGCCTCTTCCGGCCTAACCTTGTAGCGAACCAGTACCTGACGCACGGCTTGACCTCCCGGCGAGTATGCATGGCGTCGCGCCTTCGTGGCGCTCACCCGTATAACTCGCCGGGTTGATTAAACTCATCGCTGCCGCGACGGTAGCAGGCACATGCCTATCGCCACGCTCGCCGGCGAAGCGACGGGAACGCGCAGCAAGGAGCGATCGCGCGGCTCGAACGAACGGCGCAGCAGACTGGCAGGCTCGGTTGGGTGCCACGCACGTGCGCCGATGCGATTCAACGCTCGATGCTGCCGGCAGGACGGGGGTGCCGCTGAGACTTCCGTAAATCTGCCGCCCGTTTCCGGCCGGTTGCAGCCCGCCTTGACAGGTTGTGCGCACAGTGTATAGATAACCCAAGTCCCGCAGGCGAGCCGTTCCTGCAGCAACCGAGCGGGTGGACCGTGCGCAACTACATCGTTCGCCGCCTGCTGCTGATGGTGCCCACGCTGATCGCCGTGGCCTTCCTTTCCTTCATCCTGCTGCGCCTGGTGCCCGGCGACACGCTGACCGCCCAGATCCAGTCCTCCGGCCTCTCCGGGCAGCAGTACAGCCCCGAGCGGCTGCAGTCCCTCCGCCACCAGCTCGGCATCGACGGCTCGATCCCCTCGCAGTTCGTGCGCTGGGTCAACCGCCTGGCGCACGGCGACTTCCAGCGCAGCTTCCTCACCAACAAGGACACGCTGGCGCAGTTCAGCGAGCGCATGGATGTCACGATCGAGCTGGGCCTGCTGGCGGTGTTCTTCAGCGTGCTGATCGGCATCCCCATCGGGGCCTTCTCCGGCGTGTTCCAGGACACGCCGCTCGACTACGTTTCCCGTGTGCTGGCGATCCTGGCGCTGGCCGTGCCCAACTTCTGGCTGGCGTTGCTGATCATCGTCTTCGCCTCGCGCTGGTTCGGCTACTCGTTCCCTCGCGGCTCGCACCCAATCTTCTCGCAGCCGCTCACCAACCTGGAGCAGTTCGTGGCGCCGGCCCTGGTGGTTGCCGCCGCCAGCGCCGGCCTGATCATGCGCCTGACGCGCACGGCCATTCTTGATGTGCTGCGGCAGGATTACATCCGCACGGCGCGGGCGAAGGGCCTGGCGCTGCGCCGCATCGTGATGGTGCATTCGCTGAAGAACGCCCTGATCCCGGTGATCACGGTGATCGGCACGCAGCTCGCGGTGGTGATCACCGGCTCGGTCGTGGTCGAGCAGATCTTCAACCTGCGCGGCGCCGGCCAGCTCACGCTTACCGCGATCCTGCAGCGTGACTATCCGCAGGTGCAGACCAACGTGCTGATCTTCTCGGTCGTGCTCGTGGTCGGCAACCTGCTGACGGATCTGACGTACGGCGTGGTGGACCCGCGCATCCGCTTCGCGTAGCGCGGCAGCCCGGACGGCGAAACGATGGTTGGCGAGGCCAAGACCGCGGCGGCCCAGGCCGAGAGTCTCCCGCGGGAGATGCGCCGGAGGGGCGCGCGGGCGAGCCTGCTGACGCCGTCGCGGTTGCTTGGCCTGGCGCGGCGCAAGCCGCTCGGCGCCGCCGCGCTGGTGCTGCTCGTGGTGATCTGGGCGCTCTGCCTGCTGGCGCCGCTGATCGCGCCTTACGGCTACGACCAGCTCTTCACCGCGCCGCGACTGATGGCGCCGTCGTCCGCGCACATCTTCGGCACGGACGAATCCGGGCGAGACGTGTTCAGCCGCCTGTTGTTCGCGGGGCGCTTGAGCCTGACGCTCAGCCTGGCGACGACGGTGTTCGGCGTGGCGCTGGCGGTGCTGTTCGGCGTTGTCTCCGGGTACGCCGCGGGCTGGTTCGATCTGGTCTTCCAGCGCATCACCGACGCCGCCCAGGCGCTGCCGGTGCTGGTGATCCTGCTGGTGCTGGCGGCGCTGTACCAGGGCAGCCGCGTGGTGATCGTGACGGCCGTGGCGCTGCTCTTCGCGCCCGCGGCCGGGCGGCTGTTCCGCTCGGCCACGCTGGCGCTGCGCGACCAGCCCTTCGTGGAGGCGGCGCGCGTGACCGGCGCCTCGCCGCTGCGCATCGTAATCACGCATGTGATGCCGAATCTCTACCCGCTGATCATCGTCTTCGCCACCGCCTACGTCGGCGCCAATATCCTCTTGCTGGCCGTGCTCAGCTTCCTCGGCTTCATCAACGGCGATTACCCCGACTGGGGTTCGATGCTCAACCTCTCGGCCGCCACCTATATGGTCACGGCGCCCTGGCTGGTGCTGGCGCCGGGTATCGCCATCACCCTTGCCGTGCTCGCCTACAACCTGCTCGGGGATTCACTGCGCGATATCCTCGACCCCCGTCTGCGCGGTTCGTAGCGCCCGCCGAGGCGCGGGCCGGAGGAGAGAGCAATGGGCGACACCACACATGAGCTGGGCCAGTACCGCGAGCAGCGGCTGCTGGAGGGGCGCGAGCTGATGAGGAGGCGGCTGTCGCGCCGCACCACGTTCAAGGGCGCCTCGCTGTTGGCGCTGGGCAGCAGCTCGGCGATGGCAGCGTTTCTCGCGGCCTGCGGCGGCAGCAGCAACAACAGGAGCGCGAGTTCCGGCGGCGGCAAGAGCGGCCAGGCGTACACGCCGCAGACGCCGGCGCCCACCGGCGCGGCTTCGACCTTCAAGGACAACACCGGCACGCCGCCCTACAAGCAGGGTGTGGCGAGCGCCCAGGTCGATCCGCTCTGGGAGCAGTTCCCCTTCGTCTACAAGTACAACTGGCGCCGTGTGAACTGGGACGCGCCGCTGACCACGGGCGGCCACGCGATCTCCGTGGCCAACATCCCCTCGAACTACGACCTGATGAAGACGCAAAACGGCACGCCCGCCTCGCTCTATTTGCAGGGGCTGTGGCGTCTCGCCATTCACGCCGGCATCAACCTCGACGGCAGCTCGATCGAGCCCGACCTGGCGGCAAAGAGCGAGCACAGCGCCGACTTCAGCTCGTGGACCTTCACGCTTCAACCCGGTGTCAAGTTCCACGACATCGCGCCGGTCAACGGCCGCGAGATGACGGCCGACGACGTGGTCTACTCGTTCCAGCGCTACATCGACACCAGCATCTGGAACAAGGGGCTGCAATACGTCGACAAAGTGACGGCGCCGGACAAGAACACGGTGCGCTTCGACATGAAGCAGCCGCAGGTGACGTTCGACGCGATCACGGCGGCGCCCTACTACCTCGTCTTCGCCAAAGAACACTTCGAAAACCAGGACCTGTTCAAGACGCAGCCGATCGGCACCGGCGCCTTCTTCAACAAGGAGAGCAAGTACCAGGACCACGCGATCGCCATGCGCAACCCCAACTTTGTGCAGCGCCCGACCTGGATGGCCGACAAGTACAAGAATACGCCGATGCCGTTCATGGACTCGATGATGCTGCAGTACTTCTCCTCCGACGCGGCTTCGCGCGCGGCCTTCATCGCCGGGTCCACCGACGATTACCCGATCACCTACCTCGATCCCGCGATCCTGAAAGAGGTGCTCTCCGGCCGGCCGGAGACGCTGGTCACGGTCAACGCCCTCTGGGCGACGTTCCCCGTGATGATGCTCTGGAACTACAAGAACCCGCTGTTTCAAGACATCCGCATCCGTCGCGCCCTCTCGATGGGCGTCGACCGCGAGGCGGTGATGCAGAATGTGTTCAGCGGCGCCGGCGTGCCGGGCGGCGGCCCCTTCGCCTTCGACCTGATGGGCCTGCCCGTGCCGCCGGCGCTGAAAGAGTACGGCCCGTGGTACCAGTTCAACCCGCAGCAGGCGCAGGCGCTGCTGAAAGAGGCGGGCCACGAGAACGGCTTCTCGATTCAACTGGAGCTTTCCAGCACGCTGCAGGGCACGCCGCAGTTCCAGGCGTACAAGGCCGTACAGGCGCAGTGGAAGCAGAACCTCAAAGTCGATCTGCAGTTCAACCTGGTGGACGCGCTCTCGCAGACGAACGACGGCCTCAACCACTCGTTCCAGGATCTGATCGCCCAGACGACGGCGACCGGCTATGACGCCTACAGCCTGGCCTACCCGATCCTGCACTCCAAGGGCGGCATCAACCTGGGCCAGGCGAACGACGCGGAGCTGGATGGGCTGCTCGACAAGCTCGGCGCCGCGACCTCGCCCGCGGCCGTGCTCGACCTGACGAAGCAGGTGGATGCGCGCATCCGCGACCAGGTGACGTACTTCTACGTCGGCTGGCCGCAGGCCTGCACGGTGACGCAGCCGTGGCTGCACGGCTCAACCAACAACCTCTATGCCTACCTCTTCTACTATGGCATCAACAACTTCCGCAGCGTCTGGATCGACCAGAACGCGCCGGGCGGCCGCGGCGGCAAGCCGGTGTAGCGGCGGGGCGGCCCTCACCCTCACCCCCGTCCCCTCTCCCTCTCCCAATTCTGGGAGAGGGAGAGGGGCGATCCTGGGGAGGAAGGTCCAGGGCTGATAGGGCTATCAGACATGATAGGGCCGTTCGCGAACGGCCCGGGGCGGCGCCAGCCACCAGCAGCGCGCCGCGTACTCTCTGGCGCCACGGCGCGCTCTGCGCCGGATCGCCCCTCTCTCCCATACGCTCGTTGCAGGCGGCGGATCGCTCAAACTCTGTGTATGGGAGAGCGGGGACGGGGGAGTGAGGGCCAACTCGGGCCGCGTCGTCCCGTTACTGTGGCTCCTCCGGCTTTGGCGAGTTGCCGTCGCCGGCCTCGCGCCGCTCGCGAGAAGACGGGCTGAGGCGGGCGGTGCGCAGCGTGCGCATGCGGCCGGTGGCGGGCGCGGCCGCGCCGGGCGCCGCGGGCGGCGGCTCGGGCTCCGGGCGGCCGGTGCGCTCGCAGCGCAGCACCAGGCCGGTGTGCGGATAGGCTTCGATGCGCACCACGTCGCCGGGCTTCAGATCCAGGTACGACTCGACCGGGATGCGGAAGATCGCCTTGTTCACCGCGACATAATGCGTCTTCACGACGAAACCGTCGCGCTTCGTCCAGCGCCGCGCAATCGGCCCCTCGAAGGTTCCCGGCTTCGTGCTGAGGTCGCGCAGCGTCTGGATGCTCTGATAGCCGAAGAGAAAGGTGACGATCGCCAGCAGCACCATGCCGATGATCGCGCGGTCGATGACACCGGCGATCATCAGCAGCAGCACCACGGCACAGAGGACGAAGATCGGGGTGTAGAAGATCGCATCGCGGATCAGCCGTCCGCGCGGGCTGAGATTGGGCACAGTACTGCTCCGCCTGCGACTTGTCCCCGTGCCTCGTGCCGCGGCCGGCCTCAGCCGGCGGGCGTGGGTGTGGGGCTCGGCGTGCTCGCGGGCGTCGGCGTTGCGCTCGGCGTGGCCGTGCCGGCCGGCGTTGCCGTGGGCGACGGCGTTGCGGTGGGCGAAGGAGTCGCCGTCGGCGTCGCGGTCGGACTCGGCGTGGGCGACGGCGTCGGGAAGCCGCCGGGCGGGGGAATCACCAGTTCCTGCCCCGGCTTCAGGTTTGCCGGCGTCACACCCGGATTCGCCGCCTCGATCTCCGCGACCGTGCTGCCGAAGCTGCTCGCGATCCCACTGAGCGTATCACCGGAGAGCACGGTATACGAGCGGGCGGCCACGGGCGAGGGGCTGACGGCTACGGTGGGCAGCGGTGTGGGCACGGCGGAGCTGCCGGCGCCCGGCTGGCCCCTGGCCGGCTGCACGGCCGCGGGGTTCTGGCCCTGCGCCTGCGCCAGCCGGCGTTCGCCGGGCAAGGTGGGCGGCTTGACCAGCAGCCAGACGGCGACCAGCGCCGCGACGCCCAGCGCGACAAGCGAGCCGCGGAAGATGGTGCTCGACGGCAGGGCGCTCTCCGGCGCGAGGCAGGCCTGGCAGAGATCGCGCCCGTGGTCGTCGCAGCAGTCCGAGCCGCAGCGCGGGCAGGTGTGGGTGGCGTCGCGATCGCAGTAGCGGCAAAGGCGTGGCTCGGCGTCTTCCATCGCGAACGGCATTATAGCATAACAGCCGTCCATACCATTGGCCGCGCGATAAACGAACACCCCTCTCCCAGGATTGGGAGAGGGGCAGGGGTGAGGGCCGAAGGTTCTACTTGACCTCGACGCCGGCGCCGGCTTCGGCCAGCTTCGATTTGATCGACTCGGCCTCGTCCTTGGTGATCCCCTCTTTGACGGCAACGGGGGCGCTCTCCACCAGGTCCTTGGCTTCCTTCAGACCGAGCGAGGTCACCTCGCGTACGGCCTTGATCACGCCGATCTTGTTGTCGCCGAAGTTGGTAAGCATCACCGTAAACTCGGTCTGCTCTTCGACCGGCGCCTCGGCCGCCGCCGCGCCGCCCGCGGCCGGCGCCGCGCCCGCGGCCATCATCATCGGCGCCGCCGCCGTGACGCCGAAGACCTCTTCGATCTGCTTGTTCAGGTCGCGCAGCTCGAGGATCGTCATCTCCTTGATGATGTCCATCACCTGCTGCACACGCTCGCTTGCCATCTCGTCCGTTCCTCCTCTGCCCCGGCACTCGCCGAGGATTCGTCCTGTTGTCTGCGCCGGCGGCTACGCCGCGCTGCCCTCGAGCTGGTTGGCCCGCGCCTCGACCAGGCCGGCGAACTGCTGGATCGTGCCCTGCAAAAGGCTGGCAAAGGCCGCGACCGGCGAGCGCAGCCCGCCGATGAGGTTCGCCAGCAGTTGCTCCCTGGAGGGCAGATTGGCGATGTCGCCCAGCTGGCCGGCGCTGAGCAGTTGCCCATCCATGAACGCCGAGTTGACGGTGAGGGCGGTGCGCGCGGTGCGCACGTACTCTTGTACCGCCTTGGCCGGCGTGGCCACGTCGCCGTAGCCGAAGAGGATCGCCGTGGGGCCGCTGCCCAACTCGGCGACTTTCGGCTGGCCGGCGCGCTCGGCGGCGATCTTCAGCAGCGTGTTCTTGACCACGCGCACGTCGACGCCGGCGTCACGCATGCGCCGGCGCAGCACGATCATCTCCGCTACGCTGAGGCCGCGGTAGCCGGTGCTGATCGTGATCGTCGCGCGCGAGACGAGTGCCTGCAGCTCTTCGACCTGCTGCTCCTTGCGTGCCGTTGGCACGATAGGTGCCCCCTTTCCCATCTCCGTCTGCCGCCGTGGCCGGCTGCTCGCGCGGCACGTTCCCTGGGCAGCCCTTCCACCGGTCTCTGCCAGACAAAAACCCCCGCGCTGGCGAGGCGCGAGGATCCGAGGACGGCGTCGCGGCGCGAGCGCGCTGCGGCTGCCGGTGCCCGATCCGCTCGCCTCGGCAGGCTGGAGGTTTAAGGCCCGAGGGCCGCCTGCTGTCTCTGGCTACGCGTGTTCGGCGGTATGCGATTGTATCTTGGCCAGTATAGCCGATCGCGCCGCTACTGCGACTGCAAAGCCAGCGTCGGCGTCAGGTCCAGGTGGATGCCGGGACCCATCGTCGTGGTCACGGTGATGCTGCGGATGTACTGGCCCTTGGCGCCGCTGGGCTTGGCCTGCACGATCGCCTGCACCAGCGTCGCCATGTTGCCGAGCAGGGCGGACTCATCGAAGCTGACCTTGCCGATCGGCACGTGCATCAGCGCCGTGCGGTCCAGGCGGAACTCGACGCGGCCCTGGCGGGCGTCGTTGACGGCACGGGCCACGTCCTGTGGCTCGACCACGGTGCCGGAGCGCGGGTTGGGCATCAGGCCGCGCGGGCCAAGCACACGGCCGAGGCGGCCGACCTTGCCCATCAGGTCGCGCACGGCCAGCGCCACGTCGAAGTCGGTCCAGCCGCCCTGGATCTGGGCGATCAGCTCATCGCTGCCCACAAAATCGGCGCCGGCTTCCTGCGCTATGCGGGCAGCCTCGCCTTCGGCAAAGACGAGCACGCGCACCGTCTTGCCCAGGCCGTGGGGCAGGAGCGCCGTACCGCGCACCTGCTGGTCGGCATGGCGCGGGTCCAGGCCGGTGCGCAGGTGCACCTCGACGGTTTCGTCAAACTTGGCGAAGTGCGCCTGCCTGGCAAGCTTGATCCCCTCCTCGGGGCTGTAGAGCTTGCCGCGGTCGACGAGCTTCGCGACCTCCACGTACTTCCTGCCGCGCTTCGGCATGGCCCAAACCTCCTGCGGGCGCCGCGCTCCGGCGGCCATCCCTCCCTCTCGCCCGGATGATTAGATGGGCGGAGGTACTGCGTGCTGCGGGGCTGGTGCGGACCCTCATCCTCACCCCCGTCTCATTCCTCTGGTCCTTCTCCCAGTCCTGGGAGAAGGAGAGGGGCGATCGGGAGGAGGAAGTTCCGGGCCACGCCGGATTAACCCTGCGCTGCTGGTCGCGCCGCGAGGCGCGAAGGGCGCGTGGCCTCACCCCCGGCCCCTCTCCATGGAATGGAGAGGGGAGACGTTTGGTTCCCGCCTTGATCTCAATCCATCCGTCCGAAGATCTCTCCTTCTCCCAGGATTGGGAGCAAGAGGCATGCACCGGGGGATGAGGGCCGATTAGCCCGGCTTCACCTCGATGCCCATCTGCCGGGCGGTGCCGGCGATCTGCTTCATCGCCGCGTCTACATCGTAGGCGTTCAGGTCCTTCAGCTTCACCTGCGCGATCTCGCGCAACTGCGCCTGCGTGACCGAGCCGACGAGCTCCTTCCTCTGGCTGCGGCTGCCCTTCTCCACGCCAGCGGCCTTCTTCAGCAGTTCGGCGGCCGGCGGCGTCTTCAGGATGAAGGTGAAGGAGCGGTCCTCGAAGACGGTGATCTCCACCGGCACGATCGTGCCCGCCTGCGAGGCGGTCTTCTCGTTGTACTCCTTCACGAAGCCCATGATATTGATGCCGTGCTGGCCGAGCGCTGGGCCCACCGGCGGCGCCGGGCTTGCCTTGCCCGCGGGAATGGCGAGCTTGACGACGGCGCGGACTTTCTTTGCCACGGTCCTTCCTCTTCATGGCCGTGCCGGCGCCTCGATTAAAGACGGCGCCGGCACGGGCGATGCTGTGCAGCAAGCGGCGGTTTGCTGCGCTACCTGGCCTGCTCTACCTGCAAGAAGTCCAGCTCTACCGGTGTCTCGCGGCCGAAGAAGGAGACGAGGACTTTGACCTTCCCCTTCTCGACGTTAATCTCGTCCACCGCGCCGGTGAAGTCGATGAATGGCCCGTCGATGATGCGCACCTGCTGGCCGATCTGGAAGCTCACCTTGACGCGCGGCTCCTCCGCCTTCATCAGGTTGAGGATCTTCTTGACCTCGGCCGGCTCCAGCGGCACCGGCTTGTTCCCCGAGCCGACGAAGCCGGTCACGCCCGGTGTATTGCGCACGACGTACCAAGCCTTGTTCGAGGCCTCATCGCCCTCGCGCAGCTCCAGCATGTCCACCAGCACGTAGCCGGGGAAACGCTTGCGCGAGACCATGCGCCGCTGACCGTCGCGGATCTCGATCTCCTCCTCGGTCGGAATCACGACCTGGAAGATGCGATCCTGCACGTCCATGCTTTCGATGCGGTGTTCGAGGTTCGCCTTGACCTTGTTCTCGTAGCCGGAGTAGGTGTGGATGACGTACCACTGGCGCCCGTCCTGGGCGCTGAGATCGACATCCACCGCGGGCGGCGCCGAACCGGCGTCGTCCGCGGCCTCGTCCTCCGCGCGTTTGCGTGTGTTGACCGCCATGATCGTGGTCCTTGAGGCGGCGCGAGCGCCTGCCGCGCCGCCGTTGCCCCGCGCCTGCCGAGCGGCGGGCAGGGCGGCTATTTGAGCACGGTGTGTTCCATAAACCAGCCGAAGCCGGAGTCGATGCCGCCCAGCGCCACGCCCACGACGACCGAGACGAGAATGACGACGAGGGTGAGGTGCCACGCTTCGGTGCGCGTGGGCCACTGCACCTTCTTCATCTCCGACCAGATGTCCTGCAGCCAGTTGGCGCGGAACAGTGAGCGCCCGGCGCCGCCGAGCCGTGCCCCACCGCGGCCGCTGCTGACCCCGCCGGTGCTCAAGGATGGGCGGGCCGAGCTTGCTCTGCCGCCTCGTCCGGGTTTCGCCTGCGGCGGATGGCGGCGTGCCTCACGGTTCATGGTCGCGGCCTTTCATCGCTGACTGGTTGCTGCGGGGCGAACCGCAAAGGCTGACCGTACCGGCAGAGCGGGGGCGACCGGCGCCCCCGCCCCTCTTTGCACATGGCGCACATGGCCGTCGGCGGCCATCATAAATTGTACGCCTTTGCCGGCGTTAGCGGGTCTCGCGGTGCGGCCGGTGGCCGCGGCAGCGCGGACAATACTTGCGCAGCTCCAGCCGCTCCGGGTCGTTGCGGCGGTTCTTCGTCGTCGTATAGGTCCGCTCGCGGCACTCGGTGCAGGCGAGGTGGATGATCTGCCGGTCTTCCTTCTTCGCCATGCCGGCCTACTCCGCGACCTGGGTGATGACGCCGGCGCCGACGGTGCGGCCGCCCTCGCGGATGGCGAAGTGCAAGCCCTCTTCGATCGCCACCGGCTGAATCAGCTCCACCTGCATCTGGATGTTGTCGCCG
>Ga0209166_10002547_pt1 | contig 13723 bp, 9 predicted proteins | sample Coa_R1_3_FD_187151 | JGI IMG/M metagenome (GOLD analysis project Ga0209166, IMG submission 187151) | Surface soil microbial communities from Centralia Pennsylvania, which are recovering from an underground coalmine fire - Coalmine... | ecosystem: Environmental > Terrestrial > Soil > Unclassified... | reverse complement strand
CTCTTTTGGATGTCGCGTGCGGTCACATCATTGAGGCACGTATAGCCGAAAACAAAAGACAGCGCATCGTCGGAATCGCGAAGATGCGAACACCGTCGTCCGATAATGACGGCCAGCTCACCCTCGTGCTCGACCCGTTGGGAGAAGGGCGTAAGGACAATGGGTTCGCCGGGCCCTGCGATGGAAGAAGGAGGCTTCAGAAACATGAGCGGCTCCTTGGGGACTTCGTTGCCCAACTCCGCGGCGTGCGCCGCATAGTTGCGGCCAATGCAGACGATTTTGCTCGGCGCCACGGGGGCCACAAGGCGGACTGCGGCCAGCGGCCATAACTGGGAAGTCTGCGACCATCCGGCCCAAGGCGCGCCGGAGATTTCGCGCACGTGATCCGCGTCAAGTATGCCGTAGAGCGGCGCAGCAGGCGCGGCATCACGATCGAGAGAAACGAAGCGGCAAAATTTCATGTAGGGTCAGCTCATGTGATGGATTGAGATGCTAGTGGGGGGCCTGCGTTCCGCGCGCCCTCGAGATGCAAGTGCCAATCCAGGAGAGCGTGGCCAAAATCATATAAAGAATTACGCCCAGAGTGAACAGCTGCACGGCGCTGTAGCGCGCAGCCAGACCCCAAAAGTACACACATAGAAAGCGGTAGGTAAGGGACACCATGCACCAGGCGATAAGGCTGGAGGCCAGCAGCGGCCCTGGAAGCCGCAAGAAGCGCAGCACCGGAACCGCGGCGAAAAGGCCCAGCGCCACCGCCGCCGCGATGTTGCGTTCCAACGCAAAAACCTCCAAGCTCGGCGCGCGGTTGGCCACCACTACCCAAGCCACCAGCACCATCGACAATCCGACGCCCGAATACACTCCGGTGCGAATAGCCGCGTTCCTGAAAACGTGGAGCTTGCCGTAGCCTGGGAGATGAGCACGGACTGCCAGCAAAGGGAGGCTCCCGAAAGCTTGCCCGATTTATAACCCGGACCTACGAAGAAGGTTGCGCGACATCGGCGGCAACGGGTGCGGACGGCGCGCTCTCGTTGCCGGAGCGGTCTACAGCGGTCACGGTGTACCAGTATCGGTGGCCGGGCTCTACGGACATATCACGATACGCGGGTGAGAGCAACACATCGGGGGTAATAAGTTGACCGCGCGCCTCCGGCTGTTCACTGCGATAGAGGCGATAGCCGGCCAAATCGGGCTCGGTATTGATGGACCAGGAGAGATCGACCTCCGACGCGTTTGTCGGGCTTCCTACAATGGCGACGGCTACCAACTGCTGTGGGGCTGCGGGCGGATAAGTGTCCCGAGGAGTGATGATGACGGGGGCGGACTCGCCGGACTCAACGGCGTTGCCGTCTTCGGAAATTACGGTGCGAACGGTGTACACATAGGTCTTGTCGAAGTCGAAGGTGGCGTCGCGGTAGCGGTTGGCCGGCGCTGAGGCCAGGAAGGCGAGCGGCGATTTCCATTTCGCTTGCGCCAGTTCTTTTGCCGCGGCGTCGGCGGAGCCGGGTTCGATCTCGCCACGGTACACGCGATATTCCGAAATGGCAGGTAGCGGATCGCCGGTCGAAGTGCGGGTAGGTGCGGACCACGAGAGCTCGATGGCGGACTCGGTGACCTCTGCATGAATCGCAGGGATGCGGTCGGGGGCCGGGCGAAAGTGGATCGTAACGCTATTGGAGTCCGCAGAAGCCCGCTTGCGGGAGGCTCGGGTCCGGACGCGATAGACCAAGACGCCGCCAGGAGTGCCGCGCTCCTCCTCGGGGGAGATGCGGTTGAGAATCTGGACCTTATCGGCGACGCGATAGTCGCCGGCCAGCTCGCCGGGTATGGTTTCGACGGTGCGAAAGGATTTTGCATCCGTCGATCCATCGGATTTGATTTGCCCGCGCAGGATTTCGATGGCGGGCGCTTCGCTGAGCCGCTCGCCCGACACGGTTTTCACCGGCACGGTGAACGTGAGTTGCACAGCGTTGCCCATCTGCTGCGCGGAAAGATCGGAGATCGCGACTGGAATAGGCGGAGATGGCGGGGTCGGTTCGCCAGGGGCGCCGCAACCGCCGAAAAGCCAAACCACCGACAGCGAAACAAAAAATTCGGGTGAGGAAATTCGCCGCCGAATCCGGAGCGCCTCGGGGTTCCGCGAGTTTCGAGTGTCCATCTTCGATTTCGGATTTTACAGGATATAGCGGCTCAGGTCCTGGTTCTTGACGATTTCCGCGAGTTGTTTGTTCACGTAGGCGGCGTCCACCTTGACATTTTTTTTCTTCAGGTCCGGAGCCTCGAAGGAAAGCTCGTCCAGCACTTTCTCAAGAATGGTGTGCAAGCGGCGCGCGCCAATATTTTCGGTCGATTCGTTGACGCTGGTGGCAAATTTCGCGATGGAATTGACCGCATCCTCGGTGATGTTCAGCTTCACTCCTTCGGTCTCCAGCAACGCCACATACTGCTTGATCAGCGCATTTTTGGGCTCGGTCAGGATGCGCACAAAGTCTTCTTCCTTTAGCGACTGCAGTTCCACGCGAATCGGCAAGCGGCCTTGCAGCTCGGGGATCAAGTCCGAGGGCTTGGTGACGTGAAAGGCGCCGGCGGCGATAAACAGAATGTGGTCGGTGCGAATCATGCCGTAGCGGGTGTTGACTGTGGTGCCTTCGATAATCGGCAGAATATCCCGCTGCACTCCTTCGCGGGAAACATCCGGACCGTGGCCGGATTCGCGCCCGGCCACTTTGTCGATCTCGTCGATAAAAATGATGCCCATTTGCTCGGCGCGCTCGACCGCGGTGCGCGTCACCTGGTCCATATCCAGCAGCTTGTTCTCTTCTTCTTGAATCAAGTACTCGAAGGCGTCCGCCACGCTCATCTTGCGCTTCTTTTTCTGTTGCCCGAACATCCCGGAAAGCATGTCCTTGATGTTGACGTCCATCTCCTCGACGCCTTGGTTGGAGATAATTTCAAAAGACGGCATCGACCGTTCCCGGACTTCTAGGTCGACCATGCGCTGGTCCAGCTTGCCCTCGCGCAGCTGGGCGCGTAATTTTTCGCGCGTGCGCTGCGTCTGCTCGCGCTGCTGCGCCAGTTCGGCCTCTCCGGTGCCCTGCGCCGGCGGAGGCGACGGCGGCAGCAAGAGGTCCAGAACCCGTTCTTCCGCGGTTTGTTCGGCGCGATCTGCCACTTCATCGAGCTTTTCCTCGCGCACCATGTCGATCGACGTTTCTACCAGGTCGCGCACCATGGATTCCACGTCGCGGCCAACGTACCCGACTTCCGTATATTTCGACGCTTCCACTTTTACGAACGGACACCCGGCCAGCCGCGCGAGGCGCCGCGCAATTTCTGTCTTGCCCACGCCCGTCGGTCCGATCATCAGAATATTCTTGGGCAGCACGTCTTCCGCGATTTCGGGGGGGAGCTTCTGCCGCCGCACGCGATTGCGCAGGGCCACCGCCACTGCGCGTTTCGCTGCATTCTGCCCGACGATATATTTGTCCAGTTCCGCTACGATTTCGCGCGGTGTCATGTCGTCGAGCGCCGGAAGCAGCTCCTCGGGTCCCTCGGGAGCCGCGCCATTGCCTGGCGCCAAAATTATTTCCTTTTCAGTCTTGCTTGGCATGAATCCTTCTGTTCCGCAAATCCGGACGGGTCGGCCAGTCCATCTTACCTAAGATGCGAAGAGTGCGCTGCGAATCCGGACAATTTAGCGGGCGAGTGCTCCCATCGCCGGATTTTGCCCGGCCCAGTCAGCCTACAGCTCCTCCACCGTAAAATTTGCATTGGTGTAGATGCAGATCTCGCTCGCGATTCGCATAGCTTCGAGTGCCAAATCTTTCAGGCTCAGCTTGGAATGTTTCAGCATTGCACGGGCCGCGGCCAGCGCGTAGCTGCCTCCGGATCCGATGGCGCAAAGCCCGTCGTCCGGCTCGATAACATCACCGTTGCCGGACAGCACGAAGGTGCTCTTGTTGTCGGCCACGATCAGCAGCGCTTCCAGGTGCCGTAAGGCGCGGTCCTTGCGCCACTCCTTGGCCAGTTCCACCGCGGCCTTCTGCAGATTGCCGGAATGCTCTTGCAACTTGCCTTCAAAACGCTCAAAAAGCGAGATGGCGTCGGCGGTGGAGCCCGCAAACCCCGCTATGACTTTGTCGTTGTACAGGCGGCGGGTTTTCCGCGCCGTGTGTTTCATCACGTGATCGCCCATGGTCACCTGGCCATCGGCGACAAGCACCGCTTTATTGTCTTTGCGCACGCACAGCACCGTGGTGCCGTGTATCTGCGCGCTCTGCTGGCGATTTGGCATCCAATCATTATACCGCAGGCTGCCGAATACCTTGTTTCGGGGCCACCGCGGTTCGGAAAAGCCGGTCCGTTTGTGCCGCCATCTGCGCTGGCGTACACTAAATGATTCGCAGTCCGGTCTTATCCGGAGTGAGGATTCCTTGAGAACAATGGTTCGTAATCGCAATTACTTTGTCACCGGCGCCTTGGCCCTCCTGGCTGTAGCTGGTTCACTGAACATCCCCGCTGCGGCGGCCATGCCTCCAGACTCGCCGCAGGCCAAGCGCTCGCCCCTGCTGGCCGTGATGCAAACGGAGCTGGACCGCTCGTTCAAAACGCTGAGCACTCAGGATCCGGCTGCATACTTCATCGGTTACACCATTACCGACACCCAGCGCGCCGATGTTTCCGGTTCCAATGGGGCATTGCTCTCCAGCAGTGAAAATCGCAACCGCTGGCTGGAAGTCTCCGTGCGCACCGGCAGCTACGACCTGGACAATACTCACAAGATTGGAGATCGCCAGGCGCAGAACGGCGGCCCTGGAACCGCCGTGCCCATCGATGACGATCCGGAGGTATTGCGCCGCGATATTTGGCTCGAAACCGACAAGCAGTACAAATCCGCTGCGGAGTGGCTGATCAAGATCAAGACCGGCCGCGAAGTGAAAGTGGAGACCGCGGAAGGGCGCGCGCCGGATTTCACCCACGAGCAGCCGCACACCTACATCGGACCGGAAACTTCTTTTGTCCTGGACCGCAAGCCCTGGGAAGAAAAAGTGCGCGCGTACACCAGATCGTTTCGCGAGTCGCAGGCGGTCATCAATTCCATCGTGACCTTTTCCGCGCAGGCCCAGAACTCCTACCACGTAACTAGCGAAGGCACGCAATTGCAATTCGGCCAGATTCGCTACCGGCTGGAGCTCTTCATTCAAGGCAAAGCTCCGGACGGCATGGACCTCAACCGCTACTACAATTTCGATTGGGTCAATCCCTCGGACGCTCCGGACGACAAGGCTGTCTATGCCGCCGAAGCCACCATGCGTAAAGAGTTGGAGGGACTGGTCGCCGCCCCGATCAATGAGCCTTCTGTCGGCCCCGCGCTCTTGACCGGACGCGCCGCCGCGGTCTTTTTCCACGAAGTGTTCGGTCATCGCGCCGAGGGACATCGTCAGAAAGATGTGGCCGAAGGGCAGACCTTCGCCAAAAAAGTTGGCGAGCAGATTCTGCCTCCGTTCCTGAGCATCGTGGACGACACCACCATGCGCAAGCTGGGTTCCACGGACTTGCTGGGCTATTACGAATACGACGACGAAGGCGTCCGCGCGCACCGCGTAGTCCTGGTAGACCACGGCGTTCTAAAAGATTTTGAAATGTCGCGCTCTCCGCTGGTGGGATTCCCTCATTCCAACGGCCACGGGCGCCGCCAGTTGGGCGCTTCTCCCGTTTCCCGCCAGGGCAACCTCATCGTCGAAAGCAGCAAAACCATGACCGACGCGCAATTGCGGGCCAAGCTCATCGAGCTGATCAAGCAGCAAGGCAAGCAGTTCGGCTTGCTGATTGACGACATCGCCGGCGGATTTACCTTCACCGGCCGCGGCCAGCCCCAAGCCTTCCAGGTATTGCCGCTGGTGGTTTACAAGGTGTACGCGGACGGCCGCCCCGATGAACTGGTGCGCGGCGTGGACATCGTAGGCACCCCGCTGGCCGCGTTGACCAAGATCGTTGCCACCGGCAACAAAGAGGAAGTCTTCAACGGCTATTGCGGCGCCGAATCTGGCTCGGTGCCCGTCTCCGCCGCTTCTCCCGCCATTTTGACCTCCGAACTGGAAGTGCAAAAAAAGGAAAGCTCCACCGATCGCCCGCCCATCTTACCCGCGCCCGCCCATGACATCGTCAAGGCCGGAGGCCAGCAATGAGCCGTTCACCAATGGTGGTGCAGCTATTTTCCTGCGTGGCGATCTTGCTGTTTTCCATTTCGCCCACGCACGCCGCGCAGACCCCGCCGGACAATGACCAGACCCTGCGCGCCATGCGCGACGAAATGGCCCGCTCCAAGACCCGCCTGGAACTGAATATTCCCGGCTCGCAGCAACCGGTGCGGCCCTATTACATCGAATACCGTTTGCTCGATCTGGATGTCCGCGAAATCTCCGCCGAATTTGGCACCCTGCTGTCCACCACGCACGGCCGCAACCGGTTCATGAACGTGGAAGCCCGCGTCGGCAATTACAAACTGGACAGCTCCAATTTCATCGGTGATGAAGGCTTTCGCGGGTTCATCGGTTCGCAAGGGTCGGTGGGCATCGACCGCGACTACAATTCCTTGCGCCAGGACTTGTGGATTGCCACCGATCAGGCGTTCAAGGAAGCCGTCGAGACCTATTCGCGCAAAGAAGCCTATCTCAGCAGCCTGGCCCGCCAATCCAATATCGACGATTTCTCGAAAGCCCAGCCGGTCCAGCAGATTGAGCCCCTGGTTACTCCGGACTGGAGCAACCGCAACTGGGAGCAGGAAGCGCGGGATTCCTCGGCTGCGCTGCGCCTCTTCCCGGACATCTACGAATCGCGCGTTACCTATTACCTCGTCTACGCCACCGAATATCTTTTGACCAGCGAAGGCACGGAAATTCGTACCAACCGCGCGTTCGCCGCCGTCGAGGCCGGCATGGACACCCTGGCCGCCGACGGCATGCCGTTGAACCATCTGTACGCATTCTACGCGCCGAAGCCCGCGGCCCTCCCCAATGTCGATGCAGTTCGTAAAGGCCTGAACGTCTCGGCCAGTGAATTGATGGCCCTACGCGCAGCCAAACCAGCCGAGGATTACACCGGCCCGGTTTTATTTGAAGCCCGCGCCGCCGCACCGCTACTCGCCGAGGTGTTTGGCCCGGCCATGAATGGCTCGCGTCCCCCCCTGGCATTCCAACCGGTTGTCGAGCAGATGCTCAGCGGCTTGGGCGGCAAGAGCGATTGGACCGGCCGCATCGGTTCGCGCGTTTTGCCCGCCACCGTAAGCCTCATTGATGATCCCGGCGCCAAGGAATTTCATGGCACTCCGCTCCTCGGCGGATATTCCGTCGATGATGAAGGCGTTCGCGCCCAGAAAGTCACCGTCGTCGACAAAGGCAACCTGAAAGAATTGCTGATGTCCCGCCGTCCCGGTCCCGATTCGGAAGACTCCAACGGTCACGGGCGCTCCGGATTCCTGGGCGACGCCAAAGCCACCATGAGCAATCTCTTTTTCGAGGCCTCCGAAACTGTCTCTCCCGCGGAGTTGAAAAAGAAATTCCTCGATGCTTGCCGTTCCGAAAAACTCGAGTACTGCATCATCGTGCGCGAGATGGACAATCCGGCGCTGAGCCTCCTGCACCAGGAGGACTTTTCCGAACTGCTGGCCAGCTTTGGCGGAGGCGCCGGAACCGGCGATCGCTTGCCCCTGCTGGTATACAAAGTCTATCCGCAGGACGGCCGCGAAGAAGTTATCCGCGGGGCCCGCATCATCGGCTTGAACTCCCGCGCGTTTCGCAATATCGCCGGAATCGGCAACGACGATTTCGTTTACAACTACATGCAGAGCCAAGTGGCCGGTTTCGCCGGAACCGCGTTGGGCGCTTTCGGCTCCGCGCAAGGCGGCTTGCCTGCCGCCGTCGTCGCTCCCTCGCTCCTTTTTGAGGAGTTGGAAGTACGCGGTGCGCGCGGTGAGCCCAAGCGCCTTCCGCTGTTGCCCGCTCCTCCGCTGAGCGCCGCGAAATAACCGGAATTTTCATGAACGAACTGACCCGCCGCACCTTCATCTACGGTTCGTCGACGTTGGCTTCTTACGCATTGCTGGCCGGTGTGCGGCGCGCCTGTTTTTCCGCATTGGCCAACAACGGCCCGGAGGAAGCTGATCATCGCGGGCTGGTTACCCTCGTTGAGTTCACAGACCAGGGCGTGCGAATCGGCTCAAAATCGGTAACCAGGCTCCATCGCTCCAACGATCAGTGGAAGAAACTGCTGACTCCGGGGCAATATGAGGTCACTCGCCGCGCCGCCACGGAATTCGCCTACAGTGGCGAACTATACGATCAACATGCCCCGGGACTTTACCGTTGCATCTGCTGCGCCAATGCGCTTTTCGACTCCACCACGAAGTTCGATTCCGGCACCGGCTGGCCAAGTTTTTCGCAGCCTGTCGCATCGGAAAACGTATACCAGAAAATCGACGCCAGCTTCGGCGTCGTTCGCCAGGAAGTGAAATGCACGTTGTGCGACGCCCATCTCGGCCACGTTTTCACCGACGGGCCGCAGCCCACCGGTTTGCGCTACTGCATGAACTCCGTGGCCCTCCGTTTCGTGCCACGAGCGAGTTAACCCGCGTGCAGACCAGCAAGCCGGGTGCTCCCCAAGAACCCACCCAAACCGGTCCGAGTGCGGTAGTCTAGGCGGACCGTGAGCATCGCTCGGGTCGTCGAGGAAGTGAAGGAAAAGAAGCGCGCCGCCATACTCAGCGTGGCCTCGGCCCTGCTGCTCGTTTCGCTCAAGACTTTTCTGGTCCTTCGCACCGGCAGCTTAGGCGTGCTCTCGGAAGCGCTGCACTCCGGCCTCGATCTCATCGCCGCCATCATCACTTTCCTGTCCGTTCGCGTTTCCGATCAGCCCGCCGACGAAAAACATCCCTACGGCCACGGCAAGTTCGAGAATTTCTCCGCGTTCGTCGAAACCGGACTGCTGCTTCTGACCGCTCTGTACATCATTTATGAAGCGTTCAGCCGCCTGTTTTTCCGCAGCGTGCACATCGAGCCCAGCGTCACCGCCGTTATTATTTTGTTCTTCGCTCTGGGTATCGACCTCACTCGCGCTCGTGCTCTCTCCCGCGTCGCGCGCAAATTTTCCAGCGAAGCCCTGGAAGCCGACGCCCTGCATTTTTCCACCGATGTCTGGAGTACCGTCGTCGTCATCGCCGGTGTTGGACTGGTGTGGGTCGGTGAGACCTGGAACTTGCCCGATCTGATCTACGCCGACGCCCTCGCCGGCCTGGCCGTGGCGGCGGTAATCCTATGGGTCGGTTCCCAACTGGGCCGGCGCACCGTCGATGCCCTGCTGGACGCCGCCCCCGAGGGCCTGCAGCAGGAAATTGCCCGTGCCATCGCCCGAATGGAGGGCGTGCTGGATGTCGATCGCATTCGCGTTCGCCGCGCAGGCAACCGCCATTTTGTGGACGCCACCGTCAGCGTAGCGCGTACCGCCAGCCTCGAACAGGTGCACGCCCTCAGCGACGCCATTGAAAAGCGCATCGGCGAAATCGTTCCATCGGATGTGATGGTCCACGCCGAACCGCGCGCGCCGCAGGGCGAACACCTCTTCGAAGCCGTGCGCGCTGTGGCTCAGCGCATGGGCCTCGGCATTCACGATTTGAGCGCCCTCCAGCAGCAGGGCAAGCTCTTTGTCGAGCTGCATCTGGAAGTGGACGAGAATTTAAGCCTGCGCGACGCCCATCGCCAGGCCACCCAGTTGGAGGAAGGCATTCGCCAGCTGCGCGACGACCCCATCGATGTCAACATTCACATCGAGCCGCTCGGCAAGCATATCGCCACGCCGGATTCCGGCGCTGGCGAAATGAAGCAACTTTCCCGGGCGGTGGAGCAATTCCTGAACACTTTGCCCTCCGAGTACGACGAATTGGTGAACTGCCACGACGTGCGCACCCGCCAGGTCGAACACCACATCCTGGTATCCTGTCACTGCACCATGAAAGGTGCGCTGCCCATCACTCTGATCCATGACGTCACCGCCGCGCTCGAAGATCGCGTCAAAGAGCGTTTCCCTCAGATTCACCGCGTCACCATTCATCCCGAACCCGTCGAAGGATAGTCTGCGTCTTTTGCAAAAACTTGCGCGGCCAGCGCCAGCAGCGCCGGGTAGCAGACCAGCACATAGCGCGGCTCCGGTGTTTCCAGCGTGGTAAGAAACGCCGTGCGCAACAGCACGAAGGCTGCCAGCAGTGTGATTGCCGCTCGCCCACCGCGCCCTCGCCGCCACAAACGTGCCGTTCCCCATAGCGCCAGCGCGACGTAACCGATGTTGAGCAGGAACAAGCCGGCCGTTACGCATTGGTCGATGGGATCGTCTTCCCACGATTGCGCTAGCGGGAATACCGTGCCGGAAAACGGCAGCAGTTCGATGCGTGGTGTGAACCACATCGTCAGCGCGCGTGCCGCCGGCAGCCAAAGATAGGTGCGCAGTGGATGCCGTGCCGTGCGTTCCCTGGCGAGTTTCGCAAAGGCCGCGTCTTCCTCCGGTGTTAGCGCCAGGTCGTCGTTATATTGCTCCAGCATCATCGCCACTCGTTCTTTTTCTGCTGCGTTATCGAAAGCGCCCGCCGGAAGTTCCTCCACGCGAATCTCTTCATCGTTTAGCTTCCACGGAGCCAGGTAAACATCTCGAAAGCGGTACAGCCAGGTCTTCTCCCAACTCATGAAACCATTGGGCACCAACTCTCCAGGCAGATTGGAATTCTTCGGCGCTAGCGGTTGAAATTCGTGCAGCGTCAGCGCGTTGCGGATGGTCCAGGGCGCCAGCGGAACCGCGCAGAGCGCGCCCATCAGGGCCACTGTCTTCACCCAGTGCAGGGTCTCGCGTTCCAGAATCAGAATCGCGCCCAGCACCAGCCATGTCGTCAGCAACAGCAGCGGAGTCTCCGGGCGAAATAGCGTGCCCACTCCAATCAGCACCGCGCCCCTCCCTGCCAGATACCAGTAGTCATTCCCCAGCACCCAGTGTTTTTCCACGCGGCGCCAGCCATGATTTCGCGCCCGGCTCACCAACAGTCCCAGCGGCAGCAGCGCCGCCGTCGTGAAAAACAGCGCGAAGACTTCCGTCAGCGGAACCGCCGCGTAATTTGCCGTGAACGGGCACAGTGCGGCCAGCCACAACGCTGCCAGGAACACCCGCTGCGCCCGCGCGCGCTCGTTCGCCAGCAGCAGGAGCAGGCTCGCCAGCCCCGCTATCAACAAGCACGTCAGCAAGTCCACTGCCGCCTGCCCGATCATCACCCACCATCGCGCCGCCTCTTCGGTCCGTCCGCTAAGCACGTAAATCAGCGCCAGGAATGCGGGATAGCCCGGCATCCGCATGTCCACCGGCGTGACTTGATCGTGCACATTCATCGCATAAACGTGATGCTGCAGCCAATTTGCGGCGATCTGTTCATACAGCACCGTATCGCCCGCACTCGCCGGGTACTTCAAAACAAAAAAAAGCCGCAAGCCAAGCCCAGCGGCCAGCGCGACAACGCTATGCGAGAAAATTCGCTTCATCGGTGAGTCGCATCTTACAATAGTGTCTGGGCAATCGAGCCAAGGGAGTCGAGGGAGACACATCCAGCCCGGCGCCACGTCCAGGCCCCCGCCTTGCCGCCGGGCTGAAAATGTTCATGAAGGAACGCCGACCCATATTTTATGACGCGGAGCGCGTCCGCTGGCGCCGCACCCGCCGCGTACTGGAAATTTCTGGCGCGGCTCTGACCCTGCTGCTGGCCTATTTCTTCGTTACCATCGGCGTCAGCGTCGAGCTTCCCGCTGGGCTGCTTCCCGACACCCGCCCGGCCTACCGCGCCTTAAAGATTAAAAGCAAAAAAATCCCCGCCCGCGAAGGGCGTCATCGCCGCATCTCCAATATCGGTACCGTTCCCGCCAGTTACGATCCTTTGCGCGCCGCCTTCTATGTCAGTTGGGACGCCGCCAGTTTTGCCTCCCTCAAAAAACACTATAAGGATATCGACGTTCTTATTCCCGACCAGCTCCACGCCGTCACTCCAGACGGCGCGCTGACCATCGTCGACTACGAGCGCTACCAGACTCTGAAAGCCACTCCACCCCAGGCCGTAAACCTGCTGAAAGACGACAAGCTTCATCGCTGGATGAAATCCGCCAACGTCGAGCTGCCCCTTATGGGCTTGCTGGACAACTACGATGGGCAGACCTGGCGCATCAAGGAAATGGCCGCCATGCTCGGCAGCAAGACCGCCCGCCAGAAATTAATTCGCGATGTGGTCGATTTCTCCGTGGGCGCTCATCAGGCTGGCGTGGTCGTCGACTTCGAGGAAGTCCCCGACGCCACCCAGCCCCACTTCCGCGAGTTCGCCGCCGAGCTCGGTCCCGCACTCCATTCCGTCGGGCTCAAACTAATGATTGCGCTTCCTGCCCGCGATGATGCCTACGACTACAAATTCTTTGGCAAAGAGTGCGACGCCATCGTGCTCATGAATTACGACCAGCACTGGCTCACCTCCTCTCCCGGACCGGTTGCCGCCCAGGACTGGTTTGTCGAGAACTTGCGCCAGGTTCTCGAGCTCGTACCCGCTCAAAAAGTCATCGTAGGCATCGCCAATTACGCCTACGACTGGCCCGAGGGTCCCAAGAGACCTGACGAAGCCGCTAAAGAAATGAGCGTCCAGGAGGCCTTACTCCACGCCTCCGAATCCGAAACCGACGTCGAGTTTGACGCCTCCTCGCTCAATCCTCATTACTCCTATTCCGACGAACACAATCACACCCACCAGGTCTGGATGCTCGACGCTGTGACCGCCTACAACCAGCTGCGCGCCTGCGAGCGCCTCGGCGTGCAGGGCACCGCACTGTGGCGCATGGGCTCCTCGGACAGCTCCATCTGGCCGGTTTGGGATTCCCCCCGCCCCGACGACGCCGTGCGCGCAAAACTAAAAGACATTCCACCGGGTCCCGACCTCATCCTGGAAGGCGACGGCGATGTTTGGCACTTCACCGATACTCCCAAGAGCGGCCTGCGTAGCTTCGTCTACGACGCCCCCAGCGATCTCTTTACCAGCGAGAAATACGAGGCCTATCCCCTTTCCTACAACATTGATCAAATCGGCGCCGCGGATAACAAAATCGCCATCACCTTCGACGACGGCCCCGACATACGCTGGACTCCCAAGATCGTCGACATCCTCAAGCAAAAAAAAGTTCCGGCTACGTTCTTTGTCATTGGCGTGGAGGCCAGCCAGTGGCCGCAAATCGTCAAACGCGAGTACGACGAAGGCCACGAGGTCGGCAACCATACCTACACCCATCCCAGCTTTGACGACATCTCCAAAAACGAATTGCATTGGCAGCTGAATCTCACCGAGCGCCTCATTGAAAGCACCATCGGCGTCAAATCCATCCTCTTCCGCCCTCCTTACGGCATCGATCATCAGCCCGAATATGCCGAGGAAGTCGCGCAACTCCCGCTCGCCCAGGACATGGGTTATCTGATCATCGGCCAGAAAATAGACGCCCATGATTGGCGCCAGGTGGACGGCAAGCAAATTCCCGCCCAAGAAATTGTAGACAACGTCGTGCGCCAAGCCGGCCGCGGCAACATCGTCCTTTTTCACGATGGCGGCGGCGAGCGCGCCAACACCGTCACTGCCCTTCCGGAAGTCATCGACAAGTTACGCGAGGACGGC
>Ga0209166_10002545_pt1 | contig 13734 bp, 10 predicted proteins | sample Coa_R1_3_FD_187151 | JGI IMG/M metagenome (GOLD analysis project Ga0209166, IMG submission 187151) | Surface soil microbial communities from Centralia Pennsylvania, which are recovering from an underground coalmine fire - Coalmine... | ecosystem: Environmental > Terrestrial > Soil >... | reverse complement strand
CCGAGCCGCGCAACTCCCAGAACCCGTTCGACGGCGGCATGCTCGCCGTGCGCCTGGAACTTCCGCATCAGCTCATCCAGCCGCATGATGCTGACCTCCGCGTCTTCCAGCGTCTTGAAGTGCAGCAAGTCCTCGAACTCTTCTTCGTACTGGTCTTCGGCCTCTTCCTGCAGCGTCAGCAATACTTTCCAGCCCGCGCTTTTCAAAACGTCCCCGATGTACTCCGAGCTGGTCTTTCCCGCTTCGCCGTGCTCCGCAAGAATGCGCCGACGAAGTTGATCGATCTCCGCCAGCGTCCATTTCGAAGCGCCGATCGCTCTCGCGGTCTCGAGGATCAGGTCTTTCTTCGATTTCTGCGAATCCGTCATCAAGCTTTGCCTCTTCGCGGTTTAGCGTGGACCTTCTTCTTGCCGTGCGCCTGTGTTTGCTTCTGCTTCGCCGTTTGCTTCAGCCTCTGCTTCGGCTTCTGCGGCGGGGGAGGCGGTGGATCGGCCGGAAGTCCCGCCAGCAGACGGCGGTACTTTGTCACATTCCGGTTATGTTCGGCCAGTGTTGCGCCGAAAAAATGTCCGCCTTGAGTGTTAGCCACAAAATAGAGATAGTCGGTTTTCGCCGGATGCAGCGCCGCCCTCAGCGAAGCTTCTCCCGGGTTGCCGATGGGTCCCGGCGGCAAACCCGTGTGTTCATACGTGTTGTAGGGAGAGTGCACGTGCAGGTCCGCTCCGGTCAGTGTTCCATTGTACCGCCCGTCTTGTTCCAGAGCATAGATGACCGTTGGGTCGCATTGCAGCATCATGTCCTTGCGTAGGCGATTTTCAAAGACTCCCGCGACCAGAGGCCGCTCTTCTTTTTTGGGCGTTTCGCGCTCGACCAGCGAAGCCAGTGTCACGATGGAGGCGATCGGGTAGCCGGAGGCCAGGCGCGTTTTATCGTTATCCGCCATCTGCGGTGAAATCCGCGCCCACTCTTCTTTGAATTTCTTGACCATCTTCGCCGTCAATTCCACGGCCACTGGATGACGCGGCAATTGGTACGTCGCAGGGAACAGATACCCCTCGAGCGTCAACGCGTGAGGATCAATGTTGCGAACCATCATGGGGTCGCTCGCGGCTTTCACAAACTCATCGGCAGACATGAAGTGGCCGGCCTCCAGGTCGTGGGCAATGTCGTAGAGAGTCTCCCCTTCGCGAACGGTGAAGGAAATTTCGTACACTTCGCCCTTGGCCAGCTTCCAGAAAACGTCGCGCCCCGTAAGCGGTTTGTCAAAGAAATACTCCCCCGCCTCGAGCGTGCGTTTGGGATGCTGCCGCGCATAGATCTCGAATGCGAAGGCGCTCCGCACCACGCCGTTGCGTTCGAGCAGGCGCGCCACGCCGCGCCGCGAAGCGCCGTGCGGCACCGTCACGAACACTCCCTCGCTCCCAAATCCCTGGTAGGGATGCGTTGCGCAATACCACACCCAAGCGCCGGTTCCCGCCGCGATTAGCACCACCAAGACGATGAGTAGCAAAACCCTCTTCAATTCAGCCTCGCGAAACCGAGAAGTGCATATTTCAGGATAACTCCCGCGGCGTTTGCTGCCGGTCCAGGTATTCCTTCAGGATCAATGCCGCCGCCATGGCGTCGACTCCAGGCTTTGCGCTTTCTTTCCTGCGTTTCTTGCTTGAGGTGGCGTGGATCGTCCTCCCTTGCTGCTCTTCGAGCATGCGTTCCGCTTCCCAGCTCGTCAGCCGCTCGTCCACCATCTCGACCGGCACGCCAATCTGCTTGCGCACGCGTTCGCCGAATCGCGCCGCTTCTTCGGCCATCTCCCCGCGCGTCCCATCGAGCCGCAGCGGGAGCCCCACTACGATTTGCTTCACGCCGTGCTCGCGCACAAGTTCGCGCAAGCGCCGCATGTCTTCATTCCGGTTGACGCGCTCCAGCGTCCCCAGCGGCTGCGCCAACGCAGCTTCCGCACTGGCGATCGCCAGCCCGATCCTCGCGCGCCCATAGTCCAGCGCCAGAATGTGCTCCGCTTTGGATTGCGCCGCGCCCAAGTTTTCTCCACCCACGCCTTAACTCAAGAACCTCTTCCATTCCAGTATAGCGTGAAGCTTCCAAGGCAGGAGGGCGCGGTAGTCCGACCGTACACGGTCCTGCTTGCCGTCTTACAGTCTGTGTGCTATTTCATCTCCAGCCATGCGCCGCATGTGTCCATCCCTCTGCTGCCTGCTTCTGGCATTCATGCTCTCTCCGCCCCTGGCCGCGCAAGACACGTCCTGTCTACATCGAACGCTGTCGCTCAACATCATTGATTCGCGCAGGCGTCTGATCCGGCTCAGCGATCCATCCTATTTTCAAGGAAAGCTTGGCAGGCAGCGCGTGAAAATTCTTTCGGTCAAACCAGATGATCGCCCGCACCGAATCGTTATATTACTGGACACCAGCGGAAGCATGCTTGGGGACCCACCGGGACGCAAATGGCAGATGGCGCGCTATGTAGCGGCGCATATTGCCAGGGCAAATCTGCCTAACACCTCTCTAGCTCTGCTGGTTTTCTCTGACAAGGTGAACGAACAAATTGATTTTTCGGAGGGCAACTCGGCCGTTGAAAGACGCTTGTTGGAAATCGAGGCCGATGCCGACTTTGCGAAGAAACAGCTTCGAGGAAAAACAGCTTTACGGGACGTCGTCCTCTCTGCGCTCCGCTTGCTTAAAGATCCCGGATTTGTGGACTCCATCTACGTCATCACCGATGGCGGCGACAACGAGAGCAGGAGCCGCTTGCGGGAGGTGAGAGATGATCTCGTCAGCCGCGGAGTGCGTTTCTATCTCACTCTATTGATTTCGAATCGGCTCCTCACGCCGGAGGAACAATCCGGCCCGACTGATGTTGGCGAACTCGTCGAAGCTACTGGCGGGTTAGTGCTCGGCCCGCTCGGTGGCCAGCCGTTCGGCAGGGTTAGCTACAAACTCACCAAAGATGAATTGCACGGGATCGCAATGAGGTTGGACGAATTGTATTTTGTGATGACCCGGAACGACCTGATTGATATCGAGTTGCCCCAAACGGTCAAAAAATGGAGCCGGTGGTTGCTGCAAATTTCGCCCCAGCAGAAAGCTATGCATAAAGATTGGCTCGTATTGTATCCCGGCGAACTTGCGCCCTGCAGCGGAATACCACACTGAAATATATTTGCGCGTTGGGCTAAGGTTTGCGGCCGCGCGTCCCGGCTTGCCAGTCGTTCCAGTAGCCGAGAACCTTCATCTGCTGGTCGAGGCCGGTTTCTCTGACGAGGACGTCGAGTTCGGCGCGCGAAAGGCGTTTGCCGAGAGGCTCGACACGATCCGCGATTCCCCAGGCGGTGAGAGCGGCGAGCGCCGTGTTCAGCTTTAGCTCGCGGATGTCCACTTTGTCGAACGTGTCCGACGCCGCGTGGTAGTTCGGCAGATAGTTCGCCTCTTCTTGATTGGCAACCAATGTAGGAACGCCTTCGAGCAGAAAATCGAAATTGTCTGTGCCGAACGAAGCGTCGTACGTGTGATCGTTCGCTTCCCACGACTCCAGCGGCTTGAGAATTTCGCGCACCCCCGCCTCGATGTCGCGCCGCCCGCCCAGAGAATACCCCGTGACGCGCCCGACGCCCGCGTCAAATGTGATCATCGCACGAATTTTGTCCATCTCCGCGCGATGCGCTTTCACATACGCAAAAGAGCCGACAGTGCCTTGCTCTTCGCCGCTGAAGAGCACGAAGCGAATCGTCCGCCGCGGCAACAATCCCGTCGCCTTGATGGCCCGCGCCGCTTCAATGACCAACGCGGCGTTGCAGCCGTCGTCCAGCGCGCCCGTCCCTAGCTCCCACGAATCGAGATGCGCGCCGAGAATCACCGACTCATCCGGCTTCTCGTACCCGCGAATTTCCCCCACGACGTTTTCCTGCTCGGTGGGGCCTCCGATTTTGTTGGGCATACTGAAACGCACGCGTACTTTCCCTTGGAAAGCGGCTGCTGTCCGTGCGAGCCGCATCGCGTCCTCGCGCGCGACGATAGCCTGAGGAATCTTGTCGATCTCTCCGTTTAATGCATTGGTGTGCCGGTAAAGCAGCAGCCGTTCGCGCGCGCCCATCCAAAGAATCGCGGAGGCGCCGTTCTTGAGCGCCCTCCCAATGATTTCCGGCGGCCGCAGATATTCGTTGAAGAGGTCGGCCCATGTTGAGCCGATGTCACTGTGTACCAGCAGAATCGCGTCTTTGATTGCCGCTCCAGCCCGCGCAAAATCATCCTCGGTCCCGTAACCTACATCGACCAGGTTCGCGTCAATGCCGCCCGCCGGTGTTGCAGGCGACCAACCCTCCGCTCTTAGGCGCACCGGAAAATTCACCGGTCCCGGCAACTCGAGCCGCGTATCTCCTTCGCTCCACGTCACCGGCAGCATGTATTTCTCCGTGTGAACTTCCACGCCCTCCGCTCGAAATGCAGCGACCGCCCACTCGACGGCTTTCGCCATCTGCGGCGACCCCGTCACCCGCCCGCCAATCTCGTCCGTCAAGCGCCGCAAATTCTCTTCCATCGGCGAAGGGCCCATCACTTGCGGCAAAAATTTTGCAGCGGCTTGCGCACAACTCGAAGCATCCGTCGCGGAGCAGGCAGCGGTGGCTCGGCCGGATGGCGCGGGGCTCAGAGGGTCCTTCGCGGGAGGCAGTTGCGCCGAGGCAAAAACCGCGGCAAAGAAATAAAGAAGTAAGGAAGCAAAGAAAGTCTTCAGGTAGCGCATCGATTTACTTTCCGCGACATTCGGGCATCGCCGCGACTTTCTTCCAGCGGCAATCCCGTGCATCCTGCCGCGGAGTAGTATAAGCTCGCGGCGCTTTGGTGAGAAATTAGTCGTCGCAAACCGTCCGACTGAGAGAATTTGCCATGAAAAGATCCATTTTCCTTCTAGCCGTAACTCTGGCCCTTGCGGCTTCGGCTTCTCCGCAAGCTTCAGACCAAAAAGCCTCGTCGAATCTGGAAGCCCGTGCCAAAGCATCCTTAGCCGTAATTCGCGGGACGCTCAACGCGCCCGGCCTCCAGCAATCTGTCCGGGTTCAGCGCGACCGCTGGGGAGTGGCCCACATTTACGCGCAGAACGAGCACGACCTCTTCTTCGCGCAAGGTTTCGTCGTCGCCCAAGACCGCCTCTTCCAAATGGAACTCTGGAAGCGCTCCGGTCAGGGCCGCCTCGCGGAGATCCTCGGACCGGGCGCCGTGCAGCGCGACGTCAACGCCCGCCTGCTGCGCTACCGCGGCGATTTGGACGCCGAATACAAAAGCTACGCGCCCGACACGAAGGAAATTCTCGAAGCCTTTACCTCCGGCATCAATGCTTACATCGAATTAATTCAAAAGCCCGGCGGCATTGGTCTCCCCATCGAATTCCAGCTTGCAGGTTTCAAGCCCGAACCCTGGAAGCCCGAAGACTGCCTGAACCGCCTGGCCGCGTACTCGATGACAGGAAACGGCGCGAGCGAACTGCACAACGCGCAACTGGTTGCGCTTCTCGGCCCTGAAAAAGCCGCGGAGCTTCTCGATCTCGATCCGCCGGTAAAACTCGAGCCGGCACCCGGAATTGATTTTTCCGGGCTGTCTCCTGCCTTGCTCAAGAATCTCGTCGGCAGCGACGTTCCCGTCCATTTCCCGGAGGCGCCTCCCGAGGGCAGCAACGACTGGACCGTCTCCGGCTCTCTCACCGTCACCGGCAAGCCGCTCCTCGCCAACGACCCCCACCGCGTCATTGCCGAGCCTTCGCTCCGCTACATCGTTCATCTCGTTGCGCCCGGATGGAATGTCATTGGCTCCGGCGAACCCGGTCTTCCTGGCGTTGCCGTCGGCCATAACGAAAATATCGCCTGGGGGTTCACTATTTTCGGCATCGACCAGCAGGATCTCTATCTCGCTCAACTGAATCCCGCCGATCCGGACGAATATAAGACAGAGCACGGCTGGCAGCGCATGGAAGTCAAAACAGAAAGCATCGGCGTTCGCGGCGGCGCGCCGGTCACCGTGAAGTTGAAATTCACGCGCCACGGCCCCGTGCTCTGGGAAGACGGCAAACGCGCGCTCGCGCTTCACTGGGTCGGCGAGGAACCCGGCACCGCCGGCTACCTCAGTTCTCTCTCTCTCGATCGCGCCGAAAACTGGCAGGAATTTGAGCAATCCATGGCGCGTTGGAAAGTTCCGTCGGAAAATATTGTCTACGCCGACCGCGCCGGCAACATCGGCGAACATTCCACCGGTCTCGCCCCTCTTCGCAAAAACTGGACGGGTCTTCTCCCGGTGCCGGAGAGTGGCGGCTATGCATGGAGCGGATTTGTGCCCAACGGCGATCTGCCGCACACATACAATCCATCCAAAGGTTTTGTCGCCACCGCCAATCACAAAATGATCCCCGAAAATTATCCCTACGCAGTGGGATTCTCCTGGGGTTCGCCGGAAAGGTTCTTGCGCATCTCGGAAGTGCTTGGCGGCGCGGCGAAAGCTGCTCACAAGCTCAGCATCGAAGACATGGAAAATTTGCAGAATGACGTGGTCTCTCTCCCCGCGCGCGAATTACAAAGCCTGCTGAAGCATGCCGCAGGTAATGCGCCCAGCTCCGCGGCCAAACTCCTGCTCGATTGGGATTGCACGGTCACTACGAATTCCACCGCGGCTTCTCTTTACGAATTTTGGGCCGCCGAGCTGCGCGACGCTGTCACGCAAAAAATTGCTCCTGCGGAGGCTCGAAAAGCCGCCGGCGAATTGTCCCTGCCCAGAGTCGTCCGAGAATTGTCGCATCCGCGCTCGGCCGTCTTTGGCGCCAATCGCGATTCCGCTCGCGACGCCTTACTGCTCCAATCGCTCCATGCCGCGGAAAACAAGCTCTCCGCGAAGCTCGGTCCTGATCCCAAGAACTGGGCTTGGGGACCGTTGCACCGTGTTTCTTTTTATCATCCGCTTGGCGTGAGGCCGTCTCTCTCCGCCCTTTTCGATCGCGGCTCCATCCCTCGGCTCGGCGATGGCTACACCGTGAACGCCACCTATTATGGGGGAGGCTCCTTTGACCAATTGGCCGGCGCAAGCTATCGCGAAATTTTCGACTTGAGCGATTGGGACAACGCCTTAGGCGTCAACGTCCCCGGACAAAGTGGCCAACCCGCCAGCCCGCATTACGACGATCTGCTTCCGCTCTGGACTCGCGGCCAATATTTCCCGTTGCGGTACTCCAGGCAGGCCATCGACCGCGAAACAACAGACGTGCTCGAGCTCAAACCGTGACCAAAGAAATTCGGCCCCTGCTGAAACTAATGTTTAGGTAGCTTTGGATTCACGACGCAGTCGGCCACGCGCGCGACCTGCACCATCTCCGCAACGTCATGCACGCGCACGATATGTGCGCCGCCCAAAATGCTTGCCGTGACCGTAGCCGCCGTGCCCCATATTCGCTCGTCCGGCGGAGCAGGTTTTCCCTCACGTGCGAGCGGCGCTCCGAGAAATCCTTTGCGCGAAGTGCCCACCAGCAGCGGATAGCCAAGCACGGTAAGCTGCGGCAACTTCTGAAGTAACTCGTAATTCTGCGCATGGCTTTTCCCGAAGCCAATCCCCGGATCCAAAATAATCTGCGATTTTGCAACTCCAGCCTTACGCGCTTTCTGCGCGGAATCCCGCAGTCCTTTCATCACGTCGCGCATCACGTCTCGCGCAAACGGTCCGCGCTGCATCGTGCCAGGCTCGCCGCGCATGTGCATCAGTACGAGCGGCACGCCATACTTCGCCGCCACCTCCGCAATTCGCGCGTCGCTCTTCAATCCCGAAACGTCGTTGATGATCTGCGCACCGCCACGGATCGCGAGCTCCGCAACCGTGGATTTGCGCGTGTCCACCGATACCGGAATCTTAAGCCGTCCTCGCAGCCCTTCCAGAACAGGAAGCACGCGATCCAACTCCTCGGACGCATGTGTTTCTCCGGAACCAGGCCGCGTGGATTCGCCGCCGACATCAATCAGGTCGGCGCCGGCCAGCTCCATCGCCAGCGCATGTTCAATGGCGATCCCCGGTTGATCGTATCTACCCCCGTCAGAAAAACTGTCCGGCGTGACATTCAGCACGCCCATCACCAGCGTGCGCTCGCCAAGGATCAGCGTCCCCGAAACCAGCTTCAGCCGGAATTTCTTGCGTGAGTTCATCGGAAGGGCGGACTAGAAGTTTAACCCAGCAACAGTGGGACAGACATTCTTGTCTGTCTTCCTGCTTCCAGAGACAAAAAGAGACAGGCACGAATGCCTGTCCCACAAATTCCCGTGGAATCTAGTCCAAATCAAAATCGCGAAGCGGCTTCCCGGCGGGCGCGTCCTTGGCCTTCTTCATCGCTTCTTCGAATTTCTTGGCGAGAATATCTTCCTTGTGCGTTTCCTGAAAGAACGAGTCGGCGAATTTGTCCTCGCGTTGCCGGCGCTGTTCCGCAAGAATCCCGTGCGCATTTTCCAGGTCGACGTTGGGTCCCGCCTTCACCGGAGCCTCGTGCGAGAGCACCGCTCCAAACACCGCGTCCACCACCAGCTTCGCCTGGCAGCACGGGCACGTCACCTGCAGATTGTCCGGCTCTTTCTTTCCCATACCCGCATTCTACGCCATTTTGTTGGTCAAGGTCAGCAGCTGCAAAAAAGTAGGGGCACGATATATCGTGCCCCTCGCGATATATCGTGCCCCTTTATCGTGCCCCTGCGCAATGTTCGGCAAATCTGTTGCTACGCCTTCGCCGGATTCTCTCCGCGTGTAAATCCCGGCGCCGGCCGCAACTCCGGCCTCACCACCTTGGGATCCGTGCTTGGAGCAGCCGGCGCGGGCGGTGGCGTGCGCGGCTTTTCCGGCAAGGTCTTGCCTTCCATCAGCATTTTCACTTCGTTGGCGTCAATCACTTCGCGTTCGAGCAACGCCTGCGCGATTCGCTCCAGCGTCTCGCGGTTCGTCGAAAGCAGCCTCTTCGCATTCTCATAGCCGCTGTTGACGATCCGCTTCACTTCCTTGTCGATCTGAATCGCGGTATCCTCCGAATAGTCCCGGTGCTGCGTGATCTCCCGGCCCAGGAAGATGGCTTCATCTTTTTTCCCGTACGCCAGCGGCCCCAATTCGCTCATGCCCCATTCGCAGACCATATTGCGCGCCAGGTCGGTCGCACGCTCAATATCGTTGCCCGCGCCGGTCGTAATGTGCCCGAGGAAAATCTCTTCCGCGGAACGCCCGCCCATCAACACCGCCAGCATCGCTTCGAGGTATTCCCGCGTGTAGGTGTGCTTGTCGTCCTCGGGCAACTGCATCGTCAGACCCAGCGCCATCCCTCGCGGAATAATCGTCACTTTATGAACTGGATCGGCTCCCGGCGTCATCGCCGCCACCAACGCGTGCCCCGCTTCGTGATACGCAGTGTTCTTCTTTTCTTCATCCGACAGGATCATCGACTTCCGCTCGACGCCCATCAACACCTTGTCTTTGGACATCTCGAAGTCTACCTGCATCACGAACTTCCGGTTCTGCCGCGCGGCCCACAGCGCCGCTTCGTTCACCAGGTTCGCAAGATCCGCGCCGGAAAAGCCCGGCGTACCTCGAGCAATGATGGACAACTCCACGTCGTCGGATAGCGGCACTTTGCGCGTGTGCACGCGAAGTATTTCTTCTCGCCCCTTCACGTCCGGCCGCGCAACCACCACGCGCCGGTCGAATCGGCCCGGTCGCAGCAGCGCCGGATCGAGCACATCCGGCCGGTTCGTCGCCGCAATCAGAATCACTCCTTCATTGGATTCGAATCCATCCATCTCGACCAGCAACGCGTTCAAAGTCTGCTCACGTTCGTCGTGCCCACCGCCCAAGCCCGCCCCGCGGTGGCGGCCGACCGCATCAATTTCATCTATAAAAATAATGCAAGGTGCGTTCTTCTTTCCCTGTTCGAACAAATCCCTCACGCGGCTCGCACCGACGCCCACAAACATTTCCACGAAATCCGAGCCCGAAATCGAAAAGAACGGAACATTCGCCTCGCCGGCGATCGCTCTCGCCAGCAACGTCTTGCCCGTTCCAGGAGGCCCGACCAGCAGCACGCCCTTGGGTATCCGTCCGCCAAGCTTCTGGAATTTCTGCGGGTCCTTCAGGAACTCGATGATTTCCTGAAGCTCTTCCTTGGCTTCATCCGTTCCCGCAACATCCTTGAACGTCGCTTTCTTCTGCTGTGCGGAAAGCAGCCGCGCGCGCGACTTGCCAAAGCTCAGCGCCTTGTTTCCCCCGGCTTGCATCTGCCGCATCAGGAACAAACAAAAGCCCACGAGCAAGATCAACGGCGCGGCGTTCAGCAGAATGAGGATCCAATCCCCGCTGCGAACTTCCTTCATCCCCTTGATCATCGCTCCTTTGTCTTTCAATTCCTTGACGAGGTCCGGAGCCGCTTCCTTGAAAACTGTCACGGTAAATTTGGTGTTCGGCGGGCGAAGATATTCGCCCTGGATTTCGTAGCTGTTCGGAGAGAGGTACAACGTCACTTCTTTGATGTCTCCCGCGTCCACCTTGGCCATGAACTCGCTGTAGCTGGGCTGCTGCTCCCGCGCCTGGCTTCCATTCGCGGACACCAGCTTCCACAGCATCACGCCGAGAAAGACGATGGAGATCCAAAAAAGAATGGTCTTTGCTGTAGAGCTGGAATTCACGTTGTCCTCACCTTTGTCCTTAGCCCCGTGGAAGTACCTCCCACGAGGAAGCGACGCGCGAACCTTTCGATCTTACTTCGTATGTCGTTGCCGTCGCTTCACCTGCGCTGCTCCACTGGATAGGGCCCGGTAATTCCGCCCCGTTCCATTGTCCGCAGCCAGGCCGTATCCGACCCACACTTCATTAGATGCTGTTCGGAACCCAAAGTAATCAGGCTCCAGGCCCACGCGCCGCCGCGCGGGCTTATCCAGCAGCACAGCCAATCGCAGCGATCTGGGCTGGCTTTCGCCCAGCCGCCGCAGAAGAAATTCTTGCGTCACGCCGCTCTCCAGCACCGCATCGAGCAGCAAAACGTCCCGGCCCTTCAGCTCCGGCCGCGAACCGAAATAAACCTCGCGCCGCTCATGCCCGCCGTCATCCACGTCCCGCACATCCTCGCGGACGAAATGACATACCACCGCGGTGTTAATCTCGCGAATCAGGTCCGCTGCAAAAACGAATCCGCGGTCCAGCGTTACAACCACGTCCACCCGCCGCCCCTTGTATGCCCGCGTAATTTCCCGTCCCAGCGCCGCGACTCTTGCGCCAATTCGCGCGGCGGAATAAGCCGCACGGCCCGGCGCGCTCGACTTGACCGCTGGGCGGCCACGCATCAAGTATTTTCCTCGGCGATCAAAATTCCTGTTCGAGTCCCTTCATTTGCTGCAAACCCGGCAGCAACCGGAAAGCCGCGCGCCCAGACCAGAACGCCGCCGCTTGTCAGTACCGGCCAGCCGTCTCGCTCCCACCGGCTTACGCGCTTTTCGTTCAACAAGCGTTTCAGCTTGTGCGCCTTTTGATGCCCAGCGGGTTGCAGCCTGTCTCCGAAACGCCAGTTGCGCAGCACAAGAGGCAAACGCACCCGGTCCCGGTCTAAAACCGCTCCTGAATCTCTAGTTTCCCCCCTATTGGTGGGCCAGTCAATCACCCTGAGACGGATTACGCACCCCGCTTCGGGAACTCGCAAAACCGCCTCGTCATTTCTAAAATCAATTTTGTGCTCGTATTCTTTTCCGGGAGATTTTTCCGCCTCGCCAAGCCTGCCCGCCCCGCGCTTTCCTGCTTTCCGGCGCCCGAATCGCGATGAATTTGCGCGGAAAACCAGCTCCTCTCGTTCGCGCCGAACGTCCACGCCTCCCGGCAACTGCACCAATTTCCCGCTCTCTCCATGCCGCGCCAATTCCATCACCGCCGCGATGTGCTGCGCCGTGATTTGCCCCGTTCCGCTCTTCCTCTCTTCAATTAGACGACGCAGCATCCGCTTAGTCAGCGCCGCGTATTCCTCCTTTTTCTGTTCATTGTTTGCCTCTTCTCTTGTGCTCTCCTCTTTATCCTCTTTCTTCTCTTTCTTCTCAGTGCTCTCCGTGCCCGCTGCGTTGAAATCTCCTTTCCTCAAGGGCCACACCAACCCAGTCACACCGATCCGCGTTTCATCGCCAGTTTTTCGAGCCAGCGCCTCGCATCGTTCCCGCGCAAGCAAGTCCAAAAACTCCTCATCCTCCCGCGCGAATTCCGCCAGCGAAGCAAGGTGCTCCACCACGCCACTCTGAAATTGCTTTTCCAGAAGCGGCAGCAATTTCTTTCGAATCCTCGCCCGCATCCGCGTCGTATCGAGGTTCGTCTCGTCCTCGCGCCACTTCTGTTTCTTCGCCCGCAAATACGCTCGCAACTCGGCTCGCCGCACGCCCAGCAAAGGCCGCACAACGCAGTCCGTCTCTGGATGAATTCCGCCAAGCCCCGCCAATCCCGTCCCGCGCAAGATATGCGCCAAAACTGTCTCCGCCTGGTCATCCGCCGTATGCGCCACCGCCACGCGATCCACTTTTACTTCTGCAACCAACTTCCCGAAAAATTCATACCGCGCCCGTCGCCCTGCATCCTCAAGATTCGCTCTGTCGCGCTTAGCCCGCGCCGCCACGTTCACGCTCTCGCCGTGAAAGGTTAGCCCATGCTTTGCCGCCAATTTCGCCACAAACCTCTCGTCCGCATCCGAAGCCTTCGCGCGCAGCTTATGGTTCAAGTGCGCCACGCTCAACACAATTCCCAGCTTCTCCCGCAACTCAAGCAAAAGCAGCAGCAAGGCCACCGAATCCGCCCCGCCAGACACCCCCACGCCCACGCGCTCGCCCGCGCGCAATATCCCCGCGTGCCTCAGGCTCTCAAGCAATCGTCGAGCAAGCCCGCCGTCCTCGCGCCGCGCTCTTGTTGTCGGGAAAATCTGCTTGGCCATAGATCTGGCAATTATGGTAACAATTGCCCGCCAGCAGGGTCGATTTTTCGCGTCCGCCTGGGAGCGATCCCGGGACGCGAGCCGTGGCGCTTGCTACGGCTTCGCTTGCGCAGGCCGCGCCTGCTTCGCTTTCCCAACCATCTCCCGCACGTCGCGCAGCAGCGCCTGCGAATCAGACATGAAACCAATCACTTTACGTCTTGCGCTAAGCGCACAATCAAAGCATTTGCAAGCGAAAGCACTGCCTTCCCCCGCGCTTCCGACTCCGCTCGTGCGAGCGTCTCACCAAAATTAAGATCCGAAGGTGTTTTCGTCATATCGATGTTCTCGGTCGCGCGACCCGTTTGCACGACGATGCCCGTGCGCACATCCAAAAGCACCGATTCCGCCACGCATCGCGCATGAACCTCACCGGCCTTCAAAAAGCGCTCCCTTTGAAACGTTTGGATTCGAGTCGTGTAAACAAATAGCAAGTCTGCTTGGACGCGGGTCGCCGCCTCTCGCAGATACGGCACTGACCGTTTTTCAGGCACCAACAGAGAAGGCAGCAACCGCACATCCGTCAGCTGCGGCGAAGACTTAAGAACTCCCAAGAGGTTGTCAAAGTTCTTTGTTTCTATGTCAGCGAGTTCCTCTGACCACAGATAGTTGTTCGAACTTAGGTTCAAAATCGCCAAGCGGTGGCGATCGGTCAGCGCGAGTTGAGTACCGAGAATTCTCGCGATGTCTTGGTCCGACAAGACCGTTTGGTCGCCCTTGAAAAGGGACTCCTG
>Ga0209166_10002543_pt1 | contig 13749 bp, 13 predicted proteins | sample Coa_R1_3_FD_187151 | JGI IMG/M metagenome (GOLD analysis project Ga0209166, IMG submission 187151) | Surface soil microbial communities from Centralia Pennsylvania, which are recovering from an underground coalmine fire - Coalmine... | ecosystem: Environmental > Terrestrial > Soil >... | reverse complement strand
CAGGAATCCAGAGGGGGAGTTCTATCCAGGGCGTGGCCCCAGCTTCCAGCAGGCATTTTTCGTCCACCCAGACAAAGCGCGCATCGCTCCCGCTCTGGCGCTTGCATGCTTCCAGCACCTGGCCCATTGTCAGCGGGTGATCTGGGCCAGTGGCGTTGTAGACGCCGGTTTGCCTGGCTTCGACCATGCTCATGATCCATGCAGCCAGGTCGCGCGCATCGATGAATTGCGCCTGGCGCTCTGGGCGACCTGGCGCCAGCACGGCGCCGCCCTGCGCGACGCGATGCGGCCAATACGTGAAGCGGTCGGTAGGGTCATGCGGGCCGACGATCAGCCCTGGGCGAACATTCAAGACGCGCCCTGGCATGGCCTGCTCTGCGACCTGCTCACAGAGGGCTTTCAGCGGGCCGTAGGTTTCATCGCTGATCTCTTCAACCATTTCATCAGCCAGCTTGCCTACGGGCGCGCTCTCATCGATGCCAACGACGCTGACATCGGCGTAGACCGAGATGCTGGAGATGAAGGTGTAGTGATCGACGGCGGCGGCCAGCAGTTCCGCCGAGGCGCGCACGATGCGCGGCGCGAAACCACAGGTATCAATCACAGCGTCCCAGCGGCGTCCTTGCAAGGCGGAGAGGGCGCCATTGCGGTCGCCGCGCAATTTCTCCACATCAGGGAAGAGGGCAGCGTTGCGCTGCCCTCGATTGAATAGGGTGATCTCGTGCCCGCGCGCCTGGGCAGCCTCAACGAGATGTCGGCCCAGGAAGACCGTGCCGCCGAGTACCAAAAGCTTCATCGTTGTAAGACCTCTTCTCGTCCTTTCTCTGCCAGGGGTAGCACTTCGTCAAGGATACCATACTCGCAGGCTTGCTCTGGACTCAGGAAGAAGTCGCGCTCAGTATCGCGCTGCACGCGCTCCAGCGGCTGGCCGGTGTGGGACTGGATGATCGCGTTCATCACCTCGCGGGTATGCAGCAGCTCGCGGGCGTGAATGTCAATGTCCGTAACCTGGCCGGTGATACCGCCGCCCTGCAAGAGTGGCTGATGCAGGTGGATGCGCGCGTGCGGCAGGGAATAGCGCTTGCCTTTGTCGCCTGCCATCAGCAGGATGGTGCCAAAGCTGGCGGCCATGCCAACGCAGGTGGTGGAGACGGGGGCCGGAATATGGCGCATAGTGTCGTAGATTGCCAGCCCGGCGGTGATGACGCCACCTGGGGAGTTGATGTACATGCGGATGTCGCGGTTGGTGTCTTCGCTGGCTAGGAAGAGCAGTTGGGCGACGATGACGCTTGCCATGCTCTCTTCAATCGGGCCGTTGACCATGATGATGCGCTCGCGCAGCAGGCGCGAGAAAATGTCGTAGGCGCGCTCGCCGCGATTGCTTTGCTCAATGACGGTGGGAACGTAGACGCTGGCTGCCTGGGGCAGCAAAGGGGTACACATGGAGCTATCCTTTCTGAGCAGTCCAACCTTCAAGACGCTAGCGCGGGCCGGATAAAATAGAAGTAGATGAAGGGCTGCGAGGCCGAGCGGCTCTGATCGAGGATGCCGCTCAGCGCCCAGCCTTCTTCGCCCAGTTTGCCCAGCGCTTCCTCGCGGGGAATCTCCTCCCGCTGGGGGTCGATGATCAGGCAGCGATACTCCCAATTGGCCCGCTCGGCGGGCTGATCGTAGTAGACGATGGGCAGCGGCAATTGAGCCATGTGTTGTGTCCTTTCTGAGCGATGCTTGCTGGATGGCTAGTGCAAAACGATGTATCGGATTCAACAACCTGGATGGTACTTCCTGCGTAAGATAAGATGGGTTGTCTGCGGTCGTTAAACATCCTACCTTGAACGATAGCTGCTTTTCGCGTATGCTACAAGGCAAAAGCAATGCTCTCAGCGTAACGGCGGCGTGAGGTATGCTTAGAGCATTGATCCAGGGAGGCAGGCTATGTCAGACTTGCAGGAAATCATGGGCAGAGTGATCCGGCGCGAACGTCAGGAGCGGCGCCTGACTTTGAAAGAAGTGGCAGATAAGGCTAGCCTTTCAGTGGTCTATGTTGGTGAGGTAGAGCGTGGACAAAAGTATCCCTCCGCCACTGTCCTGGAGAAGCTGGCGGAGGCGCTGGCGTTGAGCATCGCTGATCTGCTGGAACTGGTGGCTGAAGAGATTCGCGCGGGGTATGAGCCTGAGATCACTAACGCCATAGGCTTTGCGTTGAGCGATCAGTCGAGGCAGTCCCGGCGGGTGGTTGTCAAGCGCATCGTGAATATGCTTGATGACTTTCAATACCCTCAACGGGTCGTATCAGGACGAGACAATGCGCCGACAGAAGACAGTATACCCTACGGCTTTAGGCTATTTCGAGAAGGGATCGCCGGGTGAGGATACCTGTGTTTAACCGGGCCAATCGGGCCTGGCGTTTTTATCGTGTCTCGCGGCTGCTCTTTACGACGATCTGGATTATGTATCGTGAGCGGCGGCGCGTGCTGAAGGCCCGCCAGCGCGGCGACCGCGAGACGCGGCCCAACACCGAGGCGCTGCGCAAGGTGGCCGTTTCTTTTCGTGAGACCTCGCTGGCGCTGGGCGGGCTGCTGATCAAGCTCGGACAGTTTTTAAGCGCGCGCGCCGATCTGTTGCCGCAGGTGGCGCTGAACGAACTGATGCTGTTGCAAGATGAAGTCTCGCCCATTCCTTTTCGCTTCATTGCCGATACCATTGAGCGTCAATTTGGGCGGTCACTCACCGAACTGTATGCGTATGTGGAACAGAAGCCGACAGCAGCCGCCTCGTTAGGTCAGGTGCATCGCGCCAAATTACACAGCGGCGAAGATGTGGCGGTGAAGGTGCAGCGGCCTCGCATTTACCGGCTGGTGAAGTCTGACCTGAGCGCGATGAAGTTTGTGATCTGGGTGATTACACGGCTCAAACGTGATGCCAACCAGTTTATTGATCTGTGGGCGCTGTATCGGGAGTTTAGCCGCACGACTTATGAGGAACTGGATTATGTGGCTGAGGGGCGCAGCGCCGAGCGCTTTGCGCGGCTTTTTGCTGATGACCCGACCGTGAAGGTGCCGAAGATTTATTGGGATTACACGAAGCGGCAGGTGCTGACGTTGGAATGGATTGATGGCATCAAGATCAGCAACTACCCGGCCATCGAGTCTGCGGGGCTGAACCGCAAGCAGATTGCCGACCGGACGATCAGCACGTATTTCAAGCAGATTTTGGAAGAGGGCTTTTTCCATGCTGACCCACATCCAGGGAACCTGTTTGTGCAGCCAGGGCCGAATGGGCCGATCATTGCCTTTGTCGATTTCGGAATGATGGGGACGGTGGGCCGTTCGCTCAAGCGGGGCGTGCGCAAGTGTTTCCTGGCGGTGGCAAGTAAGGACGCGCGCGGACTGATTGAGGGGCTGAATGAACTTGGCTTTATCGGGCCGGGCGCCGATATGGCGTCGCTGGAGAAGGCTGCCGACCTGATGCTGGGACAGTTTTATGGGCGCACGATGGCTGAGGCGCAGGCGGTGGACCCCGGCGAGGTCTTCAGCGAAGTGGATGAGCTGCTCTATAATCAGCCGTTCCGCCTGCCCTATCAGTTTATTTTCTTTGGGCGGATGATGGGTATTCTCTCCGGGCTGGCGACGGGCCTGGCGCCAGACTTTAATTTCACCGAGGTGGCGCTGCCCTATGCCCGCGCGTTTATGACCAGCAACAACGGCGGTGGCGCTGCTGGAATCGCCGGGCTGCTGGGCGTGTCTCGTGAGGATATTCTGCCGCTGGTTCGCTCGGTGATTAATCTGCCCCGGCAGGCCGAGCAGGTGATGTCGCGGCTGGAACGTGGCGACCTGCGCCTGGAGATCGATCTGGACCCCCTCAAGGCCGAGATTCGGCAGGTGGAGCGCAGCGTGAACCGTTTATCGTATATGATTGTGTTTGCCTTCTCGCTGACTGGTGGGGTGGTGTTGGAAATTGCGCATCAGGCGACGCCCGGCTGGGTTCTCGTGGGTCTGGCAGTTGTTTCGGGGCTGGCGACGCTCCTGCGGAGGGGGCCATCGCGTGCTTGAGGTTGATCGGCGCGAGTCTCCCCGGCCAATCGATGAGACAGTCCCAGCAGGCTCTAGTACGCCATCAGCCTGGGTGGACGCGCTCTCGCTGGCGGAAGGTGGCTTGCTGGCGGATGTGGCCCTGATTCTGGAGTTGGTGCGCATCTTTCTGCCGGTCGCTGGCGTGGCCTTCTCGCTGCTGGTCCCCATGCCGTTTGTTCTCCTGATGCTGCGGCGTGGCTTCAAGCCTACCGCGCTGGCCGTCGTGGTGGGTGCGCTGCTGATAGGGCTGATTACGGGGCCGCATTATGGCTGGCGGATGGGGACGAGTGGGCTGGTGGGTTTGGCGCTCGGCTTTGCCATGCGGGCGCGCTTGCGCCCAGCATTGATCGTCATCCTCGGCAGCTTGCTAACATCCCTGGCGCTCTACGCTTTTTTCTGGGCGAGCCTCTGGCTGACGGCGGTCCCACTGCATGATCTGGTGGCCGGGCTGGAAAATGCGATTCAGGCGGCGAATAGCGCGGCGGTATTTGTGACCAGCCGCCTGGGCCTTGGCGGGGTTTGGCAGCACTACTCACCCGCGCTGTTTGCTTTTGAGCAATGGGTGATAGACTATTGGCCGCTGGTCTTGTATGGGGTAATATTGGGTGGGTCAATCGGGGTGGTTGTGGTGTATTATCTGATTGCCAATAGCCTAATGCGGCTCTTTGGGTTTGAGGTACGACCATTTCCCTCGCCGCGCATTGAGCGTTTTGTCTACAAGCTCCTGCGGCTGGCGGGCCGACTCTGGGAGAGACGACGGTTCTGGAAGCGGAGGCGCCTGGAAACAGCCTGAGATCTGTTCTGCCGATCCGCTCCGGCAGAGCAGCTTGATTTGCGATAGCTCATACAGCTATCAATTGGGGAACAGAGGGGGCAACGTATGTCCAGAGCATCTGAGGATGCCATCCTGGTGGCTGAGGACGTGACTTATCGGTATCCAACGGCTGCGGCGGGCACACCGCCCGCGCTCGATAAGGTGAGCCTGCGCGTGCGGCGCGGCGAATATCTGGCGCTGCTGGGGCATAATGGCAGCGGCAAATCGACGCTGGCCCGTCATTTTAACGCGCTGGTGGCGCCGCAAGAGGGGCGCGTTCTGGTCGATGGGGTGGATACGCGCGATCCCGCAAACAAAGGTCGTGTGCGCGAAATGGTGGGCATGATCTTCTATAACCCGGATAATCAGATTGTGGCAACGGTGGTCGAGGATGATGTGGCCTGGGCGCTGGCGGCGCGGGGCTGGTCGCGCGCCGAGATTGAGGAGCGGGTGAATGAGGCGCTGGCGCTGGTTGGCCTGGCGGAGCAGCGCCACCTTCCACCGCATCAGCTATCCGGCGGGCAGCGCCAGCGGCTGGCGATTGCGGGCGTGCTGGCGCTGCGTCCGGCGTGCATTCTGGCCGATGAAGTGACGGCGCTGCTGGACCCGGTGGCGCGCACCGATATTCAGAGTCTGCTGCGCCGCCTGAATCGAGAGTATGGCTTGACGATTGTGCAGGTGACGCATCTGCTCGAAGAGGCGGCGCTGGCAGATCGCATTGTGGTGCTGGAGGCCGGGCGCGTGGCGCTGGAGGGCACGCCAGCGGAAATCTTTGCCGATCTAGATCGCCTGCAAAAGCTGCGCCTGGCGATTCCCGATGTGATTGCGCTGGCGCATCGGCTGCGCGTAGCTGGGCTGCCGATTCCGCCCGATGCCCTCACGGCCCAGGATGTCGCCAGCGCGCTGGTGGATTATCGCTGAGCGCCGCTTCAGTGGAAGTTGAGCGCTTGAAAGATAATCAGCGCGCCCAAGAAATTGTTAAACATATGCAACAGCATGCCAGGCCAGAGCGAGCGTGTGCGCCAGCGCACAATTGCCAGCAAGAGGCCAATGACGATGAGCAGCGCCAACGAGCCAGGGCTGCCGTGCGCCAGCCCAAAGATCACGGCGCTCAGGAGAACAGCGAGCCAGAGTGACAGGCGCAGGCGCAGACCCTGGAAGAAGAAGCCTCGGAAGAAGATTTCTTCACAAAACGGGGCGACGATGACGGCGACTATCAGGGTCGTCAGGGTCGTCCAGGGGGCGCTGGCGGCGCGCGCCTGGAGTTGATCGACGTTCGTCTGGACCGTGATACGCAACGCCTGGGCAATAGCCGCGTAGAGATAGCTTGCCACAAAGATTGCCAGGATGCCTACAGTGAGCGCCGCTGCCGCTTGCCAGGGGCTGAAGGATCGCAGCCCCAGCGCTCGCCAGCCCTCGCGCCAGTCTGGCTCTGGCAAGCCCTGCTGGCGCGCCAGGTGGCGCGGCTTGAAGACCGCGTACCAGAGCGGCGCGATTAAAAACGTACCCTCGAGCAGCGCCTGGACAACAAAGGTGAGTATGCCGTTAATGACGTCCAGCGTTGGGGCGGCTGGCTGTGTGGTCGCTGGCTTGGCCGATGAGGCTGGTCCCAGCAGCGCGTAGGTTGCCAGGGCCAGCCAGGGAACGAGGGTGAACACCACGCCAATCAGCGTCTCGCGGAAGGTCCAGACAGGGAGATCGGCGTCTGGTGGAGGCGTGGCCTCTGGCATGTGCTGCTGATATTTGGAAGGAGAAAGGTCGGAGTGCTTTTCATCCGAAGCAGAATCCCTGCGTGTTCTCATGTCGTCCTGGCCTGATCGCTACGGCATTTCACCATAACCCACCCTCTGGAGCGGGAAGCGTCCAGATGGGGGTATGATATAATACTTGCAATTATGGCGCTTTAGGGCCGATGCCATCAGCGCCCTCTGTAGCATAGCACAACTGGCGCTGCGTTGCCGATGCAGGCGCAGTACGCTGCGTAATAGATGAGGCAATACGCCATTTACCCATAGAGCAAAGGAGCCAAGAGTGGCAGCCGTCTTGAAGGAAGACCCAGGGAAAAGCCCAAACTGGCGGTATCACAAAAACGCCTGCCCCTACTATCGGGAACGCTGGTTCCCTGAAAATAATCTTGCGGCTGGCGAACCGATCTATCAGGTCTTCTGTATGCAGAATACGCCGCCTGTAACCAGCGAGGAGCAGGAGAAGTGCCTGAGTAGTCGTGTCGCCTGCTGGCGTTTGAGCGCAAGAGGCGCAGAAGATCAGTCACAGCCCGCGCCGAAAGCCAAAACCCGCGCGCGCTCCTCGTAGGCAGCGATCCTGGTACATTGTCTCAGCCGCAGCTTTGCCTGGACCCCCTCACCGCCTCAGCGTTCCCGCATGTGTGACAATCGTGATAACCCTGTTCGCCTTTTCCCATCCTTGCCCTGCTTTGGATATGGCGCTTGTTTGTTACTTGCCAGCCTGCTCGATAATACCGAATCCGGCTGAAGGGTTGGCTTGTAGCGTCGGCAGGGGCAGGAGGTGCGGCGCTGGTCGCCATCGTGTTGGCAGGCGCATCGTCAAAGACGGCGCGCCTGCCAACTCTCGATCAGCAAGATGGGGGGTAGGGGCTATTCGTGTACCCAGCGGTCGATGTCGCGCGTGTAGGAGAGGAGTTCGCTTTCCTGGAAGAAGAGCGCCACCTCGCGGACGCCAGTTTCCGGGGCGTCGGAGGCGTGAATAAGGTTGAAGCCGATCTCGATGCCTAGATCGCCGCGAATGGTGCCAGGGGCGGCTTCAGCGGGGTTCGTGGCGCCGACAGTGGCGCGGGTGACGGCAACGGCGCGTGGCCCTTCCAGCGCGCCGACGACGACAGGGCCGGAGGTAATATAGTCCACCAGCCCGGCATAAAATGGTTTGCCCTGATGGACGCTGTAGTGGCGTTCGGCCAGGTCACGGGAAATCTGCATGAGCTTGAGGCCCACCAGCTTGAGGCCGCGCCGTTCAAACCGCCCAAGCACCTCGCCGATGAGGCCGCGCTGCACGCCATCAGGCTTGACAATAATTAACGTTCGTTCCATGTTGCTCCTCAGTAGCTAATAAGCGCCTACGCGCTCGGCCAGACGCTGGCCTGCGCGGGTCATTTCAAGGCGAATGCGCCCCAGGTTGACCTGAGGTATTGTACTGACGACAAGAATAAGATCGTCGATCTCGGCCAAATGGAGGATGCCATGCGCTGATTGAATCATTGCCTGGCGCATCTCGCCTGTTCCAATCTCCTGGCTGTAGTGCGTAATCGCGCTGAAGCAGGCTGCTGCCATCGCTCCAAGGACTTCTTCGTCTTCGTTGCTCTCGCTTATGCCGGCAACGATCAGGCCATCTTTTCCGACAATGATGGCCTGGATCACACCCTCTATCTCTGCAATACGCTGCAATATTGTTTCCATCATCGTCCCCCTGGTTGGAATGAGTGTCCCCGGCTGGCGGCCAGGCCGCGATTATAAGCTTCCAGCGCCTCCATGTAATTCCCCCGTCGGGTGTAGGCGTCGCCCAGGATGCGGTAGATGGCAGCCTGTTCTGGGCTTTGGCTGGCGGCGGCCTGTAATCCGAGGATGACCTTATCAAGTAGTCCTGGCGCGCCGCGAATAATGGCGCGGTAATGCCCCAGGGCTTCATCGATGCGCCCCGTTTTACGCTGGCGCTCGGCCAGTTCGAGTCGCCCTGGATAGTCATCCTCGGCGATGGTGAAGACTGGCCCGTCGGTCAGATCGTGTCCCCAGGATTCCAGGCTGCTGTCGCCCCGCAGCGCGGCCAGGGAGCCTTCGATGCGTGTCAGCCCGGAGGCGCTGAAGGCGCCCTCCAACTCCTCCAGCGTCAGCGGGCGCAGCGAGACTGAGGAGATGGCTGTCAATCCAGCGGCGGTATCGTCTGGCGCATTTGCAGTCAACTCGCCGTTTTCCAGCGCCTGGTCTGGCGTGGCGGCGCTGAGTCTGGCGCCGGAACCCGGCGTCAGGCGCACGGCTGACTGGGGAACCGTATCATTCGGCCAGAACGAGCGTACGAATTCCGGGGTGGGGGCTTCCCAAAGCGTGGCGCGTGGCGCGGGCGGCTGATCTGCTGGGTGGAGCAGGGCCGCGAAAGGTTCGACCTCTTCCAATTCAGTGGCCTCATCCAGCGACCGTGCCCCTTGCGCCTGGAGCCAGCGCAACCAGCCTGCCTCGGTATCCTCTTCATCAGCCCACTCTGCTGCCCCTTCTGATCTGAGCAAAGGGGAGCCTGTATCAGCATTTGGGGATCGGGCCATCCTATTAGGGGTGGTTTTCTCTGGCGAAGGCGCTGGAGAAATATCTGTCTGGCGATTGTTGGTATCGAGCCAGAACAGGGCCTCGCTGAAATTGGCTGTCGCCGCTTCTGGATTTTTCGGTGTGGGGGGCGCCGATATTGGCCGCTCCTGGTCTGGTTCCCTCAATGGAGCGGTGCTGGCCGGGATTACGGCGGCGGACTCTTCTGGATTAGAGAACCCGCTCAGCAGCGCCTGGAACCGATCAATGGGTTGAATCTCTGGCGCCTGTGTGCGCGCCCGTTTTGCGGAGGGAGGCGCCTCTAGAGAGGCCGGGTGTTCGATGAGCGCGGCCAGCATCTCCTCCAGGCTTTCGCCTTCGCGCAGGGGTGAGCCGCTGCCGGAGGTGGAGTCGTCAAGGAAGGAGAAGGAAAAGGGTTCATCCGTAAAGAACTGGCTCTCTTCGTCCGCTGTACCAGCGGCCTGAGAGGCCAATGCCTGGGTATCCACTTTGGGAGATGGCGCTGTGGGGGCGGCTGTCTCACTGGCTGCGCTGGCCTGGTCTTCCATCGCCTGGATGCGCGCAGGCTCGGCCAGGATAAAGTCGCCAAAGGCTTTGTCGCTGATCAGCGCATCGGCGAAGAGTTCGCGGGCCAGGCGGCCATCGGGGTCCAGGCTCCGCGCCTGCTCCAGATACTGGTCGGCCTCATCGAGTTTTCCGGCTCGGTAGGAAACCTCGCCGAGCAGAAGCAGGGCTTTGAGGCAGGAGGGGATGGCCTGGAGGATGAGCCGACATTGCTCGGCGGATCGCACCGCTTGCCCAGCGCGCCAGAGCGCCTCGGCCAGACCCAGGCGCGCATCGGCGCGTTCGGGGTCGCCTGCCAAGACCTGCTCCCATTCGCGGATGGCGTGGGCCAGCAGGTCGCCGCGCATATACAGCCGCGCCAGTCCGACGCGCGAGAGGATAAAGTCTGGCTGGTTGGCTTGAGTCGCCAGCCGCCGAAACTCTTGACGAAGTTGCCGGTTGCCCAGGCTTAATTCGCACGCCTGGTAATAGCAATCGAGCGCTGACTCGTAATCGTTCAACTGCTGGCTGATGAGCGCCCGCCCGCAGTAGGCCAGGGTGTTTTCGGGATCGCTGACCAGCACGCGATCAAACGCCTTGAACGCCTCTTTCGTTTTTCTCAGCGCCAGATATGCCTCGCCCAGTACCCGTTGTGCCTCCAGCATCTGGGGGTAGTGCGTCAAGATATGATGGCAGCGTGTCAGCCCATCTGCCGGGCGGCCCGCGCCAATATCATCTTCGGCGAGACGTAACGTATCGCGCAGCGTTGTTTCGGCCATAGCATCTCCTCCCCACACGGGACTGAGCAAAGCGGCTTCGCCAGCGCCATTTCCTACCAGTGTAACAGCCGATCAAAATGTTTGGCGTCTTTCAAGGGGCCAACAACGGCCAGACGTAGATCAGGCTCCTGAAAGAGACGCCGAGCAAGCTGCTGCATATCCTCTGCTGTGACGCTATCGATCTGCGCAATGGCTTCGTCAATATCGGTAATGCGGTTGCGCAAGGTCTCCTCGCCTCCCAGACTAGAGGCCACCTGATGTGTTTCCTCCAGACGCAGAAGCATGCGCCCTTTGGTATATTCTTTGATGCGCCGCAGTTCCGCATCAGGCACTGGCTCTTCACGTAGCCGCGCCAGTTCGGCCAGAATGGCGCGCAAGGTTGCGTCCGTGCGTTCGGGGTCTACCCCGGCGTAGATGACCAGCGCGCCTGTTTCGTAATAGCTGGCGAGATCGCTGCTCACGTCATAGGCCAGCCCCTGACGCTCCCGAATCTCCTGGAAGAGCCGCGAACTCATGCCATCGGCCAGCACGCCGTTCAGCAGCGCCAGCGCGTAGCGCGCTGGATCATCATGCGAAACGCCCGGCGTTGCCAGGCAGAGATTGGCCTGTTCAGTGCGCTTATATTCTAAACGAACGCGAGGCACATTGCGCGGCGGCAGACAGGGTTCCCAGCGCGGCGCCTCGCGGGCTTCCCAATCACCAACGCGCCGCTCCACCTCCTCGACGACCTGCTGATGGCTGACCTTTCCGGCAATACTCACGACCAGATTGTTGGGCAGGTAGTGCGCTGCTAGATAGTCGCGCATCTGGATGCGGGTCATGCGTTCGACTGATTCTCTGGTCCCCGCTTCATCTCGTCCCAGGGGTAGAGCAGGCCAGACGGTCTCATCGATCAGCACCTGGACCCACTCCTGCGGGCTATCTTTATACATATTCAGTTCTTCAGTAATGACCCGTCGCTCTTTTTCCAATTCCTGCGGGTCAAAGAGGGGATGGCGTACCATATCCACGAGGACATCAAGGGCATCGACAAAGTGATCGCTGCTGACCTTGGCGGTGTAGCCGGTCAGTTCTTTGCCAGTGCCACCGTTAAAGACGCCGCCAATGCCTTCGATAGCTTCCGAGATGGCCTGGGCGGTGGGATAGTGTTCGGCTCCCTTGAAGAGCATATGCTCGATGAAGTGCGAGATGCCGGCTTCTTCGGGAGATTCAAAGCGTGACCCCACTCCAAAAAAGAGGGCGGTGCTGACTGAGCGCACATGCGGCATCTCAGCAGTAATAATGCGCACACCGTTGCGCAGCGTGGTTTTTTCGTACATGCAACTTGAGCCTTTATTGGGTCGATGGAAAGGGCGCCAGGCGCGCCGGTAAGATAGATGGCGCCAGGTGCTGCCGGTTGGCAAGCGTTCTTGGTGGCTGGCTTGTACACAAGCCAGCCACCTATTCCGCAACATTATATCATGAGTGCCAAGCATGTATGCCTCATTAGAGGGGTACTGGCTCCGATCAGGTCTCCATCCCTGTTTTGGGGAACGTTTCTAAGGTAGACGCAATAGAGACGCGCCGAGGGCTGGTCGTGATGACCAGCCCTCGGAATAAGCAACAGTGTTCTGCTTCTCAGCGTCTCAGGCGGCTTCCTCATCATCTTTGCCCGCTCGATGTGGCGCTTCATCCACTGGATGCACACCTAGCGCCTCTTCCATGCGCACGCGGCGAGCCGCCCGCACGCGACGCAGGTGCGTCCAGAGGGTGTCCAACTCGGCGGTAATCTCGCGGACGCGCTGGGCCGCCTCGCGGTTGCTCCAGGGGTGCCGAGCGAGATCGGCCTGGAGCCTGGTGCGCTCCTCGGTCAGCCGGTTGATGTCGTTCATCAGGCTCTCCTGGCCGATGCTGGTCTCCAGGGTGTGCGCGATGATGATCTCCTCGAAAGGATTCAGTTCGGTCCGGGTTGTCATAGTGGTCATGGAGTGCCTCCCTTGATCGCCAGGCGGGCGCCTCTGCCGATATGTGCTGGTTGGCCGGTTCCAACCCCGGCAGAGTGATCGGGACGTTGTATACAAATCAGCCTGACGATACATCCTTCTATTAGACGTTTTTCCCTGGTCCAAGGTTAAACTTTTTTGGCCCACTTTGCAGTTTGCTGTTATACAATTTTTCAGTGAATCTCCACACAGCCGCGTGAGCATCATCATCTTGCTTCTTTTTCTGCCTTGAAAGAACGGTTGTGCAGTCCCGGATTTGCGGGTGGAATACAAAAACTGGAGCGGCGTTCCCTCGAAACATGAGGGAACGCCGCTCCAGCAGCCTCTGCTGACTAGGCTTACGGCAGGATCGCTGCCGCGTGGTTCGCCAGCGTCACCAGCGCGCTGGGATCGATGCCCAGGCCGATGGTGAAGACAACGGCAATTGCCAGCGCCAGCCAGGCGCCCACCGGCACGCGCTGCACAAGGCTGCCCTCTTTCGCCGGCTCTTTGCGGGCTGGGGTAGGCGCTTTGTTGGCGCCTGTCTGCTGTGCGCGTTTGCCGCGCACAGCAGCGTCTGCGAGGGCCAGCGCGCTGCTGCCTACTCGTCGGGGAGCCGCTGTCGTCGCTTCAGGCTCGCGCACGTTAGATAATGCGCCACTGCGAGCAGGCGTGGCCTCGCGCTCGCGGCCATCGGTGAAGTACATGGCCCAGATGACGCGCAGATAGTAGAAGAAGCCCAGCACACTCGCTACCAGACCAATGATCGCCAGTTCCAGGTGTCCGTCGTGGATGGCTGCGTAGAAGATGTACCACTTGGCCGGGAAGCCGAGAGTGCCGGGGAAGCCCGCCAGCGCCAGCAGGAAGAGCGCCATGACGGCGGCCAGCACCGGCTGCCGCCGTGAGAGTCCGGTGTAGTCGGCCAGCTCGGTCCCCTGGCCTTCGCGCCGCTCCAGTACCAGGACCGTTCCGAAGGCGCCGATGTTCATAAAGGTATACGCGCCGAGATAGAAGAGCAGGCTGGCAAGGCCCAGCCCGGTGTTGAGGACGACGCCCACCAGGATGTAGCCCGCGTGCGCGATGCTGGAGTAGGCCAGCATGCGCTTGACGTTGGTCTGCGTGGCCGCCAGGATGTTGCCGCCAATCATCGTGACAATGGCGATGGCCCAGATCACACCGCTCCAGCTTGAGCCGACGGGATGCAGCGCGACCATGAAGGTGCGCGCCAGCGCGATGAAGGCTGCCGATTTGGTGCCCACCGACATGAAGGCGGTGATTGAGGTAGGCGCGCCC
>Ga0209166_10002542_pt1 | contig 13752 bp, 7 predicted proteins | sample Coa_R1_3_FD_187151 | JGI IMG/M metagenome (GOLD analysis project Ga0209166, IMG submission 187151) | Surface soil microbial communities from Centralia Pennsylvania, which are recovering from an underground coalmine fire - Coalmine... | ecosystem: Environmental > Terrestrial > Soil > Unclassified... | reverse complement strand
AAGTAATCCAAGGCCAACGACCCCACAACCCATCTCGACCATTGCTCTCTGGAAGCTTTGTCGATAGGCTTAAAGTCATCGCCTTCCAAATCCCGACCCACGGATTTTAAGAAAAGCTGGTCGTACGCAATATGGGCTACGAGTTTGTTCTGGAAGTTACTGTCCTGAAAGTAGGATGGCATAGGTTTCTTTTTTACAGCTCGACAACCGACTTGTATTCCTTGACCAGTAACTCGAATCTTTCCCGTAAATAATTCGGAGCATCGGCTACATAAACATTTCTAACCGTACCGGATAAACCCGTACCGTGCGTTTCAAGTATTTCCAACAGAGCATGAAGCTTGGCATCTATTCTGATATAGCTATAGGCGTGAAAAGGATTTGTAACCTGGGCTTTTTGCTGGTCTAAAAAAGATTCTATCTCCTGGAGCATAAGCAAGACCAACCGCTGGTACGGGGTGAGCCCGGATTGTTTCTTTCTTTTGGACTTTCTTGGAATTTTAGACTGCCAACGAGCCGACAGACCCGAACGCTTCGACTTGGGGATTCTTGTACCCAAATCCAAAAACCCTTTTTCCGGTCTCATAAAGCCTCCTGAAACGGATTGCCTCTCCAAGGGCGAAACTCTTTCATGATCTCTTTGACACGAAGCTGAACTTTTCTCCTACTACTTTCCAAGTCTTCGGTGTAATCCCGAACCAGAGCCTGGCAACTGGAATACGTGTAACCCGATTCTGACTTAGCTTCCTGAACCCGATTATTTATTCCGATTAGTGTCTGACGCTCTTCCTCACGTCTGAGAGCTTTGTGCTCGTTACACGGATAGGTCAGCTGCACGTATTCTTCGAGAATCTTTTTCGATACGTGTCCCGTAAGATTCCAAACCCGAACCGGCAACGTTCCATTCTTTTTCTGGAATCGATTGCCTGCCGTCTTTTGAGTACTCCAGTATTCCAACAACACGCCCAAGCCTTCCTCAAACGACAATCCCGTCTGATCTATCATCCGAAACAGGATAAGCAGTCTCTGTTTATCTTCCTGGGGCAAGTACCCTGTTGAGTAGCCGTGGCTCGCATAAGCGATTTCGGTGAACCTTTGGTGCACAGCGTCAATCTTAGACCGGTACCGACCGAGCATACCGTGTACCAATCTTTCGGCTTCGCTTCTATTATCTAGAGATATAAGACTATTCATAGTCCATATTCCATTACATATATACAGTTTTATATTTTAATATGTTAAATAAAGGCGACTGAACCTAACTTTTGATTTTTAGAACCTTCCTGATCTTTTGGTCTATCGTTTTAAACCAATCCGGGCCAATAGATTCTTCGTCTACTACCAGAATCGGAATCTTAAGCTCTTTATATGCCCTGATTCTCTGTTCAGCGTTTTTCTGATATCGATTCCCTTTATCATAAATATCCACGTACAGAGCGTATTCTTTACCTTCCGACAACCTGACCAAACGCCCGATCTTTTGCTGGGACTTATTACGGGAACTCTCAGCAGCTCCGTTGATTCCGGTGTCAGCTACTTTGATGTTTATTCCTTTCTCAAACACGACATTTGTGATAATAAGCTTAACCAGACCTTTTTCAAAATCTTTCTGAATCAGAATACGTTCGACGGACTTCTTACCTCCGTACACCAACTGAGGGGCTTTATTTTTTAGCCTTCTGAACATGAACTTAAGGTGCCTGACATACGAAACCAGTACGATAACCCGACGCTGATTATCCAAGCAAGAACGTGCGATATCTTCCAAAAGCTGATTTCTGGATGTACAATGCGTGATCTGTCTTTGATAGGCAAACTGAAATCGCTCACCCGGCTTATCTTTCAGACCCTGATACTCAACCATGACTACGATGGGCTGAGTTAAAAACTTTTCTGCTACACCCTGGGCCAAACCGTACTCGTACAAAACTGGCCCTGTCAAAGCGTGAGCGCGAACCCTGACATCTTTTTTCTTAAGTTGGAGTGTGGCAGTAAGGCCGTAAACAGCCTGAGCATTAACTTTGGTAACTATCCCGAAGTTTCGTCTGTTCATCTGAACGTGGATTTCATCTATAACAACTATCCTGATAGATTCAAACCAGTCTTTGAATTTTTTTGTACTTTGAGACTTCCAAAGTGTCTGAATAGTAGCAACCGTAATACGTTCCGGTTGGAACAGACCTTCGCCAACTATTCCTACGGGTTCACCGGCTACTTTTTCAAGTTCCTTTTGGGCTTGATGTAATAAAGTCAGTTCGTCTACGACAAAAAGACACTTTATATTTGCACCCAACGAAAAAAAGAACATTCCGGCTACGTAGGTTTTCCCCGAGCCGGTCGCCGCCGTGACTAGCCCACCTTGATGCAAAGACTTGAGCATAGCAAGAACGGCGTCTACCTGAAACGGTCGGGTTTCCGGGAACGCATCGGTAAGGGTTTTTCTTGTACGGGTGAGAACTTCCTGACTAACGGGAACGGGCAGGGATTTCTTTTCGTATAAAATCTTATAACCAAGCTTTTTAAGTTCGGGGACTACGAGGGCTTTGAACAATCCGGCAGGTAACGTATCGTTGGTTTGATTAAGTAAATGCTTTTTTCCATCCCAGACTCTTTCAGCAACTTCCCGATACTCTCCGTTCACAAGCTTACGGACTTTATGGAATCGGTGATATGCCGGCATCCAAAAAGCACCGGGAACTGAATAACTGGATAGTTCTTCTACAACTTCTTTAGGGTACTCAGACACAAAACTAATTACACGACGACAAACTTTTACATAAATAGGCTTTAAACGCGCTTCCATATTTTCCTATTAACAATACGACACACACTAGATGGAGTAATTCCAAAATCTCGCCCTAACTGACTCTGTGAAACTCCTTTTGAATATAAATATCGGATTCTAACTATTTTTTTGTTGTCTAATTTATGATTATAGTTCTTAAGACCGAAACATGACCGGTCTTTAGCTACCATATCATCGGAGTTATCTTGAATAGTGCCTAAAAACAAATGTGCGGGATTAACACAGCTTCTCACATCACACGTATGTAAAACATGTAAATGAACAGGAATTTTTCCTTTAAATAATTGCCAAGATACACGATGAGCTTTTTGAGGCTTACTGTCGAAATAGATGCGGCCATAACCACGGAACTCACAACAAGCGGTCCATAACCAACATGTTTTAGTTATTCTAATGTTAGACAAAAAACTGTCTAACGGACAAACGTACCCATGTCTACCAGCACCCAACTTAAATGGACGAAGATAAATACTGGGAACTTGATAATTCGTAAGCTGGTCTATGAGTTCGACCGGATACGGCTTACAAAGCTGAACTATCCTGTTTTGGAATTTGCACTTTATCGTTTTCATTCTGTTTGGTCTGACTATTCATAAGTTTTTAAAAGAACGCCGTGGTGGCTGTTATCAGCTCACTAGGATTATCGTACTGTGACGCACGGCGCTCGTCTCCGTTTTATTGGGCAAAGCATTTAAGCCACCCCTGATGCTACCTAACGGTCGGCATCTCTTAGGGCCAGAGTCCCTCACGCATTTAATTATACAAAACTCAGGTTCCGTTATACAAAAGATTTTATATCATCGAGACATTGGCGTTTATTACGTTTAAAATGACCTGAGCATCGGCTTGGGAAATTGTGGTCAATGGCGGAGTATGGTTTAAAACTTGTAAAACAACAGCCTGAATAGCGTTAAAAGCTCCTGTAAAATTTACCAACTCATTCGCATGATCCGGAAACTTCGTATTAAACTGCGTTTGTTCGGCTGGAGTAAGTATATTTTGCGCGTACGCAGTAGCGTAGTTAAACCAATCGTACAACTCCTGAATCTGTTCTCGCGTAGCTCCAACAGTAACCCCATTTTTTCCGACCTGATTTTCCAAACTAAATTCCACCAAAAGTTTTAAAGTATTCAACTGATGGGAAATAGATATCTGAACGTGTCCGTGAGTTAACACAGCGTCTTGTTCAAGAACGCTTTTTAGAATGCGAAATCTTTTAAGCAAACTGTTTTTATTAATCATAAGCAATGCTACTGTAAAGCAGCTTTTGGATTTCCAGCGCCACCTGTGTTTACTCCACCTCCGTTTAGTACGACCTGGTCTGTTCCAGCTCCTATAGCGCCTAAAGTCGGGGCGGCGGCAGAACCTCCATCGGAAATCGGCGGAGTGTTATACCATCCGGTTCTCCCGCGGGTTACAACAATTGCGGTAACATAATACGTAATAACCGAGTTGCTGGTGGTAAATAAAATGAATGACAACGGTTCACTTCCAGCAGGCGGAGTTTTCAGATAGATATAAAACGTCGTATAGGTTCCTATCGACTTTCCAGAGATAAACATCTGAGCAAAAGTTCCGTCGATTACAGGCTGAGTATAAAAATCCACCAAAAAGTCCTGCGCTCTTTCTCCGCCTCCTCCTGTAGCTCCCTGAATAGCGAACGAAAGTGTAAAATCCTGTCCCGGAGACATTCTAGATACTCCGGTTTTCAAACCGGTAGTCGTAAGCCAAGTCTGAACATAAGTCCCTACAGGTATCACAAGTCTGTGATTTGCTGTATCTACAGAAGCTCCCCCGGCTAAAACAAACGGAGTAGCTGAACTACAATCGTACACATTCGGAGCTACGATGTTCTCCGTATGAGCTGCAGCAGGTACAGCTGTCTGATCCAAGAGCTGCGTGGCACTCCAAGCGGAATCTCCCAAGTAATCATTTCTTTTCGCGCGCATCCAATATACTTGCTGTACAGGAAGCTGCACACTAACTTGCGTCGGCTGTCCCGGAGTCGTAGTTTCTAAAAATACCGAACTAAACGATCCAGCGCCAGAAGCAGCAGAAGCACTAATATCCAGCGTTACATTAGCTACCGGATGCCCACCCAAAGTATCAAAACCAATCGAAGCTGAACCCGTTGTCTGTTTCTGAATGTTAATATTCGGAGCGGCAGGAACCGGTAACGTAGCTGTAACCTGAACTCCGGCTGAGTATGTATTTAAAGCGTTAAACGTGTACACCCAAAATGTCAATGTTCGGGCCAAGGCTCCGGTATTGTCATAAGTAAAGCTCAGATCCCCTTCGGAGACATATTGCTTACGGTACAAAACCGTGGCATTATCAGCAGCCCGAACTTCGACTCCCAAGACGTCCTGAATGTTTCCGTTCAATCCAATTTGTACGACCGGATGGGTCGGGTCGATCACGACTCCGGTTACTCCGCCTCCCGGTAACGTATTCAACGGAGAACTAAATAAAATCTGTGGTGAAGGCGGAGCAGGGGCCAACGGAATTTTTATTCTAATAACAGACGTGTATCTTGACGAAACATTTCCTTTAACCTGTCTAACGTAAAACGTCTCATCATCGCTCTTTCTGACAACAGTGAATTTCTGGGTAGTGTAAATTCCAACAAGATTGGAAGTCGCGCCCGAACCCCAGCCCAAGTCCGACGTTCTAACTTCCGCACCTGTTGCGGGAACCATGCCCAAGTCCAAACTAGCTCCCGAACTGCTGACATTGGTCACGATAATAGAATCAAAATCCGATAAGTAAGCACTTCCCACCTGGGACATTTGCAAAACTGTAGGATTGACTGACGTGTCCTGAGGTCTGTACACATTGGCGGGAATGTTAAACGTCGGAAGTAATTTAGCTAAATACGTATCCTGACCAAAAGATAACGCATACTGAACTATTTCACCCTGTAACTCAACAACGCTGGTCGTAATCCGCCGGATTAAAAAATTCTGATTTAAAATTCCTCTTTCAGCGTCATTAACGGGCAAGTACCTTCCCGTAAACGGAAAGTCCTGCGACGGATTACTATTCATATTCCAAAAATAATACCAAGCCGAATACGTTCCCTGATAAATCGGCGTTTCGGTATCTGTGATCTGAGCCTGTCCTGCCAGTTCGCATTCGGCACTACTTCTCGGCAAAGGATTCAAATTCGACAAAATCAATCCTCTGTGGCCATCATCACCGGTTATGACAGCTTGTTTCGTTATGCTCGCCGGGTCCTGAACACGGGCAATAGCTCTCTGATTTTTTCTATAACGAAGCTCAACAATCGTCTGGAGTGGTGGAATTGAATCGTTATAGTACTGCAACTGAGTCGTATTATTTTGTCCTGCTGAGAGTGTAGCGTCCTGATTTAAAAATCCGAAGCCCAAAACTTTATGGATTCTCGAACTCGGAGTCAAAGACCCCAACGAGAACGTAGTGCTGTTATACGGAAACTGTACAGACTGAAAAAACTGACTCAGAGCAGCAATAGCTGCCCACGTTCCTTCCTGCTGACTCCCCTGAGGCGGAGTCGGATTGTCCCCGGAGTTTGGATCGTTGGCAAATGGAGCCAAGCCATCAAATGGAATACTTTCCTGATAAAACGAATTTAGAGTATTCGTAACCGCCGACAAAGCAACAGTTAAATTTTTCTTGTACAGGGCCGTTCCCAAGTACAAATAATTAAACACAAAGTCCAAACACTGCTGGGCCAGATCGTAGCGCCCGATGGACATACAGAAACAAGCTCCCCATATCTGAGCATTAAGCGAAACGCCGTAGTCCAACGTACCCCCCGAAGCAGCTCCCATAGCAAAGCGCCCCGAGCCGGTGACAGGGTCTGATGTAATAAACATATTCGTCAGCAAAGCATTTTGAAGCTGGGAAGCGTAAGTCTTACAGTCAACACTGTGCTGGATACTGGTAAAATTATTAACGGCAGTAATCGTAGGATTATTCAAAGCATACTGCGCCCACGAGAACGCAAAAAACGCCATAATGTTTTCTTCCGTTAGACAACTCGACAACTCACCGGGGACAAAAGTTCCGTTAGACTGATAGTAACCCGAACCTTTCATCATGAGCTGATATCGTTTATCACCAGCAACGGTCCATTGCAAACTGGAAATAAATGACAAGAGCTGTTTCAACTGAACGGGAATGGTAGCGTCGGCGGTCTGCTTGTAATAAAAAGCCAAAGCGTAAGCGGCCCACGACATAGGCCCTGTCTTGGTAGTTAACTCAGACGGGGCTCCCGTACTCACATCGTAGCTACTGTACAACCCGGAAGCTCCTGGCAAACCGATTAGGTTAACAAACTGGGAAGCTACAGCTGACGCTTGCGATTGATTAGCTCCCAACAAATAAGCGAATAGGGCTAAAGCATCGTCATAAATATAACTTCGATTCTGTACGACTCCAGCTGGAGCGTTAAGGCCATACGACAAAACAAACCCCGGCATTTTCGTAGGCTGAGAAACCAGGCTGGACGCCGAAGCCTGCTGTCCCAATAACCACGACGCAGATAAACTGGGACTAAAGACCTGATTAGCTCCACTAACCGGAGGCATGGAAACTTGAATCTGTTGATTGGGCAGAGTTAACAAGTACGAAGGCTGAACGATGCCCATGTACATCCAGGCAGTCGCAGAAAACGAAGGCAAAACGTAAAGCTGATACGGGTAGGCTATCGACGCTTGGGAGTTAGCTAGTAAACTCCCGTCGTTCGTAATGTTATAAACCGTTTCCTGTCCCGATACCAGATCGATAATGCGACTCAACTGCGAAGGCTGTCCCACCAACTGAGTCTCGTACAGACTGGCCTGTGGTGGCATGATAACTAACGTACTATTAACCGTACAATTCAGATAACCCGAATTAATCGGAGCGTACAAAGCAAAGCTGGGCGGATTACTTAAAGTAAACTGATACTGACTGATAATAGGTTTATTTTGCGGAAGTAGCGTTCCGTTACTATCTACCTGGATAAATCCCGTAAACACACTTGGATTAACCACACCCAACGGATTGATCGCCGTAGGCGGCGGTACAGGATTGATATCGTACACAATCAGACTGACGGTCAGAGTTGAGTTTATATACGTACCACCAAACGCAGTTCCAGCCAAAGTCCTAAAAATTCTATTATAGCGCCACTGTTGAGTACTACTGAACTGGGTAAACAACTGATAGTGGTGCGGATTACTCGGATTAGCATTAACCAAAATCGGGAGTCCAGCAGACGCTCCGTTGGCCCAAAAATTGATATATGAGTTTCCACCGCTGGCTGTAATCAAAAAGCCAAACAAACAATCCGACTGGAGTAGAGTCTGAGCTCCGCCCGGACCTGTATTTCTATACCGAGTGTACATCCCACCGATAAGTCCGTAGCTCGGCCCCGTAAAAACTACTTCCCCATGCTGAATAGCTAGAGCACCACCCAGTTCAAAGCCATTCTTTCCGGCGATAAACTCAGAAGCTATGGCCCCCGAAGTTCCTCCCAAGATATTTAACGTTCCCTGAAACAACTGAAACTGATTGGCAGCGTCGGAAACGGTCCATTTACTTGTATCTACCGACGACGCGTCCCAATTCTCGTTAATCAAAAGATCTGTTTCTGCTTGAAATCCTTCATTGCTCAACAAAAAATTACTGGTAAACCCGTCGCCCATGAACAAATCCTGGCAATAAGACCCGGCTTCGGGTTCGCCTACTACCAGCACATCGTTGGTCAGAGGCGTGTCCAGAACCTGCAAATTCATTCCACGCGGGTCGAACGAGCGCTCATTTCTAGACGGATCTGATCTCGGTCCCGGAGCTGTATTATAGGCAATTCCTAGTGAAGCGTCTCCGTATGGCTGAAAGTACAGGACTTTATTCAGAACTTTATAACGATAGCGACTGGCATCAGCAAACTGTTTGGCTAAAGCTGACCACGACTGGGTAGGATCGTATTCAAAATACGGAACGATATCCCCGCTGGCTACGTAACTGGTAACGTCCAGTCCCAGCGACGGCTTAAGAGCAGTAGCTATCGTTCCGAGTATTTCTCCCTGCGTTCTGTTTGTAAACGGAGGCAAAAACGTCTGAGGAACATTGTTTAATAAATATTCTTCGCTCGTTCCCAAAACAGCATACGAGAACATCGCAGCAGTTGCTTTATTATCCGGTGTCGAAGGCCCTGCGTTGGGGTTTAGTCCAAGAAAAGTAGACGCAGGCTGGGATGTAATATAACCGGTAAACAAATATCTCTGATTCTGATTACTCCAGACTTCTATGTAAGCGCCTTGAATGGGAACGATAAACAATGGGTCTTGATTGACGACGGTAAACGAACAAAGGGTCGGGACATTTAATTGATCCTGGATCTGGAGCGAACCAGCGGTAACATATCTGGTGTAATCTGTTCTGGTCCCGGCAACCGTGATAAAAACCTGGAAAGCCATCGCATCTCAGTCGTAAAATCAAAGATTCGGGTTCGTTGCGTACTGACCAAAACGTCCCATACGTGTATAGTATTGACTAGCAGCGTTTTCCAAAGCCGTGCTACCCGGAGGCGCAGGCTGAGGCATTCCGGGAATACCCGACAAACCCACACCGGGCATGTTGGCAAATATCGAAGCCAGGAACGTCGACAAAAATGAAGCGCTAAACGTTCCAACTCCGGTACCCAGAGACTGGTACTGGGAAATTAGATTCTGTTCGGCAGCAATTCTAGCCATGTCCAAATCTATTTCGTGGTATTTCGCCTGAACCAGTTCTGCTTCCAAAGTAAGTCTATCGCCGGTAAGATTAAAAATCTTACTCTCAACATCCATCTTGTATTTTTCCAGGGCTATTTGCTGATTGACCTGTTCCAACTGCTTCTGTTCGGCCAAACGCATCTGAGCGATTTGTGACATCTTGGTCTGGGCAATAGATCGTGTACGAATTAAAACTCCCTGATTCAGAATATCCCTTTCCGACTGGGCTTCCTGGTAAATAATTTGTTGTCTGTCCAATAACGCTTTGTTATAGTCTATAGCGTTTTGCAAAGCGTCTTCGTAATCTTTATTTAATTGATTAACTGTGACGTTTTCCAACTGGGAAAAGCTTAGCTCTAATTGTTTGTTAGCTTTGGTAACATCTCCGCCCGCGTCTATGTACTGCTTCCAAGCTGTAACGAGCTGCTGAATCTGTTGAGCGGTTGATTGAATGTTAATATCCAACGCTTTAACATCCAAGCCCTGTTCAAACGCGTTAATAGCCTGACGCTGCTGAAGCTTGAGCTGGGCTATTTGTTCGTTTAAGCCCGGCAATATTTTATCCAACTGAGCCTGACCGCCTTTTATTCCGCTTAATTGTGCAATAGCTTGGGAACGTTCGTTTTCCAAATCAGTCAACGTCTGACCCAACGTAGCCGAACCATCCTGAAAGTTTCTGGTGATCTTAGTAACAGCATTGGTAACATCTTCGGCTATATGACGGGAGGCTTTCATAAAAGTCCCACTAATAAAACCGACCATGCCTCCAATAGCTCCACCTATGGCTGTACCCCACGGCCCGAATATCGAACCAAGCTGAGCGCCTCCCGACAGTCCAGCCATCGTAGACTGTCCGACGGTCATATTCGGGTTTCCGATGGCACTGGCTAATGTAGTGGCTCCGGCGACAGCAGATTGAAGCACTTGCATTCCGGCAGCTACTTTTTCTTTAGATGTACTGGCATCTGACCCGTCCGGATTGGTAACGTTTCCTTTGAAAAAATCTTGAACAGTGTTTGCTTGTTGTCCCTGCGGAGTTAACATTCCTCCTATAGCACCAATTATGCCAGAAGGTCCAGCACCGGCGCGCATACCAGCAACGACACCCGCAATACCTGTAATAATCATCGAAAACGTAGTAGCTTGTGTAGCAAGATCACGCTTAAAATGATCTAAAGCTTTTGTTGCTTCGACTATCTGTTTTGATAGATCAATAAAATGCTTGCTATTCTCATCTACAGACAATCCATTAGTACTCAAACCATTTTTTTGTCTTATAAGTTCGTTTAAATAATTTTGTCCTGCAGTCCTCAAAGCTTCCATCAACGGCTTAACGACAGCTTGTACTTGAATCGGACTAAATCTTTGGTCTTGTCCGAGAGCTTTTCCCTCTGACAAATTAGCTTGTGCTTGAGAAACAGCTTCCTGAGCTGTTTGAAGTCTAAGGGCCAAAGCTTCACGATTTCCTTTAGCTCCTGAACTCATCCTCTGTCTGCGCAAAGCAGCTAAAGCTCGACGACCTTGGTCTTGAATTTTAGCTTGTTCAATTGGAGTTTTACCAGCCAAAGCAGCAGATGAAAAATACTGATCTACGATAAGGCTGGCTGACTGTCTGTAATAGCTCTTCTCAGCAGCAAGACGCTTGTCAAGACTGATCACACCAGCGGAGTATTCTTCTTCGGCAAGAGTTTTGGTCTGTTCCAAATAATCTTTTCTGTTCTGAATCTCCTGAGCAAGGGCTTCTTTATTCCGGGCGACTTCCAAATCAATAGATTGAAAGTCCAAAGCCTGTTTCTTAGTACGGTACTCTTCGTCTGCTTTGGACGCAGTAGCTAAAAATTCATCCTGTGCTTTCTTATGAGCCAGAGCTTTTAACGCAGCAGACTGATTGGACTTACTAGCCAGTTCATTATCCAGTTCCCATACTTTAACAGCGCCGGCTATTTCAACATCGCGTACTTGCTGATCCAAGGCTATTTTCTTAGCTGCGTATTCCTCATCAGCCATTCCCATCTTATGAGCGTTTTCAAGAGCGGACATCTGAAGAGCCAGAGCTTTCTTTTGCGAATCTTCCAACGTCTTAGCTTCAAGTTTCTCGTTGGCGATTCTTTTATCGGCCACCATCTCAGCGACAGAGCTATCACCCGGAGTCTTGGTTCCCGGACCTCCTGGTACGTCTTTTCCGCGAGTCTTTAAAGCGAGAGCAGCTAAATCCGTTTTAGTTTTCTCCAGAGCATTCCAAAGCGTATCTCCTGTCTGACCCAAAGTATCAAACTCACCATGAGCTGTAATACTACGTCCCGTCGCACTGGTAGGGCCGAAGTCACGCTGTCTGGATATAGCTTCGGCTTCTTTCTGTCTCTGAGCTGGAGACAAAGACTTCATTCTAGTAATCCAAGGATTTTCAGTAGCTCCACCAAAACCACCAGCAATCGGCCCTAGTAAACTCCCTACCTTACCACTTTGAAGATAAGCTGACTTCTGATTAAATAATGTAACTTCCTCATCTGCGACGATACCTTTAATAGCAGGAACCAACTTAATCAAATGAGCAGCAGCCAAAGTCAGAGCCTGAACCACGTCAATCATTATAACAACACTAGAGACAAAACTATCGGCTACGGCGTCTACAGCTTTACCAATCTGTTTGGAGTTTTTATCGATGTATTTCGAAGCGTCACTCCACATTTCAGCCATGGCTGTAAACACAGCGGATAGCTGCGGAGACGTTTCAATTATTCTTAAAATCTTATGATAGAACTCTTCGTGGGCAACCGATTCAGCCTGGATGGCCATGCTCACTGTCATAAGCGGTTCGGGAAGAGCTTTGGCTTTGGCTATAATCAAATCGAACGTATGCATGAACTGCTCATTGGCAGAAGCTATACGCCCCAAACCACGCACAGCACGTTCACCCATCATTTCCTGACGACTCAGACCTATGGCATAAGCCAAAGCCTGGGCGCGACCCGTTTCCATGGCCCGCGTAACGCCGTTCAAGGCCATCGAAACACCCTGACCTCCGTGCAACGAAACGGCCAGCTTTACCGACGCAGCTGTAAGTTCGATAATTTGTTCCTGGGAAAGTTTGGCACTCGCACGCATTCCAACAATAGCCATCTGCATAAGCTTTCCTTCGTCCACCATACCCAAAGTAGCTTTATGCAGACCTTCGATAAATTCCTGGGCCTTTTCCCGACTACCTCCCATAGCCGAACTTAACGTTCTCATTTGCTGAGCTTCGTTACTAGCTTCTTCCGCAGCACCGATTAACTCAGCTTTCATCGCTTTAACTTTTTCATACATCGATTCGATACCGTGAAAAGCAACTTCACCCAGTATCGTACCGCCCATGACAGGCCCAAGCATTCCCGACATACCACCGCGCATGGCGTTCTGGAACATAGCGCCCAGACCACCACCAGCTCCTCCAACTGACGGACCTCCCCGAATACTCGAAGCCAATCTCAAAGCTTCTATCTGTGTTTTAATTTGCTTGGTGGTCTGAACTTCCAGTAAGTATTGCTTTTCCTGAATAGCTAGTTCTTTACGGAGAGCGGAAGATTTAACCGCACGGTCACGGGCATCCTGAGCACTTGTAGCATGTGTTCTTTTGATAACATCCAACTGCTTCTGGAGCGAACCGACTATTTCTTTTTCGGCGGTAAGTTTATGAGCGGCTATGGACTGACTCAGGGTCAAGTCCTGCTTCATAGAATTCAGATTATCACGATACCGCTTCTGAGTTTCTACATCGGCGGTCTTCATCGTGCTCTGAATCTCTTTGTACGTCGTACGCCAAGCTGATGGATCCAGCTGCATACGGGTCAATAAAACTTTTGTTGTTTCGTCTTGAGCCATATTATTTCCTAGGCAAAACAACCGGGACTACCAAACCCTGCGCTCTGAGAAAACCCAACTGCTGTTCTCCGGTCATTTTGTCCATGGCCGGTCCGCCCCACTCATCTGTCGGCATTCCTGTCGGCACTGGACTTTTGAGACTGGGATTCTCGGGCTTTTTGATTTTCTTTTGAAACGCAATCGATTTTTCCTGGGAACGCCAACTCAGTAAATACAACTCACTCTTTCTGAATCGCTTTTCTATTTCCCGATACGGCATCTTAAACGTATCGACCCACGATTCTACCATCGCTAGATACGGATACTTCGGCGGCTCATCCCGATCCTCTTCGTCTAACGATT
>Ga0209166_10002541_pt1 | contig 13757 bp, 8 predicted proteins | sample Coa_R1_3_FD_187151 | JGI IMG/M metagenome (GOLD analysis project Ga0209166, IMG submission 187151) | Surface soil microbial communities from Centralia Pennsylvania, which are recovering from an underground coalmine fire - Coalmine... | ecosystem: Environmental > Terrestrial > Soil > Unclassified... | reverse complement strand
AATGATACGGTATTTTGAGCCTGAGGGGCGAATCGAGGGCGGATTCGGGCCACCTAACCGGGAGGGGGCAATTCTGTCTAATCGTTGGAATGAAGGAAGGCGTCGGGATGGCTGAGGGGGTGGAGGTCGCGGCGCGGCTGTGAATGGAAACCGGCCGGAATGGTATGACCAGGCTGGGTACCCCCCGGTTTTTGGGGCAAGAGTGCGGAAGATGTTGGAAGAACAGTGGATAGGTATGATCCGGAAAATGAAAGAGTGCGCAAACGACAGAAAAGAAAGAGAGTCGAGATTGGGGATTTGAAGCAAAGAGAGGGAAAATGTCGGCGCGCCGACATTTTCCACAGGGGAGGTACCCCTGCATTTGCGTAAGTAGGGGAAACAAAAGAGTTGCGTGCAGAAATTTGGTATGTAGGGGAAATAAAAGACTTAGAAACGAGGAGAATTGGTCTGACAAGAAAACCGGTACACCCCCCACCCCGGATATCCCGTATGTGCGGGAATGATTGGACTTACGGGAGGGGCGCGCAAGTGTGGGAATGATTGGACTTGGGAGATTTTCGGGGAAGGCAGGGAGCCGCGCAGGGTGGAAACAGCAAACTCCCCTCGCGAACATGAGTAATTCTCTCAGATTATAGCTAGTGTATCAACAGTATTGTGTAGTACTGGGACGAGTTTGTGGCGAAAGGGTAACGGGGGAGAGATCAACTGTTAGAATTCGAAAATTTTCAAAGGTCGAAGCGTAAAGAAAACGTTACGTTTGTCTTCGGCACTCCGACTCTCTAGTGTCTTCCTTGCCTCACCTTTTTGGTTCGCTCGCCGGCAGACATGTCATCCCAGAGTCGCGGTAACCGTCTCTTGAGACTCTTGAGATGCCAATTACTCTCGAAAAGTAAGTTAACCTCAAGGCGGCCCAGGAGTTTTTCAAATTTTCCTTTGTCCCGCGGCAGTTTCAGCCGAAGCAGTTCCTTGATCTGGTTCTGATGCCTCTCCGCAACAACGAATAGATCGTGTAAGTCGATTGCTAGACTTGCTAGAAGATTTTTCGACGAATTCGGAGACACCAAGCGTAGCTGCTTCAGAACTTGTTGTGGCACAGTAGCAATGTTCTTTTTTTGTTTTTCTGTCATTGTTTTAAACGCCTGTAATACCTCTTAGTTCATCAACGCTCTTTCGGCTTGTTGGATAAGTTCATTGTATTTTTCCATCGCGCTTTTGGGAAGCCTACGGCCAATTCTTTTCATCGTTTCTATTGCCGCACGGATCTCTTTTTTCCAATGATCTTGCGGATCGAAATCGGGAGGATGTGATCCTATTTTGTCCAGGTGCTCCTGTATGTATGCTGCGAGGCCAGCCAATCTTGCCTGAACCTGTTTGTTATTTTGCGCAAAATAAATCGTGCCCCCTACTAACACTGCGCCTCCGACGACGATAATTCCGCATGGCTCTGCGAATTCACAAACCACAGCTGGAATGGCGATGCCAGCAGCGGCGGTCGAAGGATTTGGAAGAGGCGGCTTGGTTGCGGTTGATCCACCAGGGAGGGAATTGCCTCCGCTTCCACGGCCCGCGCCTGAAAAGCCTCCACCGGAGACGCCGCCTCCTCGCGCGCCATCCCCTGTGTGTTCCTTCGAGGAGGTGTCAGTACTGTGGAAGAGGTCTACAAGCCAGCATAAAAATCCCGCACATTTCCCGGCTGGCTTCGGCGTTTCACCGTCGTGGCCATCGAGGTCGGCGAAGGATTCCGGATCATCTGCAACCATTGAATAGAGGTTTAGCGTCTGTGGGTTGGACAGGTCGGCGTATGGGACTGGTTCCGGAATGGCCGACCAGTCGGCGCTGAGCCACCGGCCGAAGCGGTTGGAGTAGTAGCGCGCCTCGAAATCGTCATTACCAGTTTCCGCGTCGCGCTCCTTGCCCTCAAATTTGTAGAAGTTCTGCGCGCAGGTATCGGTATAGGGTGCGCGTTCGCCGCCGTAGGGGTAGAAGTCCGCGTCGTAGCAGACGACACCTGTGTTGCCGGTCATGATGCGCGATGTGCCGAGCAGGTCTTCGGCGTAGAGGAGCGCGTTGGCACCCGCGGGAAGCATGGCGAGGCGTTTGCCGCCAAGGAAAACGTACTCGTTCAGGGTGTTGCCGGAAGCGTCGGTTTCCCCGAGAATTTCGCCACCAGGACCATACCAGTAGAGTTTGTATGGCACGGGTGGGACAGCGGTGTTGGCTTTGGCGACGCGGCGGCCGTCGCCGTCATAGAGATAGCTGGAACTGCCGGTCACGTTGAGCTGGTTTTCGGCGTTCCAAGTGTAAGAGTTATAGCCGTCGCCACTGGTATTTCCGGAGGCGTCGTAGGAAAAGCCGGAAAGATGATTATTTCCATCGGCGGTTTTGCTGAAGCCGACTTCGTAGGTGCAGCCGGTGTAATTCGAGTTAGTGGGTTGGGTGATTTGTGTGAGATTGCCCCATGCACCGCCCGATGAGGAGTTGTCAAATTGGTAGGTTTCGGCCCAGCAATGGCCAGGACTTGTTGCGAAGGTGGAAGTCGTCTGCGCGGCGGTGATGCGATTGACCTGGTCGTACGTGAAGGTCTGCGAGCGTGTGATATCGAGATGGTTGGTGATGGAAAACACATGGCCAGCATTGCCACCGTTGACGGGGTCGGTGTAATTGTAGGTGAGGTCCATGGCGTTGCCGCCGCTGGAATAGGCCTTGATTTCCTGGGGCTGCAGGCGGGAGTTGTAAGTCTCAAGAATGTTCAGGCCATTGAAACCCGTGGTGAAGTCATGGTAGATGGCCATGCTGTAGATCGTTCCTTGGGGCGTGTAACAGACATTGTTAATCGGGCAACCGGGGGAGGCCGGTACTTGGGAGAAGGCATACTGGGGGCCGAAATACACCTGCACAACCCGACTCGCGGCGCTAACTTGGGTATTTATCGTGCGCCCGGTGGGATAGTTGTTAATTCTGATGTTTCCCACTAAATCTGAGTAATAGGAGCCGGTCTTGGTAACTCCGCCTGTCGTGCGCTTGTCCACGAAAATATGGGGAAAGTCTGGATACTGGGCCTGATTGTTCTGCTGGTAGGCCCAGGATTCGGAGCCAGCCGCGTCGGTCATGCTGGTGCGATGGCCGATGTTCTGGCAGTGGGCTAGGCCGAGGCAGGCGGACTGGTCGTAAATTGTTGTGACTGTGGGGTCGCTATTTGAATATGTGCGGGTCAACTCGCGGTGGAGTGGATCGTAAGTGTAAGTTGTGGTGATATGGCGCGCGTCGGTTTTCGTGTGGACTGGTCCGTCGAGATTGTAGGTATACGTGAGGGTGCCGACTTCGGGATTGGTCGAGGTGAGAAGTCTCGATACAGAATCATAGGTGAAGGAGCGCGGGCGCGAACCGTTTTGAAGAACATTCGTCATACCTAGAGGGTTATAAGTGTAATTGGTAATCCAAATCGGCTCGCTGCTGCCGGGGCAGCCGGTGGAAGCAACTGTTGCGCCGATGGCGTTTGGTTCGTCGACTTCTACAAGGCGACCAAGGCCGTCCGCTCGGCTACGCCGCCAGCGCTTGGTTGGGTCGGTGACCAGTGTGGATGCTCCGCAGTAGGCAGTGGTCAAGGCAGACCCGTCAGGATAGGTTTCGGTGATCTTCCTGCTCAAGGCGTCGTACGCGTAGGTTGTTACGCCACAGGAAGAAGTAGGGTCTGTTCCGCAGGCGCGGTGGGGATTGGAAACGGTACCGACGCGCCCGAGAGCATCGTACGTTGTATCGGTGAAAACGGTGCCCTGGGGGTCCGAGGTAAGCTGAGTCTGAGTCGGGCGACCAAGTCCATCGAGTACGCTGACCTCTGTGAGGCTGGTCGTTGAGTTTAGTTTGGAGCTGACGGTGGTCGAGAACGGATAGGAAGATTCTTGGTAGGTGATCGTTCTTGCGCCTCCGTCGGGATAATTGGACTGGATCAGACGGAGCATATTGTCGTACGTGTGTGATGTGGTTAGGGAATTGGGGTCGGTAGTTGAGCTGACCAACCCTGTGTTGAAGTCAAACGCGATTGAGGTTGTCTGATTGAGCGCGTTCGTAATGGTTGTAGCGTAAGCGCCGTAGTAAGTCGCCGAGTAGGCATAGGTCGTGGTGTGGCTCAATGGGTCGATTGACTGGTAGGTGGTTCCCGTATCGTAGGCGTTGTGGTAGGAGGTCACGGGGCTCCATGATGCGTTTGACTGACAGGGAGTGCTGCTTAGCTGTTGTGTGACCGAGGAGACATCCCCGCGAACGGAATCGGGTGCTGCAACGTGTTGCTGAGTCACATTCGAAGGGAACAGTCGCGTAGGGTCATCGTAAGCGTAGTCCGTTTCGGCGCACTTATAGCCGCTGGGGTTGAGAACGACAACAGAGGATTTCAGGTCCAAAAGATTCGCATTAAGGTAGGAAGAATTGGAGAGGGCCAGGTAGCTGGTATTTGTCGTTGATAAGGGCGTGCCGGGGGAACCGTTGGTGCCGTAGTCAGAGTGAGTTTCTGAGGTCACAAGGCCGTAGTAGCCCTGCTGGGGCGTCTGGTTGCACTGTTGGCTGGTCAGCGAATCCGTATTGCAAGAATCACTCCACGTGAAACCCGGATCATAGGTCAGACTTGTTTGACTTGCCTGGCCGTTGGGCCACGTCGTGGTGGTGCTGAGGAGCAGGGTCGGGGGATTACCATCGTCCTGATACACTTCGGTGATATAAGGATCTGATATTGTCTGGTAGGTTTTGGTTTCGGTCTTGACCAGAGTGCCGGTTGTGCGGGAGCCTGAATAGTATTGGATGGATCCTACGTCTTGACAATTGTTGCTGCCATATACAGTGTCATTGCCGAGCGGATCTGTAACAACGCCCTTGATGGGGTAATTCCAAGTATACGAATTTGCTCCGTCATAAACGGTGCGCGAGGACACGGTTCTCGAGGCCGCCGCATAAACAGAACAGAGGCCGCCACTCGCTAGGTTTCTCCACGTATAGCTGATGTAACCACCGGTGGGCAGGGTAATCTTGCGGATATCCCCATAGCTGTCGTAATCAAACTCGTAGGTCTTTAGATTTGGAAGAACAACGCCCGTCATCACGCTGAGGGTGGTATTGAGTTCAGTCACACCCGAGTGGCCGAAATTAGTTTGCAATGGGATCGTAGAGTAACAAAATTTGAAGATACGGGTCCCACCGTTGGCCCCGGGAGTGTTCCACAGGTATGCCCCGTTGAGTGTGGCTCCAGGCACTGCGGCCGGGCAGCCAGAGAAGTCGGAGGTCGAACTTGTGGTCCAGGCTCGCCCCAGAGTGTCTGTCATAGAAACGCCAGCGCCGACTGTAAAATTCGTTAGCTCATTTCCATTGGGGTCTAAAACACCCCCGCGTACCCCCCAACGATCGGTAATACCGTTGGCGTCAACCCTGAATCCGGATCCGTCTATTGTTTCAGTATAGCTGCTTCCAGGAATACTCAGCGGGAGCGGATGCCTAGACCAGTCTTGCATCTGCAGGTAAGGAGCGGTGTTTTCAATTCCGTATTCTCTATCATGATAAACAGTACGGCCGACCAGAGACGGTAAGCCGTCGACCGTAAACATTAAACCCGGAGGGATGGGTGGGGCACCTGAGGGTTGGCAAGGGTTCCATGGGCACTTCCACACGACGGGATAATTGGAGGCGAATTGATATGTATACCAGTTGCCGGAGCCGCTCAGCGACAAACTGTAGGTGTGATTAAGCAAGCCGCCACGTTGGGAATGGTCTTCGACGAGGGGGATGTGAACCGCGACTCGACCAGTGGCCATGTTCACGCTCTCGAAATCAGTACCCTGGTACGTGCGCGAGGGATAGATGCCTTGCTCGTCGCCTGGACCGTTAAAGGCTTGCGCGAAGGAAAACGCGGGGAATAGAAGCGAGATGGAAAGGGCGACGCCTGAGAGTAGCGTTCGTGTGCGCACGGGACCTCCGAGAGGAACGACGATGGGCGAGGAAGGTAGCAACCTCTATGACCCTCGTCAAGTAAAATTTAGTTTACGTATAAGTTTTGTAATTAAAGTCGCGGTTAATCATCGGGGAAACCTTGGACAGGCCGGACGATTTCCGCTCAACTTAGCGAAGGAAGTCTTCGAGCTGGATGCGGGAACCGGTTTTGGCGTCGCGGTATTTAACGATGACGGCGCAGGAGAGGGAGATCCCCCATTTTTGGCCAGTGGGATGCAAGACGCCGCGGGAGCCGGGGACGACGACGGCGTGTTCGGGGATGGTCAGAGGCTTGTCGTCGCTCGCAGAATAGACAGCGTCTCGCACGAGATCGTAGACGGGGATGGAGCGGTTGAGAATGGTGCCGGTGCCCAGGACGGCGCCGGATTTAACAATCGTGCCTTCATAGATTCCAGAATTCCCACCAACGATGACATCATCTTCAATGATGACGGGAAGCGCGCCGACGGGCTCAAGAACTCCACCGATCTGAGAGCCGGCGGAGATGTGGCAATTGCGGCCTACCTGCGCGCAAGAGCCGACGAGAGCGTGGGAATCGATCATGGTGTTCTCACCAACGTAAGCGCCGACGTTGACGAACATTGGCGGCATGCAAATAACGCCGCGGGCGATATGGGCACCATCGCGAATGCTGGAGCCGCCTGGAACAATGCGAATCCCGTCGGAAATGGAAAAGGAATGAAGGGGGAACGTGGATTTGTCGAAGAAGGACAGCTTCGAAGAGTCAACGGACATGTTGACGATGGAGCCCATGCGGAAACCAAGGAGGATTCCCTTTTTCACCCAGGCGTTGGTGCGCCAACCCACGGGGGAAGCGGCATCCGGTTCAGCTGCGCGAACCTCGCCGCGATTGAGGGCTTTCTTGAGGGATAAGAAGAGGGAATGATGCTCCGCCGAATAAGCGGCCGGCGGAGCATCGAAGAGCGATTCAATTTGATCTTGCAGCATGGACTCTCTCGATGAGATTCAGGGACTCGAGAACAGCGCGAATGCGCGCGAGATTTTCGGGTTTGGGTGAAACAAGCGGCAGGCGCCAGACAGGTTGGAGCAGGCCCATCTCGGCGAGAGCAGCTTTGACAGGGATGGGATTCGATTCGATGAAGTTGATGTCCATCAAAGAAAGATACTGGAAATGGAGACGGCGCGCTTCGGCAAAATCGGCGGAGAGCGCGGATTGCACAAGGCGAGTCATTTCCGCGGGAATTTCGTTGGAGGCGACGGAGATCAGGCCGCGGCCACCGAGGGAGATGAGCGGGAGCGTTAAGGAATCGTCACCCGAGAGGACAAGAAAATCCTTGGAGACAAGGTTGAGGATCGCGCCCATCTGGGAGATGTTGCCCGAGGCTTCCTTGATGCCTACGATGTTCGGGATTTGCGAGAGGCGCAGGACGGTGGACGGCTCGATGTTGACGCCGGTGCGGCCCTGAACGCTGTAAAGAATGATGGGCAAATTGACGGCAGAGGCGATGGCCTTGAAGTGCTGGAAGAGGCCTTCCTGCGTGGGTTTGTTGTAGTACGGGGTGACGGAAAGAATGCCGTCGGCACCGAGTTTCTGGAGTTCGTTGGCGAGCGAGATGACTTCGGCGGTGTTGTAGCCGCCGGCGCCGGCGAGGACGGGGACCTTGCCCTTGGCAATTTCGAGGGTGAGCTCGACGACGCGGAGATGCTCGGCATGCGTGAGCGTGGGGCTTTCGCCCGTGGTGCCGCAGGGGACAAGGAAGTTGATGCCAGCGTCGATCTGCCGCCGGACGAGAGAACGGAGGGCAGTTTCGTCGAGCGAGCCGTCGGTGCGAAATGGAGTTACAAGTGCGGTGCCGGTTCCTGTAAACATAGGTTGCTCCTTCTTCTGATCGATCCAATGCAAATTCTAATTCTGCCGGTCTGAAGACCGGCCACTACGCGGAACTTTTTGCCGCTCCCAATTCGGAGACAATATCGCGAAACTCGTAGACGCCTTTTTTTTTCTGCAACCAGCGGGCAGCCTGGAGGGCGCCCTGGGCATAGCCTTCGCGGCTGCGAGCAGTGTGGCGCAGGGTGATGGTGTCGGCGGGCGAATCGAACCCAATTTCATGCGTGCCGGTGTGAGAGCCCGCGCGGTTGGCCGCAAGACTTAGCGGGCCGGAATATCCAGCTGCGTGGATTTCATCGGCGAGTTTTCTTAGAGTGCCGGAAGGGGCGTCCTTTTTGGCGGAGTGATGGATTTCCCAGCCCCAGGCTTCATATTCGGAATGCTTTGAAAGCAGACTTGCGGCTCGCGCGACAATCTGGAAAAAGAGATTCACGCCGATGGAAAAATTGGGACCGTAAAGGAGCGCGGAGCCGGCGGTTTCAAAAGAATTGCGAATTTGCGGCAGGTGTTCATACCAGCCGGTGCTGCCAGAAACGGTGCGGACGCCGAGAGAGGCGAGGCGGTGAAGGTTTTCAGGAGCAGCTACCGGGGTGGAGAATTCGATGGCAGTGGATGCCCCGGCGAGCGATTCGATGGAGAGCGAGGCAATATTGACGCTGGTGAATCGGGCGACGACGTGGAAGCCGTGTTGGGAAGCGAGTTGCTCGACGAGGCGACCCATTTTGCCGTGGCCGACGATGGCGAGAGGGATGCTCATGCGGGCGGGGCTCCGGTGGTGAGGAGTTGGCGGACCATGCGGGCGTAAATGTCCACGGCGGTGGTCAGCTCGGATTTCGGGATGCGTTCTTCGGCCGTGTGGGCAACGTGGATGCTGCCCGGGCCAATCAGGAATGGCTGGCCCCAGGAGCCGTCGAAGCTGGGAATATCGGTGGTGAAGGCGACGACCGTTGTGGGCAGATCGAGCAGCGGCGAAAGACGGACGGCAGGGCAAAAAAGGACTTCCCGGACCGCGATTTTGAACGCGGCCGCGATACGCGCAACAGCGACGCGAATGGAAGCAGGGTCGCCGACAAGCCGGAACATGATTTCGGAGCGGGCTTCGTCGGCGATGACGTTGGGGGCGCGCCCACCGGAGATGGTGCCGACGTTCAGTGTGGAAGGGCCAAGGACAGGATCCGAAGGCAACGGGAAGGCGCGAATTTCCTGAAGTGCATCGAGCAGAGAGTGGATTGCGGAGTGGCCGAGTTGCGGGTATGCGGAATGGGCGAGTTTGCCGCGAGCGGTCAGTTCGTAGCGCAGAGCGCCTTTAGAGCCGAGCGCAAGATGATTTTCGGTGGGTTCGCCGTTGATGAGGAAGCGCGAGCCACGGGGAGAAGCCGCGGCGGTGATGGCGCCGATGCTGCTGCGCTCTTCGCCGACGACGAATAGGAGTGCGAAATTGCGCGTGCCACCGGAGAGAAGCGATTCAGCGGCGGAGATCATGGCGGCGATGATGCCCTTGGCGTCGCAGGAGCCTCGGCCGTGGATATGGGCGGCGTCTTCGCGAGAGGCGAAGAAAGGCGGAACGGTGTCCATATGAGTGGAGAGCGTAACGTGGGGATCGCCAAAGGAGAGGAAGATATTGTCGCGACCGGGCTCGGCCGGCTGGCGATCGAGGCGGGCGTTGTATTTCGCGGCCAGCGGCGAGAGATGGGTGAAGAGATAGTCCGCCACGGGCTTTTCGTGGCCTGTCGTGGAGTCAATGTCCACCAATGCACGCGTTAGTTCAAAAACATTCATAGTCGTAAAAGCAAATGGGAGGAAGCATTCAGAAAGGAAGGAACCGCGAGCGAATCCCGTGGCAGCCACCTCTCGATAGCGCTCCACCCGTAATTACGGATGACAGTGAACAGGCCTTAGACCATGTTCCCCAACCGCTGGGGGATCGGAAACCGCAGCGATTTCGGCGGACTTTGAAACCTGGCCCCTTTCTCCGGAGTGCCCCAAACCGAACTGGGACAACGCACCCGGTTACTCATGGCCGCCGCACCTCTACCAAGAACAATAAAAGTGTAAAGGAAAACGGGAAAGCGTGCCATGCGAATTTTTTGTGAGGACGGGAGGGGTAGAGAAAAAGGCGGTTGGAAGGAGGCATAGGTCGAGAATATCCGTGGGTGGACTTTCGCGGGATAGAGAATCTGCCGCACCTACGGCGCTTGGAACTCGTGGCCATTGGGACCCAGCGCTCACGCGCTGGGCTGACTTCTTTCGCGCCTCCGGCGCTACAGAGAAAGGTACCCGCCGAAGACGGCGGCCGCCACAGAGTGCTGCTTAGAGTTCGAGGGGTTTGAGGGGGACGTGCTGGGAGGCGATGAGGAGTTCGCCGGTGAAGGGGGATTCGGAGGGGCGGCGGCGAAGGGCTTCTTCGGCGGAGAGGCGAACGAGATCGGGGTTGTTGTTTTCCTGGGAGACGTGGGCGAGGACGAGATGGCGGACGCAGGAATCGAAGCCTTCGGGGTCGGCGAGGAATTCGCTGACCGCATGGTTGGAGAGGTGACCGGTGCGGGAAAGGACGCGCTGTTTGACGACCCAGGGATAGGGGCCGACCTTGAGCATGTCGAGATCGTGGTTGGATTCGAGGATGAGGCAATCGGTCTGGCGGAGGTGGGCCCGCACGTGATTCGGCAGGTAGCCGAGATCAGTGCAGATGGCGACCTTGGTGCCGTTGGTGCGGAAGGTGAATCCGACGGGATCTGCCGCGTCGTGAGGGATGGCGAAGGCGTGAACGTCGATGTTGCCGATGGTGAAGCTTTGGCCAGCTTGAATGGATTCGACGCTGCGGAGGCGCTTGCCGAAGGTGTCGGGGAGGATGCGCTGGAGCGCCTCCAGGGTGGGCTGGGTGACGTAGAGCGGGGGTTTCCAGAGGCCGAGGACCTGGGGGAGGCCGTTGCAATGGTCGGTGTGTTCGTGGGTGATGAGGACAGCGTCGAGACGGTCGATATCGCATCCGACGGCGGCGAGGCGGGCGAGGGTTTCGCGTTTCCCGAGGCCGGCGTCAACGAGGATGCGGGTAGTGTCGGTTTCGAGCAGGGTTAAGTTGCCCGAACTGCCGGAGGCGAGGATGGAGACGCGTAAGCCGATGAGAGATTCTCCCGGGAGAAACCTTGAAAATAATGGCAGAGCGGTGGGAACACGTCAACGAGTAAGGAATATGGGTGGTGGAAAATCGGACCGGGACGGGCGAGCCCGTCCCCCACAAGGTGGTTCGAGCGAGCAAGATCAGAAATCGCCCGGCCTCGGAAGGCAGCCGCTACAAACGCAAAAGGGGCCACTTGAAAGTGGCCGCTACGATGGTTAGCAGGCGAGGCGGGCGCGGTCGAGCTTGAAACCGTTGGTGGGGCCGAGGACGGTGACGGCGATTTTGTCGGGCTGGAAGAACTGGTTGGCGAGGGCCAGGAGCTGGTCACGGGTGACGGCATCAATGGCGGCGAGGATTTCGTCGAGTGAGGAGAAGCGGCCGAAGTAGAGTTCCTGGCGGGCGAGGTTGGACATGCGGGAGCTGGTGGACTCGAGCGAGAGCATGAGCGAGCCCTTGAGGTGGTTCTTGGCGCGGAGAAGTTCTTCGTCGCTGACCGGGGATTCCTTCATGGAACGGAATTCCGCGATGGTCATGTCCACGACCTGCCCAACGGTTTCCTTGGCGGTTCCGGCGTAGACGCTCAGGATGCCGGCGTCAGAATAGGGTGTGAGCTCGCTGAAAACGGCGTAGGCGAGGCCCTGCTTCTCGCGGATGTTCTGAAAGAGACGCGAGGACATGCCGCCGCCGAGAAGATTGTTGAGGACGGCGGCGGCGAAACGGCGTTCGTCGGCGAGCGGGATTGAGGGGACGCCGATGCAAACGTGAACCTGTTCCAGGTCGCGCTTGGTCTCGAGAACGATGGGGGCCGCGGTGGAAGGAACGGGATCGTCGGGGTTGTAGCGCGACGGCGGCAGTTTGCCGAACTCTTTTTCGACGAGGTCGAGCACTTCCTGGTGCGTGATGTGGCCGGCCGCGGTGACAAGGAGATGGTCGGGAGCGAACCAATCCTGGAAACGGGTGCGCAGGGGATCGCGCTCGAATTTGCGGACCGTGTCCGGCGTGCCGAGGATGGGGCGCCCGAGAGAGTGTTCGGGCCAGAACCCGCGGGTGAAAATGTCATGAAGAAGGTACTCCGGATTGTCCATGTCCATCTTGATTTCTTCGAGGACGACCTGGCGCTCTTTCTTGACGTCTTCGGAATCGAACTTGGGGCGAAGGACGAGGTCGGAGAGGACGTCGAAGGCGATGGGGAGATGGGCATCGAGGACCTTGGCGTTAAAACAGATCTGTTCCTTGGAGGTGAAGGCGTCGAGCATGCCGCCGACGGAATCCATTTCGCGGGCGATGTCTTCGGCGGAGCGGCGCTCGGTGCCTTTGAAGACCATGTGCTCGAGGAAGTGGGCGGTGCCGTTTTCCGAGGCGGCTTCGCGGCGAGAGCCGTGGCGGACCCAAATGCCGACGGAGACGGAGCGAACGTGTTGCATGGTCTCGGTGATAACGACGAGGCCGTTCGATAGTGCGTGACGATTGATATCGCGCGCGTTGGAGACCATGCAGCTATTGTGGCATAGGGTATGGCAAGTGGCGAGTGGTGAGTGGCAAATTGCCGAGTAAGATAGCAAATTCCTTATTTTCTGAGGCTTAGCGAATGTCGAGACGAGGCAGAGGAAATGGCCGAAACCGGGCTCCCGGTGAGAGAATGGAGAGAGCGAGGAGAAGAGCTTGGAATTGCTGGGGAAAAGCCGGGATGAGCTGAAGGCGTACTGTGAGGGGCTGGGCGAGCCAGCTTATCGCGCGGACCAGATTTATCACTGGCTGTACGCGGAGCGGGAGTTTGCGGTCGAGCGCTGGAGCAATTTGCCGGCGGCGCTGCGGGAGAAGCTGAAACGGGAAGCGACGATCATTTTACCGTCCGTGCGGCAGAGATACGTCTCGTCGGATGGATCGGTGCGGTACTTGTTTGGACTGGGAGATAGAAGAGAAGATTTAACGACAGGGAACACAGAGGGCGCAGAGAAGAAGGCGGAAAAAAGACTAGGCGGCGCCCTGAAGAAACCTGCGGCGGTGGAAGCGGTGTTCATGCCGAGCGAGGGACGGCAAACGATTTGTATTTCGACGCAGGCGGGTTGCGCGGTGGATTGCCAGTTTTGTTTGACGGCACAATTGGGGTTGATCCGGAACCTGACGGCGGGGGAGATGGTGGCGCAGGTTTTGATGCCGTTGAAGGAGATGGAGGAGAAGGAGAGCCCCGGGCAGATCGAAAGCGGGAATAAAGCGCCTGCCTCCCTTCCTTCGTCAGGGCTGGCAGAAAACCGGCCCCACGATTCGGAAACCGCTTCTAGTGGACTGGCGGCCCGAACGAATGTTGTACTGATGGGGCAGGGAGAGCCGCTGCTGAATTTTGAGAACGTGATGGGGGCGCTGCGGATACTGCTGGATGCGGAAGGCGTGGGTCTTTCGCCGAAGCATGTGACGCTCTCGACGAGCGGGATTGTGCCGGGGATTGAGCGACTGGCAAAGGAAGAAGTGAGGCCCAAACTGGCGATTTCGCTGAACGCTTCGCGCGATGAACAGCGGGACGTGCTGATGCCGATCAATAAGAAATATCCGTTGAAAGTGCTGATGGAGGCTTGCCGGAATTATCCCCTGCGGAACTGGGAGCATTTGACGTTTGAGTACGTGATGTTGGGCGGCGTGAATGACGCGGCGGAAGATGCACGGCGAGTGGTGCGATTGCTGGCGCCGTTGACGCGCGTGAAGGTGAATCTGATTCCTTGGAATCCAGGGGAGCTGCCCTACAACGAATCGAGCGCGGAAGCGATTGAGGAGTTTCGGCGAATTTTGGTGGAGAAGGGCGTG
>Ga0209166_10002540_pt1 | contig 13760 bp, 13 predicted proteins | sample Coa_R1_3_FD_187151 | JGI IMG/M metagenome (GOLD analysis project Ga0209166, IMG submission 187151) | Surface soil microbial communities from Centralia Pennsylvania, which are recovering from an underground coalmine fire - Coalmine... | ecosystem: Environmental > Terrestrial > Soil >... | reverse complement strand
CCGAGCGCATTCCGCCGTCCATCCACCGCCTGCCGTTGATCCGGACCGGTGGCCAGACACCTGGCACCGCGCAGCTCGCGCTGACCGCCTCGATCAGGCTCACCCCGCTGGATGAGTCGAACGTGGTGCACTCTCCCGTGTCGGCGTCAACGGCGGTGATCAGCAGCCGCTGCGCGGGCCAGTCGTGGTTGGGCAGCCAGGCGCCGATTACCGCGGTGCGCTCGGCCTCGGCCAGGGGCGGCGAGGCCCGGGTGAGCCGGCCGAGCCGCAGCCGGGCCCGGGCCGCCGTGCCGGGGGCGAACAGCGCCAGGCCGTAGCGGAGCAGCAGGGCCCGGCCCATGGTGGCGGTGACCACGACCTCGGACGGCGCGCACTGGGCCGCGTGCAGCTCTTCCAGCGGGATGCCCGAGGTGAGCTGGGCGCCGGCCAGCGAGCCGGCGGAGGTGCCTACGACCAGGTCCGCGGCGGTCAGGTCGAGGCTGCGGGCAGCCAGCCCGGCGACCACCCCAACCTCCCAGGCCGCGCCGGTGATGCCGCCGCTGCCGAGGACCAGTGCCCTGCTCGCCACGCCGCTGCCTTACCGCCGGGCACCGCCGGGGACGGTAATCTGCCCGGCGTGACTGTTGAGGTGGTACACGAGGTGACCGACGAGCTGGTCGAGGCGTTTGCCCGGCTCGTGCCGCAATTGTCCGCGACCAGCCGCCCGCCGGGCCGCGAGGAGCTGGCAAAGATCGTGAACTCGCCAGCGGTCAGCCTGCTGGTCGCCCGCGTGGAGGGCAACATCATCGGCACGCTCACGCTGGCCATGTTCCCGATCCCCACCGGCTTCCGCGCCTGGATCGAGGACGTGGTGGTGGACGAGGCAGCCCGGGGCAGGGGCGTCGGCGAGGCGCTCACCAGCGAGGCGATCGGCCTGGCACGCGCGGCCGGGGCCAGGACGGTGGACCTGACCTCCCGCCCGTCCCGCAAGGCGGCCGGGCGGCTGTACGAGCGGGCCGGGTTCGCCGAGCGGGACACCCGGGTCTACCGGTACCGGATGCCCGCCTGAGCCCGGGCCGGTGTGGTCAGGCACCGGCTACACCGCGGTCTCGGTCTGGGTCTGCAGCTTGTTCATGCCGCGCAGCCAGCGGTCGGTGTCGGTGGCGCGGCCCGCGTACATCCGGGCCACGTCGGGGTGCGGCAGGATGAGGAAGCCGCCTTCGGCGATGCCCGCGATGACGGCGTCCGCGACCTCGTCGGTGGTGATGGCCGTCGGGCCGAGGATCAGCTCCGCCGCCGGGGAGATCCCGGACAGCATCGGGGTCCGCACGCCCATCGGGCACAGCGCCTGCACGGTGATGCCCCGGTGCGCGTAGGTGGCGGCCAGCCATTCGGCGAAGCCGAGCGCGGCGTGCTTGGTGGCCGAGTACGGCGCGGCGCCGAGCATGGTGAGCAGCCCGGCCGCGGACACGGTGCAGATCAGGTGCCCGCTGCCGCGCCCCAGCCAGCCCGGCAGCAGCAGCCGCGCGGCGCGGACATGCGCCATCACGTTCACCTGCCAGCTGGCTTCCCAATCGTCCTCGCTGCCCTCGCCGTCGCCGCGGGCCACCCCGGCGTTCGCGCAGAACAGGTCGATCTCGCCGAGCACGCCGGTGGCGGTGGCGAGCAGCGCGGCCACCCCGTCCGCCGAGGCCGCGTCACCGGGCGCGGCGGTGCCGCCGCACGCCTGCGCGACCCGCGCCGCGGCGCCCGCGTCCAGGTCGTTGACCACCACCCGGGCGCCTTCCGCGGCGAACCTGCGGGCCAGCGCGGCCCCGATGCCGCTGCCCGCCCCGGTGACCACCACGCCCGCGCCCGCGACCGACCGCATCGGTGCCCCTTCCCTCGCAGGTCCATTGCCGATGAAAGCGTGAGTTTATGCGCATCTTTGCTGATGAAGGTCACATTCACGGTTGCTCAGCCGCCCGGCGGTGGCGGCAGGTCCACCAGGGCGCCCAGCGCCGCCCGGTGCCGGTCAGGCGTGCCCAGCGCCATCGACCCGCTCTTGGCCCGCTTCAGCAGCAGGTGCGCGGGGTGCTCCCAGGTGAAGCCGATGCCGCCGTGCAGCTGCACGCATTCCTGCGCGGCGTGCACGGCCGCCTCGCCGCAGGCCGCCTTGGCCAACGCCACCGCGACCGCCGTGTCGGGGCTGCCCTCGGCCAGGCAGGCGGCCGCGTACCGGGCGGCCGCCCGGCCCTGGGTCACCGCGATCCACACGTCGGCGAGGCGGTGCTTCAGCGCCTGGAACGAGCCCACCGGGCGGGCGAACTGGTGCCGTTCCTTGACGTAGGCGATCGTCATCTCCAGGCACCGCTCGGCCACGCCAAGCTGCTCGGAGGCGAGCAGGCCGGCCCCGGCGGTGAGCGCGGCGGCCACCGCGCGGGCCGCGTCCTCCCCCGCCACCACCGGCCGCGCGGGCACGCGGTCCAGGGTCACGTCGGCCAGCGGCCGGGTGGCGTCCAGGGACGCCAGCGGTGCCCGGTTCACCCCGGCCGCGGTGGCGTCCACCGCATACAGCTTGACCGGGACGCCGTCGCCGGGGACCAGAAGCACGTCAGCGGCCAGCGCACCGGCGGCCCCGCGGACCGTCCCGGTGAGCCGGGCCACGCCCGGCCCGTCACCGTCCTCTGGCCGGCCGACCCGCACCGGCCAGGGGCGGGCGGCCGCGCCGGGCGCGGGCGGCATCGTGTCCAGCCCAACGGCCAGCGCGGCACTCAGCCGCCCGGCCGCCAGCGCGCCGAGCAGGTCGCCGTCGCCGGTGCCGAGCAGGGCCGTGGTGGCCATCACCGCGCTGGTCAGGTACGGAACGCAGGCGGTGGCCCGGCCGGTCTCCTCGGCGACGACCGCGGCCTCACGGTAGCTAGCGCCGGCCCCGCCATGACGCTCCGGGATCAGCAGCCCGGCGCAGCCCAGGTCAGCGGCCAGCGCGTGCCACAGCGGGACGTCGTCGGCCTCGCCGGCGCCGGCCCGGGCCAGCACCGCGGGCCACGGGCCCCGGTCGGTGAGCAGATCGCGGACCACGGCCCGGAGCTCTTCCTCGGCCTCGCTGTAGCCCAGGTCGGGGATGCCCGCCCGGGGCCGGGTGCCTTCGGTCGTCAGGGCCGAGGCCCCGTGACGAAGGAACGGGGCCTCGGGCCACCGGGGGGTTCCGGGCCGTGGGGTCTGCGGGCCTGCCCCCGGGGAGGCGGGGCGCCCCCCCGGGCTGGCACCGCTCACCGCGGCAGGTCCTTCCAGGCGACGCGGGTGTCGGTACGCGGCTCGGAGGGCAGCCCGAGCACCCGTTCGGCGATGATGTTGCGCAGAATCTCCGAGGTGCCGCCCTCGATGGAGTTCCCGCGGGCGCGCAGGTAGCGGTAGCCGGGTCCGCGGCCGGAAAAGCTGACGCTCTCCGGGCGGCGCAGCGTCCAGTCGTCGTAGACCAGGCCGCCGGCCCCGGCCAGTTCCAGCTCGAACGCGGACAGGTCCTGGTTGAGCCGGGCGAAGACGACCTTCGCCGCGGAGCCCTCCGGCCCCGGCTGGCCCGCCGCGAGCTGCTGCCGCAGCCGGGCCCCGGCCAGCCGGGCCACCTCGGCGTCCGCCCACAGCCGCAGCAGCCGGTCGTGCAGCCCGGGGGTGCGTGCCTCCGGGTGCTCCCGCCAGGCGTTCGCGGCCAGCCCGATCATGCCGCCCTCGCGGGGCAGCGCGGTGCCGCCGATGGCGATCCGCTCGTTCATCAGCGTGCCCTGCGCGACGCGCCAGCCCTCCCCGACGGCGCCGATCCGGTCCGCGTCGGCGACCGCGGCGTCGGACAGGAACACCTCGTTGAACTCGGCCTCGCCGGTGAGCTGGCGCAGCGGGCGGACCTCGACGCCGGGCACGGTCATGTCGCAGCCGAAGTAGGTGAGACCGGCGTGCTTGGGCACGTCAGGATCGGTGCGGGCCAGCAGCAGGCCCCACCGGGCCGCGTGCGCCATCGACGTCCACACCTTCTGGCCGGTGACCCGCCAGTCCCCGCCGTCGGCGTCACGGACCGCCCTGGTCGCAAGGCCGGCCAGGTCGGAGCCGGCGCCGGGCTCGCTGAACAGCTGGCACCACACCTCCTCGCCGGTCCACAGCGGCCGCAGCCAGCGCTGCTGCTGCTCCTCGGTGCCGAACCCGAGGATCGTGGGCGCCGCCATCCCCAGGCCGATGCCGATCCGGGCCGGGTTGTTGTCCGGGGCGCCGGCCGCGGCGAACTCGGCGTCCACCGCGGCCTGCAGCGAGCGGGGCAGGCCCTGGCCGCCGAGCCCGGCCGGGTAGTGCACCCAGGCCAGCCCGGCGTCGAACCGGGCCCGGAGGAACTCCAGCCGGGGCATCGCGGCCGGGTCGTGCCCAGCGAGGAAGTCGCGGACCTGCTGCCGCAGCCCGGCGTCCTGGTCGGCGCCGGTCAGCACAGCGGGCCGCCGGCCACGTAGATCACCTGGCCGGACACGAACCCGGCGCCCTCACTGACCAGGAACGAGATCACGTGTGCCACGTCAGCGGGCTGGCCGACCCGGCGGACCGGGATCTGGCTGGCTGCGGCGGCCTGGAATTCCTCGAAGCCCATGCCGACCCGGGCCGCGGTGGCGGCGGTCATGTCGGTGGCGATGAACCCGGGCGCCACGGCGTTGGCGGTGACGCCGAACTGGCCGAGCTCAATGGCCAGCGTCTTGGTGAAGCCCTGCATGCCGGCCTTGGCCGCGGCGTAGTTGACCTGGCCGCGGTTGCCCAGCGCGGAACTGGAGGAGAGGTTGACGATGCGCCCGAAGCGCTGCTCCACCATGAACTTCTGCGCGGCCCGGCTCATCAGGAACGCGCCGCGAAGGTGCACGCCGAGAACCATGTCCCAGTCGTCCTCGGACATCTTGAACAGCAGGTTGTCCCGGATGATCCCGGCGTTGTTGATCAGGACCACCGGCGGGCCGAGTTCCGCGGCGACCTTGCCCACCGCGGTCTCGACCTGGCCGGCGTCGCTCACGTCGGCGCCCACCGCGACGGCGCGCCCGCCGGCCCCGGTGATCGCGTCCACGGTGCCCGCGCAGGCATCCGCGTCCAGGTCGAGGACGGCGACCGCCAGGCCGTCGGCGGCGAGCCGCTGGGCGGTGGCCGCGCCGATGCCCCGGGCCGCGCCGGTGACGATGGCGACCCGCGATGAGTCGGTTGGCATCTGCTGGTTCTCCTTCGCTGTGCGTGTCATTCGTGCACCCTGCTACCCCCGGGGGACGGCCCCCGGACCCCGCCGCCCTACGGCCCGGTTCCGCCGTCACCGGGCCGGGGCCCGTGGCGGCGCAGTTCGCGGCGCGCCAGCGAGCGCTTGTGCACCTCGTCCGGGCCGTCGGCGAAGCGCAGTGTCCGGGCCGCGGCCCACAGGTGGGCGAGCGGGAAGTCCTGGCTGACCCCGGCCGCGCCGTGCGCCTGGATCGCCTTGTCGATCACCCATTCGGCCATCGCCGGGGTGGCGACCTTGATCGACTGGATCTCGGTGTGGGCGCCCCTGTTGCCAACGGTGTCCATCAGCCAGGCGGTCTTGAGGATCAGCAGCCGGGCCTGCTCGATCCGGACCCGGGACTCGGCGATCCAGTCCTGGATCACGCCCTGCTCGGCGAGCGGCCGCCCGAACGCGGTCCGCGTGGTGACCCGGCGGCACAGCAGTTCCAGCGCCCGCTCGGCGGCGCCGATCAGCCGCATGCAGTGGTGGATCCGGCCCGGGCCGAGCCTGGCCTGGGCGATGGCGAACCCGCCGCCCTCCTCGCCGATGAGGTTGGCGGCCGGCACCCGCACGTCGGCGAACACCACCTCGGCGTGGCCGCCGTGCGGCGCGTCGTCGTAGCCGAACAGGCGCATGCCGCGCCGCACGGACACCCCGGGGGTGTCCCGGGGCACCAGGATCATCGACTGCTGCCGGTGCCGGTCGGCTTCGGCTGAGGTCTTGCCCATCACGATGAGGATCTCGCACGACGGGTCCATCGCCCCCGAGGACCACCACTTGGTGCCGTTGATCACGTACGAGTCGCCGTCCCGCTGGATCCGGGTGGCGATGTTGGACGCGTCCGAGGAGGCGACGTCCGGCTCGGTCATGCAGAACGCGGACCTGATCGAGCCGTCCAGCAGCGGCTTGAGCCAGCGGGCCTGCTGCTCCGGCGAGCCGAACTCGGCCAGCACCTCCATGTTCCCGGTGTCCGGGGCGGCGCAGTTGAGCGCCTCGGGGGCCAGAGCCGGGCTGCGACCGGTGATCTCCGCCAGCGGCGCGTATTGCAGGTTGGTCAGCCCGGCGCCGCCGGAGTGCCCGGGCAGGAACAGGTTCCACAGCCCGCGCTCCCGTGCCGCCGCCTTGAGTTCAGCGACCACGGCCGGGCGGTGCCACGGGTCGCCGGCCTCCGCGGCCTCCGCCACCTGTTCCTCGAACACCGGCTCCGCCGGGTAGATGTGCTCTTCCATGAACGACTCGAGCTGCGCGCACAGCTCGCGGGTTCGTTCGTCGTGCCCGAAGTCCATGGCTTCCTCCCGCGGTTGCCGCAAAGACTCTATCGGGGCCGTTTCCTCCCGGCCGCTGCGGCCTACCCGCCGGTACGCCCGGTGCGGCGGAACACATAAACGCCGTCGTCAGCGAAGATCCGCAGGTAGGACCACCCCGGGTGGCGCTGCTGGATGAACGAGAGCACGTTGGCCGGGGGCGGGCTCCAGCCGCTGTTGTCCTCGTCGAACACGACGTAGGCGGGGGCCGGGTTGGGGTAGGCGCCGGCCCAGTAGGTGTCGTCGCGGGCCGCAAGGGGGGCCAACATGGTCAGCGTCGCCTCCACGGTCACGCCGTCCGGCACCCGGGCCATCGCCGCGTTTTCCGCGTCGACGTGCGGGCTGATCAGGTAGGTCTGCGGGTTCCACAGCGTGTCGAGCGGGAACCGGAACGCCAGGACCCCGGCGATGGCGACCATCACCGCGGCGCCGTACCGGGCCACGGCCTCTCCCGGGGCGGGCAACCAGGGCATCCGGCCGCGCCGCGCCGGCGCCCGGCGCCGCGACCCGGCGCGGAACCTGGCCATGGCGTCCACCGCGGCCAGGAACACGATCGGCATCACGGTCGCGTCGTAGTGGAAGCCGGTGCCCCAGAAGTAGCTGTTCGTGGAGATGAACCGCAGCGCCAGGCTGGGCACCACGATCAGCACCAGCGGGGACCGCAGCGCCAGGAACGCGACCGGCAGCAGGATCAGGTAGGTGGTCCACAGCTTCTCGTGGCCCGCCTGGGTGAGCTGGTGCAGCAGCGCGCCGGCCGACGGGTGGCCGCCTGGGCCGACCACTCCCCCATCGTTCCAGTACGGGTACTGATGCAACGGGTTGAAGTGCGGGATGATCACCGCGATCGCCAGCACCGACCAGGCCAGCCCCCACGCGGCCAGCAGCACCCCGGCCCGGACCCAGGCGGCGGGCTCCTGGCCGCCGGGGGGATCCGCGCCGCGGCGGCCGACCCGCGCCATGACCAGCCCGCTCCCGGCGACGGCCAGGCCGATCGCGGCGACGGTGAAGCCCTGGTCCTCCTTGACGAAGACCAGCGGCAGCGCCCACAGCACGGCCGGCCGCAGCCGCCGGCGCACCAGCGCGGACAGCGAGAACGCCAGCAGCGGCACGGCGAACGCGATCTCGTGGAAGTCGAAGTTGACCATCTGCTGCAGGCCCCAGGAGAACCCGTAGGCCAGGCCGATCCCGCGGCTGGCCCAGGTGCCCAGCAGTTCCTGCGCGGCGCGGCAGACCGGGATCACCGAGACCGCGGTGAGCAGGGCCTGGGCGACGAGCAGCGTCCCGGGGGTGGGGAACAACCGGAAGAACGGGGCGAGCAGGCCCACGATGGGCTGGAAGTGGTCCCCGAGCAGGTTGAAGCCGGCGCCCCGGATCGCCACCACGGGCGCGCGGGCGTGGGCGATCTGCTTGACGTACTCGGTGAAGATGCCCAGGTCCCAGGAGCCGGGGTCGAGCCGCAGGTACCGGAACACCGAGATGGTGTCGTAGGCGACGAACGTGGCCAGCGCGATCACCCAGGTGACCGGGTCCAGCGCCCGGCGCTGGCCAGCCACGGGATCCGGCTCGCCGCCCGGATCCCGCTGGCCCGCTGGCCCCGCGCCGACCACGGCCGACGGTGACCGCTCGTCTCCCGGTATCAACGGCTATCCGTAGAGCAGCTCTTCGTATTGCGGGCCGTAGTGGCGTTCCAGCTCTTCCAGGGTCTCCCCGCACGGCTGGACGCTCTTGACGATCTGGGCGTGCGGCAGCACGGCCCCCGGGTTCCACGACTCCGGCTCCCACAGCCGGGACCGCATAAACGACTTCATGCAGTGGAAGAAGATCTGCTCGATCTCGACGAGCACCGCGAGCCGCGGCCGGTGCCCCTTGACGATCATGTCGTCGAAGAACGGAGCCTCCCGGACCAGCCGGGCGCGCCCGTTGATGCGCAGCGTCTCCTTCCGCCCCGGGATCAGGAAGATCAGGCCGACGTGCGGGTTCTCCAGGATGTTGCAGTACCCGTCGGCGCGCCGGTTGCCGGGGCGCTCGGGGATGGCGATCGTGGCGCCGTCCAGCACCAGGGCGAAGCCGGGCGGGTCACCCTTCGGCGACACGTCGCAGCTGCCGTCCGCCCCGCTGGTCGCGATCAGGCAGAACGGCGACGCGGCAAGCCATTCGACGTCCCGCTCGTGCAGCCGGGTCCGTTCCTTGGTGAGCGCGCGCGGCGCCGGGGTCCCCAGCAGTTCCCTCAGCTCGGCCGCGGACGAGATCTCGGTCAGGGCGTCGGTCACCGCCATGGCTCTTCCCTCCTAGGTGCCCGCACGGGGTTCGGCCCACGCACCCGGTGCTGCCAGCCTAGCCGGGGCCCGCGCGATGCTCAGGTAAGCAGCAGGCGGTCGACCCGCCGGCCCGCGAGGTACAGCCCGGCCAGGCCCATGATCGCCAGGTACGCCGCGCGGCCCAGCAGGCCGGGGCCGGCCGCGCCGAGCGCCAGGCCGCGCATCAGCGTGACCGCCTGGTACAGCGGTGTGCACTCCACCAGCACCGCCACCGGCCGCGGGTACACGCTCAGCGGGTAGAACGTTGTGGAGAACAGGAACAGCGGCACGCTGACCAGCATCACGTACTCGAAGTCCTGCCAGCTCCGCATGAACGTGGTCGCCGCCATCCCGGCGGCCGCGAACGCGAACCCGGTGAGCACCGCGGCGGGCAGTACCCCGATCGCCCAGTACGACCGGAACAGGCCCATCGCCAGCATGACGCCGGTGAACGCGAACGCGTACATGGTGCCGCGCAGCAGCGCCCACAGCACCTGCCCCAGGGCCAGGTCCGGGGCCCGCATCGGGGTGGCCAGCGCCGCGTCGTAGGTCTTGGCGTACTTGATGAGGAAGAAGACGTTGAACGTGGAGTCGTAGATCGCGCCGTTCATGGACGAGGTCGCGAGCAGCGCCGGGGCCACGTAGGCGGTGTAGCTGACCCCGCCGACGTGGCCGACCAGGTGCCCCAGCCCGACCCCGATGGACAGCAGGTAGAACAGCGGCTCCGCGACGCCGGAGGCCAGCATCAGCCACAGGTGCCGGTAGACCCGGGCGTGCCGCTCCACCAGGTGCAGGCTGCCCTTCCCGCCGAGCGCCCGCCAGGGCCTGCTCGCCACGGCGGTGGGCACGACGCGCAGCGGCTCCGGCCGGACCTGGAGGTCAGACATACAGCCGCCGCCGGTAGCTGCGGTTACCGGCGGCCACCCCGATGGCGGTCAGGCCGGCCAGGTAGCCCAGGTGGATCAGCACCCCGCCGGGGGTCACGCCGCCCAGGCTGATGGCCCGGCACAGCGCCACCCCGTGCCACAGCGGCGTGACGTAGGCGACCGGCCGGATCCAGGCGGGGAGCTGGGTGATGGGGAAAAAGGTGGCGGAGAACAGGAACAGCGGGATCATGCCGAACCGGAAGATCATCGCGAACGAGGTGTCCCTGGTGCGGGTGATCGCCCAGGCCTCGATCACCGCGCTGAACGCCACCCCGGTGAGCACGGCGACCGGCAGGGCCGCCAGCGCCCAGAACGAGGGCACCCCGCCCAGCGCGGCCGCCACGGCGAGGAAGAAGGTGCAGTTCATGGTCAGCCGCAGCGCCACGAACAGCATGTGGCCATGGAAAACGTCGGCTGGCCGCAGCGGCGAGGCGGTGGCCGCCCAGTAGGTCTTGACCCACTTGACCGAGGCGAGCACCGGGTAGGTGGACTCCCCCACGGCCGTGGTCATCGCGGTCGCGGGCAGCATCCCGGGGACCAGGAAGGTCAGGTAGCTGACCCCGCCGAGCGTGGCGTCCCCGCGCGCATTGACCAGGTTGCCCAGGCCCAGGCCCATCGCGCCGAGGAACAGCAGCGGGTTCAGCAGGCTGGAGTAGATCGAGCCGCGCCAGGTCCGCCGGTAGTCGGTCAGCCAGAAACGCAGCTCACGCACGGCGAACACGGCACCCCGCAGCGCCGGGCGGGTGAGGGGTTCCACGGCGGCGGCCATCAGTCCTCCAGCCGGCGGCCGGTCACCCGCAGGAATACGTCCTCCAGCGTGCTGCGGCGGACCAGGGAGGTCAGCGGCTCCAGGCCCAGCGCCCGCACCCCCGTCAGGGTGGCGTCGCCGTCGGTCACGTACAGCAGGATCCGGTCGGCGAGCACCTCGCGGCGCTCGGCGGGGACGCCGGCCAGCTTCTCGGCGGCGACCCGGTGCCGGTCCGGGTCGAACCGCAGTTCCAGGACCTCGGGAGTGGAGTACCGCTCGATCAGCTGCCGCGGCGAGCCCTCCGCGGCGATCTTCCCCCGGTCCATCACCACCAGCCGGTCGCAGAGCTGCTCAGCCTCGTCCATGTAGTGCGTAGTCAGGATCAGCGTGACGCCCTGCTGCTTGAGCCGGAACAGCCGGTCCCAGACCGCGTGCCTGGCCTGCGGGTCCAGCCCGGTGGTCGGCTCGTCGAGGAGCAGGATCTCCGGCTCGTTGATCAGCGACCTGGCGATGGTGAGGCGGCGCTTCATCCCCCCGGACAGCGGCTCCACCTGGTCCCCGGCCCGGTCGCTGAGCTGGACGAAGTCCAGGAGGCGCGCGGAGCGCTCGCGGATCACCTCCCGGGACAGGCCGAAGTAGCGGCCGTAGACGAGCAGGTTCTCCCGCACGGTCAGCTCAAGGTCGAGGGTGTCCTCCTGGGGCACCACGCCGAGCCTGGCCCGGATCACCGGGCCGTCGGCCACCGGGTCCAGGCCCAGAATGGACAGCTCGCCGCCGCTGGGCGGGGAGACACAGCCGATCATCCGCATCGTGGAGGACTTGCCCGCCCCGTTCGGCCCGAGGAAGCCGAACGCCTCGCCGCGGCGCAGCTCGAAGTCGATCGCGTCCACCGCGGTGAACTCCCCGAACCGCTTGACCAGGCCACGGGCGCGGATCATGGGTTCGGTGGACACTCACGCGAGGCTACCGGGCCGGGCGGGTATCCTCCCAATGGGTTTTGCCCCCGGCATGCCAGGACACCTGGTATGGAGTTGGCGGCCTCGCACATGTGCGTGCCCCGGGGACGGTACTGTCAAGAGTCATCGTGACCGGCTGAGATCATGATGGGGATCCTGGACTGAGGACGGAAAGAGAGCTGATCTTCCCGTGACTGTGCTACGTGCGCTGTACGTGCGGTTCAGGCAGATCATCCACGAGTTCGCCAAGTTCGGGGTCATCGGCGTCGTCGGCCTGGCCATCACAAACATCGGCTACGACCTGCTGCACTCGCACGGCGTCGGGCCGGTCACCTCCACGACCATCGCCACGATCATCGCCACGATCGTCGCCTACATCGGCAACAGATACTGGTCGTTCAAGCACCGCGAGCGGACCAACGTCCCCCGCGAGGGGCTCATCTTCTTCGTGCTGAACGGCATCGGGCTGCTGATCCAGGACGCCGTCGTGGCGTTCAACTCCTACGCACTGCACAAGGAGCACCACAAGCTCGCCGAGTTCCTGGCGCTGAACACCGGTATCGCGATCGCCACGATCTTCCGGTTCTGGTCCTACCGCAAGTTTGTCTGGCAGGACTCCGGCGAGGCAGCCACCGCCGCTGTGGCTGTCACCCCAGCAAACTCGGACAGCCCGCCCGCCGTAGCGCAGCCGCACACCGAGCAGGTGGACGGCACGCAGGGCGAGGATGCCCGGCAACTGTCCGGCGTCCCGCACCCGAACGGCAACGGGCACGCCGTGGCGAACCGGCCGCCCCGCCGGGGGTCGTTCTCCCGCAGCTAGCTCCCCCGGTCGGCCCTGGCCGGCCCCGGATCCACGGTTTGGCCGTGGCTGCCGGGTTGCGGGCGGCTGCGGGTATCTGGCCAGCCCCGGATTACGGTTCCGTGGGCGGGCGGGATGGAGGCCGCCGCGTAAGGCACCCTGGTGCTTTCAGTGGGCGGTGCAGCCGTGCGCCGGGCCGCCGACGATGTGCAGCGGCGCGCGGTAGGCCCGGGCCGCCTGGGCCGGGGTCAGCGCCCCCGTCGCGGCCAGCCGGCCGAGTACGTGTGTCTCCCGCGCCCGGGCCACGCGGTAGTGCCCGATCGGGTTGTCCGCGCTGGGCCCCTGCACCAGGCCCGCGAGCAGCGCCGCCTGCGCCCAGCTCAGCCCCGCCGGGGTCACGCCGAAGTAGCCACAGCTGGCCTCGGCCAGGCCGTAGTATCCGTGGCCGAAGTAGGCGACGTCCGCGTACATCCGCAGGATCTGCGCCTTGGAGTAGCTCAGGTCCAGCTTGATGCCGAGGAAGATCTGTTCCGCCTCGACGTCCACCCCGGAGCCGCCCGGCGTGTAGAGCATCTTGGCCAGCTGCTGGTAGAGCGTGGCGCCGCCCTGGTCCGGCTGCCCGGTGACGCGGCCGATGATCACCCTGCCGACTGCGATGGGGTCGAAACCTGGTTCGGAGTAGAAGCGGTGATCCTCGGTGGAAACCAGGGCTGCGGCGAAGCGCGGCGGCACCTGCGGGCCCGGGTAGGCGGCACCGTGCGCCCGGTCGAATGCCTGGGCCAGCGACGGCGCGGTGCTCACCGAGGGGGTGACGAGGAGCATGGTGGCGAAGGCCAGCACCGCGACGAGGGCGACGGTCAGGACGGTGATCAGGACCCGGCGCAGCCAGCGGGGCAGGCGGGGCGCGTTGGCGCGTCCGGGGCGGGGGGCCCGGGGCATGCCTGGGGACGTCGGGGCGTACGGGACACCCGGCAGCGGTTGGGTCGGCAGGTGCTGGCCGGGAGCGTACGGCCCGGCGCCGTGCTGGCCTGGCGCGCCGGGACCCGGAGACCAGGCGAGCGGCGCGGCCGGCACGGTCGGGGTGTCGGCGCATCCGCCGTCGCCCGCAGGCACGCCTGCCGTCATGACTGCCACTCCATTGGTAAGCCGGCCCTGCACCGCGGCGGTTACCCGCCACCCCGTACCTCTAATAGATAACGAATGCACCTTTGCCGGAAGTGCCCGGGGGCATGGATCCGGCCGCCCGGTGCCGGCCCGGCCTCCGCTGCCCGGTTGGTATCCGCAGATGCTGGTTTCAGGCACCTGGTGCGCTTCTGGGTGGGCCAGCGTGGTCGCCGGGCATGAGGTGCACGGCAAGCCCTCGCGGTGCGCTAAGGTCATAGGCGTCCGCATGGGCGGACGGGACGTGGCGCAGTTTGGTAGCGCACTTGACTGGGGGTCAAGGGGTCGCCGGTTCAAATCCGGCCGTCCCGACGGATTTTCGAACGCTTGTACCCCGAAATG
>Ga0209166_10002539_pt1 | contig 13768 bp, 10 predicted proteins | sample Coa_R1_3_FD_187151 | JGI IMG/M metagenome (GOLD analysis project Ga0209166, IMG submission 187151) | Surface soil microbial communities from Centralia Pennsylvania, which are recovering from an underground coalmine fire - Coalmine... | ecosystem: Environmental > Terrestrial > Soil >... | reverse complement strand
CCGCGGATCCTGCGTGTAGCGATAAACCATAGTGAAGCCGTACAGTCCCCAGGCTTGGCCGCGCGACCAGGTGCTGTTGGTGCTGGCGCCCTGGACCGTAAATTTGCTGAATACCGTGCCGTCGGTATTGTAGTCCACTACATGAAAAGTACTGCCGTCGGCCCGCACGTGGTTTTGCATCGTTTTCACGGCGTGGCTGATGGCCATGTCGCGCCAAGCGGGATTACCGCCGTTCCGCGCGGCGAAAAGAAGGAGTTCGAGGTTCATCATGTTGTCGATGATGACGGTAATGTGGCTATCGTAATTGGGCCAGGATTCGATGACCCCCGCGCCAGAACGCCAAAGGTTGGTGGCCATGGCGTTCGCGGCCGTCTGGATGACCGTCATGTCCGCGGGATCGCGCGTGATGCGGTAGGCATTTCCGTAGCTGCCCAGAATCTTAAAACCGATGTCGTGGTCGGAAGCGTTGAGGTCCTGACTTTGCATGCTGGCCGTTTGGGCTTGCGCGCGCGTGAGCCAAGAGCTGTTCAGCGTTTGCTCGTACTCAAACCAGAGTAAACCCGGAAAGAAGCCGCTGGTCCAGTGGCTGGAGGAGGCCAGGTTCCATTTGTTTGCGTTCGCCGGGTTAGTGCTGACGGGAAAGAGTGACGTGCTCGTATAGGCCAGAGTATCCGTAAGCTGCCCTTGCGCCAGAGTGAGGGCCTGGTCCGTGCACCCGGAGGATTGGGCGCTAACGACCGGTGCCGTTCGATAGACGATGAGTGTCGCAAGGATGAAAAGCAGACCGCAAATGCCGAAAATTTTTCTCATTTGCCGGACCTTGGCGCTCGCTGGGTGAACGGGGAAAAAGGGCGGGTAGAGGAATCGAGCGAACAGATGATATCACACAAGGGCGCCAACCTAGCGCCGGTTGCGGAACAGAAGACCGATTATCACTGTGGCCAGAACAACTCCGAGTCCGACGGCCAGCGCGGCATAAGCATGGCGAGAGAACAGAGAGAGGATGTGACGCCCATATCTAACACCCAGCCATGCCAGGATGGTGTAACGCACCGCGCGCCCAGCGCTGAGGGCGGCCAGGAATTTAGCCAGCGAATACTGCATGGCGCCCGCGGCGATGACGAAGGGCACGAATGGAAATGGTGGTGGAAGCAGCGCCGGAATCGCAATCGCGGCCAGGCCCCAGCGTTCAAAAGCCTTCAGGACTCGATCGGCTTTCCGCTTGGAAAGCTTCTTGGCCAGCGCTTCCTTCCCGCCTTTTCGCGCGATGCGGTAAGTCAGAAGCGCGCCGAGCACGGAGCCCGTCGTAGCCATGGCCGCATAGTAGAACCATAGCGGCTTGTCGCGCGCGGAAAGCAGGACTACCGCGAAATCCATGCTGCCCGGAAGCGGGATAACCGAGCTATCGAGCAGACCGAGTGGGATCAACCCGATTCCCCCTAGGTGCAAGAGCCAACGGGTTACGTTTCGTGGAACAGAAGAAAAGAGAGTGGAGAGGTGTAAAGTCGACATTATGCGCGGCCGACGCTGTAGGGCTCAGCATGCTGCACCCTAGCTGGGCAACCCTGCTGCCACCAGAGCAGCCCGATGTCCCGTCCAAAAATCTAACTCTTGATTCGTTCGCCGTCCCAGGTAGTGATGGCCTTGCGGAAATAAGATTCGTTGGCCAAATGGCAAGCCAGCGCCGCATTATGGCCAAACACCACGTCTTCCACATTATGTTTGCGGGTGCGCACCGCATCAAAGTACGTCCACATGTGCGGTTTCTGTTCGTCCCAGGAAACGCTGCGGAACGTAAGCCCCTGCAACCCGGGCTCCTTTGCCGGCGCGGGATCGTGTTCTTCATGCCATTTATTGATGTACTCCTCGCGCATCGCCCGCGGGAACCCGGACGAGTAGTAGCTGGGCGATTCATCTTTGCCCGTTTGCGGGTAGTAAGTCAGCGCGAATTCGGTCACTTCCAGAATGCCTTTGGAACCGTTGAACCGATAGATTTCCGGTGACTCCGTGCCCAGGTTCAGCCGGAAGTAGATTGGAATATCGCCATATTCGAACAGCGTAGCGTGTACGTCTGGCATGTCTCGGCCATCCTTCCACCGAAGGATGCCTCCACTAGACAGCACTCGCTTGGGCGGTTCGTTCAGACCGAGCATGAACATCATGCCGCTGACCAGATGCACCAGGAGGTCCCCTGCCACTCCGGTTCCGTACTCCTTCCAGCAACGCCAGCGCGCGAAATACTTGGGAGACATATCGGGATCCCAAGGCTTATGGGGGGTGGTCCCTTGCCAAGTATCCCAATCGAGCGTTTTCGGCGAGAGATCGAACGGTGGCGGGTATTCCCAGGCGCCGGTCGGATCGTTGCGGCCAAGAGAACCCTCCACCATCATGAGGTCGCCGATGGTGCCCTGGGCAATCAACTCTTTAGCCTTAGCGCAGAGCACGGAACTAACTCGTTGTGAGCCGATCTGGATCACCCGGCCGGTCGCTTTACCCGCTTTGACCATTTCGAGTCCATCCGCAGGAGAGTGCGACATTGGCTTTTCGCAGTAAATATCTTTTCCCGCATGGACCGCGTCCACCACCACTTGCTTATGCCAATGATCCGGCACCGCCGCGATCAGACAATCGATTTCCTTGTTGTCCAGCAGATCTTTGTAGCGCCGGGTGACGAACAAATTGGGATTGCCGGTGATTTCCCGCGCCAGCGTGTGCCGGCCGTCGTACAGATCGGCAGCCGCGATGCATTCGGCTCCGGGGAGGCCCACCGCCGCGGTTAGCAGGCCGGAACCCTGCATGCCGATGCCGATGATGCCGAAGCGCAGCCGGTCACTGGGAGCGACGCGGGGATAGCTGGCGGCTTCCAGGCGGTCATCCGGGAGAAAGAAGGAGTTGGCAGCGGCCAATGCGCCCGCGGCACCGGCAGTGCGTTGAAGAAATGTACGTCGAGAAAGGTCCTTTTTCATTGGGGCTCCTGAAATCTTTAGAATCTAAGAGGTCAACGCACAAGACTTAACAATTGAACTGCTGCGAAGATCGCCGGTTTCGCGGTTCCAGCGAAATTCGGACCTCGCTAGCGCAATGGTTGCAGCGCCACTTCCTTGAAAAACACGATGTCGTTGTCGCTGTGATTCTGCAGTCCCATATAGCCTTCATTGGGGCGGCGTCCGCGCTGCGGCTCGAAGTCGAACTTCCTTTCGGGGACTGGCTGGCCCTCGGTGTAGTCGGTAACTTTGACATCGTTCAGCACCACCACCGTGTGCGGGCCGTCGATCGTAATGACCATCGTGTTCCACTCCGGTCCGGGCTTACCGGGCCGAGCCAGCGGCTTGGTGAGCGAATAAAGCGTGCCCGTTACGTGGTATTCGTCTTCCTTCGAATCTTCCGGCTGATTATCGATTTGCACTTCATAGCCGTAGTGTACCGGCATCCACGGCTCCCGCGGCTCAATGGGAATGCGGATGTAGACCCCAGAATTGTCGTTATGATCCCGCATCTTGTAGACCACTCGAATGCGGCAGTCGCCCAGCTTGCCCGCCGTCCAATACAGCAGACCCATGCCCCCGTGCGTCTGAATCAGTCCGTTCTCCACGGTCATGTTGCCTGGGCCGACGTGTTTCCAGCCGCTAAGATCCTTGCCGTTAAACAGTTGCTGCCACGGCTTTTCCGGCTGCGAATAGCCGGGAATCGACAACACCGCCAACGCCGAAAGAAGCAAAAAAAACAAATTGCGCATACGCCCCCTTTTGCCGGGGACATACTACAAGATTGCGGCCAACTCGGAGAGGAAATTTTGAGAGTCGCCTATTTTAGTTCGCGGATCCAGATGTTGCGATACCGCACCGGGTGGTTGTGATCCTGTAGGGAAAGCGGCAGTTTTTCCGGCCCCGCGACGTATGGCGGACGTTGGTGATGGCCGGTGGGCCCAGTCGGTTCTACGTTGTCTTGAACGAGCACTCCGTTATGCAACACCGTGATACGCGCCGGGCGCAATAGCTTCCCGGCGGCGTCGAAGCGCGGCCCATGAAAGACGATGTCGTAGACTTGCCATTGCCCCGGCGGACGGGAAGCGTTTACCAGCGGAGGGAACTGGCCGTAAACCGCCGCTGCTTGCCCATCCGCATAGGTCTTGCTTTCGTAAGAGTCCAGCACTTGCACTTCATACAAGTCATGCAGGAACACGCCGCTGTTGCCGCGGTCTTGATCCTGACCCTTGGGAGGGTTCGGTTCCGCGAATTCCACGTGCAGTTGGCAGTCGCCGAAAGCGTCCCTCGTGTACAGTTGGCCGGTCTTAGGCACCACTTCGAAATAACCGTTCTCTACCTTCCACTTGGCCGCCGCACCGTCTTTGTGTTGCCACTTGGATAGATCTTTTCCGCCAAAGAGGACGATGGCATCCGAGGGCGGGCGCCCCGGAGTTTCTTGCGTGCTGGCCGTGCCGGCGTCGATAACCGCCGGCAGCGGCCGATTGCGATCATGGATTTCGTACTTGGGATCGACCTGGGTTTGCGCCAATGCGGCGCCCGCCAGCAGCGAAAGGCAGAATAAGGATAGTGTCTTCTTCACAGCTTCCACCTCAAGGGGACCGAGGGTCCCTAACGTAGGACAGCACTCCGGGCTGTCCGCCCAACGATCTTACTCCGCTGCAGTCTCTATTCTCGTCCAAACCGTTGCGCAGAAAAGTGGAACAGCCACTCCGGGCTGTCCGCCCAAACTCTCTTGGCCGGGCAGGAGGAGTGGAACCGCCGAAAAGTTATGCCCCAGCCCGAATCCGCATCCCGTAAAAGGAACGGTATACGAAAAAGAACGACACGGCGAAGAAGGCCGCCGCCAGGATGTGCGTCAGATTTGCGCCCTGCGAGGCGGTCAATTGCACCGCCAGCTCAACGGCTAGCAGGCCGAACAAGGTGGTGAACTTGATTACCGGATTCAGCGCCACCGAGGACGTGTCCTTGAACGGATCCCCTACCGTATCGCCGATCACCGTTGCGTCATGCAGCGGCGTGCCTTTCTGCTTCATCTCCACTTCTACAATTTTTTTCGCGTTGTCCCAGGCGCCGCCGGCATTGGCCATGAAGATGGCTTGGTACAGGCCAAAGGTGGCGATGGACATCAGGTAGCCGATAAAGAAAAACGGCTCGACAAAGGAGAACGACAGCGTCGCGAAGAACACCGCGATGAAGATGTTGAGCATGCCCTTCTGCGCATACTGCGTGCAGATCTCGACCACCCGCTTGCTGTCCGCCACGCTGGCCGCCGCCGCGCCATCCAGTTTGATGTGGGCCTTGATGAATTCCACCGCGCGATACGCGCCGGTAGTGACCGCTTGGGTGGACGCCCCGGTAAACCAATAGATCATGGCGCCGCCGGTGATCAGGCCCAGAACAAAGGGCGCGTGAAGCAATGAGAGCTTTTCGACATTAACCGTCAGGCCGTGTGTCAGCGCCATGATGATCGAGAAAATCATGGTGGTCGCGCCCACCACCGCGGTGCCGATAAGCACCGGCTTGGCCGTGGCCTTAAAGGTGTTGCCCGCGCCGTCATTGGCTTCCAGCAACGTCTTGGCCCGCTCGAAGTTGACGTCGATGTTGTGCTCCCGCTTCAGTTCCGCTTCAATCCCGGGTAGCTGCTCGATCAGCGACAGTTCGTAAACCGATTGCGCGTTGTCCGTGACCGGCCCGTAAGAATCCACCGCAATGGTCACCGGCCCCATACCCAGGAACCCGAATGCCACCAATCCGAACGCGAACACCGGGGCGGCGATCATAACGTTGCCCAGTCCCAGCGTGCTGATCACATACCCGATGGACATCAGCACCACCATCGCCAGTCCGATGTAATACGCAGAAAAATTTCCTGCCACAAAACCGGAGAGAATGCCCAGCGATGCTCCGCCCTCTTCAGCAGACCGCACCACTTCCTTGACGTGCCGCGATTCGGTCGACGTAAAGACTTTCACCAGCTCCGGAATGATGGCCCCCGCCAGCGTCCCGCAAGAAATGATCGTCGCCAGCTTCCACCATTGCGTGTCACTCCCCCCCAGCAGCGGAATGATCAGGTACGAAACCGCGTAGGTGAGTGCGATCGAAACGAACGATGTGATCCACACCAGCGAAGTGAGTGGCGCTTCGTAGTTCATCTCATCGACATTGCCATACCGCCCTTTGGCGATCATTCCATTGATGAAATACGCCGCCGCGCTGGCCACCAGCATGACGATGCGCATCACGAAGATCCACACCAGCAACTGCACTTGCACCGTGGGATCCTTCACCCCCAGCAAGATGAAGGTGATCAACGCGACCCCGGTCACTCCGTATGTTTCGAAGCCGTCCGCGCTCGGGCCCACCGAGTCGCCCGCATTGTCTCCGGTGCAATCCGCGATCACCCCCGGATTTCGCGCGTCGTCCTCCTTGATCTTGAACACGATCTTCATCAGGTCCGAGCCGATATCGGCGATTTTGGTGAAAATCCCACCGGCAATACGCAACGCCGCCGCGCCCAGGGATTCGCCGATAGCGAACCCGATAAAACACGGCCCCGCGTAATCTCCCGGGATAAACAGCAAAATCAGCAGCATCATCAATAGCTCAACCGAAATCAGCATCATCCCGATGCTCATCCCGGCCTCCAGCGGCGTGTGATAAATCGGATACGGTTTGCCTCGCAGGCTGGCAAAGGCGGTGCGCGAGTTTGCAAATGTATTCACCCGAATGCCAAACCACGCCACACCATAACTCCCCGCGATGCCCACCAGGCTGAAGCCCAGAATAATGGGCAGCGTCACGGCAATGGACTTGCCGGGCACCGGTGCCAGGACGCCGAAGTACAGCACGATGATGACCGCAATAAACAGCCACAGGACGATCAGGAATTTTCCCTGCGTGATCAGGTAGGTCTTGCACGTTTCATAGATCAGTTCCGAAATATCCCGCATCGAGCGGTGCACCGGAAGGTTCTTGAGCCGGCTGTAAATAACCAGTCCAAAGATCAGCCCGAAGACGCAAAAAAGGATCCCGAACAGCAACAGCTTGTGGCCGTCGATGCTCCCGTTCAGGAACTGCACCTGCCTGAGGTCAGGCAACTTCAAGCCCGCTTCGCCCCCGGCATCTTCTGTGGACCGTGCCCATGTGGCTGCGGCCGCAACTATCGACAGCAGCGCCGCGGCGCCCCCAAATTTTGCGAATCTACACGTTAGTGCCCAGGCAGGTGTAAGCCAGGTGCGCATCAACACTCCTCCGTACCAACAAATGAGATTTTTCGAAGTTAACCGCGTACTCTTCCGGCCATGTTTTTCCGGCACACCAGTCTGCCTGGTGATTGCTTGCGCGCCGGGGGAAGCTTGCCAGACAGAAAGCCCCACTGGTAGATGGGACTGAAACTTGCAACCGCACACGCCGAGCGCCACTGCACTACCCCGGGGCAGGGACCCTGGAAGCTCGGCACGCGCCTTTCCGAAGCCGTTGATTTATAACATTTCGCTAATGGCGGGTCAAACGTGGCTCTATGATTTCGCCAATACCGAAAAGCCTCAATCCGCTGCTCCGCGGGGACGATAACGCTAACGTATCGCTCGCCCATGCCCCGGGGATACGCTCCTGGCCAACCGGTGGTAACATGCCTCATCGTTCCAGGACGGATAGAACGGGCCGGACGGGTCGGGTTGCTGCGAGACGAACGGAAATCGCCACTTAAGGGAGGCGCCCTGGCGGGAAATCTGAAGACGTAAGTCCGTCGAATCGCATGCCATTCCATTTGATTGATTCACATGAAGTCCGATATGCGCTCGAACCGCCGGCTGCCCCGCGAAATTTGGGCTGGCCGCGCTTATTCAGGGAGGAGCGCGGTTGAGGAATCATTTCTTCATCACCGGCACCGACGCCGGTGTGGGCAAGACCACCTTGGCCGCGCTGCTCTGTGCCGCGCTGGATGCGGTCTATTGGAAACCAATTCAGACCGGCACTCTCGAAGGCTCCGACCGCGTCAACGTGATGCGCCTCGCCGGCATTGGCACCGATCGCACGATCGACGAGGTTTACAAATTCGTTCCGCCCGTATCTCCGGATTTGGCCGCCCGCTGGGCCGGCACCGAAATTGATCTGGGCCGTATTAATCTCCCTCCCAGCTTAAATAACGATTGGGTCGTCATCGAAGGTGTCGGCGGCGTGCTGGTCCCCATCAACCAGAAGCAATTCATGCTGGATTTGATGATCAAATTCAAGCTGCCCGTGATTTTGGCGGCCCGCAGCAGCATCGGCACCGTAAATCACACTTTGCTGACCCTCGCTGCGCTTCACGCGGCGGAGTTGCCCGTGCATGGCGTCGTCCTCATCGGCGATCAGAACCGCGAAAACCGCGAAACCATTGAACGTTTTGGCCACGTGCGGGTAATCGGCGAAATTCCCAGGCTGCCTAATCTGCACCGCACCGCGCTAATGCAGGTCTTCATGAGCCATTTCGATCGCGGCGCGTTCTCCCAATAACGAAGCCGGAGGAGCACGTTTCATTGCTCGCACAGTTTGGCGCTTGGAAGCGGAAGATCGTCGCCTTTGCTATGGCGCTCGGGGCGCCCGGTCTGTTCCTTATTTCCTTCCTCGATTCTTCCTTTCTGACTTTTCCCGTTATCAATGATCTGCTGCTCATTGAGCTTTCCATCCGGCGCCCCGCGCGCATGCCCTTGTATGCCAGCATGGCCGCGCTAGGCTCGTTGTTGGGTTGTGTCCTGCTCTTCCTCCTCGCGCGTAAGGTGGAGGAAGCCGCCTTTCATCGAAGGGCCGGCGCTCGGGCCGCCGCCATTCGCCACTGGGTCGAGCGCAACGGATTTGGCGGAATGTTGCTCGCCGCCATGCTGCCGCCACCCACACCCTTCAAGTTTTTTGTGCTGGCTGCCGGAGTGTTTGAAGTGCCGCTGCTGAGTTTCGCCTCTGCCATCGCGCTGGCTCGCATCATTCGCTATTTCGGCGTCGGCTACCTGGCCGTCCGCTATGGCCCGGACGCCATGCCGTATCTGGCTCAGCATAAGTTGCAGGTTGTCGTCTTCGTGATCGTCTTTGTTACCGTCAGTTACGCCGCCTCACGCGTGGTGTTGAAGGAACGGCCCCATCCCCCAAAGTAATGTTGCCTATCTCTGTTTGCCCCAGGCCAGTTCGTCGCTCAAAACTTTGCCATTTGCATCGGTCTCTACAATGGCGATGACTCCGCGCGCTGCGTGCATTTCCTCCCCTTGGCTCAGGTCCCGCAGTTCGACGCGGTAGCCGCCGGTGGTTTTCTCCACCGTTGCCTTCGGAAATTTTGCCGCTTGCAGCAAGCGCCGAACCGATTCTGTTCTCCGCGCAGCCTCCAGCGGCCCGGAGGACTCCGGCTTATACGAAACCGTCGCAGCATCCGGGCTGAACGACGAGCCGGGGCCCACGCTTACGTCCAGCTCATGAAATCCCCGCTCCGTTTCCACCAGCCCCCGCCAATGGAACGGCGAATCCGATTCCGCGAACGCCGCCACTTGGTGCGGCAATTCTTGCCGGTACGTTCGCGCCTCCATCGTCGCCACCGCATCGCCGTGCAGGATAAATCGGCCCCCGGCATAAATCAGAACCGCCAGCAAAGCGATCGTCGCGCCAATTCGTCCCCGCGGCCCTTTCGACTTCGCGCCAATTTCGTCCGTCACCAGCCCTAGCAGTTGCGGTAGCAGCGCTCCCGCCAGCAGCATCAGCAGGATCCATAGATCGAAATGCGCCACCCAGTCCGCCGAATATCTTTGCGCGCGAAACGGCCACAGCAGCTGCACGCTCTCGTTCTGCGTCAGGTCCATGGCCACGTGCGCCGCGCAAACTGCAATCAAAGCAAGAAAAATGGTGCCGCTCGCATCTGCCTTGGGATTGCGCCGGGTCGCGAGAATGGTCACAACCGAACATACCCCGACGATCGCTACCGTTCCCACCAGCGAATGCGTCGCGGTCCGATGCCATTCCAGAAACGCAGCCGGCCCCGCGTACGCGCTCAGTCGATCCACGTCTGCTGCCACGCCCGCGGCCATCGCTGCCACCAGCGTCGCCCGTGACGCTCTGGGCAGCGCGCCGCGCGTGATGCAGTAAGACGCCAGCCCGTGCGTGAAAGCGTCCATTCAGTTCTTCGTTTGTGCCGGAACCTTCGCCGCCGCCGAATCTTTCGGCACCAAAAGTTTCAGCGCCCGCGGAATGATTTTGAATTCGACCGGCAGCCGCGCCAGCGGCTCGCCGTCCATCTGCGCATACACTGGCTTGTCGTTCAGCGGCTCGCAAAGGATGCTGTTGCTCTTCCAGTAGTGCACGCCATCGGTGCCCCGCAGCTTGCCGAACCACAGCGTCGGCAAATAACTCAGATACCGGAAGCCGCTCTGCGTCGTCAGCCCCATGATTTCGAATTGATCGGCGTACAAGTCGGCTTGGTCGGTAATCCGGAAGGGTCCTCCGTAATTTTTTGTTCTGCCCACGACGACCAGCGACACATCCAGTTTTGTATCGCCTGTAACCACCCGGAAATGTGGAAATTGATACCGGAAAACTTCGCGAGCGCCTTGCCACCAGTAAGCCAGAATGCCGACCCGTGCCTTCAGGTCCAGATCAATCGAGTACACCATCATCCCATCCGGCCCAGCGCCCGCGACGCTAAGGAAGTAGCGTGCCTTCCCCGGCTCGTTCAGCGGAGTGGCCAGTCCCAGCGCAATTTCCTTGATCTCGCCCTCCACCAATTTCTTTGCCGCCGCCGGAATATCCCAAGGCAACCCGATCTCCTTCGCCAGCACATTCGCCGTGCCTCCCGGCAGCAGCGCCAGCGGCACCCGCTGCCCATTCTGTTGCCGTGTCAATCCGTTCACGATTTCGTTGAGCGTGCCGTCGCCTCCGCAAGCGATCACCAGTTGCCGCCCCTGCGCCGTCGCCCGCTGCGCGATTTCCGTCGCGTGCCCCGGCCCGCGCGTTTCTTCCAGCTCCGCTTCAATTCCGCCCAACGCCAGAATCCTCCGCGCCACCACCAATTGCCGCCGCCGCGCGTTCCCCCCGCTTCCCGCGTTTGGATTGTGGATCAACAGCGCGTTGCGTAGATTTTCCGTCATGAACTGTTCCAGGCGCTTGTCAACGCCGCCTCGAAAACTCCATTCTATATAATAGGATGCTCATTCCAGTGTACGTTCTTCCGAGGGTTCCATGGCCAAGGCGGTAGCCGCCAAACACGAGATCACCAAGCAGGAAATCGAAGCCCTGCGCGACAAGCTCAGGCATCACGAATATCTCTATCACGTGCTGGACCAGCCGGAAATTTCCGACGCCGCCTACGACCGCCTCATGAACCGCCTCAAGGAACTCGAGGCTGCCAATCCCAGGCTCGTAACCCCCGATTCCCCCACCGTCCGCGTCGGCGCCACCCCTCGCGAAGGCTTCCAAACCGTGCAGCACGCCCGGCCCATGCTAAGTCTGGACAACGCGTTCTCCTACGAGACGCTGGCCGATTTCGACCGCCGCGTCCGCCAGGGCAGCGGCCGCGAAAAAATCGAATACATCGCCGAGCACAAATTCGATGGCCTGAGCATCTCCCTGCAATATGCCAACGGCGGCCTGGCCCGCGGTGTCACCCGGGGCGATGGTCGTACCGGCGAGGATGTCACCCCCAACGTGAAAACGATCCGCTCGATCCCCCTGCGCGTGGACGCCGCAGCCCTGAAAAAACTCAAGCTGCCGCCCACCTTTGAAGTGCGCGGCGAAGTCTTGATGACCCGCAAGGCCTTCGACGCCATGAACCGCCAGCAGGAAGAAAGCGGCGGCAAAATCTTCGTGAATCCCCGCAATGCCGCCGCCGGCTCCGTACGCGTGCTCGATCCTTCCATTACCGCGCGCCGCCGCCTCGAATTTTTCGCCTACTACTTGCTGGTCGATGGCGAAGTCCCTTTCCCCAGGCATTCCGATTCCCTCGAAGCCCTAAAGCAATTGCGCTTCCGCGCCTCCGAAGATTGGAAGCTTTGCGACGGCATCGAGCAAGTCTATAAATACTGCGACCTCTGGGAGCCGAAACGGGAAGAGCTGCCCTACGAGATCGATGGCGTCGTAATCAAAGTCGATTCCCTGGGCATTCAGCGCGAATTGGGCTACACCGCCAAGGCCCCCCGCTGGGCCATCGCCTACAAATATCCCGCCCGCCAGGAAACCACCGTGGTCAACGACATTCGCGTGCAGGTAGGCCGCACCGGCACGCTCACCCCGGTCGCCCATCTTGAGCCCGTGCAAGTCGGCGGCGTCACTGTCAGCCGCTCCACCCTCCACAACATGGACGAAATTGATCGCCTCGGCTTGCAGATTGGGGACACTGTTCTCATCGAACGCGCTGGCGAAGTCATTCCTCACGTCCTGAAAGTCACCAGGGAAGCCGCCAACCGCAAGCCTTTCCACATGCCCAAAAATTGCCCGGAGTGCGGCAGCGCCATCCACCGCGCCGAAGGCGAAGTGGCCTATCGCTGCGTCAACGCTGCCTGCCCCGCCAAGCGCAAGGAATCCCTGCTGCATTTCGCTAGCCGCCACGCCATGGACATCAACGGCCTCGGCGACAAAATCGTCGACCAGTTGGTTGACAAAGGCATGGTTAAGGATATCGCCGACCTCTACACCCTGAAGCTGGACGACCTGGCCGATCTCGACCGCATGGGCGAAAAGTCCGCGCAAAATCTCCTCGATCAAATCGCCGCCAGTAAAAAGCACACCCTGGCCCGCCTGATCTACGCCCTGGGCATCCGCATGGTAGGCGAGCGCACCGGCCAGCTTTTAGCCGAACATTTCTCTTCTCTCGATGAACTAGCCGAGGCAAAAGAAGAGCAGCTTTTCGAGGTCACCGAGGTCGGCCCCAAAGTAGCCTCCGCCATCGCCGAATTCTTCTCCGAATCCGCCAACCAGAAAATAATCAAGAAGCTGGACAAAGCAGGCCTGCGCCCCACCGCCGAAAAACGCGTCTTCAAGAGCCAAAAGTTCGCTGGCAAAAGCTTTGTGTTCACGGGTAGCCTGTCCAATCGCAGCCGCGAAGAAGCCGGCCAGCTCGTAATGCAGCACGGCGCCAAAGTCTCCGGCTCCGTAAGCAAAAAAACCAGCTACGTAGTAGTAGGCGCCGACCCCGGCTCCAAATACGACAAAGCCAAAGCGCTAAACGTCCCAGTCCTGACCGAATCCGAATTCGAAAAGCTCCTCCGCTCCCAGTAGCGCGCCGGCTCGCCTTTGTAGCCGCGCAGCAAGCTGCGCCCGCGCGAAGCTTCGAGCGTTCTCGCCTTTGGGGTTGCCGCTCCAGTAGGTTCCGTCGGCTCGCCTTTGTAGCGGCGCAGCATGCTGCGCCCGCGCGAAGCCTCGAGCGCTCTTGCCTTTAGGGTTGCCGCTCCAGTAGGTTCCGTCCTTTGAATGACGAGGCGAAGCTCTCGTCCTTTGCCGAAGTCTGCGGTCTTTGAATTTTTCTCCCACGCTATCCCGGTCCGCCCACAGGCGGCCGCTGAGTAATTGCCTCCTCCTTCGGCGCTCACTCAAGCTATGATCATCGGGTCTGATACGCGGTTGTAAACTGTCCTCCACGGCATTTTCGATGGATGCAAAAACGCATTGGGAAAAGGTCTATAAGACTAAAGAACCGGAGTCCGTGAGCTGGTATCGTGCGCATCTTGAAACATCCCTCGCACTGATCGAGCGCGCGGCGCGTTCTCCCTCCGCTTCCATCATCGACATTGGCGCCGGCGAATCCACGCTTGTTGACGACCTTCTTGCAAGAG